>Ga0187892_10003035_pt1 | contig 31670 bp, 37 predicted proteins | sample MA1701073metaG_FD_139345 | JGI IMG/M metagenome (GOLD analysis project Ga0187892, IMG submission 139345) | Bio-ooze microbial communities from a basaltic lava cave in the Kipuka Kanohina Cave System on the Island of Hawaii, USA - MA170107-3 metaG ...
AGCTCGACTCGATCTTCGAGCGCTTCTTCAAGGCCGACCCGTCCCGCTCGCGGGGTGGCAGCGGCCTGGGCCTGGCCATCGCCCGGGAGAACGCCCACCTCCACGGCGGGGACATCGCCGTGGCCAGCGAGCCGGGCCGGGGCACCCGGTTCACCGTCACCCTTCCCCTGCGCACCGAGCCCCCGGCCGACGGCGCGGCGGTGGCGCCTGCGGCCGGCCGGCCGCCCGTTGTTGCCCAACCGTTACGGCGCGGCGACCGGGTCGACACGACCATCCGTCACGATGCCCTCGTCGTCAAGCGCCGGAGGTCGCGATGAAGGGTCGGTCGGTGGTGGCGGTGGTCCTGATGCTCGCCTCGGCCGCGTGCGGCGGCGGGTCGACCGGTGGCGATGCCGGGGAGGCGCCCGGCCGACCGGCCGGCACCGACACGACCGAGTCACCCTCGACCGGGCCCACCAGCGGCGAGACCATCACCGTGCGGCTGTACTTCACGATGGGGGAGCAGGTGGCGCCGGTCGGCCGAGCCGTCCCCCGGGTGGCCCGTATCGGGGCCGAGGCGGTCAAGGCCCTGGTTGGGGGGCCCACGGAGGAGGAGCGGCGCAACGGCTTCGCCACCGCCATCCCCGCCGGCACCCGCTTCAACAACCTGGTCATCGAGGGGGGGGTGGCCCGGGTCGACCTGTCTCGCAGCTTCGAGTCGGGCGGGGGGCTGGGCCTGAGCCTGCGCCTGGCCCAGGTCGTGTGCACCCTCGACGCCTTCGACAGCGTGACGGGCGTGCGTTTCGCCCTCGACGGCCGCCTGGTCGACGTGCTGTCGGGGGACGGGGTCGTCGTCGACAAGCCGGTGACGTGCGACGACTACGGGGAGCTCCAGTCCGGGCCGGGGACGCCGGCGGGGCTGTTCGCCGGCATCTGGCCGTTCGCCACCGCCGCCCAGGTGCGGGCCTACGAGGCCGGCGGTGAGCAGGCGTTCCGTGACCCGGTGGCCACCGCCCGGGCCTTCGCCGAGCGCTACCTGGGCATCGACGGGGCCGTCACGTTCGACTTTCGCCCGGCCGGGAGCGGGGCGGGCGAGGTGCCGGTCGGGTTCCGGGGCGAGGGCGGGCGCCCGGCCACCGCCGCCTCCACAATGGTGGCGGTGCGCCAGTTGGGAACGGTGGGCGCGACCGGGGCCTGGACGGCCGTGGGGGCCACGTCGCCCGACATCGAGGTCGATGCGCCGGCGGCGGCGGCCCGGCTCGCATCCCCCGTGGCGTTGGCGGGGCGGGCCCGGGCCTTCGAGGGCACCGTCCAGGTCGAGGTCCGCGAGGACGGGATGACGTTCGGCCAGTCGCTGGGCGCCACGTTCGTCACCGGCCGGGGCGACGGGGTGCTGGGCCCGTTCTCGGGCAGCGTGGGCTACCGGGCCCCGTCCAAGCCGGCGGGGGCGGTGGTGTTCTTCGAGCACAGCGTGGCCGACAGCGGCAGCGCCGTCCTGCGGGCGGTGGCGGTGCGGGTGGCCCTTACTTGAACCAGATGCGCTGGTAGTCGCGACTCTGCGGGTGCAGCAGGAGGGCGACGAGGGCGATCTCGAACATCAGGGCCAGGATGTCGGTGTCGAGGGGGTTGCCCCCGTAGTAGAAGCGGATGACGAAGGGCAGGAAGGCCATCACGATGCCCAGGCCGTAGCCCCACTTGCGCTCGTTGGCGATGCCGAAGCCGGCGGCGATGCCCCCGCCCACCAGGGCCAGGGCGATGAGCGGGAAGTAGTCGAAGCGCAACATGTTGATGACGGAGAACACCGCGTTGATGTAGAGCAGGAAGACGGCGATCTGCAGCGTCTGCGGCTGGGCGGGGTTAAAGAAGCGGCGTTTGCTCTCCACGGCGGGACAGTCTTGCAGGCACCGGGCTCACGTGGGTGGTTGCCACGGCGGCAAGCTGGCCGCAGGCGGCGTCGATGTCGGTCCCCCGGTTGCGGCGCACGGTGGCGTTGACCCCCGCCGCCCGCAGCCGGTCCCGGAAGGCCCGCACCCGGTGCGGGGGCGTGCCCCGGGAGGCGTAGCCCGGGGTGGGGTTGAGGGGGATGAGGTTGACGTGGGCGTCGAGCGGCGTGGCCAGCGCCGCCAGCTCGCCCGCGTCCGACGGCCGGTCGTTCACCCCGTCGATCAGGGCCCACTCGAACGACAGCCGCCGGCCCTTGGCCGTGAGGTAGGTGTCGCAGGCGTCCATCAGCTCCCGCAGCGGGTAGCGGCGGTTGAGGGGGACGAGGGTGTCGCGCAGCCCGTCGTTGGCGGCGTGGAGGGACACGGCCAGGTTGACGGGCAGCCGCTCGCCCGCCAGGCGGCGGATGCCGGGAACCACGCCCACCGTCGACACCGTGAGGTGGCGGGCCCCGAAGCCCAGCTCGTCGTGCAGCCGCTCCACCGCCGCCCACGTGGCCTCGTAGTTGGCGAGCGGTTCCCCCATCCCCATGAACACGAGATTGGTGACCTTTCCCTCCTGCCGGGCCCGCACGACCTGCTCGACGATCTCGCCGGCGGTGAGGTGGCGGGTGAACCCGGCCTGGCCGGTGGCGCAGAAGGAGCAGGCCATGGCGCAGCCGGCCTGGCTGGACACGCAGACCGTGGCCCGGTCGGGGTAGCGCATGAGGACGGTCTCGACGGCGGCGCCGTCGGCCAGGCCCCACAACCACTTCACCGTCTGGCACTTCACCGTCTGGCACTTCACCGTCTGGCACTTCACCGTCTGGCACTTCACCGTCTGGCCGACGTCGCTCTCGGAGCGGCGGAGCAGGAACAGTGCGGGCGGCAGGTCGGCGGCCAGCCGGGCCCGCAGGGCGGCGGGCAGCTCGGTCAGCGCCTCGGGGTCCCGGCCCTGGTGGAGGCCGCGCCACACCTGGCGGGCCCGGTAGGGCGGCTCGCCGGGCATCAGGGCGGCGAGATCGTCGACGGTGAGGTCGAGGCGGGCGGTCACGGGGGTCGATTGTGCCCGAGTCCGGGCACGTCGGTTTGGGCCCCGGAGGGGTAGCGTTGATCCGCCATGGCCGATACCGAGGCTGATCTCCCGGTCCCACCGCCGCCGGAGCCTCACCACCGCAACATCGGGGGAGGCACGGCCCGGGCCGCGGTGTTCGGGATCAGCGACGGGCTGGTGTCCAACGTCGCCCTGATCCTGGGGGTGGCCGGGGCGTCACCCGGGGCGGGGGTGGTCCGCCTGGCCGGGTTGGCGGGACTGATCGGGGGAGCGGTTTCGATGGCGGCCGGCGAGTGGGTCTCGATGACGGCCCAGGCCGAGCTGCTGGAGCGGGAGCTGAAGATGGAGGCCCTCGAGCTCGAACGGCGGCCCGAGCACGAACGGCGGGAGCTGGTGCAGATCTACCGGTCCCGGGGCGTCGAGGCGGAGACGGCGGAGCGGCTCGCCACCGAGATGATGCGCGACCCCGACCTCGCCCTCGAGACCCACGCCCGCGAGGAGCTGGGGATCGACCCCAGGGAGCTGGGCTCGCCCCTGGGTGCGGCGCTGTCCTCCTTCGGCGCCTTCGCGGTGGGGGCGCTGGTGCCCCTCCTGCCCTGGTTCTTCGGCGGGGGAGCGGCCGCCCTGGTGGCGTCCATCATCCTGGGCTCGGCCATGGCCCTGGTCGTCGGCGCCGCCCTGGCCCGCTTCACCGGGCGCTCGATGCCTCGCTCGGCGGCCCGCCAGCTCACCCTGTCGGCCGTGCCCGCGGCCGTCACCTACGCCCTGGGCACCATCGTGGCAGTCGGGCTGGGCTGAGGCCCTACACGTTCCCCACGTAGGCCTGGTCGACGTGGTCGACGGCGAACCCAAGGGACTCGTAGAGGCGCACGGCGGGGGCGTTGTCCCGGTCGACGTAGAGCATGGCCGTTCCGATGCGGGTGCGGCCCAGCCAGTCGAGGCCGGCCAGCGCCAGCCTGCGACCCAGGCCCAGCCCCTGGAAGTCGGGGTCGACGGCGATGACGTAGATCTCGCCGAGGGGCGGGTCGTGGTCGTCGTGGACCTTGGTCCAGCAGAACCCGGCCAGGCGGCCGTTGCGCTCGTGGAGCAGGAATCCGGCGGGGTCGAACCAATCCTGGGCCTGGCGGGCCTTGAGCGTGTCGAGGTCCCAGCCGCCCTGCTCGTCGTGCCAGCGGAAGGCCCGGTTGTTGACGGCCAACCATGGCTCGTCGTCGAAGCCGGGGACGAAGGGGCGGACGGGCAGGGGGTCGGCCTCGCCGTCGATCGGCAGCGTCCGGCGCATCTGCAGCAACTGGCGGCCCCGGCGCAGGCCCGTGGCTTCGGCGATGCGGTGGTGGAGGGGCGTGGGCTTGGGGACCCACATGTGCACGTGGCCGCCGCCTTCCTCCCGCACCAGCTCGAGGGCCGCCTCCACGAGCCGCAGCCCGATCTCTGGGTCGCGGTGGCGGTGGTGGGGGTCGACCACGAACTCGAGGGCCCACGAGCCGGCCCGGGCGGCGTTCGGCTCCCGGCTGAGCTGGGCGTAGCCGACGGGGTGAGGGTGGCCGGGCTCCCAGGCCACCAGCCCGGCGAACCCTTCCCGCCCGCCCTGCACCAGGTCGAGCCAGCGGTGCTCGTCGAGGGGGTGGTGGTGGTCGACGTGGTTGGCCACCTCCAGCAGCTCGCTGACGGCGTCGATGTCGGCGCGGCCCAGGTGCCGCTTGACCTCCAGGCGGGCCACGGCGGCGACAGTACTGTCCGTCGGCGATGGCCCGGCCCCGCACCCCGAAAGGACGGGCCCGGGAGACGCTGGCCCGCCTGGCCGTGGCCTACCCCGGGAGCGCCGTGGAGCTGTGCGCCCTGGTGCACGACGGGCCGTTCCAACTGCTCACGGCCACCATCCTCTCCGCCCAGACCACCGACGAGCGGGTGAACTCGGTGACGCCGACGCTGTTCGCCTCCTACCCGGCCCCGGCCGACCTGGCCGCCGCCAACCCCGCCGACGTGGAGCGGATCATCTTCCCCACCGGGTTCTTCCGGGCCAAGACCAGGAGCCTCCTCGCCATGGCCGCCGCCGTCGAGGACCGCTTCGGCGGGCGGGTGCCCTCGGCCATGGAGGACCTGGTCACGCTGCCCGGAGTCGGCCGCAAGACGGCCAACGTCGTGCGCAGCGTCGGCTTCGGTCTGCCCGGGCTGCCGGTGGACACCCACGTGGGCCGCCTGTCCCGCCGCCTGGGGCTCACCACCCAGGACGACCCCGTCAAGGTGGAGGCCGAGCTCAACGCCCTGGTGCCGGCGGCCCAACGGGGCGCCCTGAGCCTGCGCCTCATCCTGCACGGCCGGCGGGTCTGCCTGGCCCGTGCCCCACGGTGCCAATCGTGCATCCTCAGTGACTTCTGCCCCTCCTCACGACTTCCCGTGGTGCCCACGAAAGGGTGGAACATTCGCAGACCCGCTAACGTTGGAAACAACAGGGATTCGGGTTCCCGCCACCCGATCCCGTGAGGCGGTTCTCCGGGTTCCGCCGCCCGGACCGCCCGCTGACGGCGCCCTCCGGGGCGCCGTCAGTCGCGTCAGGCCCCGGCCCGCAGCCGCTCCCCGGCCCGGTCGAGCCGCCGCCGGGCCTGGCTCAGCGACCGCTCCGCCTCGTAGAGGTCGGTCGTGAGCCAGTCGAGCTCGGTCCCCGCCGACCGCTCGGCGATGCCCGCCACCCGCTTGGCCAGGTCGTGGAGGGCGGTCGTGATCGAGGAGAGCTCGGCTCGAGGGCTGGCGGCACCGTCCATGAGGGACGTGTTTATCCCAGAAGGCCGGTCGGGGCACCCCTGTACGATCGGCCTCGCGATGTTGACCCGGCTCGACCTGCGGGGATGCGGCACGGACGTCCGTGGCCGCCTGCCGCGCCCCGGCTGGGACGGGGAGGCTCCGGTCGACGCGGTGCGCATGATCCTGGCCGATGTCCGGTCGCGAGGGGACGAGGCCGTCCGGGAGTGCACGGAGCGATTCGACCGGGTCTCCCTCGACGACCTGCGGGTGCCGGCAGCCGAGGTCGGGGCCGCCCTGCACGCCATCCCAGCCCCGCTGCGGGAGGCCCTGGAGGCGGCCGCAGCATCGGTGGAGGCCTACCACCGCCACCAGTACGAGGCGTGGACGGCGACCCCCCACGAGCGGGACGGCATCGTCGTCAAGGAGATGCGCCGGCCCGTCGACCGGGCCGGCTGCTACGTGCCCGGCGGCCGGGCCCGCTACCCGTCCACCGTGCTCATGACCGCCGTCCCCGCCCGGGTGGCGGGCGTGCCCGAGGTCGCCCTGTGCGTCCCTCCCCAGGGGGACGGCACCGTGCCGGCGGTCACCCTGGCGGCGGCCGCCATCGCCGGCGTGGACGAGGTGTACCGCATAGGCGGGGCCCAGGCGGTGGGGGCCATGGCCTACGGCACCGAGTCGGTGCGGGCCGTGGACGTGATCGTCGGCCCCGGCAACCTCTTCGTGGCCGTGGCCAAGCGGGAGGTGCTGGGCGAAGGCGTGGTGGGGGTGCCGGCCGGGTTCGCGGGGCCGTCCGAGGTGGTGGTGGTGGCCGACGCCACCGCACCCGTCGACTGCGCCGCCATCGACGTGATCGTCCAGGCCGAGCACGGCCCCGACGGCCTGGCCTGGCTGGTGACGTGGTCGGAGCAGGTGGCCGACGAGGTCAGCGCGGCGGTGGCCCGTCTCGTGGAAGACGCACCTCGGCGGGCCGACATCGAGGCCACCCTCCGCACCGGCGGCTACGCAGTGGTCGTCGACTCGCCCGAGGCGGCTGTCGAGGTGGCCAACCTCATCGCCCCCGAGCACCTCGAGCTCATGTGTGAGGGGGCCGACGACCTGCTGGCCCTCGTCCGCCACGCCGGGGTCGTGTTCTGCGGCCCGTGGGCCCCTGCTTCGGTAGGCGACTACGTGGCCGGGCCCAGCCACGTGCTGCCCACCTACGGGTCGGCCCGGTACTCCAGCGGCCTGCGGGTGGACGACTTCCTGCGCACCATCCACTCGGTGACCCTCGACGCCGCCGCCCTGGCCAAGGTGGCTCCTCATGTCGCCGCCATCGCCGAGGCCGAGGGCCTGGCCGCCCACGCCCGGGCCGTGCGCCTGCGGGAGGTGGAGGCGTGACGCCCGGCCGGCTGCCTGCGGTGCGGGACGACCTGGCCCTGGTCGATGGCTATCACTCGGCCCAGGTCGACGTCGACGTCCGGCTCAACACCAACGAGTCGCCCTTCCCGCCGCCCCTTGCGTGGCGGGAGGCGTACCTGGCGGAGCTGGCGGCGGTGCCGTTCAATCGCTACCCCGACCGGCGGGCCCGTGACCTCCGGGCCGCCCTGGCGACCGCACACGGCGTCGAGCCGGGCCAGGTCGTGGCGGCCAAGGGGTCCAACGAGATCCTCCAGGCGCTGTGCCTGGCCTATGGCGGCCCGGGCCGGACAGCCGCCGTCTTCGAGCCGACGTACGCCCTCCACAGCCACATCGCCCGGGTCTGCGGCACCACCGTGCACATCGGGGAACGGGCCGCCGACTTGAGCCTCGACCTCGACGAGGTCCGGCGGGTGCTCGACGAGGCCCGGCCCGCCATCACCTTCCTGTGCACGCCCAACAACCCCACCGGCCTGGTCGACCCCCGGGACGTGGTGGAGGCGGTGCTGGAGCTGGCGCCCGGGCTGGTCGTCGTGGACGAGGCCTACGCCCAGTTCGCCCCCTGGTCGGCCCTGTCGCTGTTGGCCGAGGAGCCGGACCTGCCGCTCGCCGTCACCCGCACCTACTCCAAGACGTGGTCGATGGCCGCCCTGCGCCTCGGTTACCTGGTCGCCCCGCCCGAGGTGGTCGAGGCGTGCGAGTCGGTCCTGCTGCCGTACCACCTCGACGCCGCCTCCCAGATCGCAGGCCGGGTGGCGCTGCGCTTCTCGGCCGAGATGGAGGCCCGGGTGGCCGCCATCGTGTCGGAACGGGAGCGCCTGGCCGCCGCCCTGGCCGGCCTGCCGGTGGACACCTGGGCGTCGGGCGCCAACTTCGTGCTCTTCCGGCCGCTGGCAATGGGCGCCACCGAGGCCTGGAAGGGCCTGGTGGAGCGGTCGGTGCTGGTGCGGGACTGCTCGTCGTGGCCCCGCCTGGCCGGCTGCCTGCGGGTGACGGTGGGCACGCCCACCGAGAACGACGCCTTCCTCGCCGCCCTCCGGGAGGTCCTTTCCTTGTGACGACCGCCATCCGCCAGGCCAGCCGGTCTCGGGCCACCAAGGAGACGAGGATCGAGGTCACCCTCGACCTCGACGGGTCGGGGGCGGTCACCGTCGCCACCGGCCTGCCCTTCTTCGACCACATGCTGGCCCAGCTGGGCCGCCACGGCGGGTTCGACCTCGACCTCGTCGCCGAGGGCGACCTTCACGTCGACGCCCACCACACGGTGGAGGACGTGGGCATCGTGGTGGGCGAGTGCCTGCGCCACGCCCTGGGCGACAAGGCGGGCGTGCGCCGCTTCGCCTCGATCACCCTGCCCCTCGACGAGGCCCTGGTCGACGTGGCCCTCGACCTGTCGGGCCGGCCGTACCTCCACTACGACGTCGACCCGGGCGGCGAGGCCCTGGGCAGCCCCCCCTTCGACCCCCAGCTGGCCGAGGAGTTCTGGCGGGCGTTCGTCACCTCCGCCGCCCTCACCCTCCACCTGCGCATGCTGAGCGGGAAGAACAACCACCACATCCTCGAGGCCTCGTTCAAGGGCGTGGCCCGTGCCCTGCGCGACGCGGTTCGGGTGGAGTCGGCCGGGGGCGTGCCGTCCACGAAGGGCCAGCTGTGACCCCCCCCACGCAACTGGTCACGTCTACCGCGCCTGGGGCCCCGCAGACGGTGACCGGTTCGAGGATTGCAGTCCTCGACTACGGGATCGGCAACCTCCGGTCGGCCGAGAAGGCGTTGCAGCGGGTCGGAGGAGATGCCGAGCTGACCGACGACCCGTGCGCGGTGGACGAGGCCGACGGGGTGGTGCTGCCGGGGGTGGGGGCGTTCGGGCGGTGCATGGAGGCGCTGCGGGCCTCCGGCCTGGAGAACGCCGCCCTGGGCGCCATCGCCCGGGGCAAGCCGTTCCTGGGGATCTGCGTGGGCATGCAGATGCTCTACGAGTGGTCCGAGGAGGACCCCGACGTGAAGGGGATGGGGGTGCTGGCGGGAGCCGTGCGCCTCCTTCCCGAGGGGGTGAAGCGCCCCCAGATGCAGTGGAACCGCCTCGAAGCCGTCCGGCCCGGGTCGCCCCTCCTCGACGGCCTCGACGGCCTCGACGACCCGACGTGGGTCTACTTCGTCCACTCCTACGCGTCCGAGCCCTCCGACGACGTGGTCGCCACGTGCGACTACGGCGGAGCGGTGGTGGCGGCCGTGCAGCGCGACCGGCTGTGGGCCACCCAGTTCCACCCCGAGAAATCGGGGGCCGCCGGCCTCAAGCTCCTGGGCAACTTTGTTCGATCTGTTTCCCGCCATTGACCTGAGGGACGGCCGCTGCGTGCGGCTGTACCAGGGGGACTACTCGCGGGAGTCGGCCTACGGGACCGACCCCGTGGTGGTGGCCGCCGGGTTCGCGGCGGCCGGCGTCGGGTGGGTCCACGTGGTCGACCTCGACGCCGCCCGGACGGGCGAACCCGTGAACCGGGCCGTCGTCGGGGCCATCGCCGCCGCCCTGCGGCCGCTGGGGGTGGCCGTCCAGTCGGGTGGGGGCGTGCGCGACCAGGCCTCGGCCGAGGCCCTGTTCGCGGTCGGCGTGGAGCGGGTGGTGCTGGGGACGGCCGCCGTCGAGCATCCCGAGTTGGTGCGGGAGTTGGCTGCCGACCACCCCGTGGCCGTGGGACTCGACGCCCGGGGCGGGGAGGTGGCGGTGCGGGGTTGGGTGGAGCGGACGGGCCGGTCGGTGACCGCCCTGCTGGCCGAGTACGAGGAGGCGGGTGTGGACGCCGTCGTCCTCACCGAGATCGAGCGCGACGGCACGCTGGCCGGTCCCGCCCTCGACGGCTTCGCCTCCGCCCTCGAGGCGACGGCCCTGCCGGTGATCGCGTCCGGTGGCGTGGGCTCGCTGGCCGACGTGGAGGCCCTGGCCACCCTGAGCGCCGGTGAGCCACCCCGGCGGCTGGCCGGGGCCATCGTCGGGAAGGCCCTGCACGAGGGCGTCTTCACCATCGGGGAGGCGGTGGCCGCGTGCGCAGCGTCCGCGTGATCCCGTGCCTGGACGTCGACCGCGGCCGGGTGGTCAAGGGCGTCAACTTCGTCGACCTGCGTGACGCCGGCGATCCCGTCGAGCTGGCCGCCCGCTACGACGCCGAGGGCGCCGACGAGGTCGTCTTCCTCGACATCACCGCCTCTTCCGACGCCCGGGACACCATGGTCGACGTGGCCCGCCGGACCGCCGAGGAGGTGTTCATCCCCTTCACTGTGGGCGGCGGCATCCGGTCGGTCGACGACGCCCGCCGGCTGCTGCGGGCAGGGGCCGACAAGGTTGGGGTCAACACCGCCGCCGTCGACCGTCCCGAGCTGGTCGGGGAGCTGGCACGGGAGTTCGGCAACCAGTGTGTTGTCGTCGCCGTCGACGCTCTGGCCGGCCGGGTCTACACCCATGGCGGCCGCACCGCGACCGGTCGCGACGCGGTCGAGTGGGCGGTGGAGTGCGGGGGGCGGGGGGCGGGGGAGATCCTGCTCACGTCTATGGACCGCGACGGGACCCGCTCCGGGTTCGACCTCGACCTGACCCGGGCCGTGGTCGGGGCGGTGGGCGTGCCCGTGATCGCCAGCGGGGGCGTCGGCAGCCTCGACCACCTGGTCGACGGGGCGGTCAGGGGCGGCGCCGACGCCGTTCTGGCTGCGTCGATCTTCCACTTCGGCGAGCACACCGTGGCCGAGGCCAAGGCCCACCTCGCCGCCGCCGGAGTGCCGGTGCGGCCGCCGGGCTGACGTTCAGGGCCGCCGGGCGGTGGCCACCCACATGCCCGACCGGTAGACGACGCCGGCGGGCGAGGCGTGGGCCTCGAGGCTGGCCCGGAGGGCGTCGTGGGCCCGGGCCCGCTCCTCGTCGGACAGGCCCTCCGACATCCACGACACGAGGCCGACGATGGAGCGGAACGCCTCGTCAGGGTTGCGACCGGCCACGAACGGCTCGGCCAGGGGGTCGATCCCCACGCCGACGTACCCGGCGGCGGCCACCACGTCACGGAGCCGGGCCCGGTCGGCCAGGGCGAAGGGGCTGGGCGCTCCCGGTGGAGGAGCGGGGAGGCCGCGGCCTCCGGTGAGGGCGGTCGACCACTCGACGAGCCACTCGTTGGCGGGAGGCGCCTGCCAGGTCATGAGGACGAGGCGGCCGCCGGGCTTGAGGGCCCGGCCGGCATTGGCCAGGGCGGCGACGGGGTCGCCGAAGAACGAGGCCGCGGTCCGGCTGATGATCACGTCGAAGGCCGCTTCGGGGAACGGGTGGATCTGAGCGTCGCCCTGAACGAAGCGGGTGTTGGCCAGCCCCTCGGCGCCGGCCCGCCGGCCCGCCTCGGCGATCATCTGCGAGGACAGGTCGATGCCGACGGCCTGGCCCGGGGCCGCCGCCCGGGCTGCGTCGCGGGTGGTCGGCCCCGTGCCGCACCCGAGATCGAGCACTGACTCGCCTGCCCGGATGGCGGCGGAGGCCAGCAGCGGCGCCCGGTAGGCGGCGAGGCCGCCTTCGAACCAGTCGGCGTTGGCCGCCCAGTACCCGCCCTCGTCGCCGTCCCAGGCCCGGGCCTGGGCCTCGTTGGACGGGTCTACCTCGATGCCCACGGTCCGCACCCTTGCCCTCCCTCGTAAGCTCCCTTTGGTAGTAGCGTTCTACTCCCTATGGGAGGAAAATGTCAACAGCCCTCACCTCCACCTCGTTCGCCTTCCTGGGCCTGCTCGCCATCCGCCCGTGGAGCACCTACGAGCTCACCCGTCAGATGAGCCGCTCGCTCGGGCTGATGTGGCCGCGGGCGGAGAGCAAGCTCTACGAGGAGCCCAAGAAGCTGGTCTCGCGCGGGCTGGCGACGGCCGCCACCGAGCGGATCGGCCGCCGCTCGCGCACCGTCTACTCCATCACCGACGAGGGTCGCCGGGCCCTCGCCGCCTGGCTGGCTGAGCCGGGGGCGGGGCCGGCGCTGGAGTTCGAGGCACTGGTCAAGGTCTTCTTCTCCGAGAGCGGCACCAAGGCCGACCTGCTTGCCAACGTGGGCGCCGCCCACGAGTGGGCCCGCCGGAATGCCGCCCAGAGCTACGCCATCGGCACCGCCTACGGGCAGGGCGAGGGCCCCTTCCCACAACGCCGGGCCCAGCAGCTGCTCACCGCCCGTTTCCTCAACGACTTCTATGTCACTGTCGCCCAATGGGCGGATTGGGCCGCGTCCGTCGTCGAGGGCTGGCCCGACGACCCGTCCCACGCTGTCGCCGACCCGACCGAGATCGACGAGACCAACCGTCGCGCCGCCTCCGCCGCCGGCCTCACCGATGAACCGTGACCGGCCCGCCTACCATGGCGGCGTGCCCACCGCGACCCCGCTCGCCTTCGATTCGGCCGCCCTGGCCGCCGTCGCCTACAACGCCGACGGGCTGGTGCCGGCCATCGTGCAGGAGCAGCGGACCGGTGCGGTGCTCATGCTGGCGTGGATGAACGACCAGGCCCTGCTGCGCACCTTGGAAACGGGCCGCACCTGGTTCTGGAGCCGGTCCCGGCAGAAGTACTGGTGCAAGGGGGAGACGTCGGGCGACCGCCAGTTCCTGCGGGAGGCCTACTTCGACTGCGACGGCGACACGATCCTGCTGGTCGTGGAGCAGGAGGGGCGGGGGGCGTGCCACACGGGGGAGCGCACGTGCTTCCACCGCTCGTTCGATGCTCCGCCCGAGTAGGGGGGACTTCCGGGCCCTGGCCCGGGACCACACCGTCGTCCCCGTGTGGCGGGAGCTGGCGGCCGATCTGGAGACGCCCGTCTCCGCCTTCCTCAAGCTGGCCCCGGGCGGCACCCCGGGCTTCCTGCTGGAGTCGGTCGAGCACGGGGAACGGTGGGGCCGCTTCTCGTTCGTGGGCCGCGACCCGGCCCTGGTGCTGGTCGCCCGCGACGGGCAGATCACCCTCCAGGGCGACGCCCCGGCCGTTCCCGTCCCCACCGACGCGGGCGTGCTCGCCGCCGTCGAGGCCCTCCTCGCCGGCTACCGGGCCCCCGCCCTGCCCGAGCTGCCCCCGCTGCACGGCGGGGTGGTCGGCTACCTGGGGTACGACGTGGTGCGGGAGGTGGAGCGGCTGCCCAACGTCCCGCCCGACGACCTCGGCCGCCCCGACGCCGTCCTGTCGGTCATCGGCAAGGTGGCCGCCTTCGACCACCTCCGCCAGCGGGTCTTCCTGGTGGACAACGTGCTGGTGCCGGGCGGGAGCGGCGACGGCCGGCCCGCCGCCGACGCCGATCTCGACGCCGCCTACGACCGGGCCGCGGCCCGCGTCGACGAGCTGGCCGCCGACCTGGGCCGGCCCCTGCCCTACGTGCCGGCCCAGCCGCCCGACCCGTCCGACCCCCTGCCCGAGGTCCGGTCGACGGTCGGTCGCGAGGCCTACTGCCGGGCCGTCGAGGTGGCCAAGGAGCACATTGCCGCCGGCGACATCTTCCAGGTGGTGCCGTCGCAGCGGTTCGACCTCGATCTGGACGCCGACCCCTTCGACGTCTACCGGGTGCTGCGCCAGGTCAACCCCAGTCCCTACATGTACTTCCTGCGCCACCCCGAGATCACCGTCGTGGGCTCGTCCCCCGAGCCCATGGTGCAGTTGCGGGACGGCCGGGTGGTCACGCGGCCGATCGCCGGCTCCCGCCCCCGGGGCCGCAGCGATGCCGAGGACCGCCGCCTGGCCGAGGGCCTGCTGGCCGACCCCAAGGAGCGGGCCGAGCACGTCATGCTCGTCGACCTGGCCCGCAACGACCTGGGGCGGGTGATCACCTACGGCACCGAGCACGTCGACGAGTTCATGACGGTCGAGCGCTACAGCCACATCATGCACCTGACGTCGCAGGTCAGCGGCCTGCTTCGGCCGGGAAAGGGTCCCATCGACGTGCTGCGGGCCACCCTGCCGGCCGGCACCGTCTCGGGAGCCCCCAAGGTGCGGGCCATGGAGATCATCGACGACCTGGAGCCGACCAAGCGGGGGCCCTACGCCGGCGTGATCGGGTACTTCGACTTCTCCGGCAACCTCGACACTGCCATCGCCATCCGCACCATGACCGTGACTGCCGACGGGCGGGCGTCGGTGCAGGCGGGCGGGGGCGTGGTCGCCGACAGCGTGCCCGAGACGGAGTACGAGGAGTCCTGCAACAAGGCGGCCGCCCTGCTGAGCGCCGTCCCCGCCGCCCGCCGCATGCGAGCCAGCCGTGTCCACGCCTGACTACGAGCGGCTGCGGGAGGAGGCGGGCGCGGTGTGGCTGCCCCGCGACTTCCTCGTGGTCGACGGGCCCCACGCCCTCTCCTTCCTCCAGGGCCAGCTGTCGCAGGACGTGGGCCTCGACAACGGCCTGTCCACCTGGGCCCTGCTCCTCCAGCCGCAAGGCAAGCTGGTCGCGTTCCTGCGGGTCCTGCGCCAGTCGGCCGACCGGTTCGTGCTGGAGACCGACGCCGGTTTCGGCGAGTCGGTCGTCGATCGGCTCGACCGCTTCAAGCTGCGGGTCAAAGCCGACGTGTCGCCCCTCGACTGGAAGTGCCTGGCCGTGCGGGGGCCGCGGGCGCACGGGGCGGTGGCGTCGGGCGGGGCGGCGGGAACGGTGGTGGTGGCCGACTGGCCCGGCCTGCCCGGCGCCGACCTGGTGGGCGAGGCGCCCGAGCCGCCCGACGGCGTGGCCCTGTGCGACCTCGACGCCTACGAGGCCGTGCGCATCGAAGCCGGCATCCCCGTCATGGGCCGGGAGGTGGACGAGAGCACGATCCCGGCCGAGGCCGGCGTGGTCGAGCTGTCGGTGAGCTTCACCAAGGGCTGCTACACGGGCCAGGAGCTGGTGGCCCGCATCGATTCGCGGGGTGGCAAGGTGCCCCGGAAGCTGCGGGGCGTGGTGGTGGAGGCCGATGCGGGCGACCTGCCGCCGATCGGCGCCACCATCCGCAACGCCGACGGGAAGGACGTGGGCCGGCTCACGAGCGTGGCCCGCTCGCCCCGGCTGGGGACGGTGGCGCTCGCGTACGTGGGTCGGGCGGTCACGCCCCCGGCCGAGGTGACGGTGGCGTGGGACGGCGGGTCCGCCCCCGCCCGGGTCGAACCGCTGCCGCTGGTCCCCTGAGGGTGGCGGTCCGCGCCCGGCACGCGGCGGTGCTCGTCCTGGTCCTGGTGGCGGCCGCCTGCGGCAGCGGCGGCGACGACGCCACCGTCCCCACCACCACCCGGGTCGTCGAGACGACGGTCGAGGCGACGACCTCGTCGATCGGCCCGGTCACGACGGTCACCACCATGCCCGGCCGACCCCGCCAGACCACCACCATCCCCACTGACCTCGGCCCGGGGGCGGCCCGCATCACGGGCTCGGTGGTGGGGCCGCAGGGGCTGGTGCCCGGGGCCAACGTCCGCGTCGAGCGGCTGGTGGGCGACGACGTGGCTTCCGTCGACCTGGTCGCGGCCGACGGCCGGTTCACGCTGCCGTCGGTCCGGGGCGGCAACTACCGGGTGCGGGCCTGGAAGGCCCCCGAGCTGGCCCTCACCACCCCCGAGGTCTTCTTCCTGGCCGCCGACGAGGCGAAGACGGTCGACCTGAGCCTGACCCGGGTGACCGACGTCAGCGTGCGCATCGACCTCGACGTGGAGCGCCTGCCCCCGTCCGACCCGTTCACGGTGACCATCCAGGTCTACTCGGGGACGGTGACCGAGCAGGGCGTCGTGCAGGGCCTGTCCCGCCCGGGCCTCCCGGTGCAGGTGGCGGTAGCCGCCGGCCTGAGCCTGGTGGGCCCCGACCGGGCCACCACCGACGCCGCCGGCCGGGCCTCGTTCCGCATGCGCTGCACCGCTCCCGGGCCGGCGGCGGCCGACGCCGTCGTCGACGCCACCCGGATGTCGCTCGGCCTTCCTACCTGTCCCGGCTAGCGGTCGCAGGCAGGGTCACGACCAGGCGGGCGCCGGCGCCCGCCTCGGCCCGCACCGTCCCGCCCATGGCCTCCACCAGCTCGTGGACGATGGCCAGGCCCAGGCCCGTCCCCGCCTCCCGTGCCGCCCGGCGGGAGGAGGTGGTGAACGGCTCGAAGACGGAGGCGAGGTCGTCGGGCGGGATGCCGGGCCCGTCGTCCTCCACCCAGACGGTGACCGCGGGCCGGTCGACGCCCACCGTGATCCGGCCGGCGGCGTACTTCAGGGCGTTCTCGACCAGGTTGGCCACGACCTGGGCCAGGCGGTCGGGGTCGGCGGCGGCGGCCGGCAGCGACGGCTCGACCCGCACGGCCAGCGCCACGCCCGCCCGTTCGGCGGCGGGACGGAATCCCTCGGCCGCGTCGGCCACCACCTCGCCCACGTCGACGGGCCGCACGTCGAGGGAGAAGCGGCGGGCGTCCAGGCGGGCCAGCTCGAGCAGGTCGTTGACGAGCCGCTCCAAGCGGCGGGACTCGCTGAGGATGACGCCGGCGGCGTGGGACGGGTCGGGCGCCTGCCCCTCGGCCAGCGCCTCGGCGTAGCCCCGGATGGAGGTGAGCGGGGTCCGCAGGTCGTGTGACACCGACAGCAGGAACTGCCGCTCCAAGCCCCGGGAGCGCTCCAGGCCGGCGGCCATGGCGTTGATGGACTCGGCCAGGCCCGCCAGGTCCTCGCCGTCGGTGGGGTCGACCGGCACCCGGGCGGCCAGGTCGCCGGTGGCGATGCGGCCGGTGGCGGCCCGGGCCTCCCGCAGGGGACGGGTGAGGCGACGGCCCAGGTCGGTCGCCACCGCCGCCGCCACGGCCAGGGTCAGGACGGCGATCGCCACCACCCAGCCGCCCCCGGGCACCCCGCCTTCGATGCGCCGGGTGAGCACGGCCACCAGCAGCGACCCGTTCTCCTGGGGAGCGCCGGCGGCGGCGAAGACCAGCCGGCCCTGGCTGCCGGTCACCGTCTCCCCCGCCCGCAGCCGTACGAGGTCGAGCTCCTGGCGGGTTACGCCCTGGGGCGGGAGGCCGGCCAGCCGGCACGGGTCGCCGAAGCACAGCACCCGCAGGTCCTCCAGCCGGAGCAGGGCATTGAGGGCGTTGGCCACCTGCGGCCGTTGGAGCTCCTCCAGCCGGTCGGCCAGGTCGCGGGCCTGGCGGCCCAGCTCTGAACGGGTGTCGGTGCGCTGGTCGGCCCTCAGGGCCAGCACCGTGCCGACGGTGGCCACCACCAGGGCGGCGGCCACCACCGCCACCATCGTCCGGGTGAGGCGGCGGGTCATCCCAGCCGGTAGCCGACGCCCCAGACGGTCGTGAGGGGGAGCGCTTCGCCCAGCTTCCTGCGCAGCTGGCGCACGTGGACGTCGACGGTGCGCTCGTCGCCGAACCAGCCCGCCCCCCAGGCGCCGTCGAGGATCTGCCGGCGCGACAGGGCCAGCCCGGCGTTCTCGGCCAGGTAGCGGAGGAGGTCGAACTCCCGGGCCGCCAGCGCGACCACGTCCCCTCCGACCCGGGCCTCTCGCCGGCCCGGGTCGACCTCCACCCCGCCCGCCTCGATCACCCCCGCCGGCTCGCGGGGCCCATCGACCCGGCGCAGGATGGCCTTGACCCGGGCCACCAGCTCACGGGGCGCGAACGGCTTGGTCAGGTAGTCGTCGGCTCCCAGCTCCAGCCCCAGGACCCGGTCGATCTCGCCGTCGCGGGCGGTCAGCATGAGGATGGGAACGTGCCCCTGGGCCCGCAGCCGCCGGCACACCTCCAGGCCGTCCATCCCGCCCGGCAGCCCCACGTCGAGGACGACGAGGCGGGGGCGGTGGTGGTGCACCGCCTCCATGCCCCGCTGCCCGTCAGCCGCCTGCACGACCCCGAAGCCCTCGCCCCGCAGGTACATCTCGACCAGGTCGGCGATGTTGTGGTCGTCCTCGACGACCACGATCGTCCCCTGGTCGGCGGCCACGCCGCTCATGGTCGCATGGTGCCCGAGCCGTCATCCGTCGCCCGGCCCGGTTCCGTACCTCCGTCATGGCATACATGGCGAAAGTGACGTTGATGGCCGCCCTGGCGGCCGGCATGGTGGCGGCGACGGCGGGAACGGCGCTCGGCGGGCATACCGCGGCGGTGCGGGCCTCCTCCTACATCAACCGGGACACGGGCCTACCGACCGAGAACCCCGACGTGAGCGTCCCGTCCAACTGCGCGACTCCCGACCCGGCCGACACCCAGGCCCTGAGCCCGGTGGGGACGACCGCCAACAACGTCCACAACGACGCCTGCCTGTTCGCAGCCGACGGCTCCCGGGCCGACGGCCCGGCCACCTTCGAGTCCTTCGGTGTGGGTGGGTTCAGCGCCTGCCCCGATCCCGACCTCGGCGGTCCCCGCACCGCGGTGGCCCACGACCACGACGGCGACGGCCGCAACGAGCACTGCCACCAGTCCGGCTACCAGCTCCGCAGCGCGCCCGGCGACCTCGAGTACCACGCCCGGCTGAACAACACGACCATGCCGGGCCAGCAGCGGGTGCTGTTCTGCTCCGACCCCGACGGGGACGGCTGCCTCGACGAGCGGGTCGTGGCCCAGGTCGCCGTGGGCTGGCTGCCGGCCTCGAACCCCACGGGGTAGCGCCTCTTTTCTATCGTGGGCGGCGATGCTCGCCGAGATCGTCGCCGGCCACCGGGCGGCGGCGGCGCGCGACGACCGCGACCTCGAACGGCTGCTGGAGGCAGCCGGCGCGGTGGCCCCGGCCCGGGCCTTGCGGGCCGCGCTGGCCGCCCCCGGCCTGTCGGTGGTGGCCGAGGTCAAGCGGCGGTCGCCGTCCAAGGGCGACCTCGCACCCGGCCTCGACCCCGCACTCGTGGCCAAGTCGTACGAGGCGGGCGGGGCGGCCGCGCTGTCGGTGCTCACCGACGAGCGGTGGTTCGGGGGGTCGGCCGCCGACCTGGGCGCGGCCCGGGCGGCGTGCGACCTGCCCGTCCTCCGCAAGGACTTCACCGTCGACGCCCGGGACGTGGCCGACGCCCGGCTCATGGGGGCCGACGCGGTGCTGCTCATCGTGGCCGCCCTGTCCGACGGCGAGGTGGTGCGGTTCCGGGAGCTGGCGGGGTCGCTGGGCATGGCCGCCCTGGTCGAGGTGCACGACGGGGCCGAGCTCGACCGGGCCCTGGCCGCGGGGGCCGACCTGATCGGGATCAACGCCCGCGACCTGCGCACGTTCACCATCGACGCGGGCCTGCCCGCCCGCCTGCTCGGCCGCATCCCGGCCGGTGTGGTGACGGTGGCCGAGTCGGGGATCCGGGGGCGGGCCGACGTGCCCCCCGGCTTCGACGCCGTGCTCGTCGGCGAGACGCTCGTGACCGCGGCGGACCCGGTGGCAGCCCTGCGGGAGCTGCGGGACGAAGGAGACCGCCAGTGACGACCATCCCCGAGGCGTGGTTCAACGTCGCCCCCCACATGCCCGCCCCGCTCGATCCGCCCCTGCACCCGGGCACCCGCCAGCCGGTCGGGCCCGACGACCTGGCCCCCCTGTTCCCCATGGCCCTGATCGGCCAGGAGGTCACGGGCGAGCCCTGGGTCGACATCCCGGGGGAGGTGCTCGACGTGCTGCGGCTGTGGCGGCCGACCCCGCTGCGGCGGGCGGAGCGGCTGGAGCGGGCCCTCGGCACACCGGCCCGCATCTGGTACAAGGACGAGTCGGTCTCCCCGGCCGGGTCGCACAAGCCCAACACGGCCGTGGCCCAGGCCTTCTACAACAAGGCCGAGGGGGTGCCCCGGCTGTCGACCGAAACGGGGGCGGGCCAGTGGGGGAGCGCCCTGTCGTTCGCCTCCGCCCTGTTCGGCCTGGAGTGCAAGGTCTACATGGTGCGGGCGTCGTTCCGGCAGAAGCCCTACCGGCGGGTGATGATCGAGACGTGGGGCGGGTCGGTCGAGGCCTCGCCGGTCGACGACGCCGAGCACCCCGGGTCGCTGGGCACGGCCATCAGCGACGCCGTGCGCGACGCCGCCACCCGGGAGGACACCCACTACGCCCTCGGGTCGGTGCTCAACCACGTCCTGCTGCACCAGACGGTCATCGGCCTGGAGGCCAAGGACCAGTTGGCCGAGGCGGGGGAGGGCCTGCCCGACGTGGTCATCGGCTGCTGCGGGGGCGGGTCCAACCTGGGTGGGATCACGTTCCCGTTCGTACCCGACGCGGGCGTGCGGCTGGTGGCGGTGGAGCCGTCGTCGTGCCCGACGCTGACTGCCGGCCGCTTCGACTACGACTTCGGCGACACCGCCGGCATGACGCCCCTTCTGGCCATGTACACCCTCGGCCACGAATTCGTGCCCCCCGCCATCCACGCCGGTGGCCTCCGCTACCACGGCGACTCGCCCCTCGTGTCCAACCTGGTGCGGGAGGGACGCATGGAGGCCATGGCCTACCCCCAGGGCAAGGTCTTCGAGGCCGCCGTGCAGTGGGCCCGCACCCAGGGCACCATCCCCGCCCCCGAGACGTCCCACGCCATCCGGGCCGTCGTCGACGAGGCCCTGGCGGCCAAGGAGGAGGGCCAGGCCAGGTCCATCCTCTTCAACTACTCGGGCCACGGCCTCCTCGACCTCGCCGCCTACGACGACTACCTCCACGACCGCCTCGACGCCTGACCGGTTTCAGGCAATAGGCGTCGGAATCCGACGCCTATTGCCTAAAGTTCGCTCGTCAAGCACAGGACTGGGGGTGCGGGGGTCGCACATGTTCGTGAAGGTCTGCGGCACGACGAGCGAGGAGGACGCCCTGCTGGCGGTGGCCATGGGGGCCGACGCGGTGGGGTTCGTGTTCGCGCCGTCGGCCCGCCAGATCAGCCCGGGCAGGGCGGCCGACATCGTCAAGCGCCTGCCCCGGGAGGTGCTGACCGTGGGGGTCTTCCGGGACGAGGCCCCCCCGCGGGTGGTGGAGATCGTCAACACCGCCGGCCTGCGGGCCGCCCAGTTGCACGGCCACGAAACCCTCGAGCAGGCCCACTACGTGCGGGAACGGGTGCCCTTGCTCATCCAGGCCTTCCCGGCCGGCGACCCGGGGCTGGCCCGGGTCTTGGAGTACAAGGCCGACGCCCTCCTGCTCGACGCGGCCACCCCCGGCTCGGGGCAGGTGTTCGACTGGTCGATGGCCGAGGTCCCCGACGGGATCCGCCTGATCCTGGCCGGGGGGCTGACCCCCGCCAACGTGGCCGCCGCCATCGCCGCCGTCCACCCCTGGGGGGTCGACGTGGCCAGCGGCGTGGAGGCGTCGCCGGGCCGCAAGGACCCGGTCAAGGTGCGGGCCTTTGTGGCCGCCGCCAAAGCCGCCGCCAAGGCCGCCGCCTCCGGGGGCGACGACGGCGAGGACGAAGACGGCCGCGGGCCGTTCGACTGGGAGTGGGGAGGCAGCTGATGGCCCTCATGGCCGAGCCCGGCCCGGGCGGGCGGTTCGGGGAGTTCGGGGGGCGCTACGTCCCCGAGTCGGTGGTCCCTGCGTGCGCCGAGTTGGAAGAGGCGTTCGTCGCGGCCTGGGCCGACCCCGCCTTCCACGCCGAGCTCGACGGCCTCCTGCACGACTACGCCGGCCGCCCCTCGCCCCTCACCGAGTGCCGGCGGCTGTCCGAGCAACTGGGTCTCCGCCTCCTGCTCAAGCGGGAGGACCTCAACCACACCGGCTCCCACAAGATCAACAACGTGCTGGGCCAGGCCCTGCTGGCCCGTCGCATGGGCAAGACCCGCCTCGTGGCCGAGACGGGGGCGGGCCAGCACGGGGTGGCCACCGCCACCGCCGCCGCTCTGTTCCGCATGGAGTGCCGGATCTACATGGGGGCGGTCGACGTCGAGCGCCAGGAGCTCAACGTCTTCCGGATGCGGCTGCTGGGCGCCGAGGTGACCTCGGTGGAGGCCGGTTCGCGCACCCTCAAGGACGCCATCAACGAAACCCTGCGGGACTGGGTGGCAACCGTGGAAACCACCCACTACTGCCTGGGCTCGGCCATGGGCCCCCACCCCTATCCGTGGCTGGTCCGCCAGCTGCAGCGGGTCATCGGCGACGAGGCCCGCGAGCAGTGCCGGGCCCTGCTGGGCGGGGCCGACCCCGACGTGGTGGTGGCCTGCGTGGGGGGCGGGTCCAACGCGGCGGGCACGTTCGCCGGCTTCGTGGACACGCCCGCCCGGCTGGTGGGGGTGGAGACCGAGGGGGGTGCGGCCATCGGCAAGGGCACGCCCGGGGTGGTGCACGGGTCGAGGTCGTTCCTGCTGCAGGACCCCCACGGCCAGGTGCTGGAAGCCCATTCCATCTCCGCCGGGCTCGACTACCCGGGCGTCGGCCCCGAGCACTCCCACCTCGCCACCGTCGGCCGGGTGGCCTACGTGGCCGCCGGAGACGGGGAGACGCTCGACGCCTTCCAGCTCCTGTCCCGGACGGAGGGCATCATCCCCGCCCTCGAGCCGGCCCACGCCCTGGCCTGGGTCGTCCGGGCCGCCGGCACCGACGAGCTGCCCGCCGGCAGCACCGTGCTCGTCACCCTGTCGGGCCGGGGCGACAAGGACGTCGACCACGTGATGGGCCTGCTCGGGTAGACGCCTGCTTCACCTACCTCCTCCGGTACTGTATGTTCTACGCATATAGAGACGGAGCAGGGGCAAACGGCGGTGGAGGCCCGGGGAATGCGCAACAAACTCGTGCAGCGGCGGCCCTTCCTTCCCGGCTGCCTGCTGTTGCTGCTGGCGGAGGAGCCCGGTCACGGCTACGAGCTGACCGAGCGGCTCAAGAAGTGGGGGTTCGACCTCACCGGCCCCGGTCCCGTCTACCGGGAGCTACGGCTGCTGGAGGAGAACGGGCTGGTCCGCTCGATGTGGTCGGCGCCCCAGTCCGGCCCCGTGCCCCGCGTGTACGAGCTGACCGACCAGGGGCGCGCCGCCCTCGACTCGGCGGCCGACGACCTGCTCGACATCTCCAAGCTCCTCGACGACTTTCAGTCCCGCCACCGGCGCCTGCCGGCTCCCGCACCGCCGCCCCCGCCCCCCGCCGCCGGGCCGGCCGGCGGAGCTCGGCGGGGGCGGTCCCGGCGCGGCTGACGTACTCTCCCGGGCGATGACGCCCGGGCCCATCGAGACCGCCCTGCGGGCCAAGCGCGGCGCCGGGCGCAAGCTGCTCGTCCCCTATGTGGTCGGCGGCCTCCACGACGACTGGCTCGACGTGGTGCGGGCGGTGGCCGAGGCGGGGGCCGACGCGGTAGAGGTCGGGATCCCGTTCTCCGACCCGATGATCGACGGCCCCGTGATCCAGCAGGCGTCGGTCGAGGCGCTGGCGGCAGGGGCCACGCCCGAGACGGTTGTCCGGGGCCTGGCGACCGTCACCGCCGACCTGCCCGTCCCCGTCGTCATCATGACCTACGCCAACGTGGTCCTGCACCCCGGGGCGGAGGGCTTCGCGGCCCGCCTGGCCGATGCCGGCGTGGGCGGCGTCATCCTCCCCGACCTGCCCGTCGACGAGTTGGACGACTGGGCCCCGGCCGCGGCCAAGGTCGGGCTGGAGACCGTGCTGCTGGCCGCCCCCACCACCCCCGACGACCGGCTGGCGGTGATCTGCGAACGGTCCGAAGGTTGGATCTACGGGGTGTCGACCCTCGGGGCCACCGGCGAGCGGGCCACGCTGGCTGCCACCGCGGCCACCGTCGGCGCCCGCCTCAAGGCCTGCACCGACAAGCCGGTGCTGCTGGGCGTGGGGGTGTCGACGCCCCCGCAGGCGGCGGAGGCGGCGGCTGCGGCGGACGGGGTAATCGTGGGATCGGCCCTGGTCAGGCGGGTGCTGAAGGGCGCCGGCCCCAAGGGCGCGGCCCGGTTCGTGGCCGGCCTGCGCTCGGCGTTGTAACCGAATCCCCGGCGCGGGCAGTCGAACCGGCTGCGTGGGGGTTGCCATTCTCTTCCCTGGTCAAGGGACCCAGTCCACCGGCATGGGTGGGCCCTGGTCGTCGACGCCCGAGTGGGCGCTGGTCGGGCGCGCCGAGGCGGCCCTCGGCGAGCCCCTCGCCCCCCTCCTGCTCGACGCCCCGGCCGAGGCCCTGAGCCGCACCCGGGAAGCGCAGCTGACGGTCTTCTTGCACTCGCTGATGGCGTGGGAGGCGGTCCGGGACCGCTTCGCCGACGACGCCCCGGTTGCGTTCGCCGGCCACTCCCTCGGCCAGCTCACCGCCCTGGTCGCCTCGGGTGCCCTGTCCCTGGAGGACGGCATTCGCCTGGTGGCCCGGCGGGCGGCCGCCACCCAGGCCTCGGCCGACCGCCGCCCCGGCCGCATGGCCGCCCTCATCGGTGCCGAGCCGGGCGTGGCCGAGCAGGTGTGCGCGGGCGTGGACGAGGCGTGGGTGGCCAATGACAACGCCCCCGGCCAGATCGTGGTGGGCGGCACCCCCGAGGGCGTGGAGGCGGCCACCGAGGCGGCCAAGGCCCTGGGCGTGCGCCGGGCCATCCCCCTCAACGTGGGCGGCGCCTTCCACACCCCCTTGTTCGCCGACGCCCGGGCCGAGCTCGAGCCGGTGCTGGCGGCGACCCCCTTCTCGACTCCCGCGGGCCCCGTCGTGTCCAACGTGGACGCCGAGCCCCACACCGACCCCGCCGGCTGGCCGGCCCAGCTGGGCGAGCACCTGGTTTCGCCCGTGCAGTGGCGGCGGTCGGTCTTGACCCTGGTCTCGCTGGGGGCCGACTCCTTCGTCGAGGTCGGCCCCGGCAACGTCCTCGCCGGCCTGGCCCGGCGCACTTCCCCCGACGTGCCCGTCCGGAACGTGGCGACTCCGGACGATGTCGCATCCCTTTCTCCTGTGGAGGTCTCCTGATGGAAGCCGGCGAGCGCCTGGCCGTCCCCGAGCGGGTCATCGTCGCCCCTGCGTCGGGGAAGTTCCGCCCCGCCGAGGAGCAGGGCTCCGAGGGCGGTGCCCTCGACGCCGAGCAGGTCATCGGCTTCGTCGACGGGCACGGCGGCCACTCCACGCCCGTCCGCAGCCCCTTCGGCGGCCTCCTCATGGGCCTGCTGGCCTCGGCCGGCGAGCGGGTGCGGGAGGGCCAGCCCGTGGCCTGGCTCACGACGACCTGAGCGGGCGGGCGCGTAAGGTTTCCACCCGGTGAACGGGCCCCAGCAATTCGTCGCCGTGCCCGGCCGCCGGGCCGCCATCGCCGGGTGGGGCGTGGCCGTCCCCGAGCAGCGGCTGACCAACCACGACTGGGCGCAGCGGGTCGAGACCAGCGACGAGTGGATCGTCGAGCGCACCGGCATCCGCGAGCGGCGGGTGGCGGGCGAGGGCGAGACCACGGCCACGCTGGCGGTGGAGGCGGGCGCGGCCGCCATCAAGAAGGCCGACATGACGCCGGCCGACATCGGGGCCTGCGTGATCGCCACCTGCACGCCCGACCAGCCCATCCCCTTCACCGGCGCGCTGGTGCAGGACGGGCTCGGCCTGCGCTGCGGGGCCTTCGACCTCGACGCCGCCTGCTCGGGCTTCGTGTACGGGATGGTGGTGGGGGCGTCGCTGCTGTCCACCGCCGGCCTCGACGCCGTGCTGGTCGTCGGCTCCGAGACGCTGCTGCGGGTGGCCGACTGGACCGACCGCTCCACCGCCGTGCTGTTCGGGGACGGGGCCGGTGCGGTCGTGCTCACCCCCGCCACCGACGCCGGCCTGCTGGCCTGGGATTTCGGCTGCGACGGCTCCGCCGCCCACCTCCTCACCGTCGCCGCCGGCGGCAGCAGGCTCCCCACCAGCGCCGAGACGGTCGCCGCCGGCCAGCACTACCTGCGCATGGAGGGCCAGGAGGTCTTCCGCCGGGCGGTGCGGGCCATCGTTGACTCCGCCGCCGGCACCCTCGCCGAGGCGGGCCTGACCCCGGCCGACGTGGCCCTGTTCGTGCCCCACCAGGCCAACGTCCGCATCATCGACGCCGCCGCCGGCCGGCTGGGCATCCCCCCCGAGCGGACGTTCTGCAACATCGACCGCTACGGCAACACGTCGGCCGCGTCGGTGCCCATCGCTCTGGCCGAGGCGGCCGAGTCGGGCCGGCTGAAGCCGGGCGACATCGTGCTCATGTCGGGGTTCGGGGCGGGCATGTCGTGGGCCAGCGCCATCGTCCGCTGGGGGACCTCCGCTTGACCGGCCGGATCGCCCTCGTGACCGGTGGGTCGCGGGGGATCGGTCGGGCCTGCGCGGTCGCCCTCGCCGCCGGCGGCCACCGCGTCGCCATCACCTACGGCAGCGACGACGAGGGGGCGGCGGAGACCGTGGCCCGGGCCGAGAAGGCGGGCGGGGACGGGGCGCAGGCCATGGCCGTCAGGGCCGACGTGGGCGACCCCGCCGCCGTCGACGCCGCCTTCACCGAGGTCGAGAAGGCATGGGCGGGCAAGGTCGAGGTGCTGGTGGCCAACGCCGGCATCAACCGCGACGGCCTGGTCCTGCGCATGTCCGACGACCAGTGGGACGACGTCGTGCGCACCAACCTCACAGGCGTCTTCCACGCCGTGCGGCGGGCCGCCCCCGGCATGGTGCGGGCCCGATGGGGGCGGGTGGTGACCATGTCCTCGGTCGTGGCCATGTCGGGCCTGCCCGGGCAGGTCAACTACGCCGCCACCAAGGCCGGCCTGGTCGGGTTCACCCGCTCGCTGGCCCGGGAGCTGGCCAGCCGCGGCATCACCGCCAACGTGGTCGCCCCCGGGCCCATCGTCACCGCCATGACCGATGCCCTCCCCGAGGCCCGGCGGGAGGAGTTGCGCTCCCAGGTGCCGCTGGGCCGGTGGGGGACTCCCGAGGAGGTCGCCGCCGTCGTGGCCTTCCTGTGCTCGGAGGCGGCCGCCTACGTGACCGGCGCGGTGGTGCCTGTGGACGGCGGTCTCGGGATGGGTCACTAATGTTTGTCAGTTCGGGTCTCAGTCGCCGGAGGAACATGTGATGGATCGCCAGGAAGTCCTCGAGGGGTTGGCCGAGGTGGCCGTCGAGCTGCTGGGCGTCGACAAGGCGCAGGTCACCGAGGACGCCCGCTTCGACGAGGACCTCGACGTCGACAGCCTCGGGCTCGTGGAGTTCGTCATGGCGGTCGAGGACCGCTTCGACGTGAAGGTCCCCGAGGACAAGCTGGAGGGCATCACCACCGTGGGCCAGGCCGCCGACCTCGTGCTGGAGATGGCCGCCTCCGGTGCGCCGGCGGAGAGCGGCGCGTGACCGACCCCATGCGGCGGCGGGTGGCGGTCACCGGCATGGGCGTCAAGGCCCCCGCCGGCACCGACCTCGAGTCGTACTGGACGAAGGTCAGGGAGGGCACGCCCACGGCCGGGCCCATCCGCCGCTTCGACCGGGAGATCCTGCCCGAGCCCTTCCGGTTCGCATGCGAGGTGCCCGAGTTCGACCTGGCGCCCTACTTCGACTTCAAGGAGGCCCGCCACGCCGATCGGTGCACCCATCTGGGCGTGGCCGCCGCCCTCGACGCGGTGGCCGACGCCGGCGACCTGGGGCCGGTCGACCCGGCCCGCTGCGGCGTGCTGGCCGGCTCCGGCGTGGGCGGCCTCATGACCTTGGAAGACCAGGCCAAGGTGCTCCACACCCGAGGGTCGGGGCGGGTCAGCCCGTACCTTGTCCCCATGATGATGGCCAACGCCACCCCCGCCACCATCGGGATGCGGCTGGGCTGGACGGGGCCCAACATGTGCGTGACCACGGCCTGTGCGGCCGGCACCCACGGCGTGGGCGAGGCCTTCGTGCTGATCCGCCAGGGCGTGGCTGACGTGATGCTCGGGGGCGGCACCGAGGCGTGCATGACGCCGCTGGCCATGTCGTCGTTCGGGCGCATGGGTGCGCTGTCGCCGCGGGTCGACGAACCGGAGCGGGCCTCCCGCCCCTTCGACCCCGATCGCGACGGGTTCGTCATGGGCGAGGGGGCAGGGTTCCTGGTGCTGGAGGAGTGGGATCGGGCCGTGGCCCGGGGCGCCCACATCTACGGCGAGGTCCTCGGCTACGCCCGCAACACCGACGCCTACCACATCACCGCTCCCGTCCCCGGGGGCGCAGGGGCGGCGGCGTGCATGCAGATGGCGCTGGCCGACGCCGGCGTCGAGCCCTCGGCCGTCGCCCATGTCAACGCCCACGGCACGTCCACGCCCCTCAACGACGCCTCCGAGGCCCAGGCCATCGTGAAGGTCTTCGGCGAGCGGGGCGTGCCCGTCACGTCGGGCAAGGGTGTCACCGGCCACCTGGTCGCGGGGGCGGGGGCCATCGAGGCGGTGGCCACCTTCCTCGCCCTGCGGGACGGGGTCATCGCCCCCACCGCCAACCACGACCGCGACGATCCCGACCTGGCCATCGACGTGGTCGCCGGCTCGGCCCGGGAGGCGGCGGCGGGGCCGGTCGTCTCGAACTCGTTCGGGTTCGGCGGCCACAACGCCTCGATCGTGCTGGGGCCGGGGCCCGCGGCGGCGTGATCGGGAGCCCCCCGGCAGTCCCCCTCGCCGCCTGCCGGGGCGGTGCCGCCACTGCCTGCCTCACCGAGCTGGACGGCCGGAAGGTGGCGTGGTTCCGCCTGGCCGGGGGCAAGCACGCGGGAGCCCTGGGCCCGAGCGAGGGCGACGTCCTCACCCGGCTGGTGCGCAGTGCCCTCGACCTGGGCGTGCCCGTCGTGGGGGAGCTGTCGACATCGGGGGCGGACGTGGGGGAGGGCCTGCCGTCGCTCCACGCCTGGGGACGGGTGGCCGCCGCGGTGGCCGAGGCTTCGGGGGCGGTGCCGGTGCTGCTGGCCGTCACCGGCCCGTGCGTGGGCGGTCCCGCCCTGCTGCTGGGCCTGGCCGACCACGTGGTCATGACCACCGACGCCTTCGCCTACCTCAACGGGCCCCAGACGGTGGCCGACATCACCGGCCAGGTCATCGAGCCCGCCGACCTGGGCGGCGCCGGCGTCCACTACCGCCGCAGCGGCCTGGCCTCGCTCGTCGTCGCCGACGAGGAGGACGCCCGGTGGGCCATCGCCGACCTGCTGTCCTACCTGCCGCCCAACTACCTGGAGTCGCCGCCCGTCCTGCGCAACGGGGACGAGGCCGACCGGCCCTCCCGTGCGGCGGCCGACGCCGTGCCCGCCAATCGTTCGTCGTCCTACGACGTGCGGGAGGTGGTGGCCGACGTGCTCGACACCGAGTCGTTCCTCGAGGTGCGGGAGAACCACGCCGCCAACGTGGTCACCGGCTACGGGCGGGTCGACGGTCACGCCGTGGGCGTGGTGGCCAACCAGCCGTGCCAGTTGGCCGGCACCCTCGACATCGAGGCGTCGCAGAAGGCCGCCCGCTTCGTGCAGTCGTGCGATTCCTTCGGCCTGCCCCTGCTCACCTTCGTCGACTGCCCCGGCTACCAGCCCGGCAAGGACCAGGAGTGGCGGGGGATGATCCGCCACGGGGCCGAGCTGGTGCACGCCTACGCCGAGGCCACCGTGGCCCGGGTGTGCGTGGTCATGCGCAAGGCCTACGGCGGCGCCTACATCGTCCTCGATTCGAAGGGCCTGGGGAACGACGTGTGCGTGGCCTGGCCCACGGCCGAGATCGCCGTCATGGGGGCGGCGGGGGCGGTCAGCATCCTGCACGGCAAGCGGCTGGCCGGCCTCGAGGACGGGGCCGAGCGGGCCCGGGTGCAGGCCGACCTGGAGGCCGACTACGCCGAGCGGCTGTGCACCCCGGCGGTGGCGGCCGAGCGCGGGTACGTCGACGACGTCATCGACCCACTCGACACCCGCCGCGTCGTGGCCTCCGCCCTCGCCTCCCTGCGGACCAAGCGGGCCGAGCGGCGCGTGCCCCGCCGGCCGGCGCGCCACTCCAACAGCCCCGTATGACGCCCTCCGGTCCCGGTCACCCTTCCGGGGCCTCCGGCCCCGCCAACGGTGACCAGTTCGCCGGGGGTTTGCTGGAAGGCAAGAGGATCCTGGTCACGGGGGTCCTGGCCGAGTCCTCGATCGCCTTCTCCATCGCCAAGGTGGCCCAGGAGCAGGGGGCGGAGCTGGTGCTCACCTCCTTCGGCCGGGCCATGTCGCTCACCAAGCGGTCGGCGGCCCGATTGCCCACAGTCCCCGACGTGCTCGAGCTCGACCTGACCGAGCCGTCCCACCTGGCCAACATCACCGACGACCTGTCGTCGCGATGGGGGGCGCTCGACGGGGCCGTGCACGCCGTCGCCTTCGCCCCCGAGACGTGCCTGGGCGGCGACATCCTGCGGGCCGGCTGGGACGACGTGGCCCGCACGCTGCACGTGTCGGCCTACTCGCTCAAGGCCCTGGCCGAGGCGGTGCTGCCCCTCATGCAGAAGGGCGGGGGCGGGTCGATCGTGGCCCTTGACTTCGACGCCCGCCAGGCCTGGCCCGCCTACGACTGGATGGGGGTGGCCAAGGCCGCCCTCGAGTCGACCGCCCGCTACCTGGCCCGCGACCTGGGCCGCTACCGCGTGCGGGTCAACCTCGTGTCGGCCGGCCCCCTGCGCACCATCGCCGCCCGGGGCATCCCCGGCTTTGCCGCCATGGAGGACTCGTGGGCCGGGCGGGCCCCCCTCGGCTGGGACACCCGCGACGCCGACCCCGTCGCCCGGGCCGCGGTGGCCCTGCTGTCGGACTGGTTCCCGGCCACCACCGGCGAGATGGTCCACGTCGACGGCGGCTTCCACGCCCTGGCCGCATCGGGACCGCCCCCGCCCCAGCCCGGTTAGGGCCAGCAGCTGGCTGCGGGCGGGGTGGTGCCCGGGAGCGGCGGCAGGATCTCCACCGTGGTGGTCAATGTCACCGGCGCCGTCACCCGTCCCGTCACGGTGTAGCCGATGGAGTAGCGGCCGGGAGCGACCTGGACCGACGTGCCTTCGACGGGGCGGCGCTGGTCCCAGCAGACGGGGAGGCTCCGCTCGGTGCCAGCCGCCCAGGTGTAGCCGCATGGCTCGGCACCTTCGATGCAGTCCACGTGGGACGACGAGCCCCAGTCGGCGCCGATAGCGTTGCCGGATGCGTCCTTGACGCTGAAGTGCTGGCCGTCGGTCGTGTAGCCGCACTCCCGGTCTGACGCGTTGCGGAACACGGCCGTGAGCCGGATCGTCTCGCCCGTGGCGAACGTGGTCTTCGACGGCGCGAAGGCGGCCTGCACCTCTTGGTCCGTGCACGTGGCCGGGAGCGGCCGGGTGGTGGGCGGGGGCGGTGCGGGTGTGGTGGTGGTCGTGACGGCGGGCGCCGCCGGCCGGCGGGTGGTCGTCGGGCGGGGAACGGCGGGGGCCGGGGTAAGTGAGAGCGGGGGGGAGTCGATCGACGCGGGCGGCACGGCGAGGGTGGTGGTCGGCTCGGCGACGCGGCCACCTCCGGCGGGGGCGGCCACCCGGAGCTCCTGCGACCCCCTGTCGCCACCGTCGCCCCACACGGCGGCCACGGCGACGGCGGTGACCAGGACCATGGCGGCCGTGGCGCCGGTGAGGAGGGCGCGGCGGCGGTCACGTGTGGCCGCCGCCCGCCGCTGCACCACCTCCAGCATCTCGTCCTCGCTACGCCACACCGGCGGCTCCTTCCACACGTGAGGGGTCCCAGTCGACGCCCATACGGCGGCGCAGGGCGTCCATGCCGCGATGGGCGTGGCGTTTCACCGACCCGCTGGACAC
>Ga0187892_10003036_pt1 | contig 31668 bp, 27 predicted proteins | sample MA1701073metaG_FD_139345 | JGI IMG/M metagenome (GOLD analysis project Ga0187892, IMG submission 139345) | Bio-ooze microbial communities from a basaltic lava cave in the Kipuka Kanohina Cave System on the Island of Hawaii, USA - MA170107-3 metaG ...
AGCCGCCGGAAGCGGTGAGCAAGGACAATGAAACCAGCCTCCAGACACTGGAAGAGATCCATCAGCATGTTCAATCTATTTATCGTCAGCACGTGTATAAAGCTGCGCGATCAGATGGAACAGAGGCCGAGGTATCAGCGCGCCTTGTTGTTTTTGACGGTGGGACTCACGCATTTCTGACCGAATCACACAAAATCAATATTGTCACACATTTACTCGATGCCACGCTTGAAAACAGAGAGGAAGAGGAAACTGATGTCAAACAAACAACGGTCAAGGAATTAAAACATGGTGATTCTGTGTTGTTTCATCGTCGCTCAGACCGAGACGTTGTCCGTACAGTTGCTGACGAAGAACTAGCTGCCGGTGTTCGAAGAACCTCTTCGCTCTGGCAGGTCGCACTGACACGTTACGTTGAACGCGAACACGTAACGCCTCGGCAACTGTGGGAACGTCTCAAAGCTGTTGGCTGTTCCGTATCGTTGCAAACAGTCAAGCAATGGTTGATCGATGCCGACAGAATTGCCCCCCGTGAATACGCTGAGCAGGTTCCTATCATGGCCGCAGTGACAAAGGACGAAATACTTAATAACCAGCTTGCCAATGTGATAAACGCTATTCGTATGGTATTCGGCGCTCACCAAAAAGCCTCACATCGGATCGCACAGCAAGTGTTACGTCGCGCGGTCGAAGTTTTGAGGGAAGAAAACCGTCAGTCCAGCTTGATTGAAATTGAGTCCAATATTGTACTGGTTCGCGTCGCTGAGATTGACGACATCACAACTCAAACACGGGTATCAATCGTGAATCGCTTGCAGGAACCTGAACAATGACTCGCATGATCCCGGCAACAATCCATCCAGCAGTGCGCAGCAGTGCTGAACGTTGGTTGTTCGGTGTGTTCCGGGACGCGCCGGGGACCGACGATTGGGTGTGTCTGCATTCACTGGCATTGGCGAGACATGCTACGAAGCGTCGCGGCGAGATCGACTTCCTGTTACTGACACGCAAGGGCATTTTTGTTCTCGAAGTAAAAGGTGGTGGCGTATCCCGGCATGGAGGTATATGGCGATTCACTGATCGTTACAGCAACGCGCATGAGAAAACTGAAAGTCCGTTTGATCAAGCTGCCAGTGCTATGTTTGCACTTGAAAAAGACATCCGTGAAAAGTTTCGTGGAGATCCGCGACGGTCTCACTTGCTATTCGGCTATGGAGTCATGTTTCCGGACATCGTGTTCAACGAGACTGGCAGTGAGGTAGAGAGTCATCAGCTTTATGATGCACGTGACCGGCATCAGCCAATTACACAGTTCATTGACCGTCTGGCCACCTTCGCCCGCGAAAGCGATTCCAGGGACCGGTATTCCCCCACGGAAAAGGACATTGAAGTGTTGGTGGATTTCTTGCGACCGGACTTCGATCTGGTGCCACCGCTCGGCGTCCGGGCTGATGCTGCCGCCGAGGAGTTGCTGTCGCTGGCGAAAGAACAGTACGCGGTACTGGACGCCTGGGAGCAGTACAATCTGCCACGGGTGCTGGTACAGGGGGGGGCTGGGACCGGCAAAACACTGCTTGCCCTGGAAGCAGCCGTGCGCGAGGCCCGGAAAAAGGACGGTGAGGTTCTTCTGCTCTGCTACAATCGCCTGCTCGCTCGATTTCTTGAGGAAAGCGCAAAGGTTCGTCATCCGGACGGTGGCATTATCGTCAGGTCGATATACAGCCTGCTCAACGGACTGATCGAATCGTCGCCGCTGGCCTCGGAGTTTGAAAAAAAGCGGGTCGTTTCCGAGGCAGCCGCCGTCTACAGAGAATTGTATCCTGAATATGCCTTGCTTGCTCTGCTTGAATCAGCAATCAAACCATTCAAAACGCTCGTTATCGACGAAGCACAGGACATGATGACTCAAGGATTGCTAGACGTCATTGACGCTTATGTCGAGGGCGGGCTGAAATCCGGTCGGTGGCGCATCTTCTGCGATGTGAACAATCAGGCAAGTGTCTTCGGGGCCTTTGATCAGGCAGCGCTGGAACGCTTGCTCAGGTCTGGTCAACTGTCCATCTTGGTCACCAATCGCAGAAACACAAAGCCGGTGGCTGGTGAGACAGCAATGCTGACGCGGCCGCGAATTGCGGCTCCTGCTATGGTGACAGGGATTCCGGTCCAGTATAGCTGGTACGACACGCCGGGCACGCAGATGAGCAGGTTGTCAAAGATTGTGAAACGGGTGCTGGCTGAGCAAGTCTCGCCCAGTCGCATTACCATACTCTCGCCACGGAACGTTGAGCACTGCTGTGCGGCCGCGGTCTCTGATCCGACGCTGGTGCCGGTGACCTGGAACAACGTGTGGGAGGTTGCAACGGGCACGTGTCGGTCGGTCTCCTACTGCACGGTCTCAGCCTTTAAGGGACTGGAAAATGACTTCATTGTGCTGACCGACATCGAGGATCTAGAATCCGAGTGGTGGCGGTCCGTGATCTACGTCGGCATGTCTCGGGCACGCGTTGGTCTGTATATGCTGATACATGAGTCACTGAAAGAAATGTATGAAACACGGCTGCGTCAGTGGATGAAAGAACACGTTGTTGACACGGCGAACGCCGATTGATGGAGCAAAATAGTATGACACATGAAGAGACGTTCCGGGAAGCTCTGATCCAGGCCCTGCGCCGCGAATTAGTCGGACCCCCGTGGCTTTCGAAGAAGACCGAGAGTGAAACGGGAGCAGAGGAAACCGAACCGTCTGCTGAGATACTGCAAGAATCCCCCGTGCAGCGGTACTCCGCCGGCGTGTTGTTTCCGTCCAGTCAACCGATCATCGAGATCGAAGATGCAGACGTGCTGGAGGACGGAGCGGGGGTTGAGGTTGGAGAGGACAAACCTGAAATATTCGCAGACGAAGAAGTGATAGACTCGGACCGGCGGGGCAGCGGCGACGATGCGATCAGTGACGCCTACGACGAAACCGTCCGGCTTGCCAACGAGTTCTTCCCCTCGGCCATCGGATTGACGTTCATTGCGAACGTTCCAGATGCCGGTTTGATCATTCGGCCTCGCGCGGCTGTCTACAAGTCGCAAAAGCCCGCAGCAGACTCCAAACTACGGGAGTGGCATCGGTCGGTGATCCCCATCAAGCCGGTTGTGCTGAAGATTCCGCAGAATGCCGACCACGATCTTCAGTCGTTCAACCTCGCCGAGTACCTGAAACTTCGGGCAATCTATCACCGCCGTCACGACGGTTCGTTCCTCCTAACGATCTCCATGCTGAGCACAAAGTCGGCAGCAAGGGACAAGTTTCCGTCGGGTGCGGACTGCTTTTTCCAGGCCGAGTTTGATGTAACGGCACAGGACGGCAGTTTCGTGTTCAACGAATACCGCACGTCAATCCGCTCGCTGGAGGATCCGGAAGAAGCCGCCTTGGAGCTTCTCTACCGGAATCGCAGAGCATACGCAGCAGGGCACGGCTGTGCCGCCGATTGGGACGATGAGTTGGAAGCTCGGACCAATCGTATTGCAACGTCAACTATGCCGGCGTTCAAGGTGGCTCCTGTAGAGCCAAAGGCGGGCCTTGGCGATGAGCTCAGCATGTACTTTCTGTCCGGCGCCGAAGGGAAGGTTCAGCGAGATCAGATCCCTCTTATGCTTGAAAATCTTGCACGGGAGTACCAAGAGTGGATCGACGACCAGGACAAAAACATGAGTACCGTACCGGAACGGCTGCGCGAGGCGGCACGAACCAACCTTGATTCTTGTCGACAGTGTCTTTCCCGAATTCGTGCTGGTATCGAACTGCTTCGAACGAACGATAAGATGTTAACGGCATTTATGTTGGCCAACCGGTCGATGCTGATGCAGCAGTACCACTCACGTCGGGACAAGCGAACCGTGAAAGGAGATTGGGAGGAGTTACCAAATAGTTATGAACCGAAGGACCCTCAGACTGGACGCTGGCGCACCTTTCAGCTTGCATTCATTCTAATGAACCTGCCCTCACTCACACTGCAGAACAATGGATCGGATCACCCGGACCGCGGGCTGGTAGACCTGATCTGGTTCCCTACGGGTGGTGGCAAGACAGAGGCGTATCTCGGGCTGGCCGCGTGTGACATTTTCTTCCGGCGGCTGGTCAATCCAGCCAATGCTGGTTGTACCGTCTTGATGCGGTACACACTGCGACTGTTGACCGCACAGCAGTTCCAGCGGGCCAGCTCCATGATCTGCGTCTGTGAGTTGCTACGCCGCGACAATCCACAACAGCTCGGATCTGAACCTGTCACTATTGGCCTGTGGGTAGGCCAGTCGCTGACGCCAACCTGGCGCGAGGACGCCGTCAAAGCTGCCAATGCCCTTGCGAACAAGCAGAAACCGGCCGAGAATCCGTTTCAGTTGCTCAAGTGCCCGTGGTGTGGCACCGAATTGGACAACCGGGACCGTCTGGGCTATCTGCCGCATCCAAACCCGAAGACCATCATTTTCGTGTGTCCGGAGTCTCGCTGTCCCTTTTCAACACGGGGCAAACGGCTTCCCGTTCTGGTCATTGACGAGGACGTGTACGCATCCCCTCCCACTCTACTGATTGGCACGGTGGACAAATTTGCCATGCTGGCGTGGAGGGAGCAAAGCCAGAGGATCTTTGGCCTGGGTACGGATTACGACCCGCCGGATCTTGTCATCCAGGATGAGTTGCATTTGATTTCCGGTCCGCTTGGCTCGGTCGTCGGTCTGTACGAAAGCGTGATTGATCAGCTGTGCTCCTGGCGCGGGCGAAGCCCCAAGATCGTTGCTTCGACGGCGACGATCCGTCGTGCGCCACAACAGTGCAAGTCGCTCTACGACCGCGGGACGTTTCAATTCCCTCCGCAAGGACTGGATATCTCCGACTCGTTCTTTGCCGTAGAAAACCCGCGCGCGGCGGGACGCTGCTATGTCGGTGTATTCGCGTCTGCTTCGCCGTCCTTCGTCACGGCGATGGTCCGCACGTTGAGTTCGTTGTTTCAATCGTGCAAGTCAATCCCGTTACCCACGGGTGCGGAAGAAAGTTGCCGTGATCCCTACTGGACAGTACTTCAGTATTTCAACAGTCTGCGGGAACTGGGACATGCGGCGACGCTCGTAGAAGCCGACATCCCCGAGTATATGTGGGCTATTGCCAGCCGCGATCACATTCCAAAGGAACTCTGTCGCCGGTACCTTTATAGCGAAGAACTGACGAGCCAACGCACAGCGGATGAGATACCGAAGATCCTTGACCGCCTGGAGGTGAAGTATCCACGCAAGTCGGACGACGCTCAGCATCCGCTCGATACGCTACTGGCAACCAACATGATCTCCGTTGGTGTGGATGTTTCCCGCCTGGGACTGATGGTCGTTGCCGGACAGCCGAAAACCACCTCGGAATATATTCAGGCGACCAGCCGCGTGGGACGATCGGAGAGGGCTCCCGGTTTTGTTGTTGCCATGTACAACCCTGGCAAGCCTCGCGACCGCTCGCATTACGAACACTTCCGATCCTACCACTCGGCGTTCTATAAGTTCGTCGAGCCGACCAGCGTGACACCGTTTTCCATCCCCGTGTTGGAACGCGCACTGCACGCAGTCTTAGTAATCGTTGCGAGGCACTTAGCCGGCGTCGAGACACCAGCCAGGATTGACCCCTCGGCAAAAACACTTGAAGACATGATTGCATCCATCCGCTCCCGATGCGAGCGTGTTGATTCCGAACATTCGGATCTCATCGTGACCAAACTACGAGCGTTGCTGAAAGAATGGGATGACTTCAGACCAGGGATTTGGGGCGGATTCGGGCCACCCCCCGAAAATCAGCCGCTGATGTATCCTGCAGGCACAGAACCGCGGGCTGAATGGGATGTGTCGTGGCCGACGCCAACCTCCATGCGCAATGTTGACGTTGAGTGCCTCGCCCGAGTGGTGTCCACCTACCCCGATCCCAACGGGGAAACGATAGAGAGCATGTAATGGCGCGCAAATCGGTTCGTCGATCACAAGCAGTCACACCATTCGGCATTGGTGCCCTGGTGGACTTTCCCCCCGGCCAAAGCCTCATGGCTGCGGGTTTGGATGTATGGCCTGACCAGCCAGAGTGCCAGATCCATGATGACCGTCTGGCGAGACGATTAGGTGTGGAATACTTTCGGGCGCCACCACCGCCGCCTCAAGAGAACGGACAGCCTGGGGCTTATCTACCATTCGTGCGGTTTCCGTTGTGGCACTTCTGCCCGCGATGTCGCACGATGAAGAAGACGAACTGGAACGATGCGTCTCCTTCACGGTGCGATAGTCCTCTTCCGCCGCTCAGAACCGGTGCGCCAGCCTGCGTGTCTCTCGCTGAACGAAAACGTTGGCGTATGGTGCCACTCCGCTTCGTGATCGCCTGTGAAAATGGCCACATCGAGGATTTTCCCTGGCTGCAGTGGGCACACAGCCGACCGGGAGACGAACTGGGGGCAGCCAGCATTTGTACGCAACCTTTGTTACGGTTTAACTATACCGGGAAAGCTGGTCTGATCGGCCTGCTGGTCAAGTGCGAGCGCTGCGGTGCCAAAGCACGGTCCCTCATGGGCTCGGCGGGACCGGATTCGCTCAAGGGATTGGCATGTGCCGGAAAGCGGCCGTGGCTCGGGCCGCACGGCGATGAAGTGTGTACAGCCTCTACATCGCCACGCATGTTGCAGCGCGGGGCAACGAATTTGCATTTTTCGAAGATCGCCAGTTCTATTCTGATCCCTCCGTTCAGTGATCCGATCCGCAAAATCGTGGACGATGCCCACAACTGGAGCGTGCTGACGTCCGGCGTCGCAGAAGGTGGTACCCTCGATGACACGCGGCTGCGCATCTTCGCCGAACTGAAAAAGCTCGACTTCGAACGCCTCAAAGAGGTAGTCACGCAAAAACTGACCGGCGTTGGTCTGAGCAACAGCCAGACCGAAGAGGAGTACCGCTACTCCGAGTACAAGGCCCTGTTGCAGCCGAGCGGCGACACGCAGCAAGAATTCGTTACGGTCAAACAGAAGATGGCCGCTTACGAAGACCAAGTCCGACAGTACATAGACCAGATCGTCCTGGTAAAAAAACTGGCGGAAACCAGAGTGCTGACTGGCTTCTCCCGCATCAATCCTCCTCCGTATCGTGAATATGATCGTGACGACCAATCGCAGCTCAGCCTTCGAGCCAAGCCCTGGCTCCCAGCTGTCCGTGTCTATGGCGAAGGAATTTTCTTCACGTTGAAGAAATCACTAATCAGCACGTGGCTCGGTGCAACTGACACAAACCGGTATGGAGAGATCTTTGCCAACCACAAACGCATCTATGAGAAGCTGGGCCGCACGCCACGGGAGATGCCGTCGAAGTTTTTCCTGCTACACACGCTGGCCCACATCCTGATCCGGCGTTTGAGTTACGAATGTGGCTACGGCAGTTCATCGTTGCGGGAACGGATTTATTGCTGGGAAGGCGACGACCAGGAAATGAACGGCATCCTGATTTATACGGCAGCGGGCGACAGTGAAGGCACAATGGGCGGGCTGGTCGAGCAGGGCAAACCGGGACGGTTTGAGCTAGTGCTGCGGGGAGCGCTAGAAGATGCGCTGTGGTGTTCAACCGACCCGCTCTGCGTGGAAAGCCACGGTCAGGGCATCGACTCCCTGAACCGGGCAGCGTGCTACGCCTGCGCTCTCCTGCCGGAAACAAGCTGTGAAGAAGGAAATCGTTTTCTTGATAGGGTGGCGTTGATCGGAACATCCAACGCACCGACGCTGGGGTTCTTTGCGGAAATAGTCCAGCACATCGTGTCGGGCTTGGTATGACCTTGTTGAGATAGAACCGGCGGGGTGGATTTCGTTGCTGTTGACATAAGGCAAAGCGATTTCCGACAATCCTCGATCTTAAGGAGAAAAATGAAGAGTCAGTTCTCACTGGCAGGCGGGAGGTAGGAAGTGGATGTAGAATATGAAACGACTCGAACGAATCTAGCACGAAGTACGGACAGGAAAACGAACAGTTACCAAGCTGTCTGGAATCGGAAGCCGGTTGTCCTCGACATCTTTTCTGGTGCAGGCGGACTAAGTCTAGGTTTCGAGATGGTGGGCTATGAAATTGGTCTGGGCGTTGAGAAGGAAGATCTTCCCTATCAGACGCACCACTACAATTTCGGTGGCCGTTGTCATCTGGCTGATATTGCAACAATTTCCTCTCCCAGCGTTTTGCTAAAGACATACAGTCTGGACAAGCTGGATGTTATTATCGGCGGACCGCCATGCCAGGGATTCAGTCGGGTCGGCCGGGGTAAGATGCGGAGTTTGTCTCCCGATTGGGCGTACATCCATGATCCGCGCAACCAGTATTACAAAGAGTTCATTCGTTTCGTTGCGACACTTCAGCCTTTGTATTTTGTCATGGAGAATGTCCCGGACCTGCAATACTATACCGATGGTGGGAGACGTCTGCTAGACAAAGCGCTGCAACGTTTCCAGAAACTGGGATACAAGGTAGAATGGGAGGTGCTTCAGGCCGACCACTATGGAGTTCCTCAGATGCGGAAGCGATTGTTTATCATCGGCAACCGGCTGGGACAGGAGATCAGGTGGCCAAGTAAAAGTCACGATACTACCCCCGTTACCGTCTGGCAGGCGATCAGCGATCTTCCGATCGTGTCCCATGGTCATCGTCATGATGAAATACCCTACGAACCTCGTCGTACACTGAACGGCTATCAGCATCTGATGCGTCAGGGAGCAGACAGTATCCTCTACAATCACCAGACCCGCTGGCATAACCGGCAAGACCTGGAAGCTTTTACTTGGTTGGAGGAGGGAGGAAAGTACGCGACTTTGCCAGAACGCTTCAAACGCTACCGTGATGACATCTTCAAAGATAAATACTGGAAGCTGTATCGGGATCGTCCTTCCTGGACAGTTGAGGCGCACATCGGCAAAGACACGTACCGTCATATCTATCCCAGCCGTAAGAGCGAGCCGGAGCCACCTCGCACCATCTCAGTCCGTGAGGCGGCCAGATTGCAGAGTTTCCCGGATCGGTTTCGTTTCATAGGGCCGTTCACTCGACAGTTTTTTCAGGTGGGGAATGCCGTTCCTCCACTGCTGGCGAAAGCCGTTGCCGAAGCTATTCTACCTGGTGTGTTAGCTGGATTGCGGGTGGAGGAAAATTTTGCGACTGCACGGACTCACAACAGCAATGGTCAACGGAAGGACCGAAAACAGTCAGGATGAGTTTGCAAGTGGCTGAGATCGTCGAAGCAAACAATCATAAAATAAACGCTATAGCTTTTCGCAAGAGGTTGGCGAGCTGGGGCAGAAAGCATTTCCGTTCCTTCTCATGGAGGCTTACAGATGAGCCATATCGCATCCTTATGGCGGAAGTGATGCTCCATCGTACCCAAGCTCAACAAGTTTTGCCCGTGTACGAACGATTCGTCGCACGTTATCCTGACGTGTCAACTCTGGCTAGGACGAAAAGAAAAACCCTACGCAATATACTTTACCCGCTTGGATTACACTGGCGCATCGATCTAGTGCATGACATGACGAAGGACTTAATAGTTCACTTCAATGGACGGGTACCGCAGGAGAAAGATGCCCTGCTCTCTCTCCCTGGTGTAAGTGACTATATTGCCAGTGCGGTTTGCTGTTTCGCCTGGAACCAGAAGCAACCTCTCATTGATACCAATACAGTGCGGGTGATAGGTCGCCTGTTTGGGCTGGAGACCAAGGATTCTTCTCGGCGCAATCGTCGCTTTAGGGATTTGATTACAGCTTTGGTCGATCCAGATGAGCCACGGACCTATAACTATGCTTTACTGGATCTAGCAGAAAGAGTCTGCATGAAAAAGCGAGTGCCGGATTGCTTCAAGTGCCCTGTCCGAAAATACTGTGTGTATAGCACTCAAGTATTCGCAAACATTTCTCCCAGCCAAAAGAATGAGAACTCAAATGGCTGAGGTAACTGCTCAAACTTCGGGCCTGAAAGCCCTTCGCCCCAGAGCCCGAATACTGCGCACTCTGGGGGATGAATTAATCAGTAGCGAAACAGTTGCCGTCATCGAACTGGCCAAGAACGCGTATGACGCGGATGCCACTCGGGTGCTGGTTCGCTTTCACGAGCCTCTGGAAATTGGGCAGGGCATGATCGAGGTCATCGATAACGGCCACGGCATGTCGTTCGAAACAATCCAAAATGCCTGGATGGAACCAGCTACTCTGATAAAGAAACGCCAAACCCGCAGTGAACAGCGTGGGCGGCGGGTACTGGGCGAGAAAGGCATCGGCCGCTTTGCCGCATCCAGACTGGCGAATGTTCTCGAAGTCGTGACGCATCGGATAGGAACAGATAGTGAGGTACAGGTCGTCTTCGATTGGACTCAGTTCGACGGCGAGCAAAAATACCTGGATCAGATCGAGGCCTGATGGAAAGAAGGAAAGCCAGCGGAAATATGTCCGGGCGGAACAATCGAAGCGTTGTGGCAGGAGGGCAAGAAGCCTGCAACCAGCGAATTGACTCACGGCACCATTCTGCGGATGAAGGGATTACGAGTAGCCTGGGACAGAGGTCAGCTTGAAAAGTTACGTACTGATCTGTCTCGCCTCATCTCGCCTTTCTTCGCGCAGGATCAAGTAATTGCAAATGATGAGTTTCAGATTTGTTTACAACTCCTCCCTCCAGCCGAAGATCTGTCTGGAATTGTCGAGCCACCAGAGTCACTGAAAAATCCACATTACCTGCTCAAGGGTTCTGTGGATAAAACTGGCAGCTGTGACCTGACGATAAAACTGCGAGGCCAAGAGAAAAAGAAACGTATCACTGGCAAGTCTTCTCTGGATCACACGCCTCAGTGTGGCCCCTTTCGTCTTGAGTTGCGCGTGTGGGATCGAGAAGCCAGCGACTTGGCTGAATTGGTCAAACTCTACGGCTCTACGCTGAAAGATGTGCGCGGCGATCTGGATAGAGCCGCTGGCATTAACATCTATCGGGATGGTTTCAGGGTTCTCCCTTATGGTGAACCGCGAAATGACTGGCTGCGTCTAGACCTCCGCCGTGTTCAGAATCCTACTCTTCGGCTCTCTAACAACCAGATTGTCGGTTACGTGTTGATTTCTGCTGACGATAACCCACTGTTGCGCGACCAGAGCAACCGGGAGGGGTTAATCGAAAGGCCAGCCCTGGATGATTTGCGTCAACTGGTCACTCTGGCACTGGCTGAGCTTGAGTCGCAACGATATGCCGTTCGTCACCCACAGGATGCCAAGCGACCAACACGACAGGGCGGACTCTTCACGGACTTTAATCTTACTGTCCTTCATGAGCAGGTCAGGTTGCGACATCCCGAAGATAGCGAACTACTGGCGTTGGTGGGGGAGAAAGAAAAGGAACTGGAGAAACGGGTCGAGGAGGTACAGGAAGTGATCGCCCGCTACCGGCGGCTGGCGACACTGGGACAACTGATTGACACTGTCCTTCATGATGGACGTACACCACTTGCCAAAATCGGAAACGAGGCCCATCTCGGTCTGCGTGATAGTGAGCGTGCCAGTAAGGATAAGAATGGCCTTCTTCAGCGATTCAGCCATCGTTTTGGCACTATCGTTGCCCAGTCAGAAGTATTGGCGACAGTCTTTCGCAAGATCGAGCCCTTTGGCGGACGCAAGCGAGGGCGGCCATCTCAGGTCTGTCTGGAACGGGTCATTGCCGATGCATTCTCGGTTCTAGATAAGGAGATTACAGAAGTTGGGGCGCAAGTGAAACTGCCGAAAACTGACACCCAGCTAGTGGTGAATCAGGCCGAAATTCAGGAGGTTTTTATTAACCTGTTGCAAAACAGTCTGTACTGGCTACGGCAGGTCCCGCAAAATTGTCGGCAGATTGCCATTCGCATACGGCGAAGAGACCCCGATCAGGTCGAAATCTTTTTCTCCGATGGTGGTCCGGGGGTGGACGCTGAGTTCCGGGAACACATTTTCGATCCCTACTTCTCTACCAAACCGGATGGTGTAGGACTTGGGCTGACGATCGCCGGTGAAATTATCAACGAGTATTATGCTGGCAGTCTGGAACTGATCGAGGGTGGTCCACTACCGGGCGCGACCTTCCGTATCATACTGCATAAGCGAGTGTGACATAGCAGACATGACGACGTGGCAACTGTTGTTTGTGGACGATGAGGAGGATACCTGCCGGCAAGTGAAAGAATACCTGGAGGGTGAAAGCGTCTCTGGGTCTGGTGAATTTCCTGCTGTTGAAACGCTTACAGATTTTGACCAAGCCCTGGAAGCTCTGGAAGCATGCCGCTTTGATCTGTTGATCCTGGATCTCAGGTTGGGACCGCATGATGAGAGCCGAGAGGAAGAGGCAGGCATCAGGGCTTTGCAAGCCGTCTAGCAAAGACGCTTTGTACCAGTGATATTCTATACAGCGTTGCCACACCTCGTGCGTGATCTGGAGAACCCGTTAATTCGGGTGATTGAGAAGGGACCAAATCCAGAGCCTCTGTTGGCAGCAGTTCGGAGTATCTTCACGTCCCGTCTGCCTGCGGTTAGTCGTGCACTGATTCGACATTTGGAGGCAGTCCAGCGTGACTACATGTGGGAGTTTGTGGCCAAACACTGGGAGCAATTCGGAGGTACGGTCGATCGTACTGCTCTGGCGTATCTCCTGGCACGCCGGTTAGCACTCTCTTTATCTGGGCCAGGGATCCAGCAACTCGCGCAAGACTTGGGTGATATTACTGGAGTTGGAACGACCGAAGGGCTGGTGCATCCTATGCAGTATTATGTGATGCCGCCGGTAGAGAAGTTCCCACCAGCTGGTGATCTCTACCACTGTCAGATCGGGGGTCAGATCTGGAAGTGATCCTCAGTAGATTGCGGTCTGGTAGCGAATGAGATGAACCGCCGAACTGATCGCTCCTTGACCCGATTTATGGAAGCGTTTGTCAGAGAAGTCGAGCTTTTACTGTTCTACACCTCAACCTGAAACGGATGGAGAAAATTGTTGAAAGAATCCTTACAGATCACTCGCCTTGCCCGCTAATGCTTTCATCCGGGAGCTCGTACAATATTTCCTGCTTTGCTTCGTCATAAAGCATTTGTTCTTGTTCACGAACCAGAGGGGCGGATTCGAGATGACTTAAGATCTCACTAGCCCTGGTTTGTACGGCGGGGCTTACATCGTCGATGGCGTACTGAGCAAAGGCGATCTTGTCTTGTTCATCAATAGAGGGGTGGTTCCCGATAGCCTCTACCGCCACCATGCGAACCAGTTCAGAGCTGTCATGCTGGACGAGGTTTGCCAGGACCTCGGGCGGGAGGGCAAGGCCTGCCCCATGCGCCTTGAGCAGGACCCTATAGCGCACGTCGTCATCTCGATCTCCTAGAGACTGCACGACAGCCTGTGAGGCGTCGGGTCCCTGAAGATCGATCAGAGCTTCGAGCGCCTCAGCACGCTGACTCGGGTGCTCAGCAGCGAGTTGCTGTTCAAGTTCGGATAGTTCTCGAGAGCATTTGGATGTTTGTGGTAGCCAGCTTCCACCAGTGCCGGCCGGCAACACCCATACCGCTTTCAGGGCCGCATTGGCCTTTCCCTGATTCTCGAATGCCAGAAAGCTATCCTCGAATTCGAGTATGGTCTGCAGTGCACGATCAAGCGGGACGCGGACGAGCTGAACGCTCAGCGGTCGGTCTGCGATGAGTTGTGTGTTGATTTGAATGCCACTCTTATGAGCCAGGTTCTCCAATACCTGTTTGAGTGATCGGTTTTCCGCACGGAGGGTTACCTCACTACGCTGTGTATCAACATAGAGGCTACCATTCGGGTGCGGTTCATGTGATGGCTCTCCCATTACAGCATCAGCTTTGGGGGTTGGCACAGGCTGTTTGCTCTTCTGTAACTCGGGCCCGACAATCTGTTCACTGGCCAATGTGAGGTCGCGGGTGGTAGTCGGGTGGTATTGCTCACCGCGTGGTGCAGAGTGAGAAATTATGTCGCTCCACATGTTGAACAGTGTGACGCCTAATCCAATTGCTACACAGAAGAGGATCGTGGAGATGAAGAACTTCTTTGTCATAACCTGTACCCAATGCATACGAAGAATCCCGCGGGCGTTGCTTCGGGAGCCCTGTCAGGTTTTCCGAAAGAGCGTCCGCGGGTATTGCGGTAGAGCCGATTTTACTTGAACAGGTTGTGAATAGTGCTACTTCTGACCTTGGAAGTGATACTCGCCCAGGATGCCAGAGCCAGCAGCAGTATCCAACGCATGAAAAGTCCCACCCATCCGATGCGGTGCACCAGTGACCACATCGGAGACATTCCCTACCCAGGTCTGAATGACAACCCCTGCGGTGTTTTTGCGCGCAAAGGCAATACGGCCAGTCGACGGGCAGTAGTATCCACGCACTGGGTGACTGACGGTTGTGCCTGGATAGATCGTACCGTTAATAGCCGGACACACCCCGCCAACACTTTGGCTCAGGTACAATAACCCAGCGTGCTGATTGCCAACGATAGTCCAGTAGCCTGAAACATTTGCAAGCGGTGCAGCGGTTGCGATGCTTCCCCATACCAGGCCGATAGTCCCGACGACGATTGCCATACAAGTCTTAAAGGTCATGCTCATAATTAGAGTCTCCTTCTAGAGAGATAGTTGGTCGTTGATAGAAAGTGTCCCAAAAACAACAAGTGCGATCCCTGCGATTCTCTTTAGTGTAGTGTCTTTACGATATCCTCCTCAGTGAAGTGTAAAGCTAAGGACGGGAGAGAAATCTGGCGCGCGCACTATCTGGCACTATCCCGCCTCATGGTTCCTATCGGGTCCCCGTTATGCCTTTACCTATGAGGCGTGACTTTTGGAGGAACATTGTGACTGGCACGAGAACAGGAGGGGCTATATCGGAGTGAGCACACTTCGTGTGCTTTTTTCTCGTCTGCTATCCTGCTGGGGGTGGACCGAGAGAATTTGTTCGCAGGGTTGGAGGCGTTAGAACTGCCAGTGGACAGGGAACCGGGGATCAGGCGAGAAGGAACAGAACAGGCCAGTTTTGATGGTCGTGGTAAGATACCGTTCCAGGGTTGGGCTGTGCTTGGCGATCTTTGACACAGCTGCCTTGATTCCTTTGGCGACGTTCACTCGCGCCCGTTCGGCCGGTGCCGCAGCTCGGCGACTGCACCCGTTTAACCCGACAGCCGCAGCAAGTTCGTGGGTGAGGAATGCGATCTCGTGTTGGATTCGCTCGATACGCCCGAGGTCGTGAAAGGCACTCGCTTCCTGCAGTTCTTCACGCAGGTCAGCCAATCGGCGTTTATAAGCCGATCGGGCCTGTGGGTCTAGCATCTCGCCGGCATCGCCTAATTCGGAGACCGATGTACTCGGCTCAGTCAGGACAGCCCTCCGTGAAGAGGGAATCGTGGCAGCATCGACATCGGCAGCCGTCACCAGGTCGAACACATGAAACTCTCTGTTTGGATGTTGGAGGAGGTGAGCAAGGTATCCCAGGCCTCGGATATGCCTGAGACGGAAGACCGTCCCTTGAAAGGCGATGGTCCAATAGTCAGCTTCTTGACGGAAGAGGGAAGCTGGAATTTCAGAGTCTGTTGGAGAAGGTCTAGCGTCTAGCCTCTGGCGTCTCGTGTCGCTAGGCCGAGCACTGTTGTTGGGGAAGCCTGGGTTTTCGGACTCTCCATCCTGGACTCTAGATTCTAGAGGCTTCTCACGTTGAACGTTGAACGTTGAACGGGACTGGAGAGTATGAATCGTGGAGTCGGCTCCTTCGGTCGTCAGCAAACGCACGATCTCAGTTATGAAAAAAGGATTTTCTTCCGTCCGCTGGTACACCGCAGCGACAAGTGCGTTGGAAGGATACGACCTGGTGGCGTGCTCAATGAAGTGGGCTACCTCTTGCTCCGTGAGGCCGTGAAGGAGGACAGTCCGACTTCCTTGCTCGCGGGCCAACTCCCCTAAGGTCTCTCCAAGGAATTGTGGGCGTTCTGACTGTGTGTTCTTATTGGTCATCTGTTCGTGAGAAGGAAACGGCCTTGAGGAGACCGCAGCCGTAACGGGGCTCTTTTTGGCCAGCAAGCAGGAAGCACACAAGTTTTTCTCTGAGAAACATTCCACGGAGTCTAATTTTGGCATGCTTGTCAAGAAAACTGCCGCTTCCTGTGTCCCAGAGCATTCCGGTGATTAGGCTGTAACGTGCGTAGATTGTCTGTAATGGCACTCAAGGGGAGGGAGGGGCACGGAATACTATGCCCCTCCCTGGGGAGCGGAGGGAGGAAACTCGGATTTATGCCCCGTGATACTTGAGGCGATACCAATGTTGAAACTCGCGGAACGGATGACGGAGAAGATCAAAAATCCTTTGCTCTGCTTGCAGTAGCTGCTCTGCTTTTTCGCGTTCAGTCTTGATAGTTGAGAGACATTGCTCCAATTGGACACATCCGGTTGCAAACGTCTGGGTTAAGAGGGTTGCACCTTCCGTTGCAAGTTGAGAAGGTTTCTCACTGCGTCCGCTATAGAGCTTCTGATAGCGAAATTCGAGTTGTGCTGCCGCCAGGCGATATTTCTCTTTTGCCACGTCCAAAGCCGTGTTTTGTTGGGTGAGCGTAGCGATCTGCCGACCACGTTGCGCCCGGTCTTTGTTGATCAACAGTCCCCAGGCAAGGGTGCCAAGAAGAACGAGGCTGAGCACTTGAGCGCCGAGCCGCCACTGGCCGACAGTAGCCAGTTCCTGGGCGAGGAGTTCATTGTCTGCTTCCGTCCTTCGTAAGCTCTGTTCTTTCGTCACAAGGGCCTGTTGTTCCTCTTTCAATCTCTGCGCCATCTGTTCCTTTTCTGCCAGCAAACGGGTCCGTTCTCCTCGCAATTCTACAATCTGGTGGGCAAAGACATTGGGTATTTTTAATGCCTGCTCCACCTGTAGGCGTGTCGGATCGGTAATGCCATTAAGGTGAGCAAGTTCGGTTACCGGAATACGAAAGAGTCGAGCCACGTCGCCGAGCCCTTCTCCCCGCCGGAGACGATACTCAAGAAATTCATCTTGGGGCTGGCCAAGAGTAAGGCTGTTATTCTGGCCATAGGCGGTCGGGAAACTACCAAGGAAGAACAAGATCCCTACGGGAAAGAGTGTAACAAAACTTTTGAGAGTGATCCGTACCATAACAACCTCCTCGGTGGTGAGAACACCGCCTATCTCACGACAAATGTCTATACCCAGATTCCCTCATTCTCTTCCGTCACCGCCTCTTTCTTTCCTCCTCTTTTCCCGAATTTCCTCTTCCTCAGCATAGCGTTGAAGAAAGACTACACAAGTAAGAAACGCCTTGATGAGAACAAAAATATATAGAAGCAAAGTGTATACCAGCGGGAGAAGGTACGAGGTTGTTGGAAATCTTCTATTCTTTCACGGAAACTTTCCCACGCGTGCGACAAAGGAAAGAGTTGTATTGTCAATCTGCTTTGACAGTGCACCCTGATCCGTCAGGGTTATACAAGCTGTACGGATAGAGGAACATGAGAAAGGAAGGAACAGAGGAGAGGGTCGTTGGCAGGGCGGTAGTGAAGGTTGCAGTACAAGGCACGAATGATGCCCTGGACGAACGTGCGCGTTAAGGTCTTGCGATGTTGTCGGTCGTAGACCATCAGATGCATGGGCAGCGGACCGAAACGGCCGGGAAACAAATAAGGAGTCTTGTGAAGGATCTGGGTCCCACTCCTACGGTAGAAGGGAACAAGTTCATCGTCAACTTCTAATGTGAGCAGTGATGCGCGTGGACGTAACTCCTGTAAGTGCGTGGTCAACCAGCGATACAATGCCGTACCGATCCCTTGGCCTTTCTGATCTTGTCGGACCGCAATGTAGTCAAGATGTACAAAAGCCAGATGACGACTGATCCATACCAATGCAAAGCCAATCACCTCTCGCCTCCTCTGCGAAATGAAAAGTTGGTACTGGCCGGTCTTGAGTAATGTACGAATCTTCGCCAGCGATAACCGGCTATCGGCGGGAAATTCGGCTTGATAAATTTGCATGGCGTCATGAAAGGCACGTGACGAGTAATGAACAACTCTCATAACTGAAACTGGCACGAATACGTTCGATGGGAACTTTTCTCGCTGTGCAGCGTTCATCGAGCACAGCCTAACATACCAGGAAAGGGAGTTCTATGAAGAAAAGGTGTATGGCAGGATTGGCTATCGTTGTCTTATTTGCTGCGGGGTGTACGGCCATGAATCCGCAACAGGCAGCACGACAACAGGCCGGGAATTATTACAATCGTCCATATGAACAATTGACGACTGAGGAGAAGATGCGCTTAGAAAACCACCTTGCCCGCCAAGACAACACCGCTTGGCGGACCAATGCTCAGGTCGCCAGCGGGGTTGGGCGACTTCTGCAAGGGGTCGGAGTACTTATCTTCAGCTCCAGGTAGATATCGTGGTCCGTAGCTGGTTTGGTATCTACAGGTGTGCCACTTCATCCACTAGTATTTCAATCTCATTGGGGAATACTGGAATGGTAAACCCTTGGTCCCAGTCCACCATCACCAGGCTTCTGCCGAGATTTTCGGTCTCGTAACGGATCGTTCCACGAGCATCCCTGCGTAAATCCCCCTCTACCGTGCGGACAAATTGGATCGTCCGACACCGCCTCCCATACCGAGTCCGATCGATCATAACCACTCCTTTCTCGACCGTTATGACCTAAGTAGCACAGCAAAACCTATACCACAATACCGCGTTTTGTTTCCTTCTATCAATCTGAAAAGAAAGAGGTTTTTTTAGGGTCAGTATTGGACCTGATTGTCGGTCTCATTTTGCTGTCAAATTTGGCAAGGTTTGGTCAAAAATATGACAGCAAGGTTGATCTAAGGACCGACTGCTATACGCACGCAGTCCTTGGGCTTAAAGGGGTTGGCCGAATTTTGCAACAGCAGAGCAAGACGCACGAAGCAGATGCGTAAGAAGTGCAAAAACCCCAGAAAGCAACGGGGCGACCAACTGGTCGCCCCGTGCTGTTAGAACGCTGATTTCTGAGGGTAATCTTTAGTCATAAAGATTACCCTCTCAATATACGGCAGGTAACGGAGTCACTCCTTTCCGGCAGCGGCTATTAGCGCGATATAATCTCTTCCCCTGGATCAGCTACAAGAATGACGTTGCTGGAGTAGCCGCGGAGCCAATCCTCACATTTGCCATCGGAAGCGAAGGTGCCAATGGTGCCGTTGGGAGCCACGGTAGGGAGGAGCCATGAGATCTCGGTCCGGTCACCCCGTGCTGCCGCCTCCCGCACCTTTTGGACTGCCGGGAGCAGTAAGCCAATCAGAGTAGCGATAATGTTGTTTGAGGTATCGATGATCGGGAACCAGCCGGGAGGCTGAGGCATGCTCAGTATTTGTCCAGATAAGGCATGTCCTACGGCGATCTCGGCGACCGCCCGTGATTGTTGCGATTGCACGATCACAATGGCCGGAACGCTCTTAGGTGGCACGGATTGAAGGATACTACGGCTGATATCGAGCAGGGTGTGACCTTGGTGAAAAGCGAAATATTCGGTGACATAGCTTCGTCCATCACTAGCCATGAGAGTTCTCCTTTCCTTGTTGTTATCATTTGGGTTTGGTTTGCCACTTTTCTTTCTGCGATGAATTTACGAAGGACGAGAGGAGAAGTCCTTACATTTTTCCTAAATTTTTCTTCAATTCCCCTTTTCCATGTTAAGTGATATTCCAATTGCGCCTCCTGGTGAGGCGGTCTATTTTGTCCCCCGAAAGGATCGGTGTATGACCCATATATTTTGTTGGGCAGTCATGTTTGGGTGGGTGCTGCTTGGCGGCTGCTCGCGTATTTATCCGCCAGCGGCTTTTGTCGATCATATTGCACCGATCTACCCTGACGCTCGTCCGCAAAACTGCAATGTCGAGTTGCTGACTAACCAGCCGACGGAGCCGTATGAAGTTTTCGCACAGATTGCTTGTTATGCGGGCTCTGCTGAAATGGCAGAGGGAATGTTGTCGCTGATTAAAGCCAAGGCCTGCGAGCTCGGGGCTGATGCGATCGTGGTGTTACCGCTGCAGCACAGAGAACACCTCGATACTACGGATGTGTATCCGGACTGGGTGGTGGAAAAGACAGAACGTGAGGCACACTGGTCAGATAAGCGTTATAGCGTGTCACAAAAGGCGGTCGTACTTATCTATAAAAAGAATATCTCTTCGCGCAAGGTTGAACCCACATCATAGAACAGGAAGACCGGATCATTCCCCTGGTTCTTTATGGTGCACTCACAGTGTCAAGATTCGTTTCTTGCACACCGGCGATTGCTGCCAGGGTGAACAGCGTTGACGGCAAGGCCGGATTGAGTTCAAGTTGTTCATAGTAAATGGTGGCTTCTTGATTGCCCTGGAGGTCAGCGAGCATGATCTCTAAGGGAAAGGTTTGCCCTTGCACGGTGCGATAGTCGGCTAATGTCATCCGTGCCACAGTGTTTCCGTCGGCAGTCTGGACTTCCCATCCAGCAAGACGCCGCATCTTCCGATCAAAGGTGAAAATCTGCATTCCCCCGCCTGGTATGGGGAGCGTCAGGAGGTACATTTCCTCCTGGGGATCAAGCCGCACGGTTCCCTCATCTGCGTTCAAGGGCAGTAATGGCAGCCCAAGCAGGAGACTGGTGACCTGGCTCGCGGACAGCATCACGCGTAGGAACCGTGCTGCGTTCAGGGGGCTCGCGGCTCCACGGTAAATCGTCTTTTCTTGTGGCAGATAGGCTGCCAAGGTTTGCCCATCGGTTGTGACGAGAGCAGCGATCCCAATCGGCGAAAATAATTCAAGACGGAAATGGTCTGGGGCAGCGACAGCAACCGCTTGTCGGGCCGTTCCTTTTTCTGCGGTATCTTTGTACACGATACGTGCTAACCCCCGCAGACTCGTCACTTGGTCCCGACGCGCGGTTAGTGGTGCCAAGAGATCATGTTCCGTCGGCAGTGTCGATTGGGTAGAAGGGGGGACTGACACTGTTGAAGCAGAACGCTGAAAAGCACAGCCAGTGACCGAGAGGACAAAAAGCACAATGGCAAAGCGCAGGAAGCTTTGCACGCGGAGTCTGACCATGCGAGTCTGATGGATGTCCTGTAGCACAGACGAAGCGGCAACCCGTGCTTTGGACTTAAATCCCGTCGCTTGTTGCCTTCTGTTCACCCGCCAACGCATCAATCTTCGCACGTAGACGCCGCACCTGGTCCTCCTCTTTGGCATGGGTGAGTGCATCGCGGTAGGCGCGAACGGCATCCATGCTCCGGCCAACTTTTTCATAAGCATCACCCAGGTGCTCATTGACGGTCGGGTCTTGTCCGACAAGCTCAGCAGCACGTTCAAGTTGTTGCACCGCTTTGGTGTATTCACCCCGCTGATAGTACACCCAGCCGAGACTGTCGATGTAGAAGCCATCGTTCGGTTCGATCTGTAAGGCTTGACGAATGAGTTTTTCTGCTTCATCCAGCCGGACCCCTTGCTCTGCCCAGGTATAGCCGAGATAGTTTAGTGCCGCCGCATTTTTCGGATTGAGTTGGATGGCTTTTTCCATGTGGAGAATACAGTTTTGTTTGTCTTTGGTTTCATCATAAACAGCACCAAGAGTGAAATAATACTGATCGTTCTCCGGCGCGAGTGTAATCATGCGTTGGAGGAGTTCGATGGCCTTTGGACGGTCCCCTTTCTCTCGATGTAACGACGCGAGGAATCCTAATAAATCGAGATCATCTTTCTTCAGAGTGAGAGCGAGGTCCGCCTCAGCAATGGCCTCGTCCAGTTTGCCTTGACGTTGATAGACGTAGCTCAGATACATGCGAGCATCTGGATAGTACTCTGACGACTGCTGGATGCGAGATAAAGAGGCAAGGGCCTTGTCGTACTCCTTGCTCTCGGTGTACACCGCCCCCAGAAAATAACGCGCACGATCGTTCTCCGGTTGGGCCGCTAAGACGAGATTGAGTTCGGTTTCGGCCTTTTGGTATTCACCTTTTTCTCGATAAATCAAGCTGATTTTGACGCGGGTCTCTTGCGGGTCGGCCTCGACTTTTTCTAACTCGCGATATTGGAGCAGCGCTTCGTCTAATTTCTTTTGGTCTAGATAAAAACGACCGAGACGCTTCCGCACCTGTGCACTTTGCGGGTTCAGGGTGAGCGCCTTCTGGTAGATCTCCATCGCGCGTTCCGGTTTCCTTTGCAATTCAAGAATCAACGCCAGATCGAGGAGGACGAGTTCGGACTGCGGGTTCAGTTTGAGTGCCTTCTGATAATAGGACTCGGCTTTGTCGAGATGGTTCGCTGCCGCATGCACCTGCCCAAGATAGTAGTATCCCAGGATCGAGCGAGGCTGGGCCTGAACGAGTCGATTTAAGACGACAACCGCTTGGTCGAACTTCCCCTGCTTTGCGTACAATGTCCCAAGGTACAAATAGGGTTCTTGATTCTTTGGGGACCGTGCGAGCACTGCTTCATAGACCTGTGCCGCTTCCTCTTCTCGATTCAGCGAAGAAAGCAGGCCTGCCATGAGTAGTTCTGCCTCGGCGTTATTGGGGTCCTGCTCCAGCACTTTCTGACAATTCTCGAGAGCTTCCGCCAGCTTGCCTTTGCGGACATAGAGCGTTGCTAAGCGGAGACGGAGGAAGGTGCTGTTCGGGTCATTGCCGACGGCTTGCTCGAACGCGGCCAACGCTGTCTCTTGATCCCCTCGGTCGAGGGCGACTTGCCCCTTCAGGAACCCCCCTAGTGCTCGCTCAGATGGTGTGAGGGTGATCGGTTCACCGGGAATCTTAAAGACTGGTGGAGCAACGGGAGGTGGTGCAGGTGGAGGCGTAGGCCGTGTTGCAGTACAGGCGGCCAGAGAAGCGATGCAGAGTCCTAAAAAAACACCGTGGAGCAGGCGCTGAAGCGCAGTGGCAAGCATAGGGGAAACGTAGCATGGGCAGAAACGCACGGTCAATGTGGGACACTCGAGCGCAACCCTTTTGGCAGTAGGACAACGACGGTGCAAGGTGCCTGGTTGATCAGTTGCTCGGCACGTTGACCTAAAAAGGAGTCCGCCCGCCCGGCACGATTCCCCGTACCAAAGACGACAAGGTCGTATCCACCGCGTCGGGTTTCTCGCAGGATTTCCTCGGCTGGGTGTTCTCCTTCAACAACTTTGGCGGTGAGGTGCAATTCAGGCTTGGCACGAGCGGGCCGCAGCTCCCACACAATCGTATCTGCCATCATTTTCAGGACACTCTCATCAAGCCTGGTGTCGGTCCGCCGGAATGGCCAGAAGCGCGGTCGTTCAGGAGCGGGGAGGACATGGAACAGGGTCACCTGCGCCCCGACATCTTCGGCATACATCGCAGCAAACTCAATGGCGAGTTGTGAGTAGGCATCACCAGCCGTGGGCACGAGAATACGTTCGTAGCGTGCCTTCTCATCTCGTGCCTTAATAATAGCAATGTGGGCCGGGGGGTCTCTGAGGACTGCTTCCAGGAATGTTCCTCCCAGTGGGTGTTGATATCCAGAGGCGCCAAGGAAGATCAGATCATAGCCACGTTGAGCCTCCTTGAGCATGACTTCTGAGAGTAGTGCACCATTCATGGCAACGGTCCGTTTCTCCATCACTACGCCAAAATCTTGGGCGACTTGCTGGAGGGGGAGGAATGGATCATCCAGTGTTCCTGACGGTGAACGCCACCACCACTCCCACCGTTTGCTCGGTCGTGCAGGTGCGGACTCTGGGTTGATAAAAAATGCCGTAATGATGGCGTCGTCATGTGTCACTAACGGTGCGGCCATGCGCATCGCCGTCACTGCATTCGGACCGCCTGCTGTTGGCAACAGTACACGCAGAGTACGCTTGTCGAAGATTGTTCGTCGTGTGGTTTCACTGAGCCGCTCTTGCTCTTCCGTCGATGGCGGAACATGGGCTAAAGACCACGTGAGGAGTGGCGGAGCCATAAGCGTTGTTACCATTGCCATAATGACAAGGCTCGCATAAACCGCTGGGCTCAGGATGCCGGCAGAAAACCCGACCAAAGCGATAATCAATCCCACCCCTCCCCGTGCGTTCATCCCAATCCCGACTGAAACTGCTTCCCACCAGTGGAGACGACCGAGCACCCCACCTAGCGTACAACCAATAAGCTTGCCAGCACATGCGGTGATAAGAATGAGTCCCACCAGCCCTGGATCGTGGAGCTGTGTGAGATCAACCCGCAGGCCGACGAATGCGAAAAAGACGGGAGTGAATACACCGTGGACCACTCCCACCAACTTTTCTAACGCATTGGCGCGAACGCGCGGTGACTGAGCGAAGAGTACACCAGCAACAAATGCCCCGAATACCGCATGAATCCCGATTGCCTCCGTGATAGCCGCGCAAATAAGCGTCACGACCAAGATGGCGGTAATATGCGCCTCTTCGACCTGCACTCGTTCGTCAACCCAGCGCAGCGCGCGACGGACCACGCGCACTCCAGCAAATAACGCAAGACCGACAAAGGCCAGTGTACTCGCGACTCCCTGAACGACGGCAGTTACATCAAGGGCGCCTTTGGTCATCACGCCGATCAGCATGGAAAGGATCGTCCACCCCGCTACGTCATCCACGATTGCCGCAGCCATAACAATAGCGCCGATGTTACGCTTCAAGACGCCGAGGTCGAGCAGTATTTTGGCAATAACCGGGACGGCGGAAATCGCTAATGCGGTACCTAAAAAGAGCTGAAAGATGAGCCGTTGTTCTGGGTTGACGAGTAAATGGTCGGGAATCGTCGTTCCCAGAAGATAACCAAGCGTAAAGGGGATAATGATGCCCAAAAGCGAGGCGAGCATTGCCGGGCGGCCAAGTTTTTTAAGGATAGCGAGATCGGTCTCCAGCCCAGTAAAGAGAAGGAGGAAGATCATCCCCAACCACGACATCAGTTCTAAGAAATGATATTGCTGCACGTCAGGCGGGAAGAGTGTGGACGACAGGGCGGGGAACAGCCAACCGAGCAGTGAGGGCCCCAGGACGATACCAGCAAGCAGTTCCCCAAAGACTGGGGGCTGGCCGTAGCGCTTCATCATCTCACCCAACAACCGTGCGCTGGTCAACAGGAGAGCGAATTGAACAATGAAGAGAAAAAGCTGGTGTCCAGGAATGGGAGGGATCATTACGATAGCAATTGTTTCGTGGTTAGGTTCGTCGTTCCTTCCTGAGCTTATAACAGGGGTGCCTTCCAACAAACAGCCTCTCCGCTCCGAGCCATCCTTGCTCCACAAAGCAAAACGCCCCTGAGTGCGCTCAGGGGCGTTGCTAACAAGTTAGATGAAAGCAGGTTTTGGCTATGGTTATTTAGCAACTCTGGCTGCCGTTGCTGCAACATCAACAGCCGTGCGACGAGGCTGCGGGCTTGGCTTCCAACTCTTAATCTCTGGTCCCACTTCTTTAGCAAAGAGTCGCATACAGTTCTCTACTTGGTCAAACGGCAGGCTCTGGAAACTGAAGGCCCCGTTCACCTCGAAATCACCAATGACCGCACGTCGCTTGTGAAGTTTGGCGATGATCGTGTCTGGGGTGCCCCAGAGGTTGGCATTGAGGAATTCCTCGAGCACGGCATCGGTCCCAGCAGTCTTCATCAACTCTGCGGCCTTGGCGTAGTGCTCGTATGACTTACCAGTACCAGCGAAATGCGTTCCCAACATCTCGTAGTGCTCCATGACGCTCCAATAGTATCCAGCGATATACTTGCGAGCAACTTCTTCCGCTTTCTTCGCGTCGGGATAGCAGGTAACAAAGTCAGCAATATGGATCGGCGGGGCTTCTTCGCCATTATTCTTTTGGCGATATTCTTCACGATAGGCCCAAATGGGGGCTGCGACTTTTTCCCAGGCCATCTGAGAAAACATCATGGCTCCCAAGCCCAGCGATGCCGCGACAGAGAACGATTCCGGCGACATGCACACCATGTAACGACGGCCTTTGAAGGTCTTGAAGGGACGAGGGCGAATCTCGACCCGCGCTTGCTTGTAAAATTTGCCATCCGCTTCAACGACACCGCTTTCGACACCTTTCACGATAATTTCAGCGGCTTCATTAAAACGCTCACGCGCTTCACTCATATCGACGCCAAATCCGTGATACTCACGACGCGCAAGCCCACGACCTAAGCCCAACACAGCACGGCCATCGGACAGATGGTCAAGCAGAACCATTTTCTCAACCATACGCATGGGATTGTTCCACGGGACAATGATCGCGCCAGTGGCGAGCTCAATCCGCTCGGTTCGTGCGGCGATATAGCTGAGGTACTGCATGTTATCCGGGCAGATCGAATAATCGAAGAAATGGTGCTCGACTGGCCACAGGATATCGTAGCCCATCCCTTCGGCTTCAATTGCCAGACGCAGTTCGTGTTTGTACATTTCGCGATCGGAATAATCTTTATGGTTCTGGATCACCATCTGAATGCCGATTCTCATGCTGACTCCTTTCTCAAACTTTTGCGGAGAGCCCGCGATTTTCGGGCACGATACTGGATTTCGCTCCTCCGGGCAAGCTGAAGATCAAACTCCCTCTCCAACGAGAAGAAAGAGTCCTTTTCCTTGCCCAGCGAAAATCCCACTAACACCGCCAATATCGTTCTTCATCTCGTGCGACTCGACCCTCGTTCATCAGTTTCTGTAGATGCAGGAGCATCGAGTTTTTCTCAACGGCATCGACCCACACGACATCGAGATACTCTTTGCGATAGATGATGCGCCGTTTGACAATCTCTTCGAGCGTGCGAGGAGAAGTCAGAAATTCGAGCAGGAGTCGCTCGCGTTCATACACAATGTCGAGATAGCGCGTTATCATTCCCTCCTGATCGTCCTGACAGATGCCAACCTCATGAAAACTGACGAGGGTGTTGGCTCCCAGGCTGCGAATGTGTTGGAGGGAGTGAATCGTGGCCTCAAGTGACGAAGTCGTGTCCGCATACACGGGTCCAAACCACGTCAGATCCCAATCCCCCAGGAAGAGAAGTCCCTCAGTCTCAAAGAAAAAACAGCAGTGTCCACCTGTATGCCCTGGAAGGTGCATGATCCGCATCCGGGTATGACCAAAATCAAAGACCTGTCCGTCATGCAGATCGACGAAGCGATCGCGTGGCTGATAATGGAACTTCTCAACCATGATCGGCTTCCACATTTCATTCACTGCCTCGCTCATACTGTAATAGTTCAAAATGGTATCGATAGAACGCAGAGCCGGAGCATCGAGCGGATGGATGTGTAACGGCAATTCAGGAAACAAACAGTTTCCGACGCCGTGGTCTTCGTGATAGTGACTGTTAAAGAGCAAATCGATGTGCCGCTCGGTTACCTTGCCGTTGGACTCAAAAACCCACAACGAGGGATCGATGATTGCAGTAACATCGTCCTCCACCACGATTGAGTTGCCATAGGGATACTTGCCATTTTTCGGTCCCAAAATCACTTTCACTCGGCCAAAGCGCTGCACATCTATCATGCCGCCTCCATGAGTTGCGTTACAGGAGGGGGCGATTATATGTTGGGTTCTCTGGAGAAGCGAGGGGAGAGTATGACATCTCTATGGATATTCACTCAGAAATCTACAACCTGAAACGACTCTTGAGCCTGCAGGAAATCGTCGAAACGCTCGACCTTGCTGCGCTGCCGACTGCGCGAATTGTCTATCCGGGAAAGACCATCTCGCCGCGTCGGGTTGGCATCCTGTGCGGCTCATTTAATCCACTCACTCTCGCTCACACGGAGTTGGCTGAACGGGCACAGAGAACGTTTCCTCTTGATACGGTGATCTTTACGCTCGCTAAAGTCACGGTCGATAAAGAACAGATCACGGGTCTGAGCCTCGAAGACCGACTTTTGCTGCTTGCGCTCTATGCGCAACGCCAGGGGCAGGTGGCCGTGGCGCTCGTCAACCGTGGCCTGTACTTTGAGCAGGCACAGGCGTTCCGCGCCTTATTCGGCGAGCAGACAGAACTGTCTTTTCTTATCGGCATGGACAAATTGTTGCAGATTTTTGATCCCCGCTACTATCAGGACCGCGACGCAGCTCTTCATGAACTCTTTGCTCTCGCTTCACTCATTGTGGCGAACCGTGGTGACATGGACGAGACAAGTTTCTCTCACTTGCTTGATCGTCCAGAGAACCATCCATTTCACTCACACGTACAGTTTTTTACGCTGCCATCCGTCGTGACTGATCTCTCGGCAACAGCTATTCGTCGCGCCTTGGCGGCTGGTCAGAACATTGGCACGCAAGTGCCGCCGGAGACGACAGCCTTTGTTGCTGAAACGCATGTTTTCTCTCCTCTACTACAGATAGGGACAGAAAAGGTCGATGGTTACGCAACGCGAGTCGCGTTGCTCGCGGCATTGTCCACCGTGGGTTCCTGGGCTGAACAGGAAGTGGATTTTCGTCACCTCATGTCTCTTGCTCTCGCACCAAATGAGACGGGACGAACGCTTCGTCGTTCGGCTGAAGAGGCGGCCTTTGTTGCGCAGGTGAGTTCTTTTCTGAAGGGTGAACGACACAGCTGAGTACCTGCTCCAATAACTCGTACACTTCCTGTGGGCCTTCGACGTAACAATGGGCACTCGTTGGCCGTGATGCAGCACCGACAAGAATGTTGAGACCTCGGTCGGCGAGGACTCGGAAGGCATCCTCATCGGTTGTGTCATCCCCAATATATATGGGAAAGGCCATACTGCCGGCTTGTTGGAGGAGGGCGGCAACCGCCTTCCCCTTATTCACTCCCACGGGACGGATTTCAGCAACCTTCTTGCCATGGATAAGTTCGAGTGCAGCTCCGTTCCGTTGATAGCGCCTGAGCGTCGCTTGTACCCTTGCGACTATTTGCGTTGCCTCCTGTGGGTCGGCTAACCGATAGTGAAGGGCTAACGCTTGCCGTTTGTCTTCGAGAACGAATCCCTCCTTGCCGCAAATAAGGTGCCGTATGTCGCGGTGCATGTGAGCCATCGTTAGCATGAACGCTCCAGCTGGGAGCATCTGAGTCATGCTGCCATTAGAGGCGCGAATCTCCAGCCCATGCGTGCCAATCAACGTCAGTCCCGATACCGGCACAAGAGTGGACAATTCTGCCACGGGCCGCCCGCTGACGATTGCCAGGGTGATCTTCGGAGCGCTTACCAGTCGGGTGAGAAGGTCGAGCACGGCTGATGTAGGGCGTGCATCCTCTGGTCGGGCCGCGATAGGGACTAACACGCCATCGTAGTCGAGACACAGAAGTAGAGAGGAGGCAGTGGTGCAGCGTCTTTCCAGGTCGTGCATGACTAACCGTTGCGGACGGACAAGGCGCTCGCCCTGCAATTGCCCAGCCGTCAATGCTGTCAAAAAGCATCCGGAACTCAAGAAGTTGTACTGAGGGTGCATTATCGCTGCTCCTCCAGGCTCAGTTCTCCAGCGCCCCAAGGGTGTTCATGATGGGTGCAAGCAATGTCCCTTCCTCTTCGTCCCTTCCTTGTGTGAGGCAACGAGAACCCTGGAGGGTAAGGAGTGTCGATAACACCTTCCCTGCCCAACGATAAATGTTATTGTTGGCTACCGTTTCGCGTAACGCTCCCATCCGTACGCGGCGTTCGCCCAGGTCCATCTTCAGGGCTCTGGCAAGGGTGTCGGCAAAATCTTCCGTCGCGTAAGGATTGATCAGCAGCGCCTGTTGTAACTCACGTGCAGCCCCAGTAAAGCGGCTCAATACGAGGATCCCGTTTCCATCCGAACGGGCCGCCACATACTCTTTCGCGACCAGGTTCATCCCGTCGTGCAACGAACTGACGATGCATACCTCGGCCAGCGCATACAGGGCGAGAACGCGAGGAAGTGAAAGGTGTTCGCGCAGCAAGATGATCGGGGTCCAGTCATCATCGCCGTGCCGCCAATTGATCTCTTCGACCAGACGAGAGACTTCGTCGTTCAATTCCTTGTATCGGCTGATATGAATGCGGCTCTCCGGACCTGCCTGGAGGAAGACAATATGGCGGCGGTATTGCGGATATTTGGTGAATACGCGGTCCAGCGCGTGCAAACGTTCTGGAATGCCTTTGGTGTAATCAATCCGGTCTACGCCTACACAGATGCGGCGGTTGTGAAGCGCATAGCGCTCTTGGAATCGTCGCGCTTCGCATTGGATTTCTTTGCTTGTAACTTGAAGTGATAGTCCAATAAAGTCCGTACTGATCGGAAACGGGCGGACGAGGGTCTCCACGCCGTTATGATGAAAGACGGAGGAACGTTCTCGATCCACCCGCACTTCCAATTCGCGGTCCACTGTCGCCAAAAAGTTGTCACAGTGGTAGCGAATATGGAATCCTAACAAGTCGTTCGCTAACAGGCCCCACAAAATATCCTGTTTCCAGGGGCAGATGCGAAACGCTTCTGGATTCGGCCAGGGAATGTGCCAGAATTGGGCAACGAGAAGATCAGGTCGTGCCTCTTTGAGCAGACGCGGGAGCAGGGCGAAATGATAATCCTGAATCCAGACGACGGCAGGTTCATCATGAATCTCGTTAAGAAGGGCTTGAGCAAACTTGGTATTGACCTGGACGTAAGCTTCCCAATCGCTGAGCACGAAGCGTGGACGCGCGAACACCACATGACAGAGCGGCCACAGTGCGTCGTTAGCGAAGCCGTAATAATAGCCTGCTTCCTCCTCTTTCGTGAGCCACACGCGTTTGAGCGTGTACTGCGGATTGTCTGGCGGCACGGCGACACGATCGTACTGATCAACAGCCAACCGATCGGCACTGCCACTACCATGTGCAACCCATAAGCCACTGCAAGCACGTAAAACCGGGTCAAGAGCGCTGACCATGCCGGAGGCAGGGCGCTCACACTGCACCTCAGCCCCCGTGAACACGTGCGAGTAGGGTTCGCGATTCGCGACCACTATCAGACGCGCAGCGCCAAGCTTCGTGCGTACCATGTCGTGTAGGGAGGTATCTGTCCACAACATAAAGATAAGCCACCTTTCCGGAAAAGCTGGAAAGAAGGGAAGTTATAGAGCAAGCCCCATGCCGCAGAAAAACGACCAAGAAATCAGTCTTTGTTGTCGGACACACCGTCTTTTACGCGGGCAAAAAGGGACAGTGACAAAGAGGAGTGGGGCAAATTGCCCATAAGGACGTCAAGTGCATCTCACTCTATGACGTACATCATGCTTCCTCGTTGTCAATACCGTTGGGTTCAGTATAGTTTCAGACTCGTGGTCGTTTAACAGGCAAACGTTGCCTATCTCCACACGTTGAGCTGATTCTTCTGGCAGCAGACGCAATTTGACGTGATCTTCTCTCTCCATTATATGCCCTCCGGATTCCGCCAATAGAGAGCGAAGGTGAACGGAGTGAATGTGATATGCTGCGAAACGGTTCCCTCGAGAACGGTTGGCAACCCAAGCACCCCAGCGGTCCCCCCATAGATCTCTGCCGAGGCGTCGAGCGGTTTGAGCCAATGGCCGGGCGGCACTGGTACCAGTGCCGATGTGGCTTCAGATGCAAAAGACGCAACGAGCAACACCTCATCCGCCCCAGGCTGCCAGCGGCGCACGAGGAGGATGGCACTATCAGGAATCACTCTCGCGTCAAGACACTCTTTATCACAGGTA
>Ga0187892_10003037_pt1 | contig 31654 bp, 29 predicted proteins | sample MA1701073metaG_FD_139345 | JGI IMG/M metagenome (GOLD analysis project Ga0187892, IMG submission 139345) | Bio-ooze microbial communities from a basaltic lava cave in the Kipuka Kanohina Cave System on the Island of Hawaii, USA - MA170107-3 metaG ...
AATGGCGGCCCGGGAAACTTGAGTGTGATGCCAACCGTGGATAATTCGAGCGGCCATTCTTCGCACCGATTCAGTCAAGGACAAGTGCGTCTCGGATCGGATTTCGTCAACTTCGCGTACTGGAGATCGGACAACCCGCAGATTTTGATGCGATTGCCCTGCGTTTTCAGGGAGCGAGTTTTCTTGCTTAAACCGGGTTCGCGCGGACGAAGCCTGGATGCCATCGGCCAACCTACGGCAAGTTGCGTGAAAGACACTCGATGTTGTGCCCTGCGATTTCGGTCGTCATCACAGCACACAACGAAGGAGATGAACTCTTACGCACGATCGAGTCCGTGCGAAGCAACACCAGGCAGCTCTGTGAAATCGTCCTCGTCGACGATGGATCGACGGACGGTTCATGCGAGCGGATCGAATCGACAGGCGTCAAGGTCATTCGGCACCAACGCCGTATCGGCGTGGCCTATTCACGCCACGAAGCTGTGCGCCAGACGACAGGAAACGTACTGTGCTTTCTGGATGCGCATCAGCGCGTCACAAAGGGTTGCATTGACGAATGCGCGCGAATCGCGCTAGCAGACGACGCGATTGTGAGTCCTCAATTGCGAGGATTGTCCAACACGTCAGAGCCACTCTATGGGTCGACGTTTCGATTGTGCCCGAAGAACGGCTTTTTCTCCGCCACCTGGGTACTCGATCGGCCGTCGGAACGAATCACGAAATTTTCGGCGTTGCGCGGCCCAGGCTACGTCATCCCGCGAAACTTGTACGACGATGTTGCCTGGTCTGGCCTCCTTCGAGGTTGGGGGGGATCGGAGGCGTCGATTGGGCTGAAGGCGTTTTTTCTCGGCGTCGATATCCTCTATCTGCGCGACGTCGCTGCCTACCATCTTTTCCGGCGAACGTTTCCCTATAAGACAAGTTGGGACGAGATTTGGCGGAACCAGGCCCTGATCGCGCGCGTCTGTTTTGACGATCGCACGTGGTACAAGTACTGGCTTCCGGCGCTTTTCGAAAAACACCTTTCAACGCAGGCTCGCCGCGACCTCGAATCGGACGAGCTGCTCGCCGAACACGAGGCGTTCCAGGCCAAAAAGATTCGCTTAGACAGCGAATTCTGGACCGACCTACTCCACGTCGAGCCGCCACAATGCGTTCGACGTGTCCGACGCTCGTCGGGGTCGAGGGTGGGAAAGTAGCGTTGTCGGCAGCTCAGGCACAACCTCCCGCTGCCGCGTTACGGCTCGACCGCGCGTCGCGCATGTCGACGAATTGCCAAATCGCGCATCTCGCGTCTTCCCGCCAATATTCCTCCGGCCAAACCTTGTACGGTAGGTCCTTTAGCGCCAGAAACCGCTCTCGTTCGCCCGGCTCCCGGACCTAATTACAACTCGGACTTCAAATCTGCAGGTTGCTGGTTCGAGTCCAGCCGGGCGTAGTTAATGTGACAAGCACTTATGTCGGCGTCGGGATCTGAACTAAGTCGCGAGTTGAATATCGGCGGCTATGAGGTATTGCCAACTGCCTCGGGACTGTGCTACACGGAGCCAGCCGGCGGCGCCATATTCGGTGGCCGATTCAGTACGTTGTCTTGACGGCCACGAACTCCCCTTGCCTGGTGTTCGGCAGGTCAACCCATGCCCACGACGATTTCGCCCTACGTGCTTTGGACAATCGCCTTCAACTCCGCTTGTTCGGCGGCCGGAGCTTTGAACTTGCCCAGCGTCTGCTGGAAGTCATCCATGAATGCCTCCCACTCTTTGGGCGTGATGTTCAGGTCTTGATGTGAGTCACGCATCGAACGTCCCGTGTAGTTCTGTGGCCCACCGGTTGCCCAGCCGACCATCTCGGTGACGAGATACTTGAAGCCCGGCGGAGGCACCTTATGGTGGACTTCGTTCACGGCGGGGTTCGCATTCAGGCGAGCGTCCGCCATGACGCGGTCGATGAAGTCGTCGACCACCACCGCAATACTGTCGATTCCGCCGAGGCGATCATAGAGGGTTGGTTGGGGTGGTTGTGCCGACATCGAATCTCGCCGTGGTGACGCTCGCTGCACTCGGCGGCTACCGAATCCACCGCAGATCAGAGCAGCGACCCGTCGATGGTGAACATCAAGCTCGCCCGTTGCGCAGTTGGCCAACCACGACCGTCGCGTTGTGGCCGCCGAAGCCGAAGCTGTTGGACATGGCCGTGCGAAGTGTCCGTGGCCGCGACTCGTTGGGCGTGTAATCCAGGTCACAGTCTGGATCGGGCGTTTCGTAGTTGATCGTGGCCGGCACGACGCCGTCACGCAGCGCCAGGACCGTCAGCACCAGCTCCACGCCGCCGCTCGCGCCAAGCAAGTGTCCGAGCTGGCTTTTGGTACTGGAGATGCTCAACTTGCGAGCGTGGTCGCCGAAGATCGACTTGACCGCGATCGTCTCCGCGCGATCACCCAGGATCGTGCTCGTCCCGTGGGCATTGATGTAGTCAACCTCACGGGGTTCGAGGCGCGAGTCATAGAGTGCGCGTGCCATCGCCTTGGCCGCGCCGATGCCGTTCTCGTCCGGCTGGGTGATATGCCCGGCGTCGGCGCTGGCGCCGACGCCCAGCACCTCGGCATATATCCGCGCGCCGCGCGATTGCGCGTGCTGGAGCTCCTCGAGCACCAGAATACCCGCCCCCTCGCCGAGCACGAAGCCATCGCGGTCGGCGTCGAACGGCCGGCTGGCGGCCTGGGGGTCATCGTTGCGCAGCGACAGGGCGCGCATATTGGCAAAGCCGCTGATTCCCATGGGGGTCACCGCGGCCTCGGTGCCGCCGGTGATCATGATGTCGGCATCGTCATATTGAATGGCCTTCAGCGCGTCGCCAATCGCATTCGTGGAACTGGCGCAGGCGGTGGCGACCGCGGCGTTGGGCCCGCGAATTCCGAATTGGATCGACACCTGCCCGCAGGCCGCGTTGACCATCAGCTTGGGGATGGTGAAGGCCGAAACCTTTTCCGGCCCCTTTTCCAGCAAACGCGCGTGCTGGGTCTCGATCTCGTGAAGTCCGCCGATACCCGAGCCGAGGATTACGCCGCAGCGGAACGCGTCTTCGCGCGAAAAATCCAGGCCAGCGTCGCGCACCGCCTCGATGCTGGCAACCATGCCGAACTGTGCGAAGCGGTCAATCCGCTTGGCCTCTTTCGCCGGAAGGTACCCGTCGGTCGAGAAGCTGTGGACTTCGCCGGCAAAGCGGACCTTGAACTGCGAGGTGTCGAACGAACGGATCGGCTGGATTCCGCTCTCACCGCGGCAGACGCGCTGCCAGAGTTCCTCGACCTGACATCCTAGCGCGGTGACCGCGCCCAGGCCGGTAACCACGACGCGCCGTTTCATTTAAGAATGGCACTTCTCGATAAACTCGATGGCCTGACCGACCGTTTGAATTTTTTCGGCCGCGTCGTCGGGGATGTTGACGTCGAATTCCTCTTCGAGCTCCATCACCAACTCGACCGTATCGAGTGAATCAGCACCCAGGTCGTTGACGAACGAGGTATCGTCCGTGATCTGTTCTTTGTTCACGCCGAGTTGCTCGGCCACTATTTCTATGACGCGATCTTTGACTGAGGCCACCGGCTCGGTCCTCCAGCAGTTTCTTCCTAGTGGAAGATCAGAAAATACCCTCTCCCTCTCCCGCCGCCCAGATTCGCACGCTTTCCGCGGACCTATCGCAAGCGCCGACGTCCGAACGCCGTAAGATTGGTCAAGATATAGCGAGTTTGCCTAGGCATGTCCATATCTAGTATCGCCCTGCACCAACCACAGCAGACGCCGCACCCTTAGCAATAGCCTGCGGAGTCAAGCGCCTTCGACGCCGGCTCCGCTTCGGGGGACTCGCCCCTGGCAGGTCCTCTGGCCCGCAGCTCGATGGTCTGCGTCCAGCGTTAGCGGATAAGTCTTTAGTAGCTACAGTCACCTGGTTGGTCACCACAATCTCAGCGCCACGTAAAATGGCAAATCCCAACATTCGCCGGTGAAGCCGACGACCTAACCTATTGCAGCAAAAGAGATTCGCCGCAGGACCCACCGCTAGCCCATGACGCTTTGACAGGAGACGTTGCGGTCAATTCGCCGCAGCAGCCCTCGTAACACCCGCCCCGGTCCGACTTCGTAGAACTGGCCAAAACCCTGCGCGAGCATATATCGGATCGAGTCTTCCCAACAAACGGGTTGAACAAGCTGCTTGATTAGGAGCTGGCGGATTTCCTCTGGATCGGAATGGGGGCGCGCGTCGACGTTGGAAACAACCGGTATTTTGGGGGGTCGCATTTTAACGTCCGCCAATGCCGTCGCCAGACGGTCCACGGCCGACGACATGATCTTGGTATGAAATGCGCCCGCGACCGCCAGCGGCACGGCCTTCATGGCGCCGGTTCGCTCAGCCAGCTCTGCGGCACGTTCACAAGCGCGGTTCGACCCGGAAATGACGATATTCCCCGGGCAGAGCAGGTTGGCGATTTCCAGCACATCGTTTCCGCGTGCCGCGGCGCAGACGGATTCCACCTGAACGCGCTCCATCCCCAGGATGCTGACCATGCCGCTGGGGGTGGCATCGGCCGCCTCCTGCATGGCCGCGCCGCGCGCGGCGACGAGCTGCAATCCGTCCTCAAAGTCCATGGCGCCGGCAAAGACGAGCGCCGTGTATTCGCCCAGGCTGAGGCCAGCGGCGCCTTCGCACGCCAGCGGCACGTCGGGCGATTCGTGGCGGAGCGCCTCGACCGCGGCCAGACTCGTAACGAACAACGCCGGTTGGCTGTAGACCGTCGAGTCAAGATCCTCGGCCGGACCCTCGAAGCAGAGCCGTCCAAGGTCGTATCCCAACTCCTGGCAAGCGCGGTCGTACAATCGCCGTACGCTGGGAAGCGTGTCGGCCAATTGCCGGCCCATGCCCACGCTCTGAGCGCCTTGTCCCGGGAAGAGAAACGCGATGCGGTTCACGTCAACGCTCCCCAATCCTGATTCAACCAGCGCGTATCCCAGGGGGCAAGGGGAGCCTACTTCTTGGGTGGCGCCACCAGTTCACGGCCCATATAGTGACCACATTTGGGGCAAATGACGTGCGTGGGCACCGGCGTGCTGCACTGAGGGCAGGTTGTCAATTGACGCGGCGACAGCGCATCGTGGGCGCGCCGTGAGCGGGTGCGAGAATTCGACTGTCTGCGTTTTGGGACGGCCATGCGAACCCTTTGGGGCGAGTTGAACGATTCGGCGCGCTTCGAGCGCTCCGCACGCGTCGGCCGCGCTAGCCACGAGCGGTTTATGGTAGGTTCATCGGTCGTGCAGTGTCAAGCCGGCGATACCGCGCGCGACAGGCGGTTTTTTCGCATCGCTTCTCAAGTCGGCGGCAAAACGACGATGCTCAGCCAGAAGTCCTCGATCGCCCTGACGACGTGCAGGAACCGGTCCAGATCGAGCGGTTTCTTGATAAAGCAGTTTGCGTTGAGCTCGTAACTTCGCAGTACGTCCTCCTCGGACTGCGAGGTCGTCAAAACCACCACCGGAATGCGGTGCAACGACGCATCGCTTTTGATCTCGGCCAACACATCGCGCCCATCGATCTTGGGAAGGTTCAGGTCCAACAGAATCAAGTCCGGACGGGGCGCCTCGGCGTGCGGTCCGGCGCAACGCAGCATCGCCAGCGCCGTCTCGCCGTCGCCGGCCACGCGCAGGTTGTTGCGCACCTTGCCCTCCTTGAGCGCTTCACGTGTCAAGCGCACGTCGCCGGGATTGTCCTCGATCAGCAGGATTTCGATGGCGTGGCCGGCGTTCCCGGTGCTCATGACGAACGTTTTCCTGAATGGGGGAACGTAACCTGAAATACGCTTCCTTCGCCGGGGGTCGATTCGACCCAAATCCGCCCCCCGTGACACTCCGCGATCTTCTTACAGATCGCCAGTCCGATGCCAGTTCCGGGAAACTGTCCGCGAACGTGCAGCCGCTTGAAAATGAGAAAGATGCGCTCGCGATGCTCGGGCGCAATTCCAATCCCGTTGTCGCGCACGGAAATCAGCCATTCGCCGCCGCGGTTTTGGGCCGAGACATGGATGGCGGGCGTCCGATCCGTGCAGAACTTGATCGCATTGCCGATCAGGTTCTGAAACAACTGGATTAGTTGAGAGGCATCCGCGTTGATCGTGGGCAAGGGCTCGCACGTGACGACCGCGTTTCGTTCATGGATCGCGAATTGAAGATTCACGAGCGCCTGCCGCACGACCTGGGCGATGTCGGTGGCGGCCCATTTCTGCTCGCCACGTACCGCGCGGGAATAGACCAGGAGGTCATTGATCAGGCCCTGCATTCGCCCCGCGCCGTCCACGGCGAAGTCGATGAACTCGTGCGCGTCGGCGTCGAGCTGGCCGCCGTAGCGCCGCTTCAGCAATTGACAATAGCTGGCCACCATCCGCAGCGGCTCCTGCAGATCATGCGAGGCCACGTAGGCGAATTGCTCCAGCTCGGCATTCGAGCGCGCCAGCTCCTCCGCTCGCTGGGCGAGCACCGCCTTCGCGTGATGTTGTGCGGTGATGTCGCGCAGAAACGCGCTAAACGTGATCGCACCGTCTTGCCGCGTCATCGTGACCGAGACCTCGATCGGGAACTCATCGCCGTCGCGGCGCAGTCCCGTGAGCTCGATCCGGCGATCGAGCACTGGCCCCTGGCCGGTGACGAGGCATTCTTGCAGACCTCGCCAATGGGCATCCCGGTACCGCTCGGGAATGATCGTCTCGTGAAGCGGGCGTCCCAAGGCCTCCTGTCGCGTCCAACCGAACATGGCCTCGGCGCGGCGGTTCCATTCCTCGATGACACCCTGGTGATTGATGACAATCACCGCGTCGAGCGCCGTCTCGATGATCGAGCGATAGCGCGCTTCGCTGGCGCGCAGCGCTCGCTCGGCCTGCTCGCGCTCGGTGATGTCGCGTGCGATCCCCTGCACGCCGATGGGTGCGCCATCGCGAAAGATCAGGCCGCTGTGAACCTCCACGGTGCGGTGCTGTCGCGACTTGTTGATGATCGCCAACTCGTAGGGCGGCGTGGCCTCGCCGGCAAGCTTGCGCCGCGTCATCTCGTGCGCCACCTCGTGATACTCCGGCGCCACGATCTGGTCGGCGGTCATCGACATCAGTTCATCATGGCTGTATCCGGTGAGCCGGATCGCCGCGCGGTTGGCCGAGGTGAATCGACCCGCGAGGTCATGCGTATAGACGACATCGCTGGCGTTCTCGAACAGCTCGCGGTAGCGTTGCTCGCTCTCGAGAAGCGTCTGCTCGATCCGCCGGCGGCGAAGGGTACGGTCGGACTCGCGGTCGGAGCGGCGGTTTCGCGTGGCCATACCGGTTCGTTCGCTCCAAGCCGAGCGCGGTCAGCGTGTGAAGGAGCCCTTCTCGCCGCCCGTGGTCGCGGCACGCCCCAGCCGCGTGGGAACCGGCTCATTCAGACTCAACCAATACAGCACGGCTTGTTGCACCGTCTCGATAAATCGGCCGTGGTTGACCGGTTTGCGTAAAAAGCTCAGCGCGCCGAGCTTGTAGGCGGCGGCGACATCCTGCTGATCGTCAGACGAGGTGAACACGACAATCGGCGGCAAGCCGTTGCGCGTGCCGCGCAGCGCTCGCTGCAGAATCGTCAGCACTTGCAGACCATTGAGCTTGGGCATCTTCAGATCAAGCAGAAGCAGGTCTGGCGACACGCTGACGTCGCGGTCGCGATGAGCCCCGCTGCCGAACAGGTAATCCAGGAGCTCCTCGCCGGTGCGCACCGTGTCGATGCGGCATTCGATATTCGCCTGTTCAATGGCCAGACGAAAGAGCTCCTCGTCGTCCGGATCGTCCTCGGCCAACAGTATGATCTTCCGCGGAGTGTCCATGGTGCGCATTCTCCCTTGGCTGCAAAGTGAAAAAGAAGGTCGCCCCGCGGTCAACCGCCCCTTGAGCCCAGATCGCGCCGCCGTGCCGGCGCAGGATCCGTTGGACGATCGCCAGCCCGACGCCCAGCCCCTCGAACTCCGTCTCCTCGTGCAAGCGCTCGAACGGGGCGAACAGCTTGTCGGCATAGGTCACGTCGAACCCGGCCCCGTTGTCGCGCACATAGAACACGGTTCGGCCCTCTTCGTTGACGGACGCGAAGTGAATCTGCGCCGCGGCCCGCGCGCGGGTGAACTTCCAGGCGTTTCCCAGCAGGTTTTCGACGACGATGCGCAGCAGGCGCGGATCTCCGACCGCCGCCAATTCGTCGGCCATCTCCAATGTAACGGCACGCGATGGTTCCGCTCGCCGCAGCTCCTCGATGACTTCGCGCGCCAAGAGCCGCAGATTCACCGGCTCGCGGCGAAGGTCCTGGTTCGACAGCCGCGTCAACGTCAACAGCGCGTCGATGAGCTGCTCCATCCGTTGGCATGCGCGGCGAATCCGTGCGAAGTAGCTTTTCTCGCGGGCGCTGAACCGTTCGTCGCACATCTGTACGAGAATGGCGCTGAAGCCGTCGATTGCGCGAAGCGGCCGCCGCAAATCGTGGGCCACGGAATAACCGAAGGCCTCCAGCTCCTGAATCGCGAAGACGAGCTCTTGAGTGCGCTGGCGGACGCGCGATTCCAGCTCGGCATTCAGGGCGCGAATCTGGTCCTCGCTCGCCTGGCGCTCCATGGCATATCGCACCGAGCGGATCAACAGTGCTCCGTCGATCTTTGACTTCGGCAGATAGTCCTGGGCACCGGACTGCACGGCCGAGAGCGCCAGCGCTTCGTCATCGCAGCCGGAGAGGATCACGATCGGCACGCGCGGCGCCTGCGCATGCATCGCGCGGAACGTTTCGAGGCCGTGACTGTCCGGCAGCGAAAGATCCAGGAGCACCGCGTCGATGCCGGGCTCACTCAGACGCCGTGCACCGCTGGCCAGGTCGCCGGCGTGCTCCAGGATCAGGCCGCAGGCCGGCGCCTCGGAAAGCGCAGCGTGAATCAGCCGCGCATCGGCGACGTTATCCTCAATCATCAACACGCGGACGCACTTTTCGTGCATAGGTTGCTTGTGGTCCAGGATTCACAAACGCGATTTTACGTGCCCTGACGAGAGGCGAGCTTGTTCGACTGTTAATCTCCGACGCCAATGTCGTCACACAGAGCGCGGACAATCAATTCATTCTCATGGGCTTCATGACGCTGGAACTGGCGATGGAATTCGTCGAAACGGGTGACGAGGTCGCCGGCGCGCGAACCGTGCACTTCGTGATAGGCGACCTCCGCCGCCAGTTCGGCGATGTCGCAGCACTGCAAATACAGGACCCGATGTTCACCTCGCAGGCGCTCGGCTTGCGCCGACATCTGCGGGGCCACCGAGATCGGGTCGTCGAAGTAACCGTAGGCCTCCTCCAGCGCGAAGTGCATCGCCAGTTGATCGCGTAATCTTTCCAATAGGCTTGCTAACGATTTTGCAGCGCGGACAGGTGGCGATGCACTGAACCGACTCAGCCGCTGCTCGACTGTCCGCAGCAGCCGAAAAAGCTCGTGATTATCCTCTTTGATCTCGCGGAGAAATGCCGCATTGAGCGTAACGGCGACCGTGTGAATCCACATCGGCACCCCTCCACGTGCCCCATGGTCAAGCCGGTAGACCTGCTTGGATGCACGCACCCCTTGGAGTGTTGTCGACGATGATGGGCTACGAGGACAATCGTGGCGGGATGAAGTCCACCATGAGAACGGTCGGATAATCGCGTCGCAATGATCTCCGCGACCACTCCCGATGCTACGCTCGGTGGTGAATACCGTCAAGCGGCGCTCTCCCGCGGCGGCGTTCCCTGCGAATGCGTAAGCCAGTCACTTCAATGGACGCATCCACTTGCTCACCTTGGATGGAGACTGTGGCCAACGCCTTCGGCGCGTTCGACCTTCCGCACTCGTGGGCGGCCTTGCAAACGCCACGCGAAACGAAACAAAGATGTGGAGCGGTCGAACTACGGTGGGCGCCATCTGGGGGGGCTGACTCGAGGAGCACGGCGCGTTCAGACGGAGCGAACAACTACCTATTCTCTCTAAATTGGGCGTTCATCGGCCGATTCGCCCATCCAATACAGATATATCGTATCTGATTCAGCCGATTCAAGTTAAAGGGCGATCGCATCTGCTCGTGCCTCGATTTGGCATAGGCTGTGCGGCGCCCTTGTGGGCAACGGAACAAACGTCTCGTCACACCAGTGTGCGGGCCAGCAAACGAGCGCACGAGCGGTGCGGCAGGGACGACGCAAAGGCGGCTGCCCCCATGACGCGACCATTGCATACTGTCGGCCCAAGTTCATTCTCATTTCGTGCCACGATTGTTGGCGTCTTGCTCTCCCATGGAGCGATCGGCGGAGCGCAGGATCAATCTCCCGCGCCCCGTGGAACTAGAGCGCACGAAGTCGGGAGCCCACTGGCCGCGATTGAGTATTTTGCTCGCGAGCGGATCGGCGAGCCGCGCGTGATCGAAGTCACCGACGGAGTATGGGTGGCGGTCGGATTCGATTTGGCCAACGTCGTCCTGGTGCAAACAAAGGCCGGCAACGTGGTCATCGACGCCGGCTCGTGCACGGCGACGGCCGAAGCCGCGCGGAAGGCGCTTTCGGCTTACGCCTCCGGACCGGTCAGCGCCTTGATCTATACGCATGGAGACATCGAACAGACGGGCGGAGGTGGGGTGTGGGTGCGAGACGAGAACATCCCAATCTGGGGGACGCGGCAGCTAAAGGAGCAGTTTTTCCGCCAATTCCTGGTGTTGCAGCAGGCGGCGCGTCGGCGTGGCGTCCGCCAGTTTGGCCTCCATCTGCCAGACGACCATCGAGAACTCTCGACGCTGGGACGCTTGCCGGAGTTGTCGCACCATGAAGGTCTGCCGGAAATTCGTCTTCCGACGCACACCTTCGACGACGAAACGTCGGTGACGGTGGGCGAGGTCGAGTTTCGGCTTATCGCGGCGCCCGGCGCGACGCCCGATCACCTGTTCGTTTGGATCCCGGCCAAGAGGGTGATCATCACCGGCGACAATTTCATGCGAGGATTTCCCGAATTTCCCGTGATGAGCGCCAGCCCGCGCGCGCAGGCCGATCGCTGGATCGCCAGCCTCGACCGGATGCGTGCCACGGCGCCGCGATACCTGATTGCGGCGCGGCACACTCCGGTCTGTGACAAGCAAGAGGTTCAAGAGGCACTCACCGTTTATCGCGACGCGATTCAATGGGTCCGCGACGCGACCGTGCGAGGTATCAACGAGGGTTTATCGGTCGATGAATTGGCGCTTGAGGTCCGGCTGCCGGATCACCTGGCCGCCAGCCCCTACCTGGTCCAATTGACCGGGTGCGTGGAGTGGGCTGTGCGCTCGATTCACAGCGACTATTCTGGCTGGTTTGATGATCGCGCCACCACGCTCTTCACCATGCCGCACAAGGAAACGTCGCAGCGCGAAGTCGAGCTGATGGGAGGACCACGAGTGGTTTATGACGCCGCCGTACAGGCCTGCGAACAAGGCGACGCTCGCTGGAGCGTGCATCTATTGACGAAGCTCAAGGCCTGCGGCGCTTGGAACGACGGCGAGCCACCAATCCTCACTGCTGCCGATCTGGATGCCGCGCTGGCCCACGCACTCGAAGCTTTGGCACAGCGCACGGCGACATCCAGCGGACGAGCGTACCTGGCCAGCGAAGCCGCTGAGCTGCGCGACCCGGCAGAGAGCCTCGAGCCTTGGCCATGCCCATCGGACGAGGCCATCCGCCAGGTTCCGCTGGAGACGTTTTTCGCTCTGATGCAGTTGTCCCTCAAGGTCAATGGCGCACGCGACGCGCACGAGACGGTGTTGATCCGCATCACGGACGAGCAACGCGAATTCGTGTGTACCATCCGCCGCGGAATCCTGGAAGTGGTCGACGGCCACGCTTTGCCGGAGACACCGCCGCCGGCCGCGGTCGTGGCCACCGACGGGTTGACCTGGCGGAAGCTGTGCATGGGAGTCGCCCGGCCGACCGTGGAGTTCCTGGCTGGGCGGATCAAAGTCGGGGGGAGTCGTCAGGCGGCGCGTCGCTTCGTTGGTCACTTCGAATGCGTGGCCTCGTTCCAGCGCGGCGACTCATCACGGCAGGCGATGCTTACGCCACGCACAGCACGGTAAGGCGTCGGCCTTGGGCGAAGCCTTTCCAGGCGGGGTCGCATACGGCTCGCGGCGTCGCTATTCTGGGTGTGCGCTCGGTGAATGCGAGACTCAGGATAGGAGACGGTCATGCCGCTCAAGCTGGGGATGCTGGGCATGTGGCATTCGCATGCCGACGGCATCGTGACGCAAGTGGCAGCGCATCCCGATGAGTTTGCGCTGGTGGGGTTTTATGATCCCGATCCGGCCGTGGTGGCCCAGCGCCGGCCGAGCTGGGGGGCGAAGGTGTCGAGTTTTCGCGTCTTCGACACGCACGAGGCGCTCTTGCGCGAGCCGCTGGACGGCGTGGTCGTCGAAAGCCGCGTCCATGAAAACGTGCAACTCGCGCGACTGGCCTTGGAGAGTGGACGGCCGGTGATGCTCGAAAAACCGGCGGGTAACGATCTCGAGGCGCATCGCGCCCTGGTCGAGCTGGCACGGCGGAAACATCTGCACGTGCAAATGATCTATTTGTTTCGCTACATGTCGGCGGTGCAAGAGATGCTGCGGCTGGCACGTGCCGGCGAATTGGGGGACATCTATCTATTCCGCGCGCGGCTGCCCAAGGACCTGGGCAGCTATGATCGATTTGTCGAGGAGCTGAAGCATTACGGCGGCGGCATCTTCTTCGAGATGGCCGGTCACATGGTCGACCTGATGGTGGCAACCTTAGGCAAACCGACGAGCATCACTCCATTCATGGGTCATCATCGAGCGGTGCCAGGGACGTTCGTCGACAACGGAGTGGCGGTTTTTGGGTTCGACCGCGCCTGGGGCATCTTGGAAGTTCCGGCGATGGAAGTCGCGCCACACTCGCGGCGCTTCGAGGTGTATGGCACCAAGGGGGCCTGCGTCATCCCGCACCTGGGGAGCGGCCACCTGGCGAACCGCAACATTCAGCCAATCGAAGTGTTTCACGCCGGCGAGCGAGATTGGCAAACGCTCGAGCTCGAAGCACAGACGCTGCAGATAACCGACCTGCGAGAGTTCGCCGCCGTGGTGGCGAGAAAGAAGGAACCCGACTTCAGCCTCGATCACGACCTAGTCGTACAGGAGAGTTTGCTCAAAGCATGCGACATGGCGTGAGAGGATTTTTTGCACTTGAGGATTCGTTGGATGAAAACTGCATTGCTGTGTCGCGTCATCGCGTGCTGTGGTGGGCTGGTCGCTCTGGCATCCCACGGCGCGGGGGCGCGCGAGGCAGCCGAGACCGCGAAGGCCTTTGTCGATGGTACCGCTGCCGGCTGGAGAGATCTGGCCGAGGCTGATTTTGTCAACGTCAACTGCGCGCCCGACACCTGGACCTGGAAGGACGGGGTGCTGCATTGCACCGGGCAGCCGGTCGGTGTGATGCGTTCAAAGAGGCCGCTAACGAACTTCGAGCTCGTGGCCGAGTGGCGACACCAGCGTTCAGGGGGGAATTCCGGAATTTTTGTCTGGACGACCGAGTCGTCGCTCGAAGCGCTCAAGGGACCGGGGCTGCCACACGGCATTGAAGTCCAAGTCTTAGATCTCGGTTACGCCGAGCAGTACGAGAAAGAAACCGGCAAGAAGGCCGATTGGTTCACCAGCCATGGCGATGTCTTTCCCGTGGGCGATTCCAAGATGACTCCGTTTCCGCCAGTGGCGCCGGATGGTAAACGCAGTTTTCCCACGAAACACTTGAGCAAAGGGGTTGGCCAATGGAACCACTACTACGTCCGCTGCATCAACGGCGAGGTCCGCCTGTGGGTCAACGGCGAGGAGGTCTCCGGTGGCACCGGCTGCGAACCGCGCACGGGCTACCTCTGCCTGGAGTCAGAGGGCGCCCCCGTGGAATTTAAGGGCTTGCGGATTCGAGAGTTACCGTAGGTCAGGCCCCCCGTGCCTGACACAGCGCTGCCAAACAGATTTGCCATCGCGCCGTGGGCCACGCACACGCGCCGTGACTAGGAACGGCTGTAGCCGGTAACCGCATTTGCTAAACTGACGGCACGCTGGCTGGTGAGATTTTCGTCAGCGAGGTTCAAGCGATGCTTCGCATTCTCGGATCGCGGAAGCAACTTTGCGACGGCCTGACGCGGCGCGAGATGTTACAGGCCGGTTCGCTGGGGATGTTGGGCTTTGGCTCGGCGTTGCAGGGCTCGCGCGCTGCCGCCTCCACCGCGACAACTCACGGCCGATCGTTTGGCCAGGCCAATCGCTGCATCCTGCTCTATCTCTACGGCGCGGCCAGCCAGATTGAGACGTTTGATCCGAAGCCGGAGGCGCCGGTCGAGGTCCGAGGTGAGCTGGGGGCGATTTCCACCAGCGTGCCGGGCGTGCAGATCGGCGAGCTGTTGCCTGAGACAGCTCGCGTCATCGACCGCGCGACAATCGTGCGCTCGATGACGCACCCCTATCCGCTGCACGCCTCGGCCTTCACGCTCACGTCGATTCCGACGATCGACGTGCCGCTGCAAATGAGCCCGCGTGATCCGCGGCACTGGCCCTTTATCGGCTCGCTGGTCGACTACCTGGCCGACCAGCGTGGCGAGCCGCTGGGGCCGATTGCACGCAACATCGGTCTGCCGTGGCGGCTCAGCTCGCGGCGCGACTACGCGGCGGGCGACAATGCCGGGCCCTACGGAGCCTGGCTGGGCACGGCCTACGATCCGCTCTGGACGGACTTTCAAGGCGAGGGGACGCGCGAGTCGACCTACACATTCGGTCCCGACACGATCCGCTGCAAAGACCCGTATGGGCCGCTTGCGCCCGGCTGCCGTTTCACGCTGGCCGCCGACGCCGCATTGCCGGACGGCGTGACGCTGGACCGGCTGAACCACAGGCGAAGGCTGGTCGAGCAGTTTGACGACGAGCGGCGCCGGCTTGACCGGACCGCGGCGGTGCGGTCAGTCGATCACTTCCGCCAGCAGGCCTATACATACCTTTCCACCAGCGCGCTACGCGAGGCTCTGGATGTATCACGCGAGCCGCCAGCCATGCGCGATCGCTACGGAATGACGCTCTTCGGGCAGGCGACCCTGGTCGCGCGGCGGCTGCTGGAGGCAGGCTCACAATTCGTCACGGTGCTGTGGGACGAGTTCGAGCTGGTCAACAGCGCATGGGACACGCACTATTACCATTACGAGCTGATGCGAGAACAGCTTTGCCCTGGGTTCGACCGCGCGTTCAGCGCGCTGGTGCTCGACCTGGAATCGCGCGGCATGCTCGACGATACGCTCATCGTCTGCACGACCGAACACGGCCGCACACCGAAGCTGGAGAATGCCGAGGGGGGCGGCCGCGGGCATTGGGCCCAGGCCTATTCGTCGATCCTTGCCGGTGGTGGCGTCGCGCGAGGAAAGGTCGTTGGCCGCACCGACCGCATCGCCGGCTCTGTCCTCGACACGCCAATTTCGCCCAAGGACCTTCTGGCCACGATGTACCACTTGCTCGGCATCGACCCAGCCACGATCGTTCACGACCGGCTGGGCCGGCCGGTGGCGATCGCTGGCGAGGGACACGCGCGGCCGGAGTTGTTGGCCTGAGACGAGCGTCAATTGGTCAGCGCCAGCTCTGGAATCAGCGCGTCAGTTCGCCGCTGCTCGGTCAACGGCCTCGACCTTCGTTGCGCCACCAGCGCAGTTCGAGGCTGCCTCGTTCGGCGACGGCGACGATGTCGAGACGGCCATCTGCGTTCATATCGACGATGACCAATTGATTGGCGCTCGCCCAGTTGGGCTTGAGCACGTGCATCGACCACTGGCCGCGCGGGTCGCCATTATTCTCAAACCATGCGAGTCGGCCCGGTTTGCGCCAGGACGTAGCCGCCACGTCCAAGTCTCCGTCTCCGTCCAGGTCGCGCGCAACGGCTTCGATGCCGTCGTCAAACCCGGCGTGGATGACGTGTTTCTGCCATGCTGCGCCGACCGTGTTTTCATACCAGACAAGCTGGTTCGCCGGCGGCTGCTGACCCGGCTGACCCGACATGCCAAGCGCCATCACCACATCGAGATCACCGTCGCGATCCAGATCGACCGGCTCGCCATGCATCGGCCGGCCGGCGGTGTCGATCATATGTCGCTTCCACGGTACTGTTGCGGGCGATCCGCTGTTCTCATACCACAGCACGAGCCCGGTGGCGCTGGCGGTTCCCAATAGATCCACGTCGCCATCGCGATCGAAATCGCCGGCGCGGATGGTGCGCGTTTCGGCAACTTGATCGTCGATCCGACGCATCGGCCAATCGCCGCCAGCCGGAGCTCCGTCGTTCTCGAACCACGCGAAACGATTACCAACCCAACTCGACGCGGCGATGTCCAGATCATGGTCGCCATCGAGGTCGGCGACGGCAACATCGTACGCACTGGGAAGGCTGCCCTTGGCAACGAAGTGCCTGGTCCACAGTCCATCTCCCGGCATGCCGGAATGCTCGTACCAGAGGACATGACCGTGAAGGTTGTCGACAATGACGATGTCGACTCGGCCGTCGGCGTTCACATCGGCCACCTGGTGGCGCTCCAGCCGGCCCGGCTCTTCGCGGCACACATCGTGGCGCGAAAAGGTTCCCTGGCCGTCGTTCTCGAACCAGTACAGGCAGTTTTGCGGGCGGCAGTTGGCGCTCGTGATGTCCGCGTCGCCGTCACCGTCCAGATCCGCCACCGCGATGCCGTAAGGGTAACCGTAATCGCCAGAGATCAGGTGTTCCGAGAAGTCGAGCGCAGCCGCCGCCGATGCAATCAGCACGGCAACCATCCAAGCTGCGGTCCGCAGACACGTGCGCATCGGTGCCCGGCGTTGATGTTGCGCAGACAGTGAGCAGCCAGTAATCGGCCCCATTATACCAGTCGGATTCGTTTCTCGGTCTCCAGGGGTGCGGACGAGCGTGAGGTCGCCAACGTCACGTGGTACTAGTGCGCGGGCCGGCCGGTTCGTGATGGACAGCTCAACACTAAGGCTCTCGTGCCGCGTCGAAGACCGGCACATCGATTCTGTATAATCCGCGGACTGGCAAACCGAATTCGAGCCGTTGGAGGCGAGTGATGTCCAGAGCAGCGAAGACTTCGCCGATGGATTCCGAATCGGCCGCCCCATCGCGGCGCTGGCCGAGCATCGGCGTCTGGTTTCCAGCCGTCTCGATTGCATTTGCCGGGGCTGCGACGGCGGCCGCGGTGGCCCTGGTCGACAATTCGCAGGGATTGATGCTCATGGTCGTGGGTGTCATCCTCATCGCGGCGCTCCTCGAAGTACTCGCATGGCTCTTGGTGTTTTCAGGCTATGCGTGGCGGCGACGAGTTGCCGGCCTGCTGATCATCGTTGCCGTCTTGGGAGCGGTCGGCGCGTCGTTGCGGATAGAGGGGCTTAGTGGCGACTTGATACCGCGGCTGAGCTGGCGCTGGATACCACCGAAGAACGCGGCGCTCGATCTCGAATCGCCTGTCGCGCCACGCACCGAGTCGCGCGGGGTGATTGATCTGGAGATGACAACGGCCCACGATTACGCGCAGTTCTTGGGAGCCGACCGGACTTCGCGTGTGGAAGCGGTGACGTTGGGGCGCGATTGGTCGAGCGCGCCCAAGACACGATGGCGTCATCCGGTGGGCAAGGGGTGGTCGTCATTCGCGATCGTTGGCCGCTACGCCTTGACACAAGAAAAACGCGGCTCGCAGGAGGCGACGGTTTGCTACGAGCTGGACAGCGGCCGCACCGTTTGGACTCATCCGCAAAAGGGGACCTTCGAGTCACGGGTGGCGGGAGACGGTCCTCGCGCGACTCCGACGGTGGCCGAGGGACGCGTATACGTGATGAGCTCGCTGGGCCGACTGGACTGCCTCGCCGGCGAGAACGGCTCGCTCATCTGGTCGCGCGACGTGGTCAAGGAGAACGGCGGCCAACTGTTAATGTGGGGGCACGCCTGCTCTCCCTTGGTCGTCGGCCGGCTCGTTGTGGCGAGTGGCGGCGCGCCCGATGGACGGTTGCTGGCGGCATACGACAAGGAGACGGGCCAACCGGCTTGGACTAGCGGACACGACCACGCGAGCTACAGCTCGCCGACCTTCGCCACGCTTTGCGGTATGCCGCAGATCATGATCGTCAGTGCCAGCCGTGTGGCCGCGCACGGCGTGGAGGACGGGAAAGAGCTGTGGGCAGTCCCCTGGCCAAAAGAACCTATCGACAATCCGAACGTTTCGCAGCCGGTGTCGCTCGACGAGGACCGCGTGTTTCTCTCCAGCGGCTACGGCGTGGGCTGCGCGGTATTGCAGTTGACGCGCGGCAATGAGGGGATCTTTTCCGTCGCCACGGTTTGGGAAAACCGCCATCTTAAGACAAAGTTCACCAACGTCGTCGTGCGCAATGGGTTCGTGTTTGGCTTGGACGAAGGGGTGCTGACGTGCGTGAACCTGGCCGACGGCCGGCGGCGCTGGAAGGCGGGGCGCTACGGCCATGGGCAGGTGCTGTTGGTCGGCGAATTGATCATTGTTCAGGCCGAATCGGGCGAAGTGGCGCTTGTCGAGGCCACACCGGCGAGGCACAGCGAGCTGGGGCGGTTCCAGGCTCTGGACGACAAGACGTGGAACAACCCGGCGTTTTCGGCGCCCTACCTGCTCGTGCGGAACGATCAGGAAGCGGCCTGTTATGAGCTGCCGTTGGCAGAGCTCGCGGTGCCAAAGGGCCACGCTGCGCGGTGAGCCACAGCGTGTTGATGAACGCGCATTGGATGGCTGAGTGTGTACCACTGGCTTTGCCAGTGCAAGTCGACCGAGCGAGTTTCACACTGGCAGAGCCAGCGGCACACAACGGCTGACCCTAATGCGCACTATTTCAACAGCCAGGTGAAGGTCAGTTTTCGGCATGTTTCGCCATAGCGCCGCCGAGTCGCTGCTCCACGCACACCAATGGGCGGATGGTCGTCGACCGGTGATGCCGTTATTCACGGGCGAGGATGGCGCGGCCTTACGCCGATGCGGCCGTCGCACGCAGCCACACCACCACGTCCAGAGCGGATGGCGTCACGCCCAGTTGCCGCAGCATGTTCGACGCCTGGGCGCGGTGGTGCGTGCCGTGACAACAAAGCTGCAGCATCGACTCCCCCATCCGGCAGGCAAGCACCGTGGCGCCGCCAGGCCGAGCCGATACCACCTGCTGCAGGTCCTCGTCGTGCAGCCGCGCCATGTGTTCGCGCCGGCGTTTCGCGGTCTCGGCGAACAACTCTTGGGCGGCGGCCAGCGCGGTTGTCGCCGGCGAGTTGGGGAAACCGCTCTCGGGGCCGCGAGTCCAATTGTCGAACCACCATTGTTCGGCGTCGCGGATATGCAACAGCGTCTTGCGAAGCGTTCCCAATCCCATCTCGAACGGCTGATCAAGCTGCATGTCGCCAAGCTGAGCGGCGGCGGCGAAGATCTGCTGCGTCGCCCAGTCGCCGTATTCGTAGTAGCGGCGCAACGTCGCCACATCGAGCCGCGCCGGCTCGACACGCGTTTCGGCCGCCGCAAGGCCACGCTTGCGCAGTCGCTCAACCGTCTCGGCCGGCAGATCGACCGTCGGCCGCTCGAGGCGGAAGAACAGATAGTCCACGTTGGACGTCGTCACGCCGACGCGGCGCAGCATGTTCAGCGCCTGCGCTCGGTGATGCACGCCATGGTTGGTCACGTGCAATATCAGGTCGCCCAACGGGTTGGTGAACGCTTTCCCGGCCGTGTTGCGGTACTCGACGAGATGCTCCGCGGCCGACTCGCCCAGTTTGTCCAACATGGCCTCGCGCTCGGCGGCGCAATGGGCGAAGCGCCCCGCGAGGTCGGCTACGCCTGCCGCCGGATCGAGCGGCGGGAGCGGCGCCCACGGCTTTTTCTCCCATCGGTCGAGCCACAGACGCTCCGCCGCGCAGAGGTGGTCGAGTGTCGCGCGCAGCGTACCAAAGCCCATGGCGACGGGCTGATCGAGCTGCGCGTCGTCGAGCGGACGAGCCAACGCAAACACGCGATCGGAGGCCCAGTCGTGATAGCTGAACAGTTCGCGATGCAGACCGCGAGGCTTCATGGGTACGCCCTCCCGTCCAAATTATGGGTCGTTTAAGCAGACCGACCGGCGAGACGGAACAGCCTTGAGCCGTCGGACGCTGGCGTTCAGGTCAGCCGCATACATCGCGCCGCGGCAGCCGATCAATTGCTCTCGGTCGCGGCACGGATCAAGTCCAGCTCCCTTTTTATCGCCGCTTCAAGCTCGGCGGGCTTGAACCCGAACGGTCCTGGCTTGCCCTGCATGGCGATCCGCCCGTCGCGGCCCACCAGGTACAGGCGGTCGGGCCAGGCGGCGTAAGCCTTGTTCACTTTGTCGTCCATGCGATCGACCAACGTGGGCAGCTTGAGCTTCAGCACGCTGCACATCTGGCCGGCCACGTCGCGGCGCTCCTGGTCGGTCGTGGGCTGTGCGAACAGGATCTTCTGGCGCTCGTTCTGCGGCACCTGCCAGCCGTCGGTGGGATGCGCCTCGCGGACGTAGACGACAAAGAACTCGACGTCGCGGCCAAATCGCTCGTACAGATCCTCCAAGGCACCGACCTGGTGCCGGAAGGGCGGTCACGTGTACGAGCCGAATATCAGGGCCACGGGCTTCTTGCCCTGAAAGTCGACCAGTCGCACCTGACGCCGGCCGTCCAAGCTCGGCAAGGTGAAATTCGGGGCGAGTGCCCCAAGTGCCGGGCCGCCTGACGGACGGAGCGGTTTTGTCTCGCCTGTGCGAGGCGCCTCATTAGCGGCGGCGGTCGTCGCCGCCAAAAGCGCGGCCGTCAAAAGCAGAGCGACTAGCTGGCGCCGGCTGGTTCGCATTGTCGTGGTCGGACCTGCTGGCACATTACCGCTCTTCGATCTGCATATTTTGCAGTACTACGTCGGCGCCGGGCGACAGCCGTCGAATTTTGTAGGCGATCACGCTTCGCTCCGAGGCGCTGGCCTTCTTGAGCTTGCGAGCCATGATGGCCAACTTCTGCCGCCGTTTTCGGCGCCGCTTGATTTCTTTTCCGCGTTCGCTGATGCCGCCCAAATCTTGCTCCTCGCTAGCTAATTGTTCGGGCGGCTCGTGCGAAACAGCGATGTGTCGCCCGACTGCTTGATGTCCGGTGCATACGGCCGAATAGGCGACTTCTAACACGATTAAGGCGGCCAGTCAATTGCACGCGCGGGCAGCCCGCGGAACGTACGTGGGCGATTGACGTATGCCGCAAGCATCTCATCCCGCTCGCGCGATTCGCGCCCGCCTGATATAATCGCTCGACAGCGTGCAACAGCGGCGAGCGGCCAGCGCTCGCAGCGAATTGAAATAGGCGCATTGGATGGCTGAGTGTGTGCCACTGGCTTTGCCAGTGCAAGTCAATCGAGCGAGTTTCACACTGGCCGAGCCAGTGGCACACAACGGCTGACCCTATTGGTCGCTTTTTCAACAGGCAGCTAGCCGCTCGGCGTCGAGTGCGGCCGTGCGGCGATGGTTCGGCTGGCTGCGAAATCGGCGAGCGGCCGGTGTCAGCCGGCCGGACCTGCCCGAATCGTTCAGGCGAGCCGGGCCAGCGCGGTGGAGAACGGAGAGCATTGTTACCGGGATGGGTGGCCGAGTGGTCTAAGGCGGCGGTCTTGAAAACCGCTTCGGGCGCAAGTCCGACGGGGGTTCGAATCCCTCCCCATCCGCTTTACGTTGTGCATAGTATCGCGGGGTATCGTTTTCCTCGGCAAATACGGGGGTCGCGCCTTCACGCTGCGACTCGTTGCGAGCCGAAACGGCTACCAACTGCTTCGGATTCTGCTTCGCCTTGGATTCGTCGTTCAGAGCGCGAGCGAAATGGTCATCGGTCGTTTGGAAGTAGTGCTTGCGGGCAATGTCTTCGCTGTTGCCCAGCCAGTCGCAAACCACGTGCGACGGGAAGCGCTCGGCCAGTTCCGTTTGCCGTGAACTCCGCAGGTTGTGGAACAGCCGCGGCCAGGGCGTCAGCCCGGCGCGGCGGACGATCTTGGTAAACGTCGTGCGCAGGTTGCAATTCCGCCAGCCGCTCTTGTTCTGCGCGCTGGCGCGCATCCGTTCATCGACCACGTAGACCGCGCCTTCGGGAGCCAGGTCGAAGGCTTCGGCCAGGATAGGCCGCAACTCGGGGAACAGCGGGATCGTGCGAGTTTCTTTGCCCGGATGATGCTCCGTTTTGGGCGATTGAACAACGATCCGGCTGGCGTCCCAATTCACGTCCTGCCAACGGAGCGATAACACTTCGGACGGCGAGCGCAATCCCCCATAGCGGGCCAGCGCGGCGATTGCTCGCCAATGGTGATCCGGGCAGGCGTCCAGTATCCTCGCGATTTCTTCGTGCGTGATGAACCGTTCGCGGTTTGGCATGGATGCTTTGATTGAGACATCGGCGAACGGGCTTTCGGCAATCAGCCGCCGGCGCAAAGCAGCGCGGAAAATCATCGTAGCGAATTGCAGCCGCTTGCGAACCGTCATCGGGGCCAGTTGCTTCCCGATCAGATGCAGCTTGTAGCCGTCGGCATCGCCGGGCGTAACGTCGCGCATCGGCTTGTCGGTCCCGAAGAACTCGACCAGCCCCGTGTCACCTTGTCGCCAGACTTCCTTCGTGGCGGGCTTTACATCCGTTCGGCCTTGGATGTAGCCCTTGATAAACGGCCCCAGCACGGCGGATTCGCGCGGTTCGCATAGCCCCACGGCCGCCAGCTTGTTTTGCAGCGTGCCTTCAATGGCGGCCAGCCAGGCCGCTACATCGCGGTCAATGCTGGTGCTGGACAACTTCGCAACCAACAAGTCTTCAATGTGACCGCAAACCGTGGCCGCCGCCTTGGCGGAGAGTTTGCCCAACCGAACAGTTTGGCGCTTGCCTTCGCCATCGACGAATTGAATCCAGCGGTGTCCATGCGGTCGCTTCACGATGCTAGCCATCGTCACTTGCCTTTCTTTATGGGCTTTCGGGCCATTGATACCGTCAACTGCAAACACTCACCCAAGGCGTCGAGCGCCTTCGCCGAAATGCCGCGCTGCCCGTTGTAGAACAACGACAAAGCGGTTTCGCTAATGCCGGTTTCCTTGCTAATGCGATACCGCGACAGCCCGGAATCGTCGATCGCCTGCCGCAATTGTTCGGTCAGCCGTTTCGCGCGTTTATTGGCCATGCCGGCATTCTAGCGTTACTTATCTTTTTGTAAAGTCTCAATTCCGTGCCAAACCGGAAAGTCGACGAACCGCCCACAACGGCCGCAGTCGCGGCGCACGGATTGCCCGCCGTGGATCGGCACGTCGCGCCACGAGGTCGACCCGCACCGGCAAACGGGCCTTGTGGGCTTCGCTGTCGGCAGCGCTTCGCGTAGTGCGCCCCCCTCGATGGTCGCCAGCCGTTCGGCCTCGACCTTGGTGCGCTCGCTTTCATAATCCACCCAATGAGGCACCTTCGGCCAATCGACCAACAGCAGCAGTGTAGCGCCTTGTGGCGTCGGCTCGCCCGCGTCCTCCAGACACACAGCACACCGCACAGCACCACCGGGCAGCCGCCAGGCGAGCGCTGACGAGCACACAGGGCAGGGTTGCGGCCGCAGCAGCGCCAGCAGCTCGCCCTTGTGGGCCTTCAGCCGGCCGGTCAGTTCGGGCGTCAGCGCGTCTCGCGGCGCGTCAATGGCCAAGCCGCCGTCGCCAGCGGGCAACAGTCGGATGCCGTGGTCGTCGCAATCCGCCAGCAGCTCGGCGAGGGTCGAATCCGTGCCGCTCATATGGTCACCCGGACACGATTCGCATTTTCAGATTGCTCAAAAGCGCTCCCAATATTCCCACAATTGCCACTTTCCGGGTCCTCGGCCGAATTGTGGGAATATTGGGAACACTTTCCAGCAGTCTCAAAAAACGCCGCCGGGTTCACGTCATAGGCTGGCGATGGTGGACGGCCGGGTCCGGTCGCTGCGTGTGGCCGTAAGCGGATGTATCCCCGCCGCGTCAGTTCGGCCAAGGCTGGGTCAATATCGTCGACCCTGGGGAATCTCCGCTTGCCGTGGTGTTGTGCTTCGCTCTTGGTGAACTCCCGCCGGGCATGGCGTTCGATCCACCGCAGCACATAGCTGGCATGATCGTCGGCCGTTTTTTCGCGCGCCAACATCCTGCCCAACACGGCCGCGGCATGCGGAATCAAGTATCGCGCAATGTCGACGGCCGCGGCGATCGTCCGCCCCTCGATGCGCCCAGTCGCGCCATGCTCGACGCAGTGCATCACGGCCGCCATTCGCAGCGTCGCGCCGGCCAGTTTTGCACCCCAGTCGCGCATGATTTCCATTTGCCCGCCGTCGCCTAACATGGCTTCGATTTCGGATTCCCAATCGCGCAGCAATGCCGCCGCGTCGGCCGTTAGCTGCAAAACGTGTTCGCCTTCCACGTCCGCGAGAGCGCGCACTACTTGTCGATACGCTCCGCGCGTGGCGGCGGAAACGGGCGTGGTGGCGATTTTTCGCCGGCCGATCCAACTTTGTGGGGCCGCGTACAGATAGCGGGCCAACAGCCCGCGCCCACGAAAGGCGGGATTACCGGCCAGTCCCTCGATTACCGCCGGCTGCATCGCGTAAGCGCAAGTTAGCGCCGGCCGCTCGACGCGAACCGATTTGCGAGACACGCGATCGGTTCTGATGCCGTCGCCGCTATGTCCCTTCAAGTACACGTCGAATTGGGGAATGCCGCTCTTGGAGTACAAGCCGGCCATCAAGTCGAACACGCCCCCTTCGGGCGACATGCTTGCGATCCGCCCGCCTTGTTCGGCCAGCATCATGCCGAGTTTTTCACTGGTTGCGTCATCGCTAATCAGCCGCGGTAAAACCGGCTCAGGTTGCTCGGCCAGCACCGCCGCCAGGTCGGCCGCTTCCTGCCGCGCCCCGGCGTCCCCTTTCTCGGCCGCCAGCTTTTCGAGCTTTTGCAATCGGCGTTCATCTTGTCGCCGCGCGGATTGCTCGCGCGCCACCGCCGGTCGTGCAGCTTCGATCAACTCATTTTCCAATTCCTGGATCGGCCGCGTGGCATCGGCGAACACAGCCGACTTTCGATTGCCAGGCTCAAGCAATACTGACACGAAAAGGTTTGTCGGCTCGCGCCAACCCGGCCGCGGTTCGACTTCCACACGACGCGCAATGCCAGCGGAGCAAACCGCCAACGCCAGCAATGCCGGCAGGTCCGCCGGCGTTTGCGTGGCGTGCGATTCGGCCTCAACCCAGCCCCGCAACACACCGGGTAAGGCGTGCGTCGGGAACTCGGGCAGCTCCAGCACATCGAACGACACAATTTCCGGCCAGGGCTGCGCCGCCGGCGACCAAACGCGCGCGGCCTCGGCGATCTTCAGCAGTCGCTCGCGCACCGCGTCGGGCTCGGCGGCATCGTGCGCGTCGAGCCAATCGGTCACGTCCCCCTTGTCGGGCAGTCCGGGCAGCTCGATGATTCGCACCGAAGTCGCGATGCCGTGGAGCGATTGCGCGACTTGCTGCGCGTGGTCGCGGCCAGGTTTGTCGTTGTCCGCGATGATGAGAACGTTGCGGCCGCGTAAGTGTTCAGAATGCGCCGCCGTCCACTTCTCCGCGCCGCCGGCGTTGCACGTCGCGAGCAAGCCAATCGTGGCCAGGTTGTCGGCGTCCTTCTCGCCCTCGACCACGAACACAGGCTTCGTCGGCTCGGCCAGCAGCTCCGGCAGCCGATACGGAACTACGCGCACGCCCTTGACCGACCAATCCCAGCCGCCGCCAGGCTTGGGCCTTCGCTGCTTGAAGTCCTTCGGCACGTAGCGAACGGCTTGGAACAACACCTTGCCGGCTTCGTCACGATAGTCATACGTGGCGACGACGCGCCGCTCGCCGTTCTGACTACCTTGCGCCCGCGGCTTGTTCGGTGTCATCCATGAATCAGCCGTGGGCATCAGATCGGCCACGCGAAGGCCGACCGCCGCGCAGATCGCATCGACGGTACAGCCGGCGTGACACTTGACGAGCGCTCGGCCGTCGTCGCCTTCCGCAATTGACAAGCTTGCTCGCCGGTCGTCGTGCGCCGGACACCGCGCCGACCAGCCTTTGCCGGATCGCTTAGCATCGGGCAGCTTCGCCAGCAGCCGTTCAACGGGCGTTGTCATCGTTGCCCCGCTTTCTCGGCGTCGATGCGCCCAACAAGCCAAGCGTCCAGGTCCGCCAGGCGATACAAGACGCAGCCGCCTTTGCCGCCGATTCGCCGGCAGGGGATCGGGCCACGCGGCGCGGAGAGCGACCACAAAAGCCGCTCAGAGATTCCCAGGGCCTTTGCCGCCTCGCGGGGGCGCAGTGCCAGAGGGGGTTGAATCGTTTGCGTTGTCATCGGAACTTGCTCCAATCTGTCGCTTGCCGCGAAATGCGGCTCGCATATACGATTGGTCCAAACGTTCGGCAGAATCTTGCCGAACAGTGCGGCAGTCGCGAAAAAAGGCCGAGAAAAGTAGGGGCCGGCGTGGAAAAGAAATGCTTTTGTGTGTTCGGCAAGACGTACCGAACGATCGAACACCCGAACAGCTATTCGTCGTTGTCTCGGGTGCCTTCGCTGGGCGGTTTCTGTCCGAACAGAATGTGGGGCGAATACTCCTGATTGAGTAGTTTCAGCGCTACCACAAGGGCGTGCGTGTCGCCACGCAGGCAAAGCGAGACGTATTTGTCGTGTCCCCCGAATTCCTTTTTGAAGAATTCTGAGGCAGTGCTGTTGGACAATTTGTCGGCCTTGCGCGCCAGTTCATTGACGCCGACCGGCTCCAGGTGCAGGCAGCTATCTTTCGCGTATTGGTGATGATCGGACAGAGCTGCGATCAGCTTCGCCCGCGCATCGCCTCGATTTGTCGACCTTTTTTTACGTGGCGCAGTGCCGCCATCTGCGATTAGTTCGCCAGAGCCAACGTCATGGCCTACCAGCTCCACTTCTGCCGCCGGAAGCGGAATGTTACTGAGTCGGCAAACCTCTCTGTAAAGGTGATCCAGGTGGGCCGGATTCTTCTCTACCACCATTGGAATGTCGGCATCAGCAAATAACTTTGCGCCCTCATCGTCCTCAAGACATGACACAAGCAGAGTTGCTCGAATTTCCGCAAGCCCCTTGCCTACATTGGTTGGCTCGACTGCCGACGCCTGAATCCCGCGAAATCGCAAGCCGATCAATCGTGCAATCTGGTCGAATTCAATTATCGCCGCGGATACATTGAGCATTGCGCGGACCTCTAGCAGCCGCTTTGCTTCCTCTGAAAACCCAAGCGTAAATAAATCTTCGGCAATCCGCCGGAACGTGAACTGATTTGCAAATGGCACAACGGCACGCAATGTCGCGTCATGGTCGAGTTCCTTCAAGAAGCCCACGTAGCGTAGCTTTTCGGCAAAGATGTTTCGCACAACATCGGCGACGAACCCCAAATGATCATTGCCGTTCGACGGTTTTTTGTCCGCCTTGGAATCGATTGACGACTCACGCCACCATTTCCAGAGCAGATCGGTTGCGACAAGCCAGCGGTCGACCATGTACCACGTTTTGTTTCCGCCGGGCGAAAGTATCGGGGTGTTGCGCTCTTCGCCAATTAACCTCTTGTGACGCTCCATTTCACGTATCGCGTTTTCCGCAGCACTGAGATTGTGACCGCGCTGTCGCAACTCACCTAACAACGATAAGTCGATCATGGCGACGGTACCGTCGTCCTGCCGTCCCTGGTTATCCATGACGACCGGTATCTCCCGCATAGCGGCGTTTAACTGATCGGCTGGCGGTTGTACCGCAGACTTGGTGTTCGGCGGTTCCGCCGGCGTTGGTTCGACGACAAGTGGGGCATCAGCCGCCTCGGCGGCAATCGTCGATAACGCTTCAAGCCCGTCCCGGCCAAACGTGTTGAATTCCGGCCAAGCTTCGTCAAGCATCGACGATGCTCGCGCGACCGTTGCGTCTTGAACTTTGCGAACGAATGTCTCAAGTGCTCGCAGCCGATCGGCAATGTCGCCAAAGCCCGGCGGTGGCGATTGGATCGACGGAGACAGTTCGGCCAAGGCTTGCAGGAGTTCGCCGAATTCCGACGGCGGCGTTGACTCGACCGACTCGGAAGGCTGCCGATTTTTGAACCGTGTCGTAAGCGCACGTCCAAGGGCGGACGCCACGCTAAAGACGTTGCCGGCGCGCTCGCGAAATTCACTACCTCGCAGTACGCGAGTCGACATGCTTCTTGCCTTGTGCCGTGGCGCGAATCCGGCAGGGATCGCCACAAGGCAAGAGAAAGGCGTGTCCCTGCCGAATTCGCTCGGTAGGATCAGGTGGCCACCTGACCTAACCGTGTTCTTCCATCAATCTACAATAACGCAATGTTGTGGGCGACTTACCTTGTCCTTCGTCGCGCTTGTACTCGTTTGAATTGGCGTACGACTGCGGGGCCGCCACCGACTCTCGCAAAAATCCGGTCGATTTGGTGCGCTTCTTGGCATGAGCGGTAGGTGAGTTCGTGGCAGATTCGGCAGCCGAAGTATCGGCCCCGCAAGTACAGCTTGGCTACACGGCGCGTGCAGCATTCCCCATTGACGATCAGCGGACAAATAAACCACCACCGCCGGCCGCCGAACGGGGCCTTCGTGGCGCGCAAGCGAATAGGCAGTCGAACGTCATTCGTTGCACCGATCCGATAAGTCAGTTGGAGAAGCAAGCCGGCGTCGCCGTCCTGAAGCGTCGAAAAGCTAACCGATGCGCTGCATCGCCCGGTTTTCGTGTCCGTCCATGCTATCCGGCCAGAAATCGACGGCACTAGCACGCCATGTCGCGCTAGCTCGTTTACGTCGAGGGGTTGGCAACTTTCGACCGTCGCTTTTTGGTCCTCACGCTCCCAGTCCCCGCTCCCCCTTCCGCCCATGAGCCGCCCTTTTTTTGCCAAAATCATCTGGAGGGTGGAAACGCTCCCACACTTCATCCTGCCCCTGCCGCCAGCGGTCGTCGCTCCGCCGTTTGAACGCTATTTCCACCTGCCTAGCGGCAATCTCGCGCTGCGCCGCCGCTTCCGCAGTCGTGTCGAATTCTTCGGCCGCTAGCGTCGTCAATGAACGGGAGCCGGTCCCCAACAACCACTTGGCGAGCCAGTCACGTGCCTTAGTGTCGCCAGCAAGTGCATCATCGACCACGCGCTGGCAAATCGCCTTCCACCTATCCAGCGGAACGGCTTCGTTGAGCGCGACAAGGTAGTCACGCTCGATAGCTCGTCGAGTCGTAGGGTTTTCGCAATCATTCATTGAACGGTGCTCCGCTTGGGAAGCCTCGGTCGATCCATTCTTTTAACTCGGGCAGGGACCACAAGGCGCGCCCGCCGACGCGGCGTGGGTGGCGGCATGACGCCGCTACTGGACCAACGCCGAATCGTAGACGGCTGGACATCGACCGCCCAGGCGACCGCGGTCGCCCCCAATAGCAGGTGCTTGTCATCCAATAGTGCCGCAACACGGTCCCGAGAGTCGTTCATGCGCTGCCCCCAATCTTACCCCGACGCGGTGATGAGCGCGTATGCGCTGCCAAACTCGTCCGCCTAACTTCATCCTATGAATCGACCGACTGCGTACAAGTCGAATTCCCAGCGTCGGTTCGGTCGAACCAGCCTTTGCCCATTTTGCGAAAGTTTACAACCGGTGATTTTTCGTGCGCGGCGATGCGGACGGTTTTCGGGGCTTATCCGCCAGATTTTTAGCCCCCCTCTACCCGCGGGTCTTCGTGTCGACAGCCAGGGGGATCATCCCTCTTATCGAGCGGAACAGCCGCGTTTAGCGCCGCCTCAATGTGTCGTCAGGAACATATTTCACCGCTACGACCAAGTACAAACCAACGTATCAGTTGATTTACAATCTCGGATTGCAGTCTTGCCTGCGTTGTGCGGGCATCAGCTAACTGTCGAAACCGACACTCTGCGATTGACATCCGGCTATCAACCGCAGCCAGTAGGGCCACGCTGCCGTCATTGCTGTCTGGAACCGAGACGTTGCCGGATATTCCCAGATTGGCCAAACATACTACGAGCCTTGCCTGTCCCGCGGATTGGCAATCCACGTGGGCAACACTCTTGCCGACTCGACCAAAGTAGACTGTGTTGGGATCGAACATTGGTGACGGCGAAAGTATTGCCGGGCGCTCATCGGGGATGTTCACGGCCGATGTGCAATCCGGCTGCTTCCCCAACCACTCCGACAGCGGCGTCTGGTCGGGAAGCTCCGCGGCGTCCCACGCATCCGCGGCCAATTCCTGGACGCTGAAGCGCCGGTTCGCCGTGCGCGAGCGCTGTTCCATCTTCTCGATTTCGACGACGCGAATTGCGCGGAAGTGCCGGGCTGTGTCTTCGTGCAGTCGTTGCACAAGCTGCGCTCGCTCCGTCGCTTTTGTGACGCCCAGCAGCTCGAAGACGGCATCGTCTAGCGCCCGCCGGTCATTCTGCCGCAGCTCGTCCGACAGCACCAGCGGCCCGGCCGCGATCCGCCGCGCCCGATCCGGCGAATGGCAATTCATAAGCTGTTCTTCGATCAAGCGCCCGACTATGCGCCGGCTCATCGACTTGACGGCGCTGGTCAGCTTGTCCTCAAGCGCGTCCCCGACGCCGCGCGGGTCCGGCACTTCTAGGAGATTTACGTCCACCACTTCGGTTTTCAGATTGCCTTCCGTGCCGGCCCAGCGCCCGTAGAACGTTTTAAACAACCCCACCAGCGTCGAATTTAGGACTGCGACCAGTGCATTCTGTTCGCTTGTCGACAGCGCTTCAGACGCCACGTCGTACAGATTGCAATTGCAGATAGCGCGCTTGGGGTTCGCTGGGATGATATGTCGATACTGCTGCGCCTTCGGCCAAAAGGCGAAGCCTGGCTTGACCAGTTTCGTCAGGTCGTACCACGGTTCGCGCGCGGCGCATGTAGAACGCTGCGGCACGGGGACCGCCTTTGATTTCGTCGACGCAAACGTCCGCTGTTCGCCGTATTTCAGGTACTTGTGAACCCACGTTCCGCGCAAGTCTTTCATCGGCTGACCGACCAGCAGTACTACGCGGTTCAGGTCTTTGGCCCGCACAATTGGCCGGTCCACCTTCATCAGGCTGTGTACTTCGGGGGCCAGGTACTCCGCTTCGATCGCATGGACGCTGCCGTCGCCTGCCTGCACGATGCGGAGTTTGCCCGATTCGACATCTTTCCGCGGCGCGCCGCCGGCGATCCGTCGGAACGGAGCTTCTGTGCTGGTTTGGCACAGCACGTCGGCAGTAACATCGTGCGGCATGAAGAAGGCGTCGCAACCGCTAGTGATGCCGCGGCGCACGTTGGCTACTTCGCCAAGCGCGATGAAGCGCTGACCGAAGCGGCGCATGATTTCGAAGTAGAAGTCCGGTGCGCGGATGTGTCCTGGTTCACCGGTAACTGGAATTTTAGGTGCTGGGTGTTAGCGAGTTGAGGGGGACATCCTGTCGAGGTGGTCGCGGCGTCGTGCCGCGAAGGTTTATCGCTTAGGTGCCAATCCCGA
>Ga0187892_10003038_pt1 | contig 31652 bp, 44 predicted proteins | sample MA1701073metaG_FD_139345 | JGI IMG/M metagenome (GOLD analysis project Ga0187892, IMG submission 139345) | Bio-ooze microbial communities from a basaltic lava cave in the Kipuka Kanohina Cave System on the Island of Hawaii, USA - MA170107-3 metaG ...
GGCCCCATATTCACGCATGAGCGCCAGGCAGTTCGGCTTTACTTCCACAAGGGCGTTAAGATGATCTTCATTAAGCTCGATGCCTGAAAAGCCGTCTTTGTGCGCCAACTGCATGGCTTGCAACGCATTGGCAGCGGTTACATAAGGAGCGACCGATGTCACGATATTGAACTGCAAATTCGCTCATACCAGCCTCCTATCTATCCGGAAAAGACTCCTTGTTCGGGCGTCTCATTGTGCAGTATTAGCAGGTGCGAGCTCAATAAGCGTATCTGAATGATGTTCCGGCACCACGGATATCCGGTGACTGGCATAATAAGCTTGGTTGCGTCGGCAAGATTTAATATGGCAGAATCGCTCTGCCAAAACATGCAAGGAATCCAGAAACAAAAGTGCGTCTCGTGCGGCGTCATGTTCATGTCTGAAAGCGCTGCCCAAAAATGCCCTACATGCTCATCTTCTCATGGTCATGGGGAAATGTCCGGGGGCTGCGGCTGCGGGCACAGCCACTAGCTTTTTTTCCGTTTCTTGGGTGACTTTCTGCTTTCAATGCCCCGCTGTAGATAAGCTATTATCTTCTCGGACTCGTCGGCCAGGTTCATCGCCTTTATCATATCACCCTTTTTGGCGCCTTTCATGGTAAGTGAAAAATTCAGGATCTGATTTGCGTTTGTGTTCCGCAGCCTGTTGAATTCCTTCAGAACTTGATAATCATCCGCGCTAACAAGATTTGCTGATACCAACATGTCTATCACCTGTTTGAACTGCCTGTGGATGGTATGTTTATCCCCCGCCGTCTGGCGGTACAGCGCATTTAGTTTCTGTTCGAGGTATTCGTGTGCAAGCAGGATGGCTTCAAGCTGGAGGCCCCTTTCGAATACATCCCTGGCGTGGGGCATTACATTGTCAGTCAGAGTAATCCTGTGGCCATCATCTGCGTCTTCGTATGGCATGGAGCTCGGTATGATCGGTGCTCATAATACTGTATTGTCTAACAGGGGTCAACATAGCAAAACAATTGCAAACGTCATTCCGCTATCTTGTAAATAACGTGGCGTCGTTGCTGAAAAAGCCACATTCGCACACCAAGAGAATGCTATTGTCCTTCTCGATAAAGTTCGATTTCGAAAGCTCCCGGTCGCATTTCGGACAGTTCTTGATTAGTAACAAGCCTACCGGTTTGTAATATAGACGGCAAAAGAAAAAGTTTGCGGCGATCAGTCCCCTCTTTCTAGCGACTTTTCTTTTTCGTATTCTGCGTCTAGGTCTCGTGAGGTGTCTTTTACCTTATTGGCGACCGCTTTGGCACCAGCCTTTAGCTTATCGCCTGCCTCTTCCAGATCATCCCTGACTCCGGGGCCAGTTTCAAGCTTCTCTTTACGATATTCTGCATCTAGGTCACGCCCCAGATCCTCTGTCTTGTTCCATACCGCCTTTGCCCCGGCCTTTATTTTGTTCCCTGCATCTTCCAAGTCTCGCTCTATTTCGGTCATTGTCATCAAAAGTAACGCAATGATATTTATCGAAATCGTAATCGCATTAGGAATAGCGGCTGGCAGACACGCTGCCACTTCAGTCGCAACCTTGCCCAATGGCGGACAGACACAAAGCATACCGGTCGGAGGGTGACTTTGGTATTTGTTATCTAACACGATTAGTCAATCCTTTAATAAAAAAGAACCAATCCATAGTTATGGCACAAGAAAAAGTTTCATCGGAATACTCTACAAACTCGGTTGAAGCCGCAGAAAACATAAAAAGAATCGCGCAAAACGTCCGTGAGCAGTCGATCAAGTTTAGGGATATTGTAAGAAGCATGCGAGAAACGGGAGCACTTAAGGAAATTAGTGAGGCAGCCCGGGACGCTGTCTCGGCTTCAAGAGATGCTGCGAGAGACATTAGCGAAACAGCAAAGGAATTGCGGGAAAGTGGCGTCGTCGACGAGACAGCTGCGGCGATTAAAGAGACAAGAGACATTGCTCGTGATACTGCAAGAGGAATAGGTGAAAAGGCAAAGGAACTGCAGGGTGCGGCTCCGAACGATAGACCAGGCTCTACGAATTCCAAGTATTGAGGCCGAAGGAATGAGTTCCGAGAGAAAGAATCCGTATCAACGTGATCAAGCGTTGAATGATTCTCTGCATGGGCAGTCTGAAGAGAGAGCAGAAAAAACCCTGAAAGGCTCTGATTCTGATCAAGACAAGAAGAGCCGCAGATCAAAGGATCTGCAGGAATAGCAGAAATTCAGCCCTGATTGGATGGTAGATGGGGTGGCCAGCTAATCCCCTTTGCCTTTGTCGGCCTTCCCTATTTACCATCCCAAAAATTCCTGCTTGTTGATTCAGGTTTTGAAGCGAAAGTACGGTCAACTGTGAGTTTATCTTGATATCTTCATCATTATCGAATTTATGCTGATCTCAATATCTGCTTTGTAGCCAAAGCTATTGAGTATGCGTCCATTGTATTCCTTGAAGAATATGGACCAGTTCAGTCCCATCTCATGCTGAATAACGATTCGCTTGCTGCCATCGGGGTCGTCATATTCCCTGAGGACAAATCCAGATTTCTTGATCCTGTATCTCATGGTAGCGTAAAATGATTCGATATCATCCACACCGGTTAGCATCAATCTGGCATCCTTAGAAGTATCTGCCGTTTTTAACGCGATCTTTTTGAGCGTTTCATCGTCGATAGCGTCAAAGAGTTCCTTCAAGATGTCCTTTGGCAACAGCTCCCATCCGGCCTTGGACACAACCATGTCCCAATCTACGAATGATGCAATAACCTGATTGACCAGGGTGTTAAGGCTTATCTGATTCTCCCGTGATTCTCCACGTAATCTTTGCAATTTCTCTGAATCTAGACGAAAGGTCACACTCTCAGAACGATTATTCTTGTGCTGCATGATCGGCTTCTTGGTGGCCGTATTGCGTATTTGCCGAGATCTGCATATAAACATGGCTGCTTTGCAGCCATGTTTGTGCACTACAGACCGGTTCTCGCTCAAAATCCAAGCAAGCTTTGGCTCCTGCGACTGGACCTTGCATACCAGCCGCCTATGGATTGACAATTTCGGTTCCTGAAGTAGAGTAAAGCAGAATTTTCTCGCCGTATCATAATGGCAATACCTAATCCATAAATAACAAAATCACGAATCCAGATGCGAATCCATTTGGTATCAAAGAACGTGTTAAGCACGGTAGTCAAAGGAGAAATTGCCCCTAGCATAGGACTCCCAAAAGATAGCCGAGAGGGTGTAATTCGCATTCTCAACCGGCTTCTTGCAAACGAGTATGTCCTTTACACAAAAACAAGAAAGTACCACTGGAACGTTACCGGCCCACGATTCAAGCCACTCCACGATTTCTTCAGGGAGCAATATGAACAGCTCGAAGAGATAGCTGACCGGGTAGCGGAGCGTATTCCGCAACTAGGTGGTAAAGCGGTTGCTACCCTTGAAGAGTTTAGAGTTGTGGCCACTCTTGTAGAAGACCCTGGCCAATATCCCGATGACAACAAGATGTTGTCAAACCTGCTAAACGATCACGAATCGCTGATCCGCGACCTACGAACTGACGCGGATGATACTGACGAGAAATTCCATGACATGGGGACCAATGATTTCTTGATTGGCCTGATGCAGCAACATGAAAAGACCGCCTGGATGATAAGGGCACATCTCGAAGGCAAGTAACAGTCCCTTATCTCTTTTCATGTCCGATCATTTTGTAGAATCTTGGTTAAGTAATTTCTAGCCGCCTGTCACAGGGGCCCTGTAACAGTCGGAAGCAAGAATCCAACTATTGTTGCTGCTATCCAGACTATCACTGCCACACCCAGAGATCTCATCCACCCCATGTCGTATAGCCATCTGAGAGACAACAGCCACACGAATCCACCGATTATCGCGGCAATCCACCCGGTCCCGAGAAGAAAATAAGCCACAGAGTATACTACCGTCCCTACTATCGCAGCGAGGAATGCCTTGCCTATGCCTTCTTTTTGACCGAACAGCTTTGTGACAATGTAGATAATGATTGTAGAAATCATCAGACCTACCACGAAAATTATTGCAGAGACTAATTCGTTGGCCATGTCTGACGCTTTGGTTATGCATCCTGTGCAAAATATTAAATCATTGTGTAATCACGTTAATCAAACAAGTTTACATTCCATCTATCGACAAAAGTAATCGAAATACTGTTGGTGGGCACCGCGGACGGTGCTCTTTCCACCGGTCAGAATTGATAGTCGTCGTGACCGCGCGCCTTTCTCGGGAATACTTCCTCGAACGGGGCTAGTATGTTGTTGCAAAACTGCATTCCCTCGTACGTAATGTTGTAAAGCGAGATCGCTTTCGCGCCATTCAGCGTGGATTTCTTTACTACAAAGTTTCTACTCTCCAGGTCATCCAGAACTGATTCGTGGATCTTTGAGTTAAGACCACACACACTCAGTAACATCGACTTGTTCATTTCGCCTGTTCTTGATAGCCTCTGTATAATGTCTTTGATTATGTAGATCTTGTCGCGAGGCAGCCGCCTGGACCTAGTCCTCATGTTACCTTTGTTCTGCATCGCGGTTTCTTGCACGCGGGACTTATTCTCTATCGCAACTAAAGATTGCATGGTGGATTAGAGCGTACGAAATGATATAATCACTACGTATTTATCGCAGCCGGATTACGTCAGTAGAGCCGAAGTGTTGTGAAACATGCCAAAACAATTACACATCGATGCGATGCAATGTTTTGCACCCATTCAATTCGAAAGACCAATTGCTTAACGGCTTTTTCACGCTAACACGCTAACTTAATCAGAATAGGCAACAGTCTAATAACCTGATGCCGCATTTTCAACATGAGCAGCAAACTAAGAGAAATAAAAGAAACAGCTTCCGATGCAGTCGAAGTCGTCAAAGAAATTGGAACCCCAGAATTTCGTGATTCTTTGGACAAAGTTAGAGAAACGACAGCTGAGGCCAAAGAGATTATCACATTACTACAAACGCCAGAAATGCAACAGAATATTGGAAATATGCGTTCCACTGCTGAAGCCTTTCAATCGGCTGCTAGTTCGATGGAAAGCGTTGTCAAGCAGTTCAAAGGCTCTGGTTTGGGCGAAAATTTCAAGCATACATCAGATATGGTGAAGGACGCCATTGACACGGTAAAAATGCTACAAAGCAACAAGGAATCAATGGCTGAATTTAACGAAACTATTCGGTCTCTTCGAGAGCTGTTTGACGAGATCAGGACAGCGATCAGCGACTCAAAGCGATCCGGAATGGTACGGGATCTGAAAGAGACCGCAAGAGATGTCTCAGAGACTATCAAAGTTGGAGTCGGAGGGCCATGAGCGAGACAAAAAAACAGTTTCACTTGGCAATTTTGCTAATGGATGTTCTTAGGGGCCTAAGCAGGCACCTCTCATTGATACTAGTGGCGTTAGCCGCATTGACGTTCTACTTTGCTGCCACTGCTTTTGCAGGGGGCAATTTTTTTCTGGCTACCGTAGACGTAGGTCTCGGAGTAGCAAATGTTGTCCTTCTGATACAACTGCGTCGCAGGATCGCAAAGTCGCATAACCGATCAAAGCTGTCTCCTGCCATACAATGAACGCCTATCCGAACGGGCATATCACGATAAAGTAGACAATAAAGGGAGTTAAGTTATCGTACTTGAATATCGACTCGGGCAACTAGATATTCTGCTTGCCTAATGCTGTGACCGTCTCGCTATGCAAATGCGAGATCAATTGAAGGTGTTGCATGAAAGACTTATTCCCCGACTGCGGACGTTGATGCGGACAAATCACAGTAATCCTCAGGTTCTTCTCCAGCCACTCGAAATGAGTGTTCTGCCACCAATTCTCTACATCAAAGCACGTGGCAAACCTCTCATTCCTCGACAGATTCTCTGCGCAGTCTGCCACGACGATCACGTCGTCACGCTTTCCTGTTGCGGTCCTTTCCTTGGCTGCCTCTTCCAATATGACCTTTAGATCCCTAAAAGGCTCTAGGTCACCATCTAATGCCTGGTCATAGAATTTTCTTATGTCCAAGACGACCAAGTCACCTCGATCAAGGTTGCCACTGTAATCTGTGATTCCCGATGATAGTCTCGAAATGTGTGACTTGTCATCCGCGTCAACGGAAGCATAGATAACGAGCTTGCCTTCCCGGAGACCTTCGTTTATGTAGTCTATGATGGCACTATTTCGTACGTCATCGTACCCATACAATAACATCAAGTGCCGAGCTGTATACGGTCTATACAATTACACGAACAATTATCAAAAGTCAGTATTAAAGGTTCTTTAACCTCATTAACTTGCACAGCCTCTTAAGTTCCCTCATCGATTAGCGCCCTGAGAGGATGCTCCAATTACCTCCTCTTTTTGCAAGCGTCGACACCGCTATCATAGCCCCTATGGTTGTGGCCATTATGACAATAGCCACAGGAAACTCCGGCACAACGTTAGTCCCGGCTATTTCTACCCTGTGTATGCTGTGCTCGTAGTTTATTTCAAAGGTTGTTTCGGTAGCAGTATCAGATTTCAGCAGTACGTCATCTTCGATTGCAATATTTTGGTCTATGAGTACAGTCATATCGCCGCTAAGCATCGCCTTGGGAATCCTTATTTCAGTAACTCCGGTTGTCCCGTCGTTACCTTCGACCAAGAACGAAAGTTTCTTGTCTGCCTGATTGAGAGTAACCTCATTAATGCCCGAATTGCTCGCTATGACTACATCGAATTCCTTATTGTCTGCCGTTATTTTGTGTTCAATTGGTTCTGCAACTACAAACTCTCTAGATGACTGCAGCGTGGCCGAAGTGATCGCTTCAACCAGTCCTAGTGCGTCCGCTTCAAGTTCTACCCTTGCTTGCGCCGTGTACGTCCCAGAACTTGCGCTGTCAAGCAAGGTAAATGATGTAGTGTATTTTCCATCGCTTCCTATGGTGGCATTTTCTCGCGCAATGATGTTTCCTTGCCCGTCCTTTGCTTCCAAGGTAATAACGTCCAGAGCGTCGATTCTATTAACGAGTTCGATCCAAACGAACCCCGTGACCCTGACATCATCGCCGGGGTAGTAGACATGGTTCTCCGCCTCTATGGTGATAGGAGTGGTAACATCGGCAGGTGCAACTCTATACGACGAGTTGTAGCTCATGTTCGACTCGACTCCTAGATTCATAGAGTCAGACTGCGCAAACGCGCTAGTCAAGAATGTGCTCGGACCAAGAATGGTGAACATGGCTATGCCCAGCAGCGCAATTTTCGTAGTGTCCGCAATCATTTACCAGAGTTTTTCACCGTAATTTATTAAAGGATTGATTAATCACATTACGTAATAAGCCGGGACGGCACCGTTCCCATACTCTATATTGACCCTAGAGGCTCAACGTCGGTTTTCCAAAATGGCGTTCGGGCTATTACGACTACAGGAGCTCCCGTTCATTGTCCACTTCTGCTGCGGCGGGGCTATTATGGGCCAGCTCCGTGTTTGGCCTTTCCCCACCGCACAGTGACCAGGTGAACGGAACCGAAACCCCGGTCACGTTGCAGAAGGCTGATTCGCAGTTCTATTTGGTGTCCAAGTCATAAATTCATTCGGTATTCGTGTTATGGAACTGCAGAATAATTAGTCAGACTGTTTTCGTGAAATCACGACGATGAATGTTGGGAAAAGGGTCACACCGTTCATACTATGTGTCACCAGTCGTAGGATGATTCCTGTAGAATTTCTGACGATCCGCACTGGGACGTAGAGGTAGGGCGAAAGTAGGACAAAGGTTCGATCTCGACGAAGTGGCGACAGATCACTCTGTGTTAAAAGTAGCTAGTTCGACTAGAGATGTCATTTTGGCTGAATAAAAAAAGGAGGGCGGCTCAGCTCAGTCATGAGTCCGCCATACCGAATATCGGCTGGTCACCAAAGTGATTTTCTGTCGCAGATGGGTCTATTTCTATCATTATTACCTGTTCGTTCATAACGGTAACAATGATTCTGACATCTTCCCATTCTAGCTTGTCGTTGGTATAAATGTCTGCCAGTACGTCGAACGATGTGTTGTTCCCGTCTATTTCTGCAAAGACGGACGAATCAGCATCGGTTGATGTGCCATTGTCATTAGCTGTTGTATTAAAGCCTGGCATTTCTTCAGATAGCTCGTCAACAGCAGTCGCCTCTTCCTCGAAGGTGGTCAGTTCTCCATCAGGATTGATATCCTCTGTTTCATCTATTGCTGAAGTCGTTGCATCATCGGTAGCATTGTACTGGGTTGCATCCGAGTCGTATGACTGGCTCTCTATTGTGTTGTTGTAAATGCTTTCATCCGTCAGGTCGCCGGCAGGGGTTGCTGTTACGTTACCTGATTGGGTATCGGTCAGATTGCCCGTGTTCTCTGTTGTAGTAAGGTTACCAGGCTGTGCACTGGTGACATTCTCTGACTCGATCACGGTGAATGATGCAGAACCTCTATTCGTTTCGTCTTCTACCATCACTGTTCCTGATCCAGTCATGTCGTCCGTGATGCCGAGAGCAAAGAGAAGGTTGCCGTCCGCATCGGACTGCGTATCTCCGGCTATGATCTCGCCTATTGTCACGACCACATCACTATTTGCACCAAGTCCTTCCGCACTTAACAGAATTGTGCCTCCAACATTCTGTTCAGTAGGTGTTAGAGTTACTTCTACCGTACCTGATCTCTCGTCAGCTAGCTGTAGCGTGTCCTCGCCAACCATCACGATCTTGTGAGTGTGTGCAGCCATGCCATCGCTTCCCGCCATTACTAGATCTGCGCTGAAATCTGATACTTTGTCTTCATCCAAGGAGAGATTCCAATCTCCTCCTATGATGTACGTAGTTTCGCCTTCTTCCTGCACCAAGCTGTTTATCGTGCCAGAAACGTCCTGCCTCGCTTCATTGCTGATCTGAGCGAGACCGGACAGCCCTGAGCCCGCCAGCAGCAGCGCCGCCATTGCGGAAGCTATTGATACAGGCAAGATGTAGGAAATTTTCTTTCTTGACATCGTCTCTGAAAAGAAAATATTTCATTTAACTATTGAGATAGCTATCTCTGACAGATTGATACCGAGATCGTTCCCATAAGAATCGTAAGGGGTAAAGGTCGGCGATAACTTGAGCCCCTTGATTCTTCCGATGCGCAGGGCGGCAACACAAAGTGCCCGGGGTCGAAAAGAATGCTAAACCTCAAGAATGTTCTATAACAATTTATCCTAATAGAATAAATGGATCGCTGGCAGTACTCTTTCATAGCCTTTGGGAATTATCTCATCCCTCTCATCAAAGGCAAGAACCTTCTCGCTGTTATTGGTAATCTTGGCTTTTGCTGCCATACTGTCTGCTGTTTCCTACGCTAACTCACTTGCCACAATCGACAGGATCTCCGAAGACGTCAGAGACGATGTACGACGCGATGCAGGGATCCAAGCCTTTCATCTACGGGAGCTGCTCGAGAATAGAATAGGTATCGTCAATCTTAATGCAGAGACCACCGCCAACTTGACAATAATAAAAAGTGGCGATGTCGGAAGAGGGGCAGACATCATCAACGCGAGACAAGAGGTCACAAGCGAAATCACGGACAGGTATCTATGGCTGGATGAACGGGGCAGAACGGTGTGGTCAAGCGCCTTCACGAGCGAAGTCGAACGTGCTTTGTATGGGGGATTTGATGCCAGCGATAGACCCTATTTCGTTAATCCTGCAAATACAGGCGAACCGTACTACAGCCCAGTGGTGGTGTCGCCTGATGGAGCCCAGCGACTGTTCTTGTCGCATCCTATCCTGGGTGCGGAAGACGGAGCTGAAACTTTCATGGGCGTCATAGTTGCATCGATAAGGGCTGACACTCTGGGTTCACTTGTGGAAAGCGAGTTATCTCCAGAAATAGAGAGTTCGATCGGAATAATAAGTCCCGATGGAGTGATTATCTATAGCAATAATGCCTCCTTCACAGGGGAGAATCTATTCGGCGATCGAGTCCAGGCCGCCCTCTCACCGGCTTTTTCATCTCCCGAAGAACTATCAGAGTTCAACGATTTCCTCGCAAGCTCGCTGAATGGGGAAAGCGACTCCAAAGATTTTACCGGAAACGGGCTGACTAGTACGGTAACATATTCACCGATCTTCATAAAAGCAGAGGATGAAAGTGTCAGCGATCATCATTTTCTGACGCTCTATTTGACTGCTCCACACAACTTGGCAAGCGAAATTGGGCCGCTTGTAGACCAAGAGAAAAACTTTAGCGCGGCGTTGCTATTGGCGATTGCCGCTGTGACCGCACTAATTTCTTTCATTCTGATTACATGGAACAAGAGGCTCGGAGTGATGGTTGCGGAAAGGACCGAGAGTTTGCGGGATGCCAATGAATCCCTTTCTAGCTCAAACAAGGCATTGGCTGAAAAACAAATAGAGCTCGAACATGCAAACGAGCAACTAAGAATTCATGATAGAATGCAAAAAGAGTTCATAAATGTAGCTGCACACGAGCTTCGAACTCCTACGCAGGCGATCCTGGGCTATGCGGAGGTACTTGAAAGCAGCGAAATCGAATCCTCTCCGGAAGATTTCAAGGCGATCGCCCGCAACGCAAAGCGACTTCAACGCCTGACTGAAGACATACTAGACATTACGAAGATCGAGAGTGGAAACCTAGAACTTCGGAAGGAAAAGTTCCTAATAGACGAGTTGGTGATTGCGAATATACAAGATGCAAAAAGGCAAATGGCAAATGGCAAAGTGAAATTCGAGTATGAACCAACAGGAGTCATGATCGAAGCAGACAGGGACAGAATAAGTCAGTTGATCTCTAACCTGATAAATAACTCGGTCAAGTTTACGAAGGAAGGCACCATTGCAGTCAGCTCTTTTGTTGAAGACAACGGCGACCACCTGGCTCTGCAGGTGAGGGATACCGGTGCAGGGATAGATCCCGAAATACTTCCCAAGCTTTTTAACAAGTTTACCACAAAGTCAGAGAAGGGAACGGGCTTGGGCCTTTACATTGCAAGAGGAATAGCAGAAGCACATGGAGGCACTCTCGTTGGGAGAAACAACGACGACAGAGGTGCAACTTTTACCCTTCGACTGCCAATGTCTAGTCACAACGCAAGCTGAGCCTGCGAAGGTGTCTGTCGCAAAAGGCACAAGGTTTATGTGCATCGATATCAAACGGAATTAGGTTCTCATTTGGGGAAATGACCACGAAAAATACCACTCAAGAGACAGTGATGATATGTGACGATGAGCAAGACATTCTAGATCTATACAAGAGAGCGTTGGAGCATCGGTACAATGTAATTGCGATTTGCACCGGTAAGGACTGCATTGAAAGATACATTTCCGAAAAGGATATCGGTAACAAGGTAGACATCCTACTTTTGGACTACAGGCTTGGTGATATGCTTGGAAATGAAGTTGCCTGCAAGATAAAGCGGTTGGACGGGACGAAAGTGGTTCTGGTGAGTGCCTATGAACTTGAAGAAGACATGGTGAGGAAATTGATTGAAGAACGCTGCATTGTTGCCACCTTTAGGAAACCACTTAGTTTGAACGCGCTAGCCGAAAAGGTAGCCGCCCTGTAAGGTAGAGCGAGCCACCATCCGTTATTGAATCCAATTGGCGGTCAACCTGGAATCGGTATTCCTCCGAATATCAGTATTAGGAGTACTATGATGATGATCCCGACTATTATTACGGGTATCAAGAGTCGCAATATCGCTAGTACCACAATTGCTATGGCAGCGATTATCAAAAGTGTAAGTGTCGATCCTTGGAATGGCAGTATGTCCACCATGGAGAAGGGGGTTGAAAACAACAATTGCAATACAAGTAGTGCGGAAAGGAATGACATGATCATGCCCATCAGAGATTGCGCACTATCATATAAAAACAGGCAAAATGATGGACGTTCTCGTTCCACATACACATGAAACGTGGAAGGTGTTTCGGCCACAGGCCTTTGCCTGGAAATGCCGCGTGGAGGCATGCGAGAAATGGCTGGACCGCTTGTCCGCGACTATGATGCACTTTCGTCTACCTCGGTAATATTGATATGTACCTTCTCACTTACAATGTTATATAACATTCAAAGTGATGAAAGATGCCGTTGAATAAGTTCTGGGAGCTGGTGCTTTCTGGCTCCATATTCTCCATCGCGTATGCGGTAATCGAGTACTACATCATCAGGGATCCTTCATTTGGGATGAATCCCGTGCTGTTTTCGTTGATTTACCCCTACCACTTCGCCATGTTGACCGTGTTTGGGCTCGCTGCGTATGGCCTACTGCATACACAAATCAGGATGAAGGGACTTCTCACGAGCATCGTCTTGATTGGCGCTCTGGTCTCCTCCATGTTGGTTGTCGAGGACTTTGCATGGTTTGCGTTGCGAGCTGGGGCCCCAGTCGATGGCGATGCAAATGGTGGCAAACTAGTCATTCCAGGTGAGTGGACGACACAGTTTGCTGGTTCAACCGACGCCTATTTCACGGCAATTCCAAACTGGTATTTCGCCAGTCTGGCGTTTTCTGTAATAGCGCTCGTTGTCTTCCGAGAAAGAGATCAGCCACTTTTAGCAAGAAAGTCAGAATAGGTCTTACTTGCTTATGACGTGGAATTCATAAACCGGGATCTCTTTCGAGTCCTTTTTCTTCAGATAGTACTCTATGGTTGCCCAGAAAGCGGGGAAGGTTTCTACCAACCCTATCAATGGGCAGAACAGCAAAGTCTGGATGTGGAGTATCAGCCTTTTTGCCCACCGTATTTGCGAGTACTTCAAATTCATGAATAGCCCTAGCTGGTATGAACCAAACCACACCAAAGAAACAAAGAGCAGAATAGATGCTGTTCCTAACTCTATGGGGCTGAGTCCTACGATTGAACTTGCCAGTGAATCGAAAGAAAAATCTGGCAGCCTTTCGGGAAGTGAGATAATGTTATGGCTTATCTTCTGATAGTCTGGAATGGAAAAGATCATCGGCATGTAATTGTTTATCATGAAAGCGGCGGAGGCCACGGCAGAAGCGAACCCAAGAAAGTACGTGACAGATTTGTACATTAACTTGAACCTATGCCATCGCGGGAATTTTTTTAGATTCTGGAGTGTGCCAAGAACCCACCTTCGCCTTTGAAGAAAATGGTCCTTGATATTGAGAGGCGGCTGCTCCAAGAGGATTCCGCCGTGCCAGCCCATAGAGCAGGGCCCGTACTTCTCGTAAATCTTGAATCCAAACATTTGGTCTTCAGCCAAGGTTGGTCCAAAGTTCCAACCTATCTCATCCTCTACGTCTGAACGGACGAGCAGATTGCTCCCATGCATGTGAAGCGGCGGCGGGTGCGTCATTTGCGAAACGCAGTCGTAGCAGGCAAACGGTCTTATCGACTCGGCTATTGCTGTCAGCCTGTTGGCGGACTCGAATTTGAGAGGGTAGAATATCGGACCTTCGGACGCTACCTCCCTCTTCTCCCTGATGGATTTAAGCAAGGCAAGAATGGTCTGCGGAGTCACAAAGCTTTCGTCGTCCATGTGAAATATCCAATGATGCGACGTATTTCTTCCTGTCAGCCTTCGATGTTCGACCGCATATTGAAGAGCTTTGCCTTTCCTTATCGCGTTTGTCCTGAAAAGCTTGTCGACCACGACCACTTCGCACTTGCTTCCCAGCAGCGTGCGGATGTCCTCTGGATCGTCTGTCACCACAGAGACTTCATAATTGCGAAAATCCACCTTTTTTGTCGCGTTTACTATCGATTTTATGCCACGGAGTACCACCGGTGTTCTCGTGGCGGATCTAGTCGTTATCTGAAATATTATCTCGGGATCGTTGTGTATTCGGCGACGGTCTTGTTCGACGAATACCTTCCTATTCCTAACAAGTCTGTAGATAGAAATCATGGCAATCGGAACGTACGAAAGCCAGAGGAATGTAGCAATGGCGATGAGTAAGCTATCTAGCAACACACTTCAGTGATCTCTATCATTTAATAACGAAAATAATTCCACCACCAGAGGTTTCTTTTCTAAGATTTCTCATACCCGGGAAACCTTATGAATTGTTGTTACCTAATTTAATCATGAATACTGCCGCTTCAGGTCGACAAGGACTCGCTAGAAATTCTCAGTTGCCAAACTAGCGAGTACTGATCTTCACGTAGCAGTCCGGGCAGAGTATCGCGTTGTTGTATTTGCGAATCTTGCGGCTAGGTTTTAGAAAACTGAACCTAGTCAGCTCCTTTGAACAGTTGTCGCAAACCTTCTTCAACGATAGAGCTTGTTCAGAATATTATTTAAGCGCGCTTATACGGCTTTCTTTCAACTTTCGTCCAGTTATTAAAGCTGATTATGAATCAAATTACATGTTTTCTACGTTGAAAATAAACCTAATAATCGAGCCCATCACTTGGCAGTGGAACGCTCGGAATCTGCGGGGCAAATGATAGCGTTGGTTCCTCGCCGGTGGTGCCATTACTTTGTCCCATCCAGTATTGGTCTGCAGCGATATTCGATGAGTTCGCGTTACCACTTTCGTCGTCTCTATTTGCGGCAAAGCCACTTGGGTAGAGCGCGTAAAGCAGACCTCCTACAGCGATCGCTGCCACTATCGCGCCCATAGCGAAGGCCTTATCGACTTTTCGCATTCAGCCGATCTAGAGCTATATGACAAATAAGGGGGCTGAAGGCATATCGCGAAACAATCACAACCAACAAAATACCTGAAGACGAAGTTGCTTTGGACATACACATTTTTCAGGTACAATACTAAATAAGAATGACCCAAAACTTCATTTGACAATCTTTAACGAGGATGTTGCACGAATAGATGAACATGTCAGAAGCGAATTCGTCCGGAGTTCGTTTGGGAGCCCTTTCGACTGTAAATAAGAGGCTTCTAGTTCTAGTCGGTGGCGTTTCGATACTAGTTGGCGTAGCTGGAATGGTCGTGGTGGGCCTGCAGGCGAGGGAAGCAATCGCTAACGAAAGTATCTGGCAAGCTGAAGGGTTCTGGTTTGAAATGAAACAGTACGCATTCATGTTTACGATGATTGCAGGTTTGGTGCTTGTGATCTATGCTCTTCTTGGCGTGCAGAGGGAAAAGGCTAGGCGTTTGGGAGACACGCGGTAGTTAGACGGCTACCTAATTGTGAATATTTCTAATCACAGGAATCTTTTAAGCTAACACCGCTGCTTGGCTTTGTGGGAAAAAGTCGGCAACCGTCGATGCTAATTCAACAAAGCACTTACTTTTTTCCACAAAAGCGACTTTCCAACAGACGCTACTTTTTAGACAGCTGGGACTTTTTCGACAGGAACCACTTGTTAGGCAAGTTCCATCTCGAAATGGCGAAGCTGATACCTCTCCAAACACGAAATGCCCAGGCTTAGTGGGCTGAAAATTATAGAACCGTGGCTGTGACGATCATTCAACGGAACGTAGCATTCTGTATCAAAAAATATTACTTCAGAACAACCTTGGATCAAATTCAACCATTTGGTTTAGTATACCCACATCCATTCTTAAGAGTACTCTGCTACCACTAGCGACATGTTTGTGCGGGAAGCCAAGAGTTTGTCTAGACGAATCCCAGTCTTAGGAACTTCAAAGTTCTGACGAGAGGGGAGATTTGGCCCGACTGGCTTTTCAGCTGTCTACGGGGCAGGTGCATAATAACGATGATGCTGTCGAGTGCTTATACAACCATTCCGATGCATGGAGCGTGTTTTTCTCCCACCTGGCTGTTATTAGCAATCAAGCGCGGACCTCCAGAGAACCCGATCCTCTAGACCATTGCTTATGGGCAAGTTGTAAATAACGTTACCGATTTTCAGTTCTGTTTACTCGTTGTTCGGTCGCAACGTGGCAGTGCGGTTGTTCTTGTTGCAGCACTGTGGCTGCAACAATGGTCATGGTCGAATATCACAATAAATAAGTAACACATATGCAATTGTTTCATAGTGTCTTTTAAGACACAACTAGGGATTGATGAATCATGAAAAAGCAAGGTGGAATCGCAACTAGGTTCCTCATTCTAGCAAGCGCTCTTCTTATTCCGATGACACCTCTTTTTATGGCAATGCCAGCTCAGGAGGCATTTGCTGCCAATAAGGTATGGGACGGCGGAGGCGACGGAACGACATGGGAGGACTGCAACAATTGGAGTGAAAATCTATGTCCAGGGGCTAACGATGCCATTACAATCGGGTCTGGCTTCGATGTTATTCTTGAGAATGGTTTTACATTGGGCAGTGAGGGCAGGCTTACACTAGATTCAGGCTCGACGTTGTACTTCGAGGACGAAACTCTTTCAAACCACGGCACGATTCACAACTCTGGCAGTATGACGTTTTTCTATCATGAACGGACTGCCCTTGACAATTCTGGCACCATCATTAATGACGGTTCTTTCCGTGGCGGTACCGAGCTACGCAACTCTGGAATGATGCAGAACAAAGTAGGGGGAACTATCGAAGTCGAGGGAGGTGATCCGTGGTATAATACAGGAACTATGATCAATGAAGGAACTTTTCTGAACCACGGAGGAATAGTAAACGATGGTACAATCAGAAACAAGTGCGGCGGCGTATTCACTGATTCAGCTTTTGTTGACCCTAATCCTGTTGTAAACGAACCATGCTCATCACCGACGTGCGACAATCCCACAATTACTGGCACGAACGGCAATGATGTAATTGATGGAACTCCAGGAACAGATGTAATCCATGGCAAAGGAGGAGATGACAAAATAAACGGTCTTGGCGGAAATGACATCATTTGCGGCGGGGACGGCAAGGATACTATCAATGGTGGCTCAGGCTCTGATACGATATTCGGCGGTGCAGGAAACGACAATATCATCGGCGGTATGGGCAATGACACATTGAATGGCGGCTCAGGCAACGACTCTCTCTCTGGTAACGGTGGCAATGATGTCCTGTTGGGAAGCTCTGGAAACGACACTCTGAGTGGAGTGGATGGCATTGCAAATAATGACTCACTTGACGGAGGATTTGGCACAGACACGTGTAACGGAAATCCTGATCCAGAAGTAAACTGCGAAATCTGAAAAGATGCATCCGCTAAGGATGGTGGCGATACTATGCAATCCATTTTCTTTTTGATTCCAAATGCAGATGTCTTTCACTCTAGTTCTGTTGCATATTCGGCTGCTGAACCAGGGGTGTTGCAGCGGCAAGGATAGTTGCTGGATAAGGCTGACACAAAAATGATGCTTATGGAGGCGAATTTCGCGCTTTCTTCTCAAGTATCCTTGTAAGAACAAAGACCCTCGGACAGAAAGGCACTTTTTCGACAAGTTTGACTTCTTAGACAGACCTATCTTTTTCTACAACTTTCTAAACATTAGCCACTTTTTCGACAAGGCCCCTCTGCTTGAAACCTTGAAATACTATGCTGGCAAAGTATATTTGCCCCTGGATGAAGCAGGTAAGGTCTGAGTTTAGGCTCGGAATCTGCCTGTGGATCCTTGGGCATCTTATTCCTGTAATAATTGCAATTCTTTTTGGTAGAGAATATGCTTTCACACTGTAGTCAGAATATCTGGTCCCCACTAGATAGTCCTTCACCGGCCCTTTGTCCAGCATCGGACGCAATACCCTACGAGGTTGAATCAATAAACCGGAATGGTACTGATTGAACAATTATCAAGAATAAATGAAAGAACTTTATGCAATGTAATCACATTAGGCTATTCTTATATCGACAGGAAGCCATTTTTGGTTTATGCAATCATACGCGAGCTTTGATGTGGTGACTGATGCATGCAGGGTTTGCTATAAGAGCGAGCCCATATTCGATTCTGAGACAGGTGAAACAATTTGCAGTTCTTGCGGTACAGTCATTCGCGATAGGATTGAATCACTAGATCCTGAACGAGTATACTCCGCAGAGGACATGGAGAGCAAGAGCAGGATGGGAATGCCACTCTCACTGGCAGTCCATGATGTCGGGCTGTCTACAACTATAGCAAATGTGAATTTCGATGCAAATGGCGTATCGATCAACTCTGAACAAAGGAAGCAAATTGACCGACTAAGACATTGGAATAGAATCTCTGGCAATAGTAAAAGCTTTCATAGAAATCTAAAGAGTGCGTTCACGATCCTTGGCGTAATTAAAGACAAGCTTGCTCTTAGTGATGCCATTGTGGAAAACGCCGCTTACAATTATCGAAAGGCAGTCAAACAGAGTATTATCAAGGGCAGGTCAATCAGGGCGTTAGTTGTGGCATCGGTATATGCAGCATGCAGGGAATCCGATATTCCGAGAACTCTGGATGAGATTGCCGGGGCCGCAAACACAGACCCGGTATTTGCAGCAAAGTGTTATCGTTTGCTTGTGAAGTACCTCGGTCTTCGGCTGCCTATGATAGACTCCAGCAAGTACCTTAGAAGAATCGCCAACAACGCCAAGCTCAGTGAACGAACATTCAGGCGTGCCCTTGAAATGATGACACTCGCGAAAGAGAGCCACGTGTCCCAGGGGAAGGACCCTGTGGCATTCTCAGCCGCAGTGCTCTACGCTGCTTGTAACAGCGAAGGCGAAAAAGTAAACCAAGCCAGGATCGCCGTGGCTGCAGACGTCAGCATTGTGACTCTGAGGAAGAGATATAGGGATGTCGAAGAAATTCTGCCCACTAACCTGTGCACAATAGCAGGTTGAGCAACCATTAAGAGCGAAAGCAAGACCGGGTTCAGAGGCGAAAGACGCAAAGCCCGAAAATCAAAGTCGTCTAAAGTCCGAATGAAAAGCAATAAGGGAAGTAGCCGAAGTGGATCAGGACGAGCACGTAGCATTCTAATCGTGAGGAGCAGCGGCAGAAAAGAAACTTTCGACGTCAACAGAATGGCCCAGACAATTAGCCGTTCTGGTACCCCTTTCATGATGGTAAGATATCGCCAAGAAGGTGTCGCGCAAGGTAAAGGCCATGAGCTCTTCGCCGAAAACCAAGACGAGGCGCAAGAGAGTAACAGTTGAAGGTGAACAAGTAAGAAGACTCGTCGCAGATGAGCTACGGCAGAGAAATCGTCCTGATATTGCATCTTCATACACCGGCGAGAAGCCAGAAAACACACGCCAAAATAGACATTCATTGAAGAATGAAAACGAACCTATTCTCGACAACGTTGCTGCAAACAGATCGAAACTGGTGTACTATGGCACCAGCTATTTCGCCAAAAGCACAAGATCTCGAACCAAGTAGGCGACAGATCAAAGCTCTTGCTCAGCGCGATTTACATCATGATCGTTAGGGCACGGTGAGCGACAGTGAACGTCGCAGGTAGAATGCCAATTGCTTCCCCGTCAACTGTTACACTCACATCTCTTTCGGTGGATTTTAGCGACACCTTTCTAGATTGCCTATAAATGATATTGCCGTCTCTCTCGTATTCGCCACTCTTCATCCCGAAAAGTTCACCTAGCATCTTTAGACTTCCAGAGTCTTTCACAATAACAACATCTAGAAGACCGTCTGACATCTCTGCATTCGGCGCTGTCTTGAAACCACCGGCCAGAAACTTGCCATTCGCAATTATTGCCATAGTCATCTTGATCTTTCTACGGTGCCCATCAAGCAATATCTCGCATTCATTACTTTGGTATGAGGGCAAAGTGACGAGAATGCCTGTCGCTGTCGAAACGATCCTATTGCTCAGTACCTTTCTTACCTTCCTTGATCTCTCGGCGATCTCGGCGCCAAGTCCAATTTCTGCCGCATTGAGATAGATTCTAGATACAAACGAGCGATCGTTTGGATGCCTAACTGTAGCCCTGACGACATCCAATTTTCTTGGTCTGCCTAGGATGAATTTGCGACAGCATTTTACGACCGTGTCAGGCAAACCTAGTGATTTAGAGAGAACATTTCTTGTTCCGCATGGAACTACTCCCATGACGGCGTCAGGATTTATTGGCTTCAATGATACTGATGTTTTGCCGTATACTCCTGACTGCTCCTCGAAGAAACCATTCGCAACTTCGTTTATCGTTCCATCTCCTCCTACCGCAATTACTTTTGTGATTCCTCTCTTTAGATACGTTCTAGCCAGAACAGTGCCATCACCCTGGCTCCTGCTAAACACAGCCTGCACGCTCTCTCCCAGCACTTCCCGTATCTTGGTCTCAAGGGATTCCCAATTCTTGCCCGTCAGTCCGCCGCGGGAGTTCGGATTAACTATCAATACCGCGTTGATGATTTTCGTCAGTTTCTTTGCCCTTTGCACTGGCCCCTTGTGAACGATACTGGAAGGGCTCACACTTCTGTGTGCAATGAAGCTAGCAACTTCTCTGGAACGCATTTGTATATATGGTAGTGCTTAAAGGACTTATGTGTTCGTTTTATGCAAGGAAAGATTAATTATTGATGTTACAGAGGTTTAATTAGTTTGGTTGCCAGTCTGAACGACCTGGAAAAAACGTCAAAAAAATATGCTGAGAACAAGCAGGCTGGCAAGAATGCCGAATCAGCAGACCTTGCGGCAAAGATTATTGATTCAATATCATCTCCCAACTTTTCCTTCAAGGTAAGAGACGACGCACTAGTTAGCGATGATACGACTTCGTACGTATACGAGAATAGCGCAACGTATCCATTCTTGTTCGATTTTCTTGCGGAAATCCTGCATGCAAAAATCCCGATTGCAGTCGAAGACGCAAAATTTGGGTCAGGTGAGATACTCGTAACACATGGGTTAAAAGAAACAGCGGATGCCAGACTGAATTCGGCTGTCAAAGAGCTTCAAAAGCTTGTTCGCGGTAAGCGAGAGCAAGCATTGTCAAAGTTCGCCGACGCTCGCACCTGACCAAAGCTTATTGCGTCCCCGATTCTCGTCCTAGAGGTCTACGATGTTTATCACTGGGGAATTCTCGGAACACCGCCCTCAGTGTTCTCGGGTCCCGGGATCTAGAACCAGCCTGCCACCCGAAGACATGCAAGAACGTTAAAAAATCTTGTGAACTATTCAATTTCATGTGGTGGCAAAGCTTCCTCATGAGCTGGGGCTGCATTCCAGAGCTTGCAAGTGATTGTAGTGACATGACAAATGCATCAAGCGCGTACCTTGGTATCATAATTGGCGCAATAATCGGAGGCATAATAAGCTGGATGATTTACAGTCGACAAAAACATACTTCGAACAAGCAGGATCACACCCTGAAGCAAATCAAAGCCATAAACGATCATCAGGAAATGATGTTGAAGCGACTTGAAGATTCCGACAAGCGCCACGACCGAGTACTTGATACGATTTTAGAGTTGGACAAGAGGATCGATAGTATAGTTGAAGGACAAGAACGTATGTTCAAATCGATAAAGCCCAACAAAGTCCCATAGGAGTGTCGACTCCAATTTCGACAGAGTCGGATGCGATTCCGATTAATAAGAGGCAAATTCACCTACCATCTTCAGAGTGGGAATGAACGTTTCTCAATGCCTCGTGCACTTTGTTTCGAAAAAGTGTCAATCCAATCCTTGTGGCGTTTGGCTGTCCCTTGGTTAGCGATTCGGCCAGGTTGCCGATAAACTCCAGGTCCACCTTCGGTGGCATCGGAGGCTCAAATGGGTCGACATAAGCTTCGATTATAGTTGGCTTGTCCTTGGCAGACAATGCCTGTGAGACAACCAAGTCCACCTCTGCCGGCTCTCTTATCGTGTATCCTTCCCCACCACAGGCTTGAGCGAACTTCGTAAAATCAATAGGAGAGAATTCTACACCGTATTCTGGATTTCCGAGAAACGCCATCTGCTCCCAGCGAATCATGCCCAGAGTGTCATTCTTGATAATGATTACTTTTATCGGAAGTTTGTATTGCACTGCGGCTGCAAACTCTGCCATCAGCATGCTGAATCCGCCATCACCAACGAATGCCACACACTGTCTATCAGGAAACGCCAGCTGCGCTGCTATCGCGTATGGCAGCGCGCATCCCATGCTAGCCAGAGTACCTGATAACGAAAACTTCATTCCCCGTCTGAGCTGGATGTACTGAGCTGCCCAGACAGTATTGGTGCCACTGTCGACCGAAATTATGGCATTGTCTCGAAGTTCCTTTGACACGGCAGCTGCAATCACCTGTGGTTTGATCGGCTTGTCAGTGCGGGTGCTGCGTTCCTCTAGCAGGCCGCCCCAATTCTTCATAGCATCCTGCTTTGACTTCAAGAATGGCGAGTCCTGTCTTTGCTTCAACAAAGGCAGCAGGGCTAATAGAGTGAGCTTTGAATCGCCAACAAGTCCTATTTCCACAGGAAAACGCAATCCGATTTTTTCGTGCCTGATATCTATTTGAATTCCCCTTGCCTGCCCGGGCTTTGGAAGGTAATCAATGTATGGAAATGATGTTCCGATCATGAGAAGGGTGTCACATTCATTCATGGCATCTGTGGCTGGTTCGGTCCCAAGGAGCCCGACGCCGCCGATACAGTGCTTGTCGTCATCCGGAATTACTGCCTTACCCAGGAGCGCCTTGACGACCGGTGCCCCCAGTTTTTCTGCCGTCGCAAGCACTTCATCTCCAGCGTCAAGTGCCCCTTGCCCCACCAGCAAGACAACCTTGGTTCCGGCGTTCAGGATTTCTGCCGCTCTTTTCAGCAGCTCTTGATCGGGGATGATAGCGGATGCGAAAACATCTGAAGTATGGCCCGGCACCTTGTGGCGTGAATACCTTCCCTTCAGCCTTGCTTCCTGAACGTCGATAGGAATCGTCAGATGGCTGACAGCTCTATGTGAAAGTGCGGTCCTGCAAGCAACATCAACCGCCATTTCTGCGTGTTCGGGGCTATTGATCATGGTGTTGTAATCGGCAACGTCCGAGAACAACTGTAGCAAGTTTACGTCCTGCTGGTACGCTGAATTCATCAAGTCCGAATAGGTGCTGCCAGTTATCGCAAGCACCGGGGTATTGTCCATCTTGGCGTCGTACAGACCATTCAATAGATGTATTGCGCCAGGTCCCGAAGTGGCGACGCATACTCCCAGCTTGCCCGTGTATTTCGCGTAACCGCAGGCCATAAAGGCGGCCGACTCTTCATGCCTGACCAGAACGAATCTTATTCTATCCTGCCGGCGCCTGAGAGCCTCGATAAAGCCATTGATTCCATCACCAGGAAGGCCGAAAATCGTGTCAACCTGCCAGTGCATTAGAGCCTCTGCAACAATATCGGCAGCCCGCATGTTTTCGTAGTGTTCCATACTGTAATGATGTCTGCGTACGTTAAGAAGGTATCAGCCAAGGTCGGCTTTGTGATTATTAAGCATAGCCATCGTAGAAAGGTTAGACGCATGAAAAGCGGCAAGCAACTCTTTATCTTGCAAGTTCGTGAAGTGACAGACCGGCCATCTCCATCGCATCAGCAATGGTTTCACAGCTGATTACTTTGGCACAGCGCAGGCACAAACCGTGCTGGAATGGATTATGGCATCTCGAACAATCGCAGCGATAAAGTATTCCGCATTTCTCACACTGATGACTGCAACTGGTTCCTGTCCAACTGGATAAATATTCCCGCCCTGCTTTGGTTGTTTTGAATTTCATTTCACCGTGAAGGTATTCCAAAAGGCCCTCTCTGAGAAGGGAGGAAAGATAGCCCCTGAGTGCCTCATGGGAAAGATAAGTTTCGTACATCAGAATCGTCAGAGTCGCACCGTTATCTGCGGATTGCAGGATTAAGGACAGGATCTCTGTCCTGCTCCTTCGTTCCATCTGATATGGATTGCCGCTCAAACAATTAAATGCGAATCAAAGCTTGTTCTAGAACAAAATTAAGGTTGTGGATCAACAACTTTCGGTACAGTGGGAGTAATAGCTATGTCATGCTGTAGTCGACAAGACCTGGCCAATACGGGTGACCAGGTCACTAATCCTTACCGGTTTTTTGAAGAAGCATTTGATATCCATGTTCGGAAATACCTTCTGAAATTCTTCTTTGTATATTTCAAAAGCGGTCATGAATGCCACCCTCGCCTTTTCATCCGATTTTCGCAATTCCCTGTACACGTCAAATCCGTTCATCTTGGGCATTCTGATGTCCAAGATTAGCATATCATATCTTCCAGGCGCGAACGATCTAATTGCCTCTTCAGGATCATTAAATACATCAACGGCGAATCCGTTTTCTTCCAATCCCCTCCTCATGACCGTAGTGATGTCGGGTTCGTCATCCAGCACCATGACTCTTCTGCTGCCACCTGTTCCTGATGCTGTCAAGATAGTAATGCTACGGGGGTTCTCGTATTAAAGTAGATTGTTCTCTGGCTCTATTCGCCTAGAATAGGATATTGTTTCGTCTCAAATCTGCAAATCATGAGAAATGATACGAAAGCACAGGGACAGGTCCGATTCTGTTGATAAGCTTTCAAAATCATTGAGATGCGAGACGTACTCGAACGAAAGCGATAGCGCGTTGATATCACTTTCGTTCTAACTAGAAGACGGCTGTTCTCCTTCGGTGCTCTTGTAGTCCTGAAGTTCTGGCTTCTCCTTTTCACTCACTTGTGGCGCGACATCTTCCTTTTTCTCAGCGGCCTGTCCTTGTTCTTGCTGCGCCGCGCCAGCGCTTACGACCTCAGCGGTCGCGAACCTTGCACCAACATTCGTGATTCTTATCTTGACTTTTTGGCCTACTCTGCCTCCAACAACAAAGATTACGAAACCCTGTATTCTTGCGATGCCGTCGCCCTTCCTGCTCGTCTCACTGATCTGTACATCGTATTCCTTGCCAATTTCTACCGGCTTTGGACCGCCAAAGCCGCCTCGATTGTCGCCATATCTTCCGCCGCCGTAACCTCCTCCATAGCCACCTCTTCCTCCGTATGACATTTTACTATGAATACCATTAGGACTACCCAATATAAACAAAATGAGCATGGAATCAGCTAAAGCCATTAGAGGGGCAACTTAACAGGCCGAGAATTCTTACTTAATATCATTAAACCATATTTTTATACTATGTTCCACGATAAAGTAAGCATGAGATATAGAAGCAGAACTGATATTGTGTCGCAGATGCTAGAAGCTGCAAACGGCGGCGCAACCAAGACAAGGATAATGTATAGTGCGTTCTTGTCCTACGAGCAGCTGAAGGAGTACCTTACAATGCTGAGCGAAAACGGCCTATTGGAACGCGATGAAGAGAGCAGGAAGTACAAGACCACGCCCAAAGGCAACAAGTTTCTTGAAATATACAGCCAGATAGGAAGCAGTATCCAGCCAACAGCAGTTCGCGCCTAGACCGCAAACCGCGGCACAAGCTTTACGGGCCTCAGCAGAAAAGGCAGACCTTCCACAGTTGATCGTCTACAATAATTCGCGTTGTCATTTTTTTGATTATCTAGTCCTGCTGTTCGCTCGTCCGTTATTCCCATGAGAAACATGAACCGTGAACTGACAGAAACTACTTTTCAGATTCGTTCCACTTGCTGAAAATGCCTGGGTGAGTTCAATCTGTAGACTCCCCTATAGTATAGTATGCATCAAAGTTCTACAACCCTTATTTCCTTTATCGTAGTTGTAGATTGCGATGATATGGACAATTGTATCGGTAGTTCTGGGAATAATAGTTCTCGTAATACTTCTGAGGGTATTATTTGGTCTGATCTAAGCCGTTGTAACTGGTTGTGATAATTATGTTCGAAAACTTCACAAAGTTGCTGGAAAACTCTGTTTCGGCCTATGGCTTCAAGATACAAGATATGGCAGAAGCACGGCGTGCCGAACTTGCTAGTATAAAAGCAAAGATTAGGACTCGCCCAGAAGAAGTAGAAGCGTGGTTTGATGAAGAGATTCACAAGCTAAAGGGAATAGACATCAACGACATCTTGCGTAAGGCGAGATTATGATAATGACTATAGCTGCGCACTTCTCAATGATAGATTGGAAGCGGTGATCCATATTTTGCGCGAGTAAAAGAATGACGAAGTTCCTGGGTAGGCCGCGATGACCGGACATGACGGGGATGAACATTCAGGAGACAGGCTCGTTCAAGATCCTGGTGCGGTTCTGCGCGAAAGCGCGGTGTTGACCACTTTTGCAGGCATTCTTTTTGGCTTCCTTTTCAACGTGTCAATCGACATTCCGGAACGATTTTCCATTGTAGATAGGACCGCCCTCCTGGTTGCGTTATTTTCCATAACGGTTGCAATATCGCTCTTTGTGATGCCAGTGATATACCATCACCTTCAGTATCCGTATCGTGATGTCGAGAAATTCAAGAAAAGGAGTCATCGGTTCATCATGTTTGGCCTCATCCCAGCGGGTATTACGCTATATCTTGGCTTGGCGATAGCTCTGATATCGGTAATGGAGGCACCTTTCGCTTTTGCTCTTGGCGCGGCGCCATTCGTACTGGTTTATGTGTTTTTCAGGTTAAGAAAATAGCCCAATGTCAATTCGTTATGGAATGCGCTCTCGGGTACCAAGAAAGAGGTTCAATAGAATCCTCCCTTTTTCGGTAATTCTAAATCCTTCGAACGGTTGTGATACACTTTCGATCATGTCCCACTTTTGTAAGAGTCCAACGTAGTGGGTTATCTGATAGTAGTTCATGCGTGTTCTGTAAAGCAAATGAGTTTTCTTCACCGGCTCGGTAGTTTCTCTCAGAAGGTCAAGAAGCAGGCCAAGCTGATCACGTCGCTCTGGTTTTTGAATTTCAGACTGTAATTGCTGAAAATGTGGTTCTGACACAGCATCCATTGAATTCTGAGGTTATTATGCGAAACTGATTCATGAACTATCAATTTCTTATAGAGCATGATTTCTTTCGACTATGAGGGGACGGCACCAAGGTGGCCAATTCATCAGCAGGCATTAATGCGATTACTTCTCATAAGTCTTTTATCTCGCAACACTGTCTAGATAGCATTGGAAAAACAGGAAATACCCGCTGACATTCTGAAGCTGTTGGATTCTAATGAAAAAGTCCTTTCATACATGAAACAGAAAAAATATCACCCGGCCATTAACATCGAATCAGTGGCCATCACGGATAAACGCATTATCTTTAGAAAACCCACCATGCTCAGAATCAAGAAAAGCTACACCGACTATAGCTATGCAGACATCCTGAACGTGACAATCGACAAGGGTCCTCTCAGGTCGACGCTAAAATTGAATCTAAAGATTGATGGCAGCGACTTGTCAGTGGAAGACATCCCTAACGAGGAAGCACAGGAAGCGTTTAGGATCATCAGGCAGGGAATAGATCAGGCCAGAGGCAAATTCATGACGTGAAATCACCAGGGAAAAACCTAGCGAACACCCGTTGGTTTCTTGTTTTTCATGTGTTCTAGTTCCCAGTGCTTTTCCTTCTCGGCTTCGCTCTCGAATGCAAGCCTACAAATTTGGCAGAGAATCTTGCGTGCCCCCGGCTCATTGCTTTTCGGTTCCCCAGCTTGCATATCACATCCATGATCCTTATAGGATAAATATGGCTGCTATTTTCGCGAATCTGAAACAGTGGGGAGCATTCAATGTTTCTCGGACGCCGCCCTCGTGAATGGATACTTTCTTTTGTAAGATTCTTTGATTATCGTTAAGTGCGTTGCAACCCCAGCACAAGTATGGTAGACGAACAAGAACGAGAATATGAAGAGGGTGCGCAAGGCACCGAGATAGGACGGAAGGACAATCCGTTAAAGGAATACCGAAAAAGCGAGCCGATGACTCCCGCCAAGCTAAAGGAACATGAGCCAACGGCCGTAAGGAGGGATCCTACTGATCAGAAAATTGTCGAAAAGGATAAAGTTGGACCCGATCCCGAAAAGGCGAGAGAAATAGCTAGGAGGAGCGGTATGGCGAAAGGCACGGCAGGCGCAGCTCCAACCGGCGACCAATACGAACAGGGCGCTGCTGGAACGAACAAGTAACCGATACAACATTTTTTCTTTTTTCTACTAACCGATATCCAATGAATTGTGAATAGTATGTGATGGGTCAGGAATGTCTTGCAGCCTGATTCGCTTTGCCGGCGTGCTCAGAAACGTTTCTTGCTTCTGACTGCACTTTGCGTTCAGCCCTTTCTGCTTTCTCTGCAGCTTTCCGCGCTTTCCCAGCCTCTTTCTTTGCCTTTCGCGAGGCTTTCTTTAGTCTCTTGGATTCTTCGCTCGTTTCCCTCGCAAGGCGCTCTAGACGTTCGGCCTTTTCTTCTGCCCGCTTCGCAGCAAAAATGGCTCTATCTCCTTCGGTTTTTGCGATATCTAGCGGATCAACTAGTTCAGGCGAAGGTTTCATCTCTTCATAGGAAATCTGTGATTCAAGGTACTTTGAAATGGGTTCGAGTGAATTGTTCAGATCTGAAACATATCCCCGAGCTTCAACAAGCCTGTCCTGCCTCAGGGCATTTATCAATCCAGTAGAGTAGATCTTTAGGTCATCTATCAATAGTTCCCTGCTTTCGAGTGCCATGTATATCATCTCTTTAACTTTGTATAAAAGCGAATAGTAATGCAAGTATAGAAGAATCATTGATCTTCGGACTAGCAAACCTATCTTTTCGCGAACAACCTATATCCGGAAGGATCACGTCCTCAAGTTAGACTATCATCTTGAATCTATCCTTCCTCTAAAGTTCTGCATTACATACGGGCGGGTGTTCTCGTAAATCACAAGAGCATTACCAGCAGGGTCGCGGAAAGTGCAACAGGGCCCAGGAGGTATCTCTATCCTGTTCTCTTCCTTCCATCCTCGAGATTTCAGGGTAAGCACACTATTTTCAAGATTCTTTACCCGATAGATCAGCATTACATCATTTTGCTTGATATGATCCGCAAGCAAAACGTACGGCTTATCCACTTTTGATAGCCTGATGCAGGCTACCCATACTCCAAAAGCATGTATCTTCCACAGCAGCTCTCCACCAAGAACATCCCTGTAGTACTTGACAGAAGAGTCGATGTCCGGAGCAGGTACGTAGAGAAAGTCAAGTGATTCGAACATGAGTCCTATTGTCCGAAATGATTCAAATGGTTTTCCCCCCGATCCAAGGCTAGATCTGGCAGAAGTCTGAACTAGTGTCTCAATCCTATGTGTATGGCCAGCTCAACCTTTTCAGCAAACTAATCCATCGAACCTATAGACTGCAACATAATGGGGCTTCAAACATTCTCTGGCATCAGATAAAGGATCTTGCGTTAATGATGCAAGGGCGATCAAGCCATTTCGTTATTCTATAGGAGAATGCTACAAAAAAAGATGGGTCCGTTCTCCTTTAATTGAGAACAGTGGGAGTTACTGGCGAGACGTTTTCTACGCAGACATTGGACAGGGTTCCGCCTGGACCGTTGAAAAGGGGATGTAGCGTGAACGAAACCGCAAGCGCCGCATCGTCTCCTCTCGTTACTGGCAGCGGATTATTCGTAAGGGCATCAGTACCGTCGAAGGTTTCAGGAATTGCCGCCCGGCGTCAAGTGTCATCGGGATATCGACGACAAGATCCGAGCTTCCATCTAGAGACATCATAAATGGTGACGGAGTGGACAAGTTCAATCTAGGCCCGCTGCTTCCCTATATGGAAAAGCGTTACTGGATCTTTGTCGATTCGGCCACCATTGAAAGGGTAAAAAATGGCGGCCAGGTTTTCGCAGTAATATACTTTCTTTACGATTTTGCTCATGGCGGAAGAAGCGGTTATGGAATGATAAGCGAGTACGATTCCAAGGCGAATAGCTTTGTCCACAGGGACATGTGGGTTGACCAGGAATCTACTGTAAAGCATTCTTTATGAAACGAGAATCGTGACCGTTTAGCACCGAGCGCGAACCCTTATCCGGCGATTGTCCAGAGTTCAGCCTGATCTACAAGTAAAGCTGACTCTAGGCGGCGATCAGGATCGGCATGTGCTCGGAAATTTCTTTCGCCCTCGATGCTACTTTTCGCAATGCTATCCCTTCTTCTCCAAACGCTTCGATTCCGTACTGGACTCCGTTTGCAAACGTGACTTCAACAGAGCAGTAATCTAGGCCGTTTGGCGTGCGCGCATTTTGTCCTGAGAGGCGTGTAACCCGATAGGAAATGCCCTTGGTCTCTGGCATTTCGCCCCTTACAAGCTCTCTAAAAGCATCTGTAGCTGTTCTCTCATGCATACGCTGTTTTCACCTCCCTTCGACCTTCACCTAGTGGCAGGCCCTTCAGTATAGGCATCCCTTTGCTCAGTCTCCATACTATCTCTAGCGCCGCCAGCGTCGGGATCATACCCGCGCTGAACCATACGATTGATTCTATTACTTCCATTGCGTTCCTTAACGCTTCCGACATTGAATAGCTCTGCTCAAAACAATGGCATAAGGATAGCAAGCCTGAATGTCTAGTAAAACGCCGGAGCGTCTTGTCATGACCGATTGATACTAGTCATAAGCGTTTTTTCGATGGTGAGAACAAGATCTGCTTCAAATTCCGGCTAGCGCCGTCCGGATCTGATACGGCACCTACATCGCCTTGCCAAAATCCCAGGCCGAGAAGAATTTTGGCGTGATTTCGACTACAACCTCGGTTCCGTTCTTCGTATTTTCCATCAGCATCTTTGCCAGCGGGTGCTCGAGAGTGCCAAGATACTTTAGGTTTATCCTCTCGACGATTTTCAGGTTCTTGTCCCTATCTTCAGAAATCGTCGCAAAGCCCTTTCCCTTCACACCTTTGTACGGAAAATTCTCGTCGTCTATGGAAAAGTAGACTCTGTCCGGATTTCTCTTTAGATTCTGGACCTTCTTTGTCACCTTTTGCGTCCCAGTGTATATCTTGCCAGAGTCCGCGTCGTAGTGGAACCAGACGGGATGGACTGTGGGATATCCGTCCTCGTCTATAGTAGCCAGCTGTATGTTGAGTTTGCTTTCAAGAAATTTGCCAACCTCCGCTTCAGTTACAGGATTTGGCATGCCAGGAAGCGCCTGTATTACTTTCATGCTTGCCATACGTCCAGAATTCAATATAAAGATTGAGCGATGCCTTCGAATGCTGTTTGGTACTTGCTCAAGTCATTCTAAAGAGTTTGCCTCCACGATCATTATTAAGGTGAACTGCCAATTGTCACTGTCGGAGAGCGGTGATGATGAAAGAAGCCGAACTGCCGAAAGGCAAGGCGGCCTTTCACAAGTCCCGCTCCCGTTTTACCATTAATTCAATTGGGCACCCCTCATCGCATTTCTGTTCCTGCCGCTTGGGGTGGTTACACTCTTATGGATCAGCCGACTCTGTGAAGAGATGACCAGAACGAAAATATTCGTTGTCGGTGCGGCAATTATCGCTTCTTCAGGAATTTTGAGCCTGCCGGCTGGCATGGAGTGAGGCGTCACAATGATAGAATACTACGACATGTGCGCAAAGAGACCGGACAACTCATGATAGCCTGTGAGAACTGCGGCAAGGCCGAAGAATACCACAGCTGTGCGACATGCGGCAAACATCTCTGCTCGTCTTGCTTTAACACCATACATTTCGGAATAGGAGCGGCAAGGGCCGGCAAGTCAATGGTATACAACAAATGCTCTTTCTGCTCATCTGTCTACGCTGCCAACGCAAAAGGCGCTGTATGCGAGAAATGCGAGATAATACTTACGTGGGAGACTTCAATGAACTTTCTTGCCGCGGTGAACAGGGTGTCGGAACTGCTTCGAAAGGGAC
>Ga0187892_10003039_pt1 | contig 31645 bp, 20 predicted proteins | sample MA1701073metaG_FD_139345 | JGI IMG/M metagenome (GOLD analysis project Ga0187892, IMG submission 139345) | Bio-ooze microbial communities from a basaltic lava cave in the Kipuka Kanohina Cave System on the Island of Hawaii, USA - MA170107-3 metaG ...
AGCCTACCTTCCAGGTTTCTCCGCCATCCTCGGAATAGCTGGATACGCAACGAAACTCGAACTGCTGAGCACTCTCTACGAAACGATCACTCATGTAAGAAAGCGCCACCAGAAGGCGCCCGCTCTTAAGCTCAATGATGGAATTGATGGCTCCGGAATAAGCGTGTCCGAAATCTACTCGATTCGGCGGGCTCCAGGTCTTACCTCCGTCTCGTGACAGCGTATGAATCAGCTCGCTATAACCTGTGGCTTGGGTGCCACTCTTTGGAAATCGGTAGTAACGGATATTGAAGGCGTGAATATTCCCCTTGCGATCTACCAGCGGATAGATCTTTTGGGAGAATGATCCCTTGCCTGGGGGGTAAGCGAAGACGCGCTGAGGTTCATTCCAGGTCTGGCCATGGTCGTAAGACAAGCGAAGGTAGACAGGCTGTTCCGGTCCCTCGAGATCTGCTTCCTTGAAAGGGCGTCCTGGAGTGTACATCGTTAAGATCCGGCCATCCGGGAGACGCGCCATCATACTGAGCTCTCCGCTGTAGTGGGCCATCTGGGGATCGGGCGCGCCGATCGCCTCAGAAAGAAAGGCGAAAATGGCGAGCAGAAGGAAACTGAGTTTCTGCGCAAACAATTGAAAGGCACGCATTGAGTTCTCCCGGGCGGGATGGATGTTCCCGAATATAAGAATCCAATCGAAAATTAGCGCTCGGACGCGCGTTTGTTGCTTCGACAACAATCTCTTCGCCGCCCCCGTTTCCCTCAGTGGCCAGGATAAGTCCCGTAGCCTAAGTAGTGGCTGAAACTCCTCCCCAAGTCACCCTGGGGTTGCGTAGCTGAGGTCCCAATCGCCCAACTTCTTTAGGTTGCTGCCCGGCCTTTCCAGCTTGGGCGAGCCCGCGCGAGTCCATGCCTCCAGCTCGTCTTTGTGGCCCAAGCGCCTCAGCGCCGTCCAGGATGGATCGAAATCGTTGCGCTGGTCTGAGTCCCAGAAGAACAAGTACTCCGCGCCAACCTTGTAAAGCGCGTGAGCCCGGCGGCAGAACTCTTCCGGAGGCAGTTTGCGAGGCATGAGATTGAGTGCCAGTTTGCAGGCACTGCCCTGAGTGATCTTCAAAAAGAACTCCGCATCACGAGGATTTGTCCAGGAATCGGCAGAACTCAACAAGCGCTCGACGGATGTATAAGGAACGAGAGTGTTCACGAGTCCCTCTTTGATCCACACTTGCAGGTCCATTCCCTGATAAAGATTTTCACTTTCGCTGCTCATGACGATGGCTGAAATTTCGAGGGGCTTAGAGCGCTTGAGTTCACGGGAAACTGCCTTCATGGCAGCCTGGACCTCGCGCATGAACTCAGTCAGAAATGTGGATCGGTAGGAAAGCCAGCGCGGGTCTCGCTCGTCAACTTTTCTGGGATCTTCGCCGAACTTTGCCTTGAATCCGTCCACGAGGGGAGCTTCATACTCGAGGAGTGGCGGGCGCCGGTTGTACGCCAGACAGATGCCGTCGAGTGGGTAAGAAGCCATCTCCTTCAACAACGAAATGACGGCCCGCCGCACTTCGGGATAGGCATAGGACAAGCGCGGAGTTGGTTTACCGTTACGGTCTCGCCCTCGCCATTCGGGATGTTTCTCGTAGAAGCCTCCCGTATTCCATTCATCTTCCGGTACTGGAAAATGAAAGCCGGCTGGGCGATAAGTGCCGTGAAACTCCAGACCGATTTGATGCGCATAGTCCAAAGCTGTGCGAAACGGATCAATCCCTTTCTTCCGCAGCGTCTGCCAGGCTTCTCCAGCCAAGCGATCGCCGGCCCTGTATGGATCCACAATCCGGTCGTCCACGGCGGTTATGCCAATTTTGGTTGGGTAGTACATCCGGTCTCCCATTCCACCTTCCCAGTAAAGCCGTGAGAAATCGGTGTGCCAGAAGGGTTCGAGTTCACGCCGAATCTCTGCCTCAGTGGTTGGCCGGTAGGAGTAGGTGTAGCTCCAAGCATCGTGGTGGGCGAACAGACGCTGGTTCCGCTTGTCCTGGCGATCCTGTTGTAACGCCTTCACTTCGTCTTCAGTCAAAGGAATGAGCTTCACGTATGCGACCCAAGCGCCGTCGCAGCGATTTCCAACAGAATCCGGGTTGTCCGGAACCACTTGCGCCCAAAACTGACGTATGACGATATCCTCACCAGTCAAGTCGGCGATCTTCCAGAAGTAGTCGTCAATGCGATTGCGCGCGGCGGGATCGGGCTGATGGGAGATCATTGAGAAAGTCCCACTGCTTTTCAGACGGACCAGGATGCGGGTCTGGTCCTCTTCACCTCCATACGAACGCAATCCGAAGTGAATCGCATGCCAGCCTTTCTGAGGGATTGGCAGGGTAACCTCGCGTGCTGCCGTATTCTGCCCTGCAACGAGCATGACACCTTGAAACTGATCCGTCTCATAGTCCAGGAGTCGCCAGTGATAGCGCTTGGGTTGGCGGGAGAGCGCCGAGGCCGGCTGGCAACGGCTCAGATCGCTGAGATAAATGGGCTTCTGTGCTGAAGCCAGAGTCCCTTCTCCTAAGGCGCGCCCGGCGGATTCGCCAAAGGCAGCCAGCGCCGGGAGCGAACCCGCAGTCTGCAGGAACTGGCGCCGATGGAGGACTCCTCTTTGTTTGGTCTGATCGAAGCCTGAGTGGCGAATTGTGCTCATGATGGGGCCTTTCTTTATTAGTGGATTGCCATCAGCGTATTTTTTGCGGGCAATTTTCGGACGGCGGAATAGTGGTTCACTGAAAGCGCAGGCTTAAGGGAAAGGAGTCGCTCCCGCTCCGCAACGTTCATAATGGTATCCAAGATGAACGTTGGCTGCAGAGAGATGAACTCGGCGCGATCGAAGGTCTTGTAGGCGAGGAACGCATGCTCGAAAGCCTCAATCGTGCGAGTGTGCGACGAATCCAGATTGGGATAGAGAAGCGGGCCAGTGTCTACCTGGAAGAGCGTCTTCTGATCGTTTACATTGATCGTCTTGATGGGATAATCGAGAATCGCTTGAATCTTGCCAGTCTTCAACGTCAGTTCCGTTCTGCCCACCAGAATCCGATTCTTCAAGGTGGCCTGGACAATATCTCCACTCTGCAGCAGGACCTGCGGCTGACCGGCGGGTTGAATGTGAAAGACGACATCGTCAAAAAAATCCGGGATCGCCCCTACAGAAGGATTGTTGTTGGATGCCGAGGCATGCTGTCGGATCAGACGGTAATCCTTACGTGAGAAAATGGCGGAGAAATCGTAATTGGGTTTTGTGAACAGATCCCCTTGACCGTAGGTGTCCTCAGACTTGCAAGATGCCAGCAAGAAATACTCCTCGGTAGTCCCCTTCTCGGTGTCCTTCAAAACGCAACGGGCCTCCACCTGGATTCGGGCATTGTTGCCTCTCCCTCGCGTCACAAAAGTGACGAACGAGCGGGAAAAGTCTACGGGGGGAAGGTTCTCAGAAGTGCTCTTCCTGTCAAAAGAAGCCGCCAACAGGAGTATCCCTGACAAGCCAAAGATGAGGAACCAAGAGATTCGCATTTCCTATCTCCTCACCGCTTGGCACAGACGGCCTTATCTGTTCTGCAGATCAGGACCTGTGCTCGACGGAGTTGTTGCGCGTCCGCAGTGAATTGTGGCTCGATGAGAGCCGAGTCCTCGATTCACCAGATGGAACTGTTGTCATTCATCGAAGGGAATTCGCACGACGCCCGTTCCAAACGAAGCCAGGATCGAAAACACACTCAAAGATTTCCTTCCGGAGCCTTTCGCAGATTTGTGCGAATAGCTTCTTGTCGGCGGGCTCTTGATCAGCACGGAGGAGCGGCCGCGATCGGGCATAATCGGATTCTCGAATGAACGATTCAAAGGTACTTTATGAATATATTCCTTGTGTATTTCATAAATCAACAAGAAACGATTTTGCGCAGGCCTTTGAAGGAACCGGGAGGCGCGGGTCTTGTCCAGCCCACACTCCCCAAGAAACCACTTCTTGTTCAGCAAGAACCTCAGCTTGCAACCCCAACTAACATATTACCGTGATCGTCAACCCACGATGGTGTGACACTTCCACCCGCCCGCGATGACGGTTGCGCTGCTGTGGGACAATTTGCTTTAGCGCCGGCCTGCCCTGCGGTAGCATTGATATTCAATTCTGGTTCGAGGCCGAGCGTTGGCAGGCGGCTCCGCCGCCTGGTTTTGAGCGTGACGATCTCAAAGCGACTTTAAGGAAAGTCGAAGAAGTCAAACAGGAGTCGTGACGAAGGACTCGAAAGAAGAGGCCTATGGTTCAGCACCGGATTCCAGCGGAGTTATCGAGTTGTTCGAGATGTACACGTTGGCCCAAGCGCTGCCATCGGTCTGCATGCCTTCCGATTGATCACGCCTCTAGGTCCAAACCGCGCCGGACTGCCACCAGAAGACGTCCCGGCGTTGTCCCGAACTGTGTGGCTTAGACCGCTTCTTCAACGAGAGTGTTGAGCTTTGCGAGCCTGCGCGAGTGGAGATCGCACGTGTTCCCCAGTGCGGTGGTAAGAGGACTTTGGAGCGCGAAGCTTACGAGAGCCAGTATTGACGCCCCTTTTTCAGGTGTTTCGCGACAGAAACCAACCAGATCAATGAATCGAAACAGAATTGTCTGGAGCGCAAATGCAGGCTGTGCACTTACAGTGCTGCTTCTCGAATCTGCTGGTGTGACATCGGCAGACGATCCTGCGCTGATCCCCGCCACTATTAGCACTTCTCCTGGGCCTGAATATGGAGATGCGGCGCGCCGTTTCCAGGGCATTCCTGGTATTGCCCGAGCGGCTGGCGGCCGGCTTTGGGCCACTGGTATTCGGGGGGAACCAACGAAGGACCGGAAAACTATGTCGTGTTGGTCACAAGCAGCGACGATGGTGAGACCTGGTCTCCTATCCAGCTTGTGATCGATCCCGCTGGTTATGTCAGAGCCTGCGATCCCAATCTCTGGGTCGATCCGCGCGGTCGATTGTGGCTGTTTTACGCTCAGTCTTACGTCTGATGGGATGGGCGCATGGGCGTATGGGCGGTGGTCACCGAAGACCCGGATAGCCCGAGTCCACGTTGGTCAATTCCGCGGCGGATTGCCGACGGTGTCATGCTGAACAAGCCAACCGTAGCGCGCGGCGGCGATTGGCTGTTACTGATCGCCGTGTGGAGCCATGAACCACGCCAGGATGTTCCGTGGGACAGTTGCCTGCACATACCAAGCGAGTACTTGAGATGGGACCCGGTAAAGGCCGGGACGCACGTGTACCGTAGCCGTGATGCTGGTGCCACGTTCGAATGGCTGGGTACGGCCCGTGTTCCAGATGTTGTTTCAGACGAACATATGATCATCGAACGGAAGGACGGCAGCCTCTGGATGCTCGTTCGGACGGGATCGACCACGAGAGAAAGCGATTTCCTGCTTGGCAGCGGAGGCATCTCAGAAAGTATCTCCGTCGACAATGGTCGCACCTGGTCACCTGGAAAGCGGGCATCGATTCCGCAAATACCCTCGCGCTTTTTCATTCGGCGGCTCGCGTCAGGCAGATTGTTACTTGTAAAGCACAACCCTCGAATGGATACGACTTGGCTTGCAGGCGCGCGCCTCCAGGAGGGCTGGCAACGCCGCTCGCACCTGACCGCCTATCTGTCGAACGACGATGCTAGGAGTTGGTATGGCGGACTCCTTCTGGATGACCGGTTGGTCGTATCGTACCCGGATGCGGTTCAAGCGCCCGACGGCAGGATCTTCCTCGTCTACGATCACAATCGCAAGACGGACAAGGAAATCTTGCTGGCGGTTTTCACGGAGGACGATGTAGCCGCAGGCAGACTGGTGGACGGACGCTCTTGGCTCCGCCAGCTAGTAAATAAGGCGGCCGGAGCGATACGATGATAGGCTCCAATCGCGGTGTCACCACACTGTGGGCAAATTGATGGACGACGTTTTCGTTGCCACTCTCTGGTCCAGCGCTTGTGCCGCTTTTTTTCTTGACAACGGAGCTTTCTATTGAAATATTTGGCTCAAACACAATAAATATATTATTACTATATTCAACTAGAATGAAATATTCCGTAGTCGAGATTGACACTTAGGCTTCCGGAATCGGCGAGTGGCACCGGCCATGGTTCCAAAGGTAGTTCCCCCGAGGAAGTCAGGATCCCAAGACGGATCGTTCCCAGAAGAAAAGCGCAAGTTTTGGAAGGATCAGAGGCGGTGACAGAGATATTTCCGAGGATTCAAGGAGGGAGGCAAAAGGTTATGAGTCAGAATCGACGATTCACTGCTGTGTTATTTGGAATCATGATCGGTCTGTCCACGTTGGTGCAGGCGGGATGGGGGCAGATCGGCAACGCCGTGGTTACAGGGCGGGTCAGCGACACCAGCGGAGCCGTGCTAGTGGGTGCGGAAGTGCAGATCAAGCGAATCTCCACCAATGAAGTTTTTCGCGCGACGACGACTGCGAGCGGAGACTATAACGTCGTCAGCCTTCCCATTGACGTCTACGAGATTCGCGTCTCCATGGCTGGATTCAAGACGGAAGTCCGGACTGGCATCAAGTTGGAGGTAGGAAGCACGAATCGCTTCGACTTTGAGTTGAGTGTGGGAGAAGTCACCCAGACCGTGGAAGTAAGTGCCGAGGCCCCGATTCTTCGAACGGAGAATCCGACCTTCGGGCAGGTGATTGACAACGCGAAAATCATGACGCTTCCTTTGAACAGCCGGAACGTTTTGGGAACCTTAGGGGGTCTGACCCCGGGAGTTGCACCGGGTCGCGGCCAGGGCACGGAAGGCGGCCGCCTGAGCTTCAACGTGCGGGGAATGCGGAAATCCGACAACCTGCTTATTGTGGACGGGGACGATGATGTCTGAAGGCAATGGCGCCGCCACTCATGACCACAATCCGGATGCGGTTCAGGAGTTTGAAATCAAGACCGGTCTTTACGGGGCCGAGTACGGTGTGCGTCCGGGAGGACAGTTCAGCCTGGTGACGAAGAGCGGAACCAATCAGCTTCACGGAACACTTTTTGAGTTTATTCGCAACGACAACCTGGATGCACGAAACTTCTTTGCGCCGAGAAAACAAGAGTTCAAGCGGAACCAGTTCGGGGCGGTCGTTGGTGGGCCGGTTTATATTCCGAAGCTGGTTCATGGCAAAGACAAGATGTGGTTCTTTTTCTCATATGCGGGCGAGAGGATCAGGCAATTTACTCCGCTGACAGGAGTGATGCCGACGGTGGACCAGAAGGCGGGACGTTTTGCCACGACCATCAACGATCCATTGACTGGCCAGGCGTTTCCCAACAACACGATACCGACAAGCCGATTCAATCCAGTGGCACAAAAGTTCCTTCCGTTCTGGCCTGACCCGAATACGGCGGGTGCAATCAACTTTACCAGTACCAACTCGAACGCAGATAGCGACAGAAACCAGATCATTGCCAAGATCGACTACCGCTTTTCTGATCGGAACCGATGGTCGGGGCGTTTCCTCTACGATACTTCCCCCATTAATTTCGCCTACGTCATTGACATCTTTCGAAGAACAGACCCCCTGAAGACGTGGGGACAGAACATTACCAATACGCGGGTTATTGGGAACAATATCGTCAATGACTTCGGCGTCCATTTTTACCGCCGGCCTTATTTCCCGGGGGCCGGGCGTTCGGCGACGCCGGACAATTTCGGAGGCAGCCTGGGTATTCCAAGCTTTCCCCAGTTTCCTGCGGATATAGATGGAGTGGTTCCAGTGTCGATCACGGGGATACAGGCGATTGGGGATCGCAGCCTGGTAGGGCCGGTGAATATTGGAAACTGGGAGATTCGAGACCAAGTCGCCTTCAACGTGGGATCTCACTCACTGAAGACAGGCTATCACTACCGGCAACACTTCAATCTGTTTGCTCTTACGAATCGGTCTTCCTTCAGTTTTCAGCCGCGTTTCACCGGGAATGCCTTCGCTGACTTCTTGCTGGGGTATCCCACATCGACGGCCCAAGGTGGCGAAACGTTGCGTGGGAACTTCAAGCAGAACAGTAGCTACTTCTTCGTCCAGGATGACTGGAAGGCCAGCCAGAAGCTGACAGTCAACCTGGGTTTGCGCTATGAACATCGCTTCCCATGGAAGGACAAACGGGGATTCATGTCGAATTTTGATCCTATCAAGGTCGCTCTCGATCCGCCGCAACTGCAGCAGACCTTGCAGCCCTGGGAGACAGGGCGATTTCAGCCCAACTATCCCTTGTTGAAGTGGAAAAATATTGGAGGGCTTCTACCCCGAGTTGGACTCGCTTACCGGGCGTCCTCAAAGCTGGTCATTCGAAGTGGCTTCGGCGTCTATTCGAACGAGCCAGTGGTCGGAATGGTTCAGCAACTCGGAGCCAACCCTCGTACGAGGGCCACAGCAGTGACGTATAATTCCGGCCTCACCACACCAACCATTTCGCTGAGCGATCCGTTCAATCCGAATCAGGCGACTCCTGGAGGGGCTCTGCCCAATGTGAACGGCTTCGAGAATCCCATCCCATTGTGGTTGGTCTACAGTTGGGGACTTTCGGTCCAGTACGAAATCAACCCGATGATGGCCTTTGAAGTGGGCTATCAGGGGGGCCACTCGATTCACGAATTCTCGGTGACAGAGTTCAACGATGCGGTGCCCGGATCCACGCCGCGCCAGCAGCGCCGGCCGTTTCCGCAACTGCAGACCTATCGGCTTGTAACCGCGAATGGAGACAGCAAATATAATGCTTTGGAAATGAAGCTCCAAAGGCGGCCTGGGGCTTCAGGACTTTCGATGTTGCTCACCTATACTTGGGCGAAAGCTATTGATACGGTGGGAAGCCGGCTTGGTGTAGCCGGAGATCCCGGATCGATCTCGCGAAACATCTCGCTGAAGACTAATCGGGGGCGAGGGGACGCAGACATCCCACATCGATTTGCCGGCACCGTGGGATATGAAACCCCTGTTGGCGAGGGCAAGCCTTATCTGACAGACCATTTCCTCGGAAAGATTCTAGGCGGGTGGAGTTTCAACGGCATCCTGACGTTCCAGGGAGGGCCCTGGATCACTCCGCTTATTCCGACGGACCGGCTGGACGTCGGCAGCACAGCTTCAAGCCGTCCCGACGTGGTCCGCGATCCCAATCTTGCCAGCTCAGAGCGGGCGCGAACGCGCTGGTTCGACACGACTGCTTTGGCCTTACCGGCGGCCTTCACCTACGGAAATGCCGGACGCGCGATTATCGAAGGACCAGGTTTGGGAAACTTGGATTTTGCATTGCTCCGGAATTTCCGAACGAGTGAATCCACGCGGCTGGAGTTTCGTTACGAACTCTTCAATGCCACGAATCATACCAACTTCAATATCCCGGGCGTCAATTTCGGGAACGCAGATTTCGGCGTGATCGGTTCAGCACTTCCCGCCCGGCAGATGCAGTTCGGGCTGAAGTTCTATTTTTAGAACCGTTCTCTCCGACTGACGACCAAGCTCTCTCAATCGAGAGGGTGGAAGGCACAGTTCCCGGGGGTTGTCCTAGTTTTGGGAGGCAACCCCCAATTTGTCTTGAAAGCCCCTGGATTCTTCATTCGGTTCGGAACTTCTCACCGTTAGCTTCGAATTTTCCCTATGGACCAGAAGCCCATTCATGTGGGCCTCACCGGGGACACGTCGCCGATGTCCCTGACCGGCGTGTTTGGCGCAGCGAGAGCGAGGACCGCAAGTCGATTCACCTTCGGGTCAGGGCTCGTCGGGCCGATTCCGTTTCTCTGAAACCTCGCAGCGTCACCGCGTGTTTATTGGGAGTTTCGCGAGATTCGCTGTTTGAACTCCATGCGCGCCTGGAGCACGTTTGAGCGTAATTTGACTACATCCCTTCTAACCTGAAGACGCTACAGCAGGTCATCTGTTGGAGTTCAAATGTCTCGAAAGTGCAACCGTCGTGAGTTTCAGATTGGATTGGGAATCTGTGCGTCTTTTGCGCCGGTCAGGTTGATGTCGGACTCGTTTGGATCTTCTCTTCAAGGCGACGCCCAAAGTCCCGGCATCGTTCGGGCTACACGAGGGTCAGTGAAGCTCACCTCGCCGCCCGATGTTGCTCGCGGTGAGGTTTGGCGCTACGGACTGACTTATCCATTTCAGGTAGCTCCGCACACGGCCGCGGTATTCTGCAACATTCGTCGGGTCAACAATCCGGGCGTGGACTTCGAAGTCGGTACCGATGTGGTTTTGTTTAGTGACCTTTCAAACTTCAAACCGCTCTCGATCGTTCCTGTTTCGAGGAATCATGAAGAAACCAATCCCAACTCGAACATTGCGAACGAAAAATCCATCATGGTGAAGTATCCCGTTGCCGGCGCCTTCGTGCCCTGGCAAGCGAAGCGTGCCAATGGCACGCCCCATCCTCACGCGGGCACCGGATTTGGAATTACTTCTGCCATCGCCTGGCCTCTCGATGACCGAGACGTAAACTTCAGCGCGGATCGCGTGGGCCGGCGGCAGTTCATCGGCAAGCAGTCGTATGGCTATTTGGAGTTGCAGCAGTATGGCTATGATGGAAAGACCTTTCGAGTGACCCACCAGCAGAAGGTCTTTCGCACCGAGAACATTGCCGGTTGGAATCTGATGGAACGGCCCATTCGCAACGGAATTCCCGATGGGGATGATCTCTTGCTGGCCTTTTCGGGGAAGGAGAATCAGCGCGAAGAGAGGGAAGGGACCAGCACTTGGCGCTGCGGAGTGTCTCGCTGGCGGCGGGAGAACGGGAACTGGACATGCCTTGCTTTTTCACCCGTTACCGAGTACGGCGAGGCCTTCGAGCCCTCGCTGATTCGCGACCTGGATGGAAGCCTGCTATTTACTGCGCGTGGTCTTACCGAGCAGAACCGCTGCAACATTCGAGTCTGGAAATCAACCGATCGAGGCACGAGTTGGAAACTAACCCTCGAAGCGCTGGGACCCATTTCGATGTCTCCCATCTCGATCAATCAAGCTGCCGATGGGACGCCCTACATCGGTGCAAACCTCTATGAGGTTCCGCTCTTTCCGATCGGAGACGAGCGTTACAACCACTCCGGCTACGACACAAGAAATCAGGGCCACGGACGGCAGCGGCTGGGTGGCTGGCTGCGCGAAAAGCTTGTCTTATGGCCCCTCTCGAAGGATCGAAGTCGTTTGGAATCCCCCATCGTCATGCGAGATTGCCGCCAGGAGTTTGGACCTCCTCCAGGTGGGAGCAGTTGGCATGCAGATCATCCCTCATCGATGGTTCTGCAATTGGCCGACGGCAGATGGCATAACGTGGTTGGCTATCGAGTTTTGGAAAGAGCCGAGGCGACGCATGCCATCAAGGCTTCAGCACACAGTGGCGCATTTATCGAAGAGGTGATTTCCGCCGGGCCTGCCAGGCCGGCTTGGAGCTTTTGAGGAAAGTCGGGTCGAGAACGGTCAAAGCTTTTGGCTTCCACTTCTTTCGGCGCTTAGGCTGGGAATAAAGTTGGATGTTTGGGGAATGCTCTGCAATGCAGCAGCCTGCGCGCGGGCCTGGACGGCCGGGGGACGTCGAGCCGTGCTGTTGACACGAGGAGTAAGTATGAATTGCATAGTTTTGTTAATCGCGACGTTTATATTTCGGAGCCTGGTTATTTTCGCTGACGCTTCCGAGTACTCCCTCGACCCGGAGTGGCCGAAGATGCCCGAGGGTTGGAAGTTCCGGATGGTTTCCAATATTGCCGGCGACTCCAAAGGTCGAATCTATGTGGCGCATCGAGGAGCGCACCCGGTCGTCTATTTCGATAGGTCAGGAAAATTTCTGGGCTCACTGGGTGAGGACATTCTGAAGCAGTCAGTCAATTACAACCTCACCGTCAGTCCTCCCATTCCCATCAGCCGCGAATACTGGGCGCACGGCCTTCACGTCGATCCTTCGGACAACGTCTGGGTCACGGACCTGGGCCGTCAGGTGGTGATGAAGTTCAGCCGCGATGGAAAGCTGCTAATGACGCTGGGTACATTGGATCAGTCGGGCGAGAGTCCCACGAACTTTCATCAGCCGTCGTCGGTCGCCGTGGCGCGTTCCGGTGATATTTATGTGGCTGACGGTTATGGGAACTCACGGGTCGTCAAGTTTTCGCCTGAAGGTAAGTATCTGAAGGCTTGGGGGAAGAAGGGAAGTGGCCGAGGAGAATTTGATACGCCCCACGGAATCGCTGTTGATGACAACGGTAAGGTTTACGTTGCGGAACGACTGAACAATCGAATCCAGGTCTTTGACTCCGAAGGCCGCTTTCTAGCCGAGTGGCCCAACTATCCCCGCGCCGATTCCATCTTCATCACCCGTAAGGGTCAGGCCTATGTCGGCACTGGCAAGGGCGACACACGCATCCACCTGCTGGATCTTTCAGGCCACTTGCTCGAGACAATTGGAACGGAAAAGGCGTTGGGTTATCCCCATGGAGTCTTCGTGGATTCAGAAGGTAGTCTGTATATCGCCGATCCCATCGCGAACAGCGCCAGCCAGCCGCCACGCAGGTTTGTCAAGAAGTGATTAAGGAGACGGGCAGCAGAATCGGGGACGTTCAGTGACTTCCAGGTTTTCATCCGTGACTTGTACCTTCACTTAAAGGCGCCCCTTGGAAAGCAAAGACAACAACCTGCCGGTAAACCTATCTGAGTTCGAACCATTGGCTCAGGCGATCCTGCCGAAACCCGCATTTGATCATTTGTCGGGGGGTGCAGATGATGAAGGAACTCTGCGAGAGAACCTGGCGGCATTCCAACGAATTCAGCTAGTGCCGCGGGTAATGAGAGATGTGACGCGCTGTGATCCTTCGACAACGGTGTTGGGGCAGCCACTGACGATGCCGGTCGTTCTGGGACCGGTGGCCTGCCATCGTCTATTTCATCCGGAAGGTGAATTTGCTGTAGCTCGTGCCGCGGCGCAAGCTGGCCTCGTGCTGGCGGTCAGCACTGGATCAAGCTACAGTCTGGAAGAAGTAGCGGCGTCCTCTCCAGGCCCGCGTTGGTTTCAACTGTACGCTTATGAGGATCGTGGAGTCACCCGAGGCTTGGTGGAACGTGCCGAAGCTGCCGGCTATCAAGCAATCTGTCTCACGGTGGACTCTCCCGTCAGCGGACGGCGCGAGCGCGATTTGCGTAACGGTTTCATCCGCCCCAAGCCATTTCTTTACAAAACTCTGGTCGATGTGGGTTTCACAGACCTTTCACCCGACCTTGACGAAGAGCAGCTGTTAGCCTTCGCCGGGAAGTCGTTAGCCGTCGCGCTCACATGGGACTATCTGGATTGGCTGAGGTCCCTCACGCGGCTGCCCTTCCTCCTGAAGGGCATTCTCAACCAGCAAGATGCACTGATGGCCGCGTCCAGAGGTATTGAAGGCGTCGTTGTTTCCAACCACGGGGGCCGGCAGTTGGACGGCACCCCGGCGTCGATCGATGTTCTGCAAGGGATCGCCGAAGCGGTTGACGGCCGTAGCGAAGTCCTCGTCGACAGTGGCGTGCGCCGGGGTACCGACGTTTTGAAGGCTCTGGCCCTCGGTGCCAGGGCTGTGCTAATCGGTCGGCCTTACATTTGGGGATTAGCTGTGAATGGCCAGGCGGGGGTGACTCAAGTGTTGGAACTCCTGCGCGAGGAATTCCGGATTGCCATGGGACTGACCGGATGTGTGAACGTCAGTGACGTTAGCAAAGAACTAATCTTTCGTCGGCGAGACGTGCTGTGAACAAGGGCCGCAGTTTGATGCTTTGAACGCGAGTGCTGGATCGAAAACGGAAAGCTCTATCCCGAGTCGCCGGAAAGATCACACCAGCAATCCATCCTATTGTTACTAACGTTGTGAGGAACTAGAGATGTCTCACCAGAAGATTCGCCTTGGAATTACGGGCTCCGGCTTCATGGGTCAGACGCATGCCGAAGCAGCCAGCCAAGTCGAAGAGGTGCAGGCTGTCGCCGTAGCCGGAGGAAGCCGTGCTCCCAAGATGGCTGAGACCTACAATCTCCAGGCGGAGCCGGATGCCCGGTCGCTAGTGCAGCGTGAGGACGTCGATGCCGTTTTGATTACGACACCCCATCATATCCATGTTGCGGAAGCGTTGGAAGCCATCCAGTGTGGGAAACACCTGCTGATTGAGAAACCGATAACGACCTCCGTGGAGGATTGCGACCGTATCCTGGAAGCAGCCGATCGAAAAGGTGTGGTCGTGGCAGTGGGCTACCACCAGCGCTTTCGCCGGAATGTGGCGGAAGCTTGCAAAGTTCTCCGATCCGGAATCCTCGGTTCTATTCTAACGGTTCAAGTTGCCATGCCTTTCCCGATTGCTGCCCTTCGCGGCGAAGGGGTTCTCGGCAGCACCTGGGCATGGTGGAGCGATCCAGCCAGTCTGGGTCACATTATCAACGGCGGGCCCCATGCCATTGACGTTATTCGCTGGTGCTTGCAAACCGAGGTCGCCACTGTCAGTGCCTTGTGCCGGACTTTTTGCCAGGATGCGCCGGTCGAGAACACCACGATGGCTTTGCTGAGTTTCACCAACGGAGCTCTTTGTACTCTGTTTTCAACCTCTGTGGCGGCTTCACCCAACTTCACGGGAGAAGAATTTCGATTTCGGATCATGGGCTCCGATGGCTTGATGGATCTGGATGCCTACGGAGAGCTGCGCTTGGCAACGGAGGGTCAGTGGCGGACCCTCTCGACACAGCCCCCCGTAGGTTATCAGAGCGCCAAGACGATTTTCAATCCAGTACGAATGGAGTCCTATCAAAAGCAGCTCCGAGCTTTCGCCCAGCTGATTCGAGGGGAGGCTTCTGATATTGGCAACGGTCTCGATGGGCGCGCGGGAGTGGAGGCTTGTTTGGCGATGCTCGAGGCCTCAAAGAAGGAGACAGTAATTCGGCTGAGATAGAGAATTCATGAAACGCTCCGTTGGGATTGAAGGTCAGGATCTTAACTCATGGCGTCGGGAAGTCATTCCATTTTGGGACGTCAAGTTGTGCTCTTGAGCGCCGCGGTGGTGCTCGTGATTGCGGCATCGCAGCTCTCGCAGCAGGCTGAACGTAAACTGGGGCGGTGGACGCAAACCACCTTTGTCGATCTCGTTGGGGGCACTCTCGGCGACGGTGGAGCAAACAGCTATGTCGCTGCAGATGGAAGCATCCGCTTGATCAATCAGTGGGACTTGAACGACGATGGTTTTGTGGACCTCTGCTTCCCGAGTTCCCATGACAACAACTATGGTGTGGATTCCTACATCTACTGGGGTGGCGCATCGTACCTTGCAAAGTCGCCCACGCGGCTGCCAGGAAACGGTGCTAACGCGCAAACCATTGCGGACCTCAACAAGGACGGGTTTCCCGATATCGTGATTGCCAATGAGTTCAACGGAACCAAGACGGAACTCTCTTCCTACATCTACTGGGGAGGTCCCAACGGATATGGGATTCATAATCGCGCGGAGTTGCCAACCGTTGGCGCCACTGCGGTGGCCGCAGCCGATCTAAACGGCGATGGTCATGTGGATCTCGTGTTTGCCAGCAGCGGGCGTTCTTACCAGTTTTCCAAGGCGGGTGGCGACTTCATTTTCTTGCGCCCCGTTTCTGACATCTATTGGGGTTCTGCCCAGGGATTCTCGCCCGAGCGCGTCTCTCAGCTTCCCACCTTTCATGCGCGCGACGTGAAGATTGCCGATCTGAACCACGATAGCTTTCCGGATATTGTGTTTGCGAATCAGGGCGGGGAGTTGGAGAACAGTGGAGTTCTGATCTATTGGGGATCCGCCCAAGGAGGCTATGTTGCCGAGCGCAAGCAGTTGCTGCCGGGCATCGGAACTGCTGCTGTCGGCATGGCGGATTTAGACAAGGATGGGCATCTCGACATTCTCCTTGCCAACGAGCTGCGGCCGAGGCCTGAAGCTGAGTTCGCTGAAGGCGATGACTATCCTATTCCCTCTTACATTTACTGGGGGGCGAGGGAGGGATATGAGGCAGCGCGTCGAAGCGAGTTTCCAACTGCGGGAGCGCGTGACGTGAAGGTGGCCGACTTGAACCAGGATGGGTTTGAAGACGTTGTCTATGCAAATAAGATGGGCAATAGCTCCTTCATTTACTGGGGCAGTTCGGGAGAACACGGCGGGTTAACCCACCACCGGCGGACAGGGCTCCCAACGCAGCAGGCAAGCCGCTGTGCTGTTGCCGATCTGAATCAAGACGGACGCACTGATCTGATTTTCAGCCAGGAGAACAACAAGAAAACGAATGAGTTTTCGAGTGTCATTTACTGGAACAGTCCGGAAGGCTTTGCGATGAGCCGCAAAACCGAGCTTCCGACACTGGGAGCGTTGGATGTTGGCGTGGCTGACTTGAATGGAGATCGACTGCTGGATGTGCTTTTTGTCAATGCGCGCGATGGCACAGCCGGTCAGGCGGTAGACAACTACGTGTATTGGGGAAATGCCCGGGGACTCTACTCGCCGGCTGCGCGGCAGACACTGCCCGGACATGCTTTGACAGCCTATAGCTCGGCTGACTTAAATCGGGATGGACGGGTGGATCTGATCGTCGTCGGCCAGGAGTTGCGCATCTTTTGGGGAACGGCAACCGGATATTCGTTGAATCGATCTGAAACACTCCCGGTCCACTATGCCTTTTCCACGCGAATTGCGGATTTTGACCGCGACGGATACCTGGATATCAGCGCAGCGGATTGGAGCGGCGACCCGGCGAATGATCGTACAGTTATCTTTTGGGGAAGTGCTGGAGGCTACTCGGCATCGAATCGTTTCACTTTCCCCTTTGCCGGGGCCCGTGCACACAGCGTGGCTGACCTGGATGGAAACGGTTATCTCGATCTCATCTTCACAGGTACGCTCAACGAGACCGCCATTTTTTGGAATGGTCCGACGGGATTTGACATCACGAAAAGGACCCTCTTGCCCAGCAAGATGGCGGTTTCTGCCGAGGTTGCCGACCTGAATGGTGACGGATTTCTGGACATCGTCATCTGCAACCTCTATGACCTGGACAAGCTGGTCTATCCTAAGAAAATGCCTCACATCACCGCTCCCCCTCAGACGGACACGTTTGCGGCGGCAACCTACATCTACTGGGGCAGCGCTCAAGGCTATTCAATCGAGAACCGGCTGATACTGCCAACCATTGGCTCCGAGGATGCTGTGGTATCCGACCTGAATCGGGATAGTCACCTCGATCTTGTCGTGACCAGCTATCATGCCGGGATCAAGCGGAATCACCCTTCCTACATCTATTGGGGGTCACCCCGTGGAATTCAAGCAGCAAACGTAACTGAAATTGCTACGGAATCAGCCTCCGGCGCGCTCGTCGCGGATTTCAACCAAGATGGCTGGAAGGATCTGCTGTTTGCCTGCCACACCGAGGGCACAAATCACAAGACAAATTCCTTTCTGTATTGGGGAGGCTCCAAAGGCTTTTCAGCAGCGAGGAGGCTGCTGATTCCGAGCAAGGGAACGCACTGGCTTTCTGTCGCAGACATTGGCAACGTTCGGGACCGTACCGACGACTTCGAGTACCTCTCTGGTCCTTACGATAGCGGTAGCAACTCTCAAATCGAGCGGATCACCTGGACAGCTGCAACTCCGGGGAAAACGAAGATACGATTTCAAGTGCGAGCCGCAAGTGACAAAGCATCTTTGGAAAAAAGACCTTGGATAGGCCCTAATGGTGAAAGCAGCTTCTTTGAGCAGCCCGGCGCGCTGAAGTCTGTTCAAGGACAATGGATCCAGTACAAAGCGATCCTCAGCTCTCCTAATGGGGCGAATTCCCCGATACTGAATTCCGTTACAGTGGAGTACGGCTCCAGCGCCAAAGAGGAGAAATGAATCCTCGCACTGGCTTCCTGATCAGTGGTCTCGGTCTGGCCCTTGTTGTCGGTCAAAGAGGCACTTCTTTCCCGCTGGGACCAGAAGAGCCGGAGCTGATTTCACAGATTCTTCAAGAGTCAACGATCATTGACACGGCCGTGACCACGCGCTTCTTTCAATTTGCGGGTGAGCCCAAGAAGGTGCTGAATCCGGAAGGGCTTCTTCGGGGAGGAATGAATGCGGTGGTGTTGGGTGCGGGGGCGTTGGCGGAAGAGATCGAAGTTCAGAATGTGAGTCCCTATGTTTATCAACCCCCAAATCCAGGCCTGGCCGCCTTTCGCACCGTATTCCCAGCGCATTCGGTGGTCAAGCGCATGTTGTGGGAGTTCGACGCCGTGTTTGAAACGGCAGCTCAACATCCTAAGACCCTGGAGATTGCCCTCGACGCAGACGCCATTTTGGAGAGCAAGAAGCAGGGAAGACTCGCTTTGATTCTTGGCTTGGATAGCGGTGTGGAGATTGATGACGATCTCGGAGTCTTGCGCAGTTACTATCGTTTGGGTGTTCGGAAACTGGCGCTGGTTCATCAGGCGCCAACGGCTTGGGCCGATTCCTGTACTGGAATTCTGGATGACGGGGACCTAGGGTTGTCGGCTTTTGGCAAGGAGGTTATTAGAGAATGCAACCGGCTGGGGATTCTCGTTGACGTATCGCATGCCTCCGATCAGACCTTCTGGGAAACGATCGAAACCAGTCAGAAGCCGATCATCGCCTCACACTCGGGAGCGAGAGCCATTACGGATGTTGCTCGCAATCTGACCGACCCCATGCTCAGGGCGCTCGCAAAAAATGGAGGGATGGTGGGTGTCGGCGCTTATCTGAACGGGACTCAGATCAAAGACCTTGACGCGACCGGTTACTACGAACGTCGCTTCCAAATCTCCAGTCATCTGGCACAAAGGTATTCGGATCCATTCCGACTGGCCGCCGCGCTGCGTCAGCCGCTGGAGCAGGAACTGGCCCGCAAAGAGCTGGGGCAGCCTGCCTCTGAAAGAGTGGATACCTCACTCAACTTCTCTGGAGGCATTGGGCCACTCGTCATGGAGACGGTGAATCATATCGATCACATCGTTCAATTGGTCGGAGAGGACTCTGTGGGAGTAGGAACCGATGTGGACATGAGGCTGCCAGGTTATGAGTCACTCTTTCGTGAGTTGACCAGAACGCTGCTCAAGCGCGGTTATCGAAAGGAAGCCATTCAAAAAATTCTAGGAGGAAATTTCGTTAGAGTTTTTCGTGCCCAGAAACAGTAGTCAATCTTGTTCTATTACACCGTGCCTCTTGCCTATCAAGTCGTCATAACTCTCCCTTCTTGGGAAAACCATCTAGTCATGCAGAATCTTAAGGAGGAATCAGTGGATCGCAGAAATTTCTCTAAATTACTAGGAACTGGGTCCCTTTTATTGCCTTCGTTGACTGCAACTGCAGCTCAATCGCCGCCCGCCCAGCCTAAATACGTTCCGGATTATTCGTCGACCAGTCCTTTTCCTGTAGGAGATCGGGCGCAACTGTTTATTGACCGCGTGTTGGTACGAGAGAGTGAACGAGTTGCCTTCACACTTCATCCGGCAGAGCGGCACGCCAACAATCCGATTGTCAAAGCAGACAAGCCTTGGGAGGGCTGGCGACTCGAAATTTACGGTAATGTGATCTACGACGAGGAAGAAAAGATTTTTAAGATGTGGTACATCGGCGAAGCCCCCAACTTCTTCTCACCGAGCCCTGACGGCCCGTCGTCGGACAATGCCACGCTGTATGCGACGAGCCAGGATGGTGTCCACTGGGAGAAGCCGCTCGTGGGGACTATTTCGGCGCTCAATGGAAGCAAGCATAACGCCGTGGTGAATGCGGCACATCTGGCCAGCGTGATCAAGGACAACCGCGAGCGAGACCCTGCCAAACGGTACAAGATGTTTTGCTATGTTGACCAGCCCAGGGCCTTGAGAGGCTACCAAACCATGGTCTCCTCAGATGGATTGAACTGGAAACATCACAGCAATAAGGTGGTTTGCCCTGGATCAGACGTCATCACGGGCTACTACGACGAAGGCCGGCGCCTGTACGTCGCCCTCGCAAAAATCAATACGCATATCCGCGGGCATAACCGTCGCGTCTTTTATCTGATTACGAGCCGAGACTTCGAGAACTGGACCGAACCGGAGTTGGTTTGGACTCCCGATCTCGAAGACGATGCGGGGTCGTTACGCCGAATCGAGGAGGCTCGTTCGATGCTGGATGTCCCCGACAACCCAGCGCTGATGCGGACGGAGTTCTACGGCTTTGGATTCTATACGGCTGAAAGTTGCACATTGGGATTCCCTTGGATGTTTACCATCAACAACAATGCCCGTTACGGAAACCATGAAGGACCTGGTGAACTGCAGATGGGAGTGACCCGCGACCTGATTTATTGGGATCGCCCGTTCCGGACGCCAATCGTTCCTCGCGGTAAGCCGGGTGAGTGGGACAGCGGATTCTTTGTAACGCAATCCAGGGCGCTCAGGGTCAAGGATGAAGTGTGGCTGTATTACGGCTCGTCCAATTATACGCATGGCACTCCTTGTCTCTATCGGGCGCAGGGGACCGGACGCGGGACCAAGTACACGGGTGCGATTGGGCTGGCCAAGTGGAAACTGGACCGCTTTGTCTCTGTAGATGGGTCTACGGAGGGAGGGATACTCACGACTGTACCGGTTGCGTTCGTGGGGGACCGTCTCGAGGTCAACGCCGTGACGCGTCCGGGCGGCAGCCTCGCGGTTGAATTGCTTGATGCCGGTGCATGTCCAATTGAAGGTTTTGGTCCGTCCGATTCGTTTGCGGGGGATGACCTGAGGAAAACACTCACCTGGAAAGGTAATCCAAGCGTCCAGAAACTTGCGGGTAGACCGATTAGTCTGAAGTTTCACCTCAAGAATGCGGAGCTCTACTCTTTTGCTTTCCGTCAAAAGGCTTAACAGACCTTCCTTTCGTTCTCAGGAAAATGGACTGAACCGCCCGTTGCGGGCGAGTCGAGTTTGCCATCAATGAGTGTCTTAGATGTAGAGATTTTGACTGACCACAGGTGTGGCCGAAGGGCCGTTGCACATTCAATGAGTCTGAGAGAATCGTCCCATGAAGCGTAGAAGTTTTTTGCAAGGTGTGGCCGCCGCTCCGCTGGCGGAGACCTGGATATCCAGCGTGCAGGGTGACGGGCGGAAAATTCAGGTATCCAGCGCAGGGACCGGCTCATCAGACGGGAGAAAGGATCCAGAATGGGTGTTGCGTGTACGAGATCAAATGCCGGTGACCCGCGAAATGACTTATTTTCAGACGGGCTCGTTCGGCCCTTCGCCCATTCCTGTGGTGGACCGCGTCCGGGAACTGATGGAACATCAGTTGAAAGGGCCGGCGGCTCTGGCTTCTATTCAGCAATTGCAGCAGGCAGAGGATGCTTGCAGGCCTCTCTTAGCCCCGTTCCTCGGAGCGCGCGAAGAGGAAGTCGCGCTCACTCACAATACGACGGAGGGAATGAACATTGTTCTGTGGTCGGTCAATTGGAGCCCCGGGGACGAGATCATCATCTCAATCAAGAGCACCCGGCTTTGATGATCCCTTCTACAATCTCCTTTCCCGGTTCAAGGTGAACTACAGAAAGGCCTCGATCGATCTGAACGAAGATGTCGTCTCCAATGTCTTAAAGGAGATTTCGGCCCGTACCCGCCTGGTTGCGATGAGTCATGTATACCGAAGAAACGGCCGGGCTATCCCTGCACGTGAACTTGCGGCAGCACTACACTCTCGCAACATTCGCCTGCTGCTGGACGGCGCTCAGGCTGCAGCCAACATTCGGGTCAATTTTGATGAATTGGGAGTCGACCACTACAGTCTTTGCGGTCACACGTGGCTTCTGGGACCCAAGGGGACAGGGGCTCTGATCATCCGAAAGGACATTTTTGGAAAAGACTCCCGTTTCCTTTACCGGCGCCCATAGTCAGAAGTCTTACGATGAGCAGGGGCATTTTGATTGGCATCCCGACGGGCGGCGTTACGAGTATGGGACGCGCGCTCAGTTTGATTTTGGTGGTCTCGCGGAAGCGCTGCAATGGCTAAACTCTCTCGGGAAGGAAAACATCTTCAAACGTATTCAGACGTTCTCACGCGAAGCCGCAACGGCAATTCAAGACTCGAGGAAGTTTGAGTTGGCTTCCCCGCTGTCTGACTCTGAACGGAGCGGTATCGTCGTCGTGAGGCTGCCCGCTGGCAATGTCGGGACACAGATCTCGCAAAAGTTGATTAGAGAAGACCGAATCCTGGTTTCACCGTTGGAAGATCCGAGAAACTTGCGACTTAGTCTCCACTTTTTCAACACCTGGAAAGAGTTTGAAACACTCATGTCCCGGTTGGATTACTACTGCTAGGTTGCCTGAATATTGTGAACCTGCCCGTTTTCACGGAAATGACACCGGCGCGATGAAAACCTCGTGGCCCGCGCCTAATCTTGGCAAGGGGGACTTCTTATTTGAGCCAGCTTTCCGTACTCGACGTTACGGTTTTCGGTTTCTACATGCTTCTTCTATTCAGCGTAGGGGTCTGGTTTACGCGCCGTCAAAAGGGGCTCAAAACCTACCTGCTGGCAGACCAAAACGTACACTGGGTAGTCGTTGGCATTTCCATTCTGGCAGCGCTCTTCAGCGGGATCAGTTATCTCGGCGCGCCGGCGGAGGCGTTCTTTTATGGTCTCGCCTATTTCTGGACCATTATTTCGTTCTTGATTGCCACCCCCATAACGACTCTGGTGTTCTTGCCTTTCTTCCGGGGGTTGAAACTCTATACAGCATATGAGTATCTGGAAAAGCGTTTTGATCGGCGGATGCGATGGGTGGCTTCATCTCTTTTTCTGGTGAGGGTGAGTTTCTATGTTGGATTGGCCATTTACGCTCCGGCGTTAGCCATCATGGAAATCACGGGCTGGCCGTTTTGGATTTCTGTGCTCTTGACCGGAATCGCAGCCACACTTTACACGGCTCTGGGTGGAATGCAGGCTGTGATTTGGACGGATACTTTGCAATTCATTGTTTTGTGTGGCGGCATCCTGGTCATTCTGGGATTTGCGATCTCGGCTGTTCCCGGAGGTTTGCCAGCCATCTGGCATTTGGCGGCAGCGGATGGCAAAACCCGCTTTCTCTATCTGGACCTGGATCCAACGGTAAGACTCAGCGTCTGGGCTGCGCTCCTAGGGGGTACCAGCCACAATCTGGTCATGATGGTTACCGATCAGATCTCCGTGCAGCGATATTTGACGGCGCCCTCACTCAAAGACAGCCAGAAAGCGCTTTGGCTCAAGCTCTGGGTCACGTTCCCGCTGGTAAGTCTCTTCTACCTGACGGGTACCGTTCTCTATGGTTACTACAAATCCTTTCCGTCGAACGTTCCACCACTAGCACAAGCGCATTTGGTGCCGGGGTTGGCGGCTTCGTCACAGCTCGAGACAGTTCACCGGATTGCTAATGACCGCCTCCTTCCTTACTTTGTTCTGCATGAATTACCCAGTCCGTTGCCTGGACTTTTGATCGCGGGTATTTTTGGGGCCACGATGGCGCTGGTTTCGGCTGCGATCAATTCTCTGGCAACGGCCGCCTTGATGGATTTTCGAACAACAGTCTTGGGGGGCTCTAAGGCGTCAGATGCGCGCTCGCTCGTCTGGGCGCGCAGCCTTACAGTGGGATTTGGAATTCTTGGAACGGTCCTGGCGTTGTTTGTCATGGAACATCTGGGCACGCTGGTCCAGGCAGTAAATACAGGCTTCGGTTTGTTTGGAGGGCCTTTGCTCGGCATTTTCTGCTTGGGTGTGTTCTCCCGTCGAGCCAACACTGCCGGCGCTTTTCTGGGCGCGGCGGGAGGCGGAATCGTCGGTTTCCTGGTTGCATTCTCTGGCCCTCTGTTTGGCTATAATCTGTCGTTCATGTGGATCTCGTTTTCCTCGGCGAGTATGACCTATCTGCTGGGGGCGTTGGCGAGTTATCTGTTTCCTGCACCCAGTGAGTCTGCGCGACGCCTGGTTTACAGTTGGCACCATGCCTTTGAAGAGTAGGTGGCGCCTCGGCAAAGGCTGTTTTCGAAGCACTTCCCCATCTCTCATGAAGCTTCTCTGTCTCAGACTGTTGGTTTCGTCAACTTTTCTTTTCATTCTCGTGTGCTGTTCTTCAGGCTCCAGAAAGGGGAGAGAGCTTGCTCTCCAGTCGCAGGTAAAACGGAATGCGCTTCTCATTACCGTGGACACGTTGCGAGCTGACCGGCTGGAGTGTTACGGCTATCGCAAGGTGAAGACGCCTGCCATGAATCGCCTGGCCGAAGAGGGCGTGATGTTTCAGCACGCAATCGCCCAAGTCCCGCTCACCTTACCGTCACATTGCTCCATCCTCACCGGACGGAGTCCCCGCTCCACCGGAGTACGAGATCAAGCCGGATTTTCCCTTAGGAAGGAGGAGACAACGCTGGCAGAGCTCTTCGAATCGTCCGGCTACGAGACGGCTGCTTTCGTTGGCGCCTCAGTCCTGAATTCGGCCGGCGGCTTGGCTCAGGGTTTTGACGTCTATTCTGATTTGACAGGTATGGCGCGAAGGACGATTGAAGGAGAAACGGAGCGGCGTGGCGATGCAGTAGTCCAGGAGGCGCTGCAATGGATGCTGGCTTCCGGACGCAAGCCGCTTTTTGTTTGGATTCATCTGTTCGACCCTCACACGCCTTACTCACCTCCGGAACCTTATAAAAGTCAATACGTCGCCAGTCCTTACGACGGTGAAGTCGCCTATGTCGATTCGCTTCTCGGTAACTTGGTTTCTGCTCTGAGCGAGCAAAAGTTGGATCAAAGCACGACCGTACTTTTTACCAGCGATCACGGGGAGGGATTGGGCGAGCACGGCGAGCAAGCTCATGGCTACTTTCTTTACGACGCCACCTTACGCGTTCCCCTCATTCTTAAAGACCCCTCGTTCCCACTGCGAAACCGCGTTGTCACGGATCAAGTGCGAAGCATAGACATTGCGCCCACGCTGATCGAGCTGTTTGGCCTTTCGAAGCCTGATCAAATGGAAGGCCAAAGTCTGGTTTCGCTTGCACGAGGTGAAAGGGAGTCTTCTCCCAGAGCTGCTCTCAGTGAAACGTACTTCCCGTTCTATCACTTCGAATGGAGTCCGTTGCATTGCCTTCGGACGCTGAACTTCAAGTACATTGAAGCGCCGAAGCCGGAATTGTTTGACCTATCTCGTGACCCAACAGAAAGCGAGAATGTAGTTAAAGCGAAAGCAGCAGTGGCGAGCTCCCTGACGGAACAGCTAAAGCGTGAATCCGCAAACTCGCTGGCCAGTCCGACGGCGGACCCCGGTTCCGTCAGCGCAACAACCGGAGTCCAGTTGCGAAGTTTGGGTTATATGGGAGCGGCACGTTCCGGTGGCAAAGGTAAATCCACCGACTTCTCGAAGCTGCCCGATCCCAAGGACAAGCTTGCGCTTTACAACTTGCTTGAAGAGGCTCTCCATGATGCTGAAGAAGGACGAATGGGTGAGTCCAATCGGAAGTTACTTCAGATCCTGCGTCAGGATCCCCGCATTGTTGATGCCCACCTAAATCTCGGCGTGAACCAGGCTCAAAAAGGTGAAAACGCGAGAGCCATCCAGTCCTTTAAACAGGTCCTGAAGCTGGACGATCAAAATGTTGTGGCAACGTACAATCTTGCCTTGTGTTACGCCAAACTGAAAATGTGGAAGGAAGCGGCGGAAGGATTCAAGACAACTCTGTTATTGTCGCCCGAGGATCCACAGCCACAGCTTGATTTGGGAAGAGTCTACCTTCTACAAGGAGATCTGGATGCAGCTGCTCGAACTCTGAAGAGCTTGCTTGCGATGAATGCAACATCGGCAGAAGGTCACTACCTGCTGAGTCAGGTCTATCAGGCCAAGGGCATGAAGGCTGAGGCTGAAGCCGAAAGACTCGCGGCGCAGCGTCTAGGAGGGCGTTAAGCATTTCAAGCAAGGGGTTTTGGATCTGCGAAGCATTTGGCGGATAGTCGCGTTGCAACCGTTTCCCTGTTTCCAAGAAAGAGTTGGGAGATCGCATGAGTCAAACAAGTTGGAGAAAGTCCTATTTCTGTATTGGACTGCTTCTTCTACCTTTTGTCTGGAAGATGGTTTCTTCTGAAATCAAGGGCTCCAAGGTCTGGACAACCGACACGTTCCTGGACTTTGTCGAGGGTGAACTCGGGGACGGAGGCGCCAATAGCTATATAGCTGCCGATGGCAGTATTCGCCTCATCAATCTGTACGACCTGAACCAGGATGGAAATGTCGATGTCGTTTTTCCAAGTACACACGACAATAGCGAGGCAATCGATCTGTTCATTTATTGGGGGAGGAACGGATTAAATCCCCAGAATCGAACGAGCCTTCCGACTGAAGGCGCCAAGGATGTTGCAATTGCCGACTTGAATCGAGACGGCTATCCCGATCTCGTGGTCGCCAACCGGTTCGATGGGACGCGGACGGACCTGAATTCTTACATCTATTGGGGGAGTGCCCAGGGATTGAATGCCAAGAATCGGACACAGCTTCCGACACAAGGCGCCGAATCCGTTGCGGTAGGGGACCTCAACCGTGATGGGTTTCCTGAAATCGTCTTCGCAAACAGCGGGCTCAGTTATCACGTCGCAGAAGACAAGTTCAACGAGTCATTCGTGTATTGGGGATCCTCTAATGGTTACTCGGTGGACCGGCGCCTGAATTTGAAGACGATCAATGGACGAGATGTCAAAATCGCTGACCTCAATCGTGACGGTGCTCCTGATCTTGTTTTTGCCAATGAAGGGAACAGTGCCACGGATGGGGGAATCACTATTTACTGGGGAAGTCCTGAGGGGAGGTTCTCAGGCGAACATTCCCAGAACCTGCCGGGCGAATTCAGCTCCGGTCTGGACGTGGCTGATTTCAACGGCGATGGACATCTCGACATTGCGCTGGCGAATGCGTTCCGATTGAAGGGACGTGAGCTGGGCATCTATGACATCGTCGAAGCTGTTGCCATCCCCTCCTTCGTCTATTGGGGATCGACGCAGGGTTTCTCCTCTGACCGCCGAACGGATTTGCCGACTGTCGGTGCCCGGTCGGTGACCGCCGGCGATTTAAATCAGGACGGCCTGACGGATTTGGTGTTTGCGAACAGCAGCGGAGGTGCTTCTTACGTCTATTGGGCTTCCCCATCCGGGTTCAAGGCTAACCGAAGACTGGCTTTGCCAACTCTGGCTGCTTCGCGTTGCGCGGTTGCTGATCTCAACGGTGACACGAAGCTGGATCTTGTTTTTGCCAACCGAAGCGGCGCCGGGTCTCATGAGACGGTTTCTTATGTCTATTGGGGAGATGACCGCGGATTGAGCCCAGAGCGCCGACTGGAATTGCCGACGCAGGGAGCTGCCGGGATTGCCATTGGGGATTTGGATCGAGATGGGAAGATTGACCTTGTGTTTGCCAACAAAGAAGACGGAACTGCCGGCAGCCCGACGGACACCTATATTTACTGGGGTGACGCGCGCGGACAGTTCGATCCGTTAAGGCGGCAGTCTTTGCCTACTCGCGGTCCGAACGCCTACGCAGCAGCCGATCTGAACACCGATGGGTTTCCAGATCTTTACATGCCGGAAAGTGAATCGACGATCTACTGGGGCAGCCAGCAGGGCTATGCTTCCACGCGAAAGAGTGTCATTGGTGGGAAACAAGCTATGTCCGGGCAGGCTGCCGATTTCAATCGAGATGGTTATCTGGATCTCGCCCTAAGCGAGTGGGCTCCGGGAGAAGAGGGCGCGGGGCTCTACTGGGGCGGGCCCACGGGTTATTCGGCGGCCAACCGATTTGTTTTCAAAATCGGAAGCGTTCGCTTCCACGCGATCGCGGACTTGAATCGGGACGGTTGGCCCGATGTGATTTTCCCGACTACCGCAGGTGAGGTTGTGATCTTCTGGAACAGCGCCAGTGGGTTTGGCAATGCCCGCAGACAATCGCTGCCTTGTGCGGCTGCCGTCTCCGTCGAGGTTGCTGATCTTAACGACGACGGTCACTTGGAATTGATTGTCGCGAACCTGTGGGATAAGAATCCACCCCCGAGAAAGCCTCGCTCGTTTGGCGGGTCTCCGGAAGCCGACACGTTTATCTATTGGGGAACTGCCAGCGGGTATTCGGTAGACCGTCGCCAGGTGCTGCCTTCTGTGGGAAATGAAGATGTAACGGTTGCTGACCTGAACCAGGACGGCAAACTGGATTTAGTTTTGACCAGCTATCACGCGGGCTCGACTCGGAACGCTCCTTCGCGGATCTATTGGAACGGCCCGCAGGGATTTGACCCGAAACACACCACTCTGTTGCCTACTCACTCCGCATCGGGAGCGATGATTGTTGATTTCAACCGTGACGGATGGAAAGACATCCTGATTACCTGTCATTCCTATAAGGGCAATCACCGCAACGATTCATTTCTCTATTGGGGATCTTCCGGTGGCTACTCAGCGGATAGGAGGAGCTTGTTGTACGGTCTCGGACCGCACTTAATGAATGTTGCCGATGTCGGTAATATCTACAATCGCAGCGACCGGTATGACTACATTTCGCCTCCATTTCACACAGGTTCCGGAGCGAGACTGCTAAGGCTGCGCTGGACGGCCGAGACGCCCTTTCGCTCTCATGTAGAATTTCAACTCAAACGCGCATCCAGTAGTGAGGCCCTGAAGACCGCAGCCTGGCAAGGGCCGGGTGGAGAGGGAACCTTCTTTCAAGCCTCTGGCGCCAGTCTGGAGAGTCTAAAAGTGAGCGGAGACTGGATCCAATACAAAGCAAGCTTGATCAGCCCAGACTCTGCCAATTCACCCATCCTGCAGTCGGTATCCATTGAATATCGCTGAAGGTTCCGAGCTGGCTTGCCTTGGCTAGGGCAGACTGTGTTTTTCAACGGTTGCGGCTTTTCTCTCAGAAGTTCCCGAAGGCGAAGACGCTCTCGGAAGCCAAGCGTCTGCGCCCATGTTTCATGAGGAAGTCCAAATGAAATTGAAGCAGTCTGAAGGCTGGTCGATGCCTGCGGATAGCCCATTCTACCCACAACTGCCAGCGATGTATCGCAACGTCAAAATGCACTTCGTCTTCTTCCATGCTGCAACAGAGGCAGTGTCGGAATTCCTGCCCGAGCCACTGATAGCTGCTGACGATGGTTTGTGCGTGGCTGGCGGTATCGACGTCCCGTTTTGCACGAGCTACGGTTCCTTTCAGGAATCTTTGCTATTGATGAAGTGTTGTTTCAGGTCAAAAGAAGGTTTCTACTGTTCTCATGTGTTCCACAATGGTCCGGCAGGCATTGCCGCTGGCCGTGAGATTTACGGCACCCCCAAGGTATTTGCAGAAGTCCAGATTCAAAACAGTGGGCCGACTTTGCGGACAGAGAGCTCTTTCGCGGGAGTTTCGATTCTCCAGATCAGTTCCACCATGCAGGAGAATACGGGTCAGGCCGCGATGCCCGTTTTGGTCCCTGCTTGGCGCCTTAAGATAATTCCCCGCGCGGATGGTCCCGGTCCTGCGATCAAGCAATTGATCGACTGTACCAAGGTGACCCAGGACTTGGAGATTCACTTCCAAGCGAAGGGGCAGGGAAGAATTGCTCTCGGTGCATCTCCGTTGTGCGACTTGACTCCGCTCGTTCCGATTCGGTACAGCAGTGCCTATTACATCGAGTGTAGTTATTCTGAAGGCTACGCCGAGGTTGCTCATGACTACCTCCACCCGTCTAATGCCAGTGAGGCTTGAAGTTGAGACTGAGCATTGCTACTCTCAATTACGCTTCAGACGTGGGAGGCGCGCGCGGCGATGTACGGCAGCGGCTGGCCGAAAGAGGCTCCGTGCGAAAGCTGAAGGCTTGAGAAGCCTTCAGCCCACATTCACAGCGAAGCGTTGAGACAAACGTCTCTTCACCTGCGATTGAAGACCAGAGGAAAGAACGACTCGAGATGGGGTTGACAGCTTCGCCAGAACCACTGAGTCGCAGCACACAGCAGGAATCCCTCCGACTCTCTGCATACCTGCAAATCAGCGCCCTGATCAGTCTAGCGTTGTGGATGCTGCTCCTTTTGCCCGATTTTCTGGCGCAGGGGGGGTGGTCGTCGCAGAAGATTGGTTGGGCCATGGGGGCGTACTTCAGTGTTTATCTTTTGGTTCAGATTTTGGCCGGCCACGTTGCGGACCGGTACGGGAACATTACTACAGCTCTGATCGGGGCTTGCCTTGGAGTCCTCGGCAGCTTGAACTATCTGTTGGCCTTGAAGTGGCCAGATTTCGTTTTTCCTGCGCGGATACTTCATGGGTCTGGAGCAGCGATGGTCACGGCCGGCGTCGTCTTTCACCTCGTGGATTCGGTGCCTCGCCATCTGAAAGGGAGGATGCTTGGATACTTCGGACTCCCTGGTTTCGTCATGCTGGCTGCGGGACCTTCATTGGCCGAGTTCTTCCAGAAGATCAGTGGGATTGGCGGAACGTTTCTGGCAATTCTAGGCATTCATGGAAGTATGATCTGGATTATCCGCCAGCTGCCTGAATCCTTACAGAGGCAAGATCTCCCCTCGGTGCCTTTCTCCAAGGGTTTCAAACAGGATTTCCTCAGACTGAAGTCGATCCTTTGTTTTTCTTTTGGCTTCGGATTCTGCTTCTCGGTCTGGCAGAGCTTTCTGGCGCCAGCACTGAGTCCACTGGGTGGTGGTGCCGTCTCGTTGTTCGGGCTGGGCTACGGAGCTGGCGCAGTGTTAACGCGCCTGGGAATCAGCCAGTTTCTTGAGACGGAGCAGCGGCGGCTTGCCGCTGTCTCAAGTCTGATGCTCTACGGAGTCTGCTTGGCCGGACTCCCTCAGGTCTCGCAGGTGTGGCAACTCGGATGCCTTGGCCTTTTCATCGGGATGAGCCACGGAATCTACTATCCGGCGTTGAGCGCGATTGCCGCGGAACGGTTTGAACCTGCAGGAACTGGAACTGCGATGAGTCTTTATATTTCCTCCTCGAGTTTAGGGATGTTCGTGGGACCTCCCGTCTGGGGCTTTTTGGCGGACCGAGCAGGCTATGGCTGGATTTTCGCAGGGGCTGGTGCGGCGATCGTAGCGTCCACGTTGTTTTTTGTCGCTTCAGAATGGAGGGCGCGCTGATTATGGGAAGGGCCTCAGTGGACGAGCTAAGACATTATTTATTGGTATTTAAGGGCTGACCCCACCTTTTTGCCAAATTAGGACTCTACGCAAGCAACCCCAAGTTTGACAAGTTCGATGTTCTGTTCGGCGGACATATTCCGAATCGGCTGCATCCGCTAGTTCGGCAAGCTTCGCGCTAAAGTGGACTATAAACTTGATTCAACGGCGGCATCTCACCATCTTCGAGAATCGCTTGATTCATCCAACCCCTTTCGATGGGACCAACTTCAGTAGCAGGTCGCAAAATGTAGTAAACCCAGAACGGTATCCCGAGACGACTGCCCATCCGCTTCGCGGGTGTGTCCAAGTGCGACCCAATGCGACATCGAATACTCGTCGTCGCCAGCCCAACGTACAGAATATCGCCGAGTGAATATCACGCTTGCTCCGGCGAAGAAAAGGCGATATCCTGCCAGGCATGACAAAACCAAGAGTTTCCAAACCCAAAAGCATTTTGACGGTGAAAGAGTTTCGCCAGCAGTTTGGAGAT
>Ga0187892_10003040_pt1 | contig 31627 bp, 27 predicted proteins | sample MA1701073metaG_FD_139345 | JGI IMG/M metagenome (GOLD analysis project Ga0187892, IMG submission 139345) | Bio-ooze microbial communities from a basaltic lava cave in the Kipuka Kanohina Cave System on the Island of Hawaii, USA - MA170107-3 metaG ...
AGGCCCGAAGCGCGCCACGGCCAGGATCGCGATGATCCCGCCGAATCCAGCGACGAGAAGGATCCATCTCCGCCGCATCGCGGCCGAGGGTACCACCGATGCCGAGGAGAGGAGGTGGGAGAGAAGGTGGGGTTGACACCCTAGCTACCCGTCAGCTAGAGTGAATCCAACACCGCGGGGTGGAGCAGCCCGGTAGCTCGTTGGGCTCATAACCCAAAGGTCGCTGGTTCAAATCCAGCCCCCGCAACCATTGCCGATCACGGGGTTAGCGCGCACCGCGCTGGCCCCGTTTTCGTTTCTGCTACCGTTTTGCTACCGCTGCGTCGCGTCAACGGCGCCGCCTCGCGATCCGTTGACGCCTCCCGCTGAGCCCTCGTCCTCGCCGAACACGAGGCGGTCGAGCTTGCGCGCCTCCGCCTCGTGGATGTCCGGCATGAGGTGCCCGTAGCGGTCGAGCGTCGTCTGGATCGACGCGTGGCCGAGCTGGGCCTGGATGTACTTCGGGTGCGCGCCCTGCGCGATGAGCAGGCTCGCGTACGTGTGCCGCAGGTCATGGAACCGAATCCGGCGAAGGCCCGAGCGCCGGAGCGCGCGCGCCCAGTCGCGCTTGGTGAAGTTCTCGGGGTCGATCGGCGCGCCGCTCTCGGCGCAGAAGACGAGCTCGCCGCGGAAGCGGCTCGGTAGCCGCGCGAGCGCCTCCTTCACCGTGCGCGTCATGTCGATCGACCTTCGCGAACGCTTCGACTTCGGCGTGACGAACTTGCCGCGCCAGAGCGCGCGGCGCACGTCGATGCGGTTGCCCTCGAAGTCGACGTCCTCCCATCGGAGCCCGAGGAGCTCGCCGCGTCGCATCCCGGTCATCACCGCGCAGAGCAGGAGCGTCCCGACCCGATCGTCGGTGTGACGAAGGAGCCGGTGGATCTCCGCCGGCGTGAGGATCTGCATCTCCTGATCCTCGCCGCGCGGCCGCTCGGCGTACTGTGCCGGGTTCGCGTCGACGTAGCCCCACTGGACGGCGTGTTTGAACATCTCCTTGAGGATCACCATCACGTTGCCCACCGTCTTCGGCTTGAGGCCCTTCGCGAGGAGCGCCTTCATGAACTCCCTGACGTGGGGCAGCGCGATGTCTGACAGCCGCGTCGCGCGGAAGAACGGCACGATGTGGAGCCGCAGGTTCACCCGGTACCCGACCAGCGTGGACTCTTTCAGCCGGCCGAGCTGATGCCGGAGGACCAGGTAATCCTCGTCCCACTTCGCCGCGAACTCGGTCATCGTGATCGGCTGCCGGGTCAGGCGAAACTTGCCCTGCCGGCGCTCCCACATGCGCTGGGCCAGGACCTGCCGGGCCTCGTGCAGGTTCGGGCCGATGGTCTCCCACCGGCGCTTCCCCAGCGCGTCGTAGTACAGGATCGCGTAGTGCTTCCCCCGCTTCCGGATGGCCCCCACTCATCGCCTCCTTTCTCTCGGAGGCCATGCCGGCTCCCTCTGATCTCTCGGGGTGACAGATGAGATAGCGGAGCCGGCGTGCGTAGTCAACGGGGCGATCGCGGTGGGCGGGATCCGGTCGCCCTGAGCGGGTCGCGCCCCGCGCCGTCCCGACCGAACGAGCGCGCCCAGGCCAGCAGTTCCTCGCGATCGAAGCGGAGGTACTTGCCGAGCTTCACGTGCGGCACCGCGTTTGTGCGCGTGCGCTCGTAGAGCCAGCTCACCCTCACGCGGAGGAGGTCGGCCGCTTCCTGGATCGTGAGCCAGTCCATCGCCGTCGGCGCTGTCGCAGCGCCGCGGCTGGTTCCGCAAGGCGAGTGCCACGCCGGGACGCCGGCGCCGATGGACGGCCTGGGCGTTCGGGATCGCCTGGATTTCCGGCGCATTCACGCGCGGGGGCCCCGGCGCGCGGCCAAACGGGCGAGCTGAGACGCGCCGAGCGAGTTGCGATTTCGGTTGCGGATTCCATTGCGGATTGCGGCGCCCAGCGACGCGACGTTCCGAGGAAGGAAGATCACGCGTTTCGACGCCTCAGACGGCGCTGGCGGCGAGGCTCGTCTTGTGTTCGGTTCGACACCGACGCGAAAGAGGGGTATCGGAATCACCTCGTCGCTGTCCGGTGCGCTGATCTGGATCGCAGTCGACGCCGCATAATCCGCAAGTAATCCGCAACCGAATCCGCAAGCCCGGCCCGGCGCGCTTCTGGCTCGACCGCCCCGTCGATTCCTCCCCGATGTCGAAGCCCGCGAATTTCATCGCCCCGACGTCAACGCTGTCCCGCCGCATTGGTGTGGCACACGCGTTGCCCTCCCACCGCGACGCGCGCGACGGCGCGAGTGATCGACGGGCGACGCGAGGGGAAGGAGACGGCCGCGATGAAGGTGATCCACGGGGCGCTGAGAGGGCTCCTCCAGGAGGTCAAAGACAAGAAGGTCGACGCCGTGCGCGTCGCCGGCTTCATGCAGTCGGACGTGGTCGCCAACGGGATCCCGCGTTACACGGCGTGGGTCGTCGTGACCGCGATGCTCGACTGGGATCTCTGGACGGAGTGGCGCCTGCTCGTCGGCCGCGGCCACGCGGAGGTGACCGAGCGGGGCGCGGTCCTGCCCATGCGTATCGCCGAGCTCATGAAGGAGCGCGCGGCGGACGTTCGCACACGGGTGACGGAGGCGGGGCTCGACGTGCGGGACGGGATGCTCGCGCACGACGCCGAGGCGATGGATGGGGCGCTCGACTGAGCCTGTCAGTGCCGAGCCGAGAAGCGTCGAACGAAGCGACTACCGGGAGGCGTTCATGAGCGCACGCATCGTTGTGAACCTGGCGCAAGGGGTCGCGCAATCGGCCATCGACCGCGCGCCCGACGGCGGCACCTTTCTCTCGATCTGGCAGGGCGGTGAGGTCGTGATCGTAAAGCTCTCGCTCCCGAGTCTCGAGGCGCTGCAGGCCATGCTCGCCCGAGAACTCGCGATGGCGGCTGGCGACGCCAAGCCGGCCGTCGATACCGGATCGCCGGGCGACGCACAGGCACCGGTCGACGCCACCACGCCGCCTCCGGACGAGGCTCCCTGATGCCCGACCTCGACCTGATCAAGACGCTCTCGCCGCTCGGCGTCGGCGGGCTCCTCGCCGTCGTGATCTTCGTCTTCTACCGGCTCGACTTCCTCCGCGAGCGCCAGAACCACAAGGCCGAGTGCGAGCGGCAGGCCCGGCGCGAGGAGCGGCTGCTCGACATGATCGAGCGCAACGCCGCCGCGTCCGAGCGCCTGGCCGTCACGATCGAGAACCTCGGCAAGATGCTCGAGCACGAGGGGCACCGGCCGTGAAGCTGCTCTTCGACTCCCTGGATGCCCTCCTGGCGGAGCTCCGCGATCGGAAAGCGGAAATCGTGCGCGTATCGCCGGCGCTCGAGCTCGATCGGGGTCCGCGCACCGCCGGTGTGCCGCAGCTCGTGAGTCGGGTTCTGGTGACCGCGGCGCTGGACGATCACCACTGGGTCGAGTGGCGGTACTGGGTAGGCCGCGGGATCGCGGACATCACGCCGAGCGGCTTCCAGCTCCCGGCGGCGCTCCTGACCAGGCGCGATCGCGCGCTCGCGGAGGTCTCCAGGCGAGTGGACGAGGCTGGCTTCCGGATCCGCGAGGGGATCCTCACGCACGACCAGGGCGTAATGGACACCTTCCGGCTGTGAACGCCGGAGTGGGCGGTGCACTCGGGACGGCACGCGGCGGCCCCAGCCGCGCGTGCGAGCGAGGTCGCCATGAGGGACTGCCGGTCGGCCAATGTGCGGAAGATCCTCGTCCTCAGGATGCGTGCGGCGAAGCTCGCCGCCGACTACGAGCGGGCGCAGAGCGACGCGGCGCCGGCGCGGCACCGGGCGCGGCAGCTCCTCGAGGAGGCGCGGATGCTGAAGGGCACGCTCACCACCTGCGAGCTGGCGGAGCTGCGGCGGGCCTGGAGCGGCGTGTAATTCAGCCGGCCGCGACTCCGGCGGTCCGGGTCCCGCGCCGGCTCGACGTCCTGCCGTTGACGCTGACGAAGGACGGCCGGCTGGCCAACGAGGCCCAGGTCGCGAGGCTGGAGAAGTTCGCCGCCTCCGCCACCGACTGCTTCGTCTTCTGCCACGGCTGGCTCTACGACGAGGCGGAGGCGCGGCAGGACGCGGCGCGGTTCTTCACGCTGCTCGACGGCGTTCTCGAGCCGTTGCGCGAGCGCGTCGTCCCGCTGCGCGTCGGCCTTCACTGGCCGTCGAAGCCGTTCGCCGATCCCGAGCTGACGCGAGGCGCGGCCGACGACGGGCTCTGGCCGTGGCTCGAGCGGCGTGCCGGCGACGGCTCACGCCGGCGCCACATGACGAACGGCTTGCGCGGTCGAGCGGGCGATTCCAACCTCGCACTCCTCCGCGACCTCGGCGCGTCCGAGATCCCGAGGAGCCCGGAGGAAGAGGCCGAGCTCGACCTCCTCGCCCGGCGGCTCGCCGGCGCGGAGCGCGGCGGCTTCTCCGTCTCGCCGTTCCAGGCGCTGAGCTTCTGGACGATGAAGCGCCGCGCCGGGGACGTCGGTGAGCGTCTCGGGCGCGAGTGCCTGGCGCCGCTCTGGCGCTCGCTCACGCGGGCGCCCCGCCTTCACCTGGTCGGCCACTCCTTCGGCGCGAAGCTGGCGACCTCCGCGGTCCTCGGCGGAGCGCGGCCCGAGAGCCTGACGCTCCTGCTCGGCGCATTCTCTGCGTTCGCCTTCGCGCCGGAGATCCCGCGCTTCGATCGCCCGGGGTTCTATCACCGCGTCCTGGCCGAGCGCCAGGTGCAGGGCCCGATCGTCGTGTTGCGCTCGGACCACGACACCGCGCTCGCGACGTTCTACAGCACGCTCACCGGAAGCGATGAGGTCGGTCGCAGGCGCGATGGCGCGCGCGGCCCGGGCCGGCGAACGCTCACCAAGCCCGTCGCCACGAGCGCGCTCGGCGCCGTGGGCGCGCGCGGCGTGGGCGCGCCCGAGCTCGATCTGGTCGACGTTCAGCGGACAGGCATCCCCGACTACCGCATCGTCAACGTCGACGGCTCGCGGGTGGTGCGCGCGAGCGAGGCGTTCGTCGGCGCGCACCGCGACATCTACCGCCGCGAGGTCGCCACGCTCGCCGCGATGGCGGCGGGGCTCCTGGTCGGCGGCCCGGAGGGCGCGCGGCCGCGGCCTCTCGACCCGCTGGCTGCCCGGTGAGCGCGGCGCACCGGGAGCGGAGGTCGGCGGGCGCCGCTCCCTGGTGGGAGGAGACGCCGGCCCTCGCCTCGCTCGACTTCGGACTGGCCACGACGCCCCGGGACTTCGAGGGAGCGTTCCGGCTGCTCCACGACCGCTACGTCTGGCGGGGCTACATGGCCCCGGAGGCCTCCGGGCAGCGTCTCGGCGCCCACAACCTCCTGCCGTCGACGAAGGTGATCTTGGCCCGGTCCGGGGATCGCATGGTCGGGACGGTCACCCTCGTCGAGGATTCGTGCCTCGGCCTGCCGATGGACGAGGCCTTCGGCGCGGAGCTGGGGAGATTGCGTGAGCGAGGCTGCCGGCTGGCCGAGGCGGCGTCGCTCGCCGTGGGCCGGACGGAGGGCGCCTCAGGAGTCGCGGTCGTGGTCAGGCTCCTCCGCCTGGCGATCCTCTACGCGGCGCGGATCGCTCGCCGGGACCGGCTCTGCTTCACCGTCACGCCGCGACATCGCGACTTCTATCCGCGCCTGTTTCCCATGCGGCGATTCAAGGAGTCGCGGACCTACCGGCGCGTAAACGCGGCCCAGGTCCTCGGCCTCTACCTCGATCTGAGACTGGTGCGCGCGCTCATCCGCATGGAGCGAGCGGGGCTCTCCACCGGACCTGCGGGCCGGTTCCTGTGCGGCCCAGCGACGTCGGAGATCACGACGCGCCTGCGCCGCGACCTGCCCAGGACCGCGCTCACGCCCGCCGAGTGGGCCAGGGTCTTCGCGGAGGCCGGGCCGTGGGCCGACGCGGTGCCGGCCGCGTTCTTCGCCGCGGGCCCGGAGCCGGCGGAGCAACGGCGGTGACCGTGGCTACGTCGTGCGCGGCGCGCAGGCCCCTGTCCCGGGCCGTCTGGTGGACCGACGACGAGGTTTCTGCTGGTGTCGAGGTCCGGCTCGCGCGGACGTTCGCCGATTTCGACGCGGCATTCCGTCTCGTGCACGACCAGTACGTCCGTCGCGGGTTCGTGGCCGCGGAGCCGTCCGGGCGTCGCGTCGGTGCTCACGCGCTCCTGCCCTCGACGAAGGTCCTCATCGCCACTGCGGACGGGCGCGCGGCCGGCACGATGACGGTGATCGAGGACTCTCGCCTCGGGCTGCCGATGGACATGGCGTTCACCCGCGAGCTCGACCGCTTGCGCGCCCGCGAGCGCCGTCTGGCGGAGACCAGCGCGCTGGCCCTGGCGCCCCCGTGCAGGCGGCAGAGCGCGGCCATCCTCATCCGGCTGTTCCGCCTGGCGGCGCTCTACCTCACCACCGTCGCGCGCGCCGACGACATGTGCTTCATCGTCCACCCGCGCCATCAGGGGTTCTACCGGAGCCTCTTTCCCTTCGAGCAGTTCCCCGAGCGCCACGCGTACGCCCCGATCAAGGGCGTGCCTCCCTCGACGGGGTTCCGAGCCGATCTGCGCCTCGTCCGCGCGATCGTCCGCGCCGAGCGGTTGGGCCTGTCGCCCGGCCCGCTCTATCGCTTCATGTTTGGACCCGCCGCACTCCGCGACGTCACGCGGCAGGTGCGGCGAGACCTCGCCGCATCCACGCTGACGCCTCACGAGTGGGCGTGGCTCTTCGCGCCTCCTGACGGGCCGACGCCAGCCCGCTCCGCGGATGCGATCGAGGCACCGTGAACAACCAGACTGGAGGACCTGATGATTGTCAGTGACGAGATCGTCGTGGCGCTGGAGGACGAGCGGGCGAGCGTCGAGGCCCGGGGGAAGGGGACGCGGGTTGACTGGACCGTGCTCGCCTACCTCGCCGGCGACAACGACCTCGAGGGCGCGCTGCTCGCGGACCTCCGCGAGATGGAGCGCGTCGGCTCGCAGCCGGGGTCGGTGGAGATCCTCGCCCAGGTCGACCGCGCGCGTGGCCAGGACGCCTCCGACGGCAACTGGACGGGCACGCGCCGCTACTACGTCACGCGGAGCGCCAACCCCCGCCGGATCGGCTCGACGTTGCTCGCTGACCTCGGCCCCACCAACACCGGCGACCCATGCGTGCTGAAGGACTTCATCTCCTTCGGCGCCGCCCGCTACCCGGCGAAGGCCACGATGCTCGTGCTCTCGAACCACGGCTCGGGCTTCTGGGTCCCGCCGGAGATGCTCTCGGGCCAGGGCAAGCGACCGGAGCGGCGTGGGCGAGGCCTCCGGCACGGCTTCTTCCAGCCGACGCGCGAGTGGCTCCTGGCGCCGGACGCGATCCGCGGCATCGCCTACGACGACGGCTCCGGCGACTGCCTCGACAACCGCGAGCTGAAGCAAGTGGTCGCACACGCCCATCGGGTGCTCGGGCGGCCCCTCGACATCGTCGGGATGGACGCCTGCCTGATGACGATGCTGGAGGTCGCCTACCAGCTCCGCGACCATGCGCGGATCCTGGTGGGCTCGGAGGAGCTCGAGCCCGGCGCCGGGTGGCCGCACGCGATGATCCTCGGCGACTTGGTGGCGCGGCCGGCGATGGCGCCGGCCGAGCTGGGCGCAGCCGTCGTCCGTCGCTACGCCGAGTTCTACGGCACCGACGGTCCGGACATCACGCAGTCGGCGGTCGACCTCGGAAAGCTCGACGACCTGGTCGCCGCGGTGGATCGGCTCGGGCGCGTGCTCCTCGCCGCACTCCCGAGCTCGGGCCTCGAGCTGGCGCTCTACCGGGCGTGGCGCCGCGCCCTCCGGTTCTTCGACGACCTCTACGTGGACCTTCATCACCTCGCCGTCAACCTGGCCGCCGCCACGAGCCGGCGCGACGTGAAGAGCGCTGCGGTCGAGGTCCAGCGAGCGATCGAGGGGGAGGGCGGCCCGATCATCGCCGAGCGCCACGGCGGCCGCCGCATGGCGCCGGCGCGCGGGCTCTCCATCTACTTCCCGCCGTTCCGCGACCCGTCGGTCTTCTACCGCGAACTGGACTTCGCGCAGAAGACGCGATGGGCGGACTTTCTCGACGCGTACCTGGGCGCGCCGAAGGGGGTTGAGGCATGACTCGACGCCGCCAACTCGATCGCGATCAGGAGGAGAAGCCGATCATGCACGCGCTCGCCCGCACGCTCGCGATGGTGGCCGCTGCCCTGCTCACGACCGGCTGCGTCGGCGCCGCTGAGCTGGTCCGGGCGCTCGGCCAGGACCCCGCGTCGGTCTGCGTCAGTGTGACGACGATCTACGGCAAGGGCGCGGCGTGCCGCGTCGGGAGCGCGGTCGAGGTGAAGGCGGGCGACGGCGCGATCTCGGTGACATCGAAGTGAACGCGCACGGCACCGCGCGCGCAGGCGTCGCGCAGTGAACGGCCGCGTGGTGTGGGTGGTCGACGGGGACACGATCCACGTCAAGCTCGGCCACCGCGTGGAAAAGGTTCGCTACATCGGCGTCAACGCGCCGGAGATCCCGCATCCCACGCCGGGCTGGGTCAAGGGCGGCGCCAGGGCCCACGCGGTGAATCGCCAGCTCGTTGGCGGGAAGGACGTGGCCCTCGAGCTCGACGTGCGCCACCGGGATGACTGGAGGCGGCTGCTGGCCTACGTCTTCGTGAGGCGCGGGAGGGGGCGGAGGCGCCTGTTCGCGAACGCGGAGATGGTTCGACGGGGCTTCGCGCAAGTCATGACGATCCCCCCGAACGTCAGGTACCAGGAGCGGTTTCTCAAGCTCGAGCGCGAGGCACGAGAGGCGCGGCGCGGACTCTGGGGCGAAGGGTGACGCGTGTCGCCGACGTCGCTCAACCTCCACGCGGAGGCGCTGGAGGATCTCCGGCGCTCGGGGCTCGACGACGCGACGATCGCGGAGGCCGGGCTCTACACGCCGGCGCCCGGCGATCTCTCACGCCTCTTGCCCGCGCGGCTCGTCGAGCGCGTGCGCCACGTCCTCGTGTTCCCGTACGACGCGCCGTCAGCGCACGGAAGCCTGTGGCGGCGTGACGACGAGTTCGTCCGTTCGAAGCTCTTCCCGCCCGTCGACGACGGCCAGGGGCACACGATCCGCTACTACCAGAAGGGCGGCACGCCGCCGCGACTCTACGTTCCCGTGCGCGCTCGCGCCGCGCTTGCCGATCCGAACATGCCGCTCCTGATCACCGAGGGCGAGAAGAAGGCGCTCAAGGCGAACCAGGAAGGGCTCGCGTGCGTCGGGCTCGGCGGGCTCTGGAACTGGCAGGCCGCCGGCCGGCCGATCCCCGATTTCGACCGCATCGACTGGTTCGAGCGCGAGACGACGATCGCCCCGGACTCCGACGCGTGGACGCGCCCGGATCTCCTGCAGCCGGTGTTTGCGCTCGGCAAGGAGCTGGAGACCCGCGGCGCGAAGATCACGGTGCTCAAGTTGCCGTCGGGCCCGGCCGGCGCCAAGGTCGGCCTCGACGACTACCTCTGCGCGAACGCTCTCGACGCGTTCGCCGAGCTGCCGCGACTTGCGCTCAAGCACACGGCATTCAGCCGGACGAGCATCTGGTGGCGGGCGTGGGTGAAGCGCAAGGAAACCGAGCCGCACAACGGTGCCGGCGAGCCGAGCGTCCTCGAGCTGCTCGAGCGCGGCGAGACGACGCGCTTCCTCCACCCCGCGCTCGATGTCGTCGATGGCGTCCTCTACTACGGTGTTCCGGTCGGAGACAAGCTCACGATCGTCACCTCGAAGCGAGAAGGGTTCACGCCGGAGAGGCTGCCGGCCGGGTTCGCGCTCCGCCACGCCGACCCGGGGCCGTCGACGATCAGGCACGAGACCGCGGCGGCATGGCTCGCCGGCCGCGGCGAAGGCTCGGTTGCTCACGCGCTCGACGGCCTCGCGGCGTTCCTCGCGCGCTATGTCGCGCTCCGCGATCCGGGCGCCGCGCTCTGGCTCGGCGCCTGGGCCCTCGGGACCTGGTGCTACCGCGCGTTCCGCGTCTTCCCATATCTCTCCGTGCGCTCGGCGGAGCGCCGGTGCGGCAAGAGCCGGATGATGCGGCTGCTCTGTCGCGTCGCCTTCAACGCCTCGCCGCCCACGACGCACCCGACCGAGGCGCAGCTCTATCGCGAGGCGGCCCGGCGGAGCGGCGTGCAGGCGTTCGACGAGATGGAGTCGCTGAAGAGCGGCGCCGACAAGGAGCGGCTCGCGACGCTGATCAGCGTGCTCAACGTCGGCTTCGAGCAGGGCGGCGCAGTGTCGCGGCAGGAGAAGCGCGGCGAGCGGTTCGTCGAGGTGCTCTACGAGGTCTACGCGCCGCGGGTGATCGCCGGCATCGCGGGGCTGAAGGAGACGCTGGAGGACCGCAGCCTCACGCTGGTGATGTTCCGCCGGCGAAAGGACGAGCCGGTGGCGCGGCTCGGGCGCGAGACAGATGCCGAGGCGCAGGCATTGCGGGACGCGTGCGCGCTCGCCTGTCTCCGCCGCATCGACGACATCCTCCAGGCGTACGAGCTGGCGCCGAAGATCCTCGACCGCCAGGACGTCGACGACCGCGCGGTGGACCTGTGGGCGCCGCTGCTCTCGCTCGCGATGGTGGCCGACGCCGAGGCGGGTGGCGATCGCTCCGCGCGGATCCTGCGCGCGGCCCGCGAGGTGAGCGACGCGCGCGACGCGGACGACGAGGCTGGCTCGGCGGCGCGGCTGATCGCGGCGCTCCAGAACGCCGCGGCGAACATCGGAACGTCGGCGACGCCGACGCGCCTGCTCGAGGCGCTGCAAGAGAACGGCTACGCGTGGGTGAAGAGCACGCGCCGGCTCGCCGGGTTGCTCGCGCCGCTCGGGCTCGTCGCGCGCCCGGGCCGCGAGGACGGCCGGCCGGTCCGGCTGTACCAGCTTCTCCCCGACACGCTCACCGACCTCGCCCGCCGCTACAACCCCGCCGCGACGGTTTCGACCGAGCCTGACACCCTGCCGGAACCGGCAGAGGGCGTCGACAACCGTAGACAAGCGTCGACAGCCCCGTGAATTCAAATACTTGCAAGAGTTCTCGGCGCCCTCGCCACACCGCGCGGCGGTGTTCTGGAAGCCCGCGAAAAGACAGGCGCGTCGACGCCACAACGGGTGTCGACGGTTTGTGGCAGTTCCGGCGGTGCGGAGGAGACCGGTGAGCGACCTGGCCGTATCGCTGACCGCGCTCGCGGACTCGTTGGAACCGGCGACCGTCACCGACCGTACGCACGCCGTCGCCGCGGTCATCGAGCCGACCGAGATCCTCGCCCTGCCGCTCGATCGGTTCGCGCGCCAGGGCCAGTGCCTCGAGGTCCGCATCCCCTGGCTCGAGGTCACGCTCTGGTTCGTGCCCGAGGAGCGGGACGCTGCGGCGATCGCGCGGACCGGCACGAGTCGCGGTCGGGTGTGGACGGCGAGCGAGCTGGCGGCGCTGATGGCGTTGCCGGAGCGGGCGCCGGCGACGGTCGAGACGATCACACGCGCGAAGCTCGGCCTCGACGGCGACATCGTCGAGGTCCGCCCGCGTCAGCCGGACCTCGGGTGAGCGCTCGCAGGCGCGATGGCGAGATGGCGCAGGAGAAGTCGGCGACCGCCGTCGTCGCGCGTCAGTCGACGCTGACCTGCCCGACATGCGGCTGTCCAGTCCACCCGCAGCCGCGAACCTGGGAGGTCGTCTGCACGGTCTGCGGCGAGAAGCGGTGGCCGCTCGCCGTGCTCAAGCCCGAGGCCTTCGTGTGCGCACGCTGTCGCGTGACGTCGCCGGAGAAGCGAGCCGCGGCCCGGGCTGCGGGCAAGAAATCGGCGGAGTCGCGCCGGAAGCGGGCTGCGCGTTGATTTGCGTTCGCTGGCGGCCAGGTTTTATGCGAGCGCGATCTCCTCCCTCGCCTCCATGACCGTGATCGTCGTCAACGAACGCACGGCAACGAACACCAATCACGAGGGAGAGGCGATGGCAAAGGCCAAGGCGAAACCGAAGACGAAGGTGCCGTTCGGCGGCTACGAGGTCTGCTTCAAGGGGCAGACGGAGACGCTCGAGGAGCTGTTCGGCAGCGCCCCGATGCCGCCGTCCCAGATGACGAAGAAGCTCTGGGAGTTCGTGAAGCGGCACAAGCTCGCGACGAAGGGGTAGGACGCCGGACCGCAGGGTGGCGAGCAGCAATACTCGGCTTGTCACCCTGCGGTGCAACGAAAAGATTCGCCGGCGGCGTGGGACGACCCCGTCCCGACCAACGATGGACTGAAACCTCCCGCTCCGATGTGGACGGCGAATTCAACTGGCCGTTCTGCTCTGGTTTGGACTACACTGATCCCGCTTGACCATGCCTGGGACGAGGGCTCACGTGAACGACCTGGCTTCGCTGACGATTCGGCAGGTTGCGGACTATCTCCAAGTCGCCGAGCGGACCGTGTACAAGCTCGCGTGGGCCGGCGAGCTGCCCGGCTTCAAGGTCGGGAACACGTGGCGGTTCAAGAAGGAAGACATCGACAGATGGATTGAGACGAAGAAGCGGCGAGCTCGATCTTCGTCACGTCGGTGAACGAGACCATGGCGGACAGTCGCGTGAGCTTCCCCGTCGGTCAGCACGTCACGCTTCGCGGGCACTTCGACGTGCCCGTGCTTCTTGAGGAAGCTCGCGCGCTCGGGCCAGATGGCTCGGCCGGTTACGAGTGCCGGGTGAGACTCGCTGACGGTCGCCTCGACGAGGTGGTCATCTCCGCCGCCGAAGCCGCGGCGCTCGCGGGACTCGAGCGACGAGACGTCGGTGGGCTCAAGCCCGTCGATGCCGACAAGCTTCGGCTCCTCGTGGAGTCCGCGCGGATTCGCCTGGCGTACGCATACGACCCACAGTTCGCCGTCAGCCTCTCCGGCATCCGCACGCTTCCCCACCAGATCGAGGCGGTGTACCAGCGGATGCTCCCCCAGCCGCGCCTCCGGTTCTTACTGGCTGACGATCCAGGCGCGGGCAAGACCATCATGACGGGGCTGCTCCTCAAGGAGTTGAAGCTCCGGGGCGTCATGGAACGGGTGTTGATCCTTTGTCCGGCGCCACTGGTTCCGCAGTGGCAGGACGAGCTCCTGCGCTGGTTCAACGAATCCTTCGAGCCGATCGACTCGGCGCGGGACAAGTGGAGCCTGACGAACGCGTGGGCCAAGGAAAACCAGGTCATCGCCTCGATCGACTACGCGAAGCAGGACGACGTGCGCGACCGCGTTGCGGAGCAACCGTGGCACGTGGTCGTCATCGACGAGGCCCACAAATGCTCGGCGCGGACGACGTCCGGGGGCGCGGGGCGTGAACCGAAGGTCGAGGCGACGCAGCGCTACGAGTTGGCGGCTCGCCTCACCGCCCGGGCCGAGCACGTGATCCTGCTCACCGCGACGCCCCATCATGGAGACGAAGACCGCTTCGCGCATTTCCTCCGGCTGCTGGATCCTGACCTCTTTCCCGAGCCGCACCGCGTCGGCCGGCAAGCAACGACGATTCGCCGGGACGTGCTCCGACTCGGCAAGGAATGCCCCTGGGCGCTCCGGCGGCTCAAAGAGGACTTGAAGGACCTCCACGGACGCCGGCTGTTTCCTGATCGGCACGCGAAGACGGTCACGTTCCGCCTGAACGTCGACGAGTACGCGCTCTACAAGGCCGTGACGGCGTACATCAACGAGTTCCTGCCGCAGCAGACCGGCCGCCGTCGGTCAAGCGCGGCGCTGGCGCGGACCGTGTTCCAGCGGCGGCTGGCGAGTTCGACCTGCGCCATTCACGAATCGCTCAAGCGCCGCCTGGAAAAGCAGCAAGCGTTACTGAAGGAACTGGAAGGCCTCCCGCCCGCCCAGCGGGCCCGCCGGCTCGCGGCTCTCCAGGGTCGGCTGACCGATCTCGAGCAAGACGACGACGATCTCGACGAGGCGACCCGTGATCAACTCGTTGACGAATACACTGCGGCCGTCGAGCTTGAGCAGCTCAGGGCGGAGATCGTCGCGCTCCGCGAGCTCGTCGAGCAGGCGGCGCGCGTTCGTGGGCAAGCCCGCGATTCTAAGCTGGCGGCGCTCCAGCAGTGTCTCAGAGAAGCGCAGTTCGCGGAGCTGAAGGACGGGCGCGGCAAGCTCCTGATCTTCACCGAGGCCCGCGACACCATCTACCACCTGGCCGAGCACCTCGAGCGCTGGGGCTACTCGATCTGCCAGATCCATGGCGGCATGAACCCTCACGAGCGGCGCCGCGTCCAGGACCAGTTCCGCACGGCGACCCAGATCTGCGTGGCGAACGAGGCGGCCGGCGAGGGCATCAACCTCCAGTTCTGCCACTTGATGATCAACTACGACCTGCCGTGGAATCCGACGCGGCTCGAGCAGCGTTTGGGCCGCATCCATCGTATCGGCCAGGATCGGGACTGCTACGCGTTCAACTTCGTCGCCACGGAGTCTGAGGACGCCGAGCCGGTCATCGAGGGACGCATTCTTGAGCGCCTCCTCCAAAAACTGGAACAGATGAACGACGCGCTCGAGGGCCGGGTCTTCGACGTGATCGGCGAAGTGCTCTCGCTGAACGACGTGAACCTCCCCGAGATGCTTCGTGACGTGGCCTACGACCCCCGCCGGCTCGACGAGTACATCGATCAGATCGACCGGATCGATCCCGCAAAACTCAAGGAGTACGAGGCGGCGACGGGGATCGCGCTCGCACGGGCGAGCGTCGACTTCACGGGTTTCCAGCAGCGGAACCTGGAGGTCGAGGAGCGTCGGCTCATGCCGCGGTACGTCGAAGCTCAGTTCCTCGCCGCAGCGCGGGAGGTCGGGCTTCGCGTCGAGCCCCGGGCCGATGGTTTGTGGCGGGTCGAGCACGTGCTCGGCGATCTTCGCTCGGATCGCCTCGAGGCGGTGCGACGGCTGGGAAAACCGGAGCCGGTCTACCGGAAGATCACCTTCCACAAGCGACACCTCGAAGAGGATACGCACGTCGATGCGGTCCTCCTGGGTCCGGGGCACCCGCTCTACGGCGTCGTCGACGAGCGGCTGAACGAACGGCTCGGCGCCTTGCAAGGCGGAATCGGCGTTTTCGCGGATCCGCTCGCCTCGGCGCCCTACCGCCTCCACTTCTTCGAGCTCACGGTCCGCGGCAAGGATGCGCGTGGCAATGACGTCACGCTCTACGGAGAGCTGGTGGCGGTGCGCGAGGAGGGGAGCCACCGCGAGATCGTGCCCGGCGACACGATCCTGAACTTTCCGCCCCACCCGTCGCCCCCGCCTCTCGTCGATGTCGCCGTCGACTGGCAGGCGGCGGCCGATTTCGTCAAGAGCACGTACCAGCTCGAGTGCCGGATGCGTTCTCAGCGCGAGCGCGAGCGTTTCGCGGAGATCTGCCGCGACTATCTCGTTCGGTCGTTCGATGCTCGGATCCGCCGTGCCCAGGAGCGCGTGATGGAGCTGATGGCGCGCGAGCGCGAGGCGCCGGAGGTTGCTCTCGCTCGCCAGAGGGCGCAGCAGGAACTGGCAGAGCTGGAGCGCGGGCGTACCGACCGGCTGGAGGGCCTCACGCGCCTGGCGATCGCGCGGACGGGGCCCGCCCGTCACGTGGCCACAGCGCTGGTGTTGACGGCCGCGGACGCGCCGGAGCCCCAGCTCGCCGTTTTGGCCGAGGAGCTCGACCCCGAGACACGCCGGCGGAGCGAGCTCGCGGCTGAGGACCTGGTCGTCGCAGCGCTGATCGAGGAGGGCTTTCCACGCGACCAGGTCGTCCGTGTCGGATCGCAGAAGATCGGCTTCGACATCCGTGCGCATCGAGTCCGTGACGTCGCCACTGGTGAGCTGGAAGTGAAGCGGGTCGAGGTCAAGGGGCGCCTGCGCGGGCAACCGATCCGCCTCACGACCAACGAGTGGTACAAGGCGCAGCAGCTCGGCGAGACATACTGGCTCTACGTCGTCTGGGATCCGCTGGGCTCCGCGCCGCAACTCGTGCGCATCCAGAACCCCGCGGAGCGGCTGGACCACGCCAAGCGCGAGATCGTTACGGCCCGAATGTTCGAGATCGCGGCAGCCGCGATCACCTCGGTGGTGGGCTGATGGACACGTCCGTTCGCAAGGTCGTCGACGACCGGCGGCTGATCGAAGACTTTCTCCCGATCCAGTCGATCAGCACGGAAGCTCGCATCGAGAACAGTGTGACGCAGGCGCGCGGGTATCTGTCCAAGGCTTTGCTCTCGATCCTCCATCGCTGGTGGGCGCGCCGGCCGCTCGTGGCGTGTCGAGCTGCGGTCTACGCCGCCCTCGTACCGGCCGATCAGTTCCGCCCGACGAATGGACCCGAGGAGAAGCGGGAGAGTCTCGCGCGGGCGAACGCCGCCAAGTTCCTCGAGCGCCTCTGCCGCCGCACCGTGACCCGCAAGGATCTCGAGGCCGCGGCGGAGCACATCCGCACCGCGCATGGTGGGCGTGTGCCGCGTGTGCTGGATATGTTCGCCGGCGGCGGGTCAATTCCACTTGAGGCCGCCAGGCTCGGGTGTGAGTCGCACGCTCTCGAGCTAAACCCGGTCGCGCACCTGGTGGAGTTGGCGACTCTCGTCTACCCGGCAAAGTTCGGCGCGACGCTAGTCGAGGAAGTCCGTCGATGGAGCCGGATCATCTTCGAACGCACGAAGGCGGAGGTGGGAGACCTGTACCCTCCGGTCCCCGACCCGAAGGCGCCTCCCCAGGAGATCGGCGGCGAGCGCCAGACTCGTTTGAAGGGGATGGAGCATCCACAAGGGACGTTCACTGTACCCGCCGGCTATCTGACTCCAGTGGCCTATCTGTGGACCCGCACGGTGCCGTGCCGCAACTGCGGCGCGACGGTTCCCTTGCATCGCCAGACGTGGCTGAGAAAGAAGGCTGGCGGGCTTGTGGCTCTTCGCCCACTAGCGTCCGACCGGGATCGCCGAGTGGGGTACGAGGTTCTTGAATCGTTCTCTCGTGACCCGGACGAAGCGATTCGCCAGTGGGGCTTCGACCCCACTGACCTCTCAAGCGGCGGCGAGACGGAATGCCTGTTTTGCCGTGCGGCGGTTACGGCGGACCACATCAAGGAGTGTGGGAGCAGCGGGAAGATCGGCCTTCAGCTGATGGTTGCGATCGGCACCAGGGAAGGGCATACGGGGAAGGTGTACGTGCCAGGCCGGCCGTCGTCTGGGCTGGAGCCGGACGAGGATTCAGTGGCCCGGCGCCTGGAAGAGGTGCTACGCGAGGCCGGCCTAACTGTACCGGCAGAACCTCTTCAGTCCATCCGCCCTTCGCCGAATGCGCGCGGCGTATCCGCGGTAACGCGCTTCGGATTTAGGGCTTGGCACCAATTGTTTACCAGGCGTCAGTTGCTGGCACTCTTTACCTTCATCAAACACCTGAGAACAGCACACGACGAGATGCTCCAAGGCTCGGGTGACCCGCGCCTAGCCCGCGCAGTGGCGACCTATCTGGCGTTCATCGTGGATAAGGTTGCCGAGCGCGGCGCCAACGTGTGCCGGTGGGATAACACGCACGAGAAGATTCAGAGCCCGATCGCGAACGGGAAGATGCCGATGGTGTGGGATTTCCCAGAGGCGAATCCGTTCGGCGAAGGTTCGGGCTCGTGGGAACAGTCCGCGGATGATGTGCTCGGCGTGCTCGAAGCTCTTGCGGCTGATAGCTTCGCAGCGTGCCATGTCCGGCGAGGATCGGCGCTGAGCCTACCATACGAGGCCAGCTCCTTCGACGCCGTGATCGCCGATCCGCCCTACTACGACAACGTCCCGTACGGCGACCTCTCGGACTTCTTCTACGTGTGGCTGCGCCGAGCTATCGGCGATCTCTACCCGGAGCACTGCGCGAGCGAACTGACTCCGAAGAAGGGGGAGGCAACAGCGCTCGCCGCTCGCCACGGCGGGGATATGGAGGCGGCGAAGAAAGAGTACGAGGCTATGATGGGCCAGGCCTTTGCTGAGGCCCGTCGGGTCCTGAAGCGAGACGCGCCCATGGTTTGTGTCTACGCACACAAGACGACATCGGGTTGGGCCACGCTGGTTGAAGCGCTGCGCCAGAACGGATTCGTTGTCACGGAGGCCTGGCCGATCAATATCGAGATGGAGGACCGTCTTCACGCAAAGGAGGCCGCGTCCCTGGCATCCAACATCTTCCTTGTGGCGCGAAGACGTGAGACGCAGGAAACCGGCTCCTACGAGCATGTCGTGCGACCAGAGCTTGAGCGCGTCGTCCGAGAGCGAGTGGAGACGCTTTGGGAGATGGGGATCACCGGAGCCGATCTCGTGATTGCCGCTGTTGGGGCCGGCCTCCGAGCCTTCACGCGGTTCGGTCGCGTCGAGTATGACAACGGTGAGGAGGTGCCGGCCGAGAAGTTCCTGGCCGAGGTCGAAGGCGTGGTGCTGGAGACGCTTCTCGAGAAGATCTTCGGCGTCCCGCGATCTGGAGTCGCCGCGGTCGATGGCCCCAGCCGCTTCTACGTGCTCTGGCGCCATACCTATCAGACGCGAGAGCTCGATGGCGGGGAGGCGATCGTCTTCACCTACAGTCAGCCGGTCGAACTGGACGGGCCGAAGGGCCTGTCCGTCGGGAAGCGCGCGCTCGTCGAGAAGAAGAAGGGCAAGTATCGCCTCAGAGACTTCACGGAGCGTGGAGGGGACGAGCAGCTCGGTATGCCCGACGACGAGGGCACACCGGCCCCGCTCATCGACGTGCTTCATCGCGTCCTGTGGCTCGTCGAAAATGAGCTGCCGAACCTACCACGCTTTCTCGACGAGGCTGCGCCGGACCGAGAGCGGCTACGGTTGGTGGCCCAGGCGCTGGCAGGCACCGGCCTCAAAGGTGGGGAGAAGTCCGATGGGAAGGCGCCCCTGATCACGACGCCGGTGGAGCAAGCAGCAGTCGCCAAGCTCGCGGCCAACTGGCGCATGCTCGTCGACCGGCAGATCTCCGATGGCCAGCCGACGCTCTTCGACGTGAGGCGAAAATAGGATGTCGTTCCCTCCGGCTATCCACCCGACTCCCGGTCCAGATATGGCGACGTGGAGCTGGAACGGTGCCCGCTGGTGGAAGTTCGACTTCCACGCTCACAGTCCGGCCTCCGACGACTACGGTAAAGGGCCCAGCCAGGTGACCCTCAAGACGCGCACCACTCGGGAGTGGCTCCTGGATTACATGCGCGCCGGAATCGACTGCGTGGCGATCACCGACCACAACAGCGGCGCGTGGATCGACCGTCTCAAGTCGGCCCTTGCCGAGCTTGACGGAGAGAAGCCACCCGGATATCGACCGCTCGTGCTCTTCCCTGGCGTCGAGATCTCGGTGCATGGCGGCATCCACGTGCTCGCCGTCTTCGCTCCGGACAAGACGACCTCTGACATCGACTCGCTGCTCGGGGCAGTCGACTTTCGGGGAACGAAAGGGTCATCCGCGCATCACACCGAATGCGCGTTCCCGCAAGTCATCGAAGCGATCGACAGAGCTGGGGGACTCGCGATCCCGGCGCACGTCGATTGTGACAACGGACTGTTCACACGGTTTCAGGGAGCAACGCTCGGTCAGGCGCTCGAGTGTGACGCGATCGTGGCGATGGAGCTGACGGACCCGCGGGCTCCCAAGCCTCAGGTGTATGTCGATCGGAAGTTGGCGTGGAGCGAGATCGTTGGCTCGGACTCCCACCACCCCGCCGGCAACGCGGGTCAGCGATACCCGGGGAGCCACTTCACGTGGATCAAGATGGGAACCCCGAGTCTCGAAGGGCTGCGGCTCGCGCTCCTCGACGGGCGGCTCTCGGTCCGGCGATCGGACGAAACATCGGACGATCCCAATTCCCACGCGTCGCTCGTCATCGAGTCGATCGAAGTCTCACAGGCGCGCTACATGGGACGGGCCCGGCCTTTCAACGTATCGCTGAACCCTTGGCTCAACGCGCTGATCGGAGGGCGCGGAACGGGCAAGTCCACGCTCGTCGAGTTCCTGCGGCTGGCGCTGCGCAGGGAGAAGGAACTTCCGAAGACGCTCGAGGAAGATTTTAAGAAGTACTGGACTCTCTACTTGACGCGGGACGATGAGGGGCTCCTCACTGACGCCACCCGTATCGTCGTCGCCTATCGAAAGGACGGTACCAGGTACCGCGTGCAATGGAGCCAACGAGGCGATCTCGAGCCGATTCAGGTCGAGGAAGGCGCGAACGTTTGGCGTGCTGACCACGGCGACGTGGCGCAGCGCTTCCCGATCCGTATCTACAGCCAGAAACAGATTTTCGAAATGGCCCGCGCGCCACTGGCGCTGCTCCGGATCATGGACGAAGCGGCCGAAGTCGATCGCCGTGGCTGGGACGACAGGTGGAAAGAGGAGGAGAGCAAGTTCCTCTCGCTCCGCGCCAAGGCCCGGGAGATCGAGACGAGCCTCGGCGACGAGCCGAGACTGCGCGGCGAACTGGAGGACATCAAGCGGAAGCTCGCGGTCTTCGAGCAGGCCGGGCACGCCAACGTTCTGAAGGAGTACCAGAAGCGCCTCAGGCAGCAGCGGGTCGTTGAGGAGTGGGAAAAGAGCTGGACGCGCTCAGGGCAACGGGTCCGAGATCTCGCAGCCGATATCGCCCCCGCCGGCCTGGAGCCTTCGTTGTTCGAGGGAGAGTCGCCGGAGGACCGCGATCTCCTTGAGAAGGCCCAGGTCCCGCTGGATCGGTTGGAGGCGGTGCGCCAGAGGCTCGCGGATCTGGCTCGCGAACTCGACCAGGTTCTTGCTGAGTGGAATAGGGAACGCGATACCTCCGCCTGGAAGCAAGCGGTGGGCGCGGCCGTCGCGCAGTATGAGTCCCTGAGAAAGACGCTCGCCGATCAGCGCGCGGGTGATCCCTCGGCGTACGGTGACCTGGTCCAGCGTCGACAGGCGATCGAGGCTCGGCTCGGGGATCTCGGCTCCCGTCGGAGGCAACTCGATTCGATTCGACTCGACGCTGATGCGAGTCTTTCGCGCCTCCGGGACCTTCGGCGTGAGCTGACGACGCGGAGAACGAATTTTCTGGCCCAAGTGCTCGCGGCCAACCCTTACGTGAGGATCACGGTGGTGCCCTACGGGGCTCGCGACGTCGTGGAAAGCGAGTTCCGCCAGCTTCTGCAGCGAGAGGGTGGCGGGTTCGAGAAGGACATTGGGGATGTCGATGGGGAGGGACTGCTGGGTGATCTGTACCGGGGTCAGCCGGCTTCGGCCGAGATGGAGCAACGACTCGGCCTCCTTCGCGACAAGGTGTGCCGTATCGCTGCCGGCAAGCACTCAGCGACCGAGCTGCGTGACCAGCGTTTCGCTGGCCATGTGGGGAAGCTCCCGCCCGAGGCGTTCGACCGGCTCGATCTCTGGTTCCCCGAAGATTCGCTTCGCGTGGAATACAGCACGACGGCCGACGGAGCAGGATTACGTCCGATTCAGGAAGGCTCTCCGGGGCAGAAGACGGCGGCGCTGCTCGCCTTTCTTCTCTCGTATGGAGAGGAACCAATCGTCCTGGATCAGCCGGAAGAGGACCTCGACAACCATCTGATCTACGACCTCATCGTGAAGCAGCTGCGAAGCATCAAGCAACGACGACAGACCATAGTGGTGACCCACAACGCCAACATCGTGGTGAATGGGGATGCCGAACTGGTCGTGGCGTTGGTCGCGCGGGAAGGCGAAACCGACCAGGAATGCGTGGGCAGCCTGCAGGAAAGGGACGTGCGGGACACCATCTGCGCCGTCTTGGAAGGGGGACGCGAAGCGTTCGAGCAGCGCTACCGCCGGATCGCGCTCGAGCCAGGGTATGTATGACAGCCCCGAGGAGTTGATTCGGAAAATCCGTCTCGGAGAGGACACCTCGCTAGAGCTGAAGGCGGTCACGTTCCGGGGCGATCGGGTCGCAGCGCCAGAACGGGGCGATCTGGCTGACAGGATCGCGTGCATGGCTAACACGGCGGATGGCGTGCTGGTGCTCGGGGTCGACGACGAAACGCGCGACATCCTCGGGGCGCCGCTCGAGCGGCTCGAAACGGTGGAGCGGTTCGTGTTTGAGATCTGCAACGACAGCATCAGGCCTCCCGTGGCGTTCCGGACGCTGCGAATGGAGCTGCCTGACGTAACCGGCGTTCTGCGGCCGGTGCTGAAAGTCGACATCCCGCGGAGCCTCTTCGTGCATGAGAGCCCCGGCGGCTACTTCCACCGGCAAGGTAGCTCCTGCCGAAAGATGCCTCCGGATCTGCTCGCGCGCCTGTTTCAGCAGCGGAGTCAGGCTCGGCTAATTCGGTTCGAGGAACAGGCGGTCCCGGACACGACGCTCGGCGATCTTGACGAACGCCTGTGGCATCGTATCATCGGGCCGTCCTCCGCGGATGAGATCGGAACCCTCCGCAAGATGAGGCTCCTGACGGTGGACGACGCTGGTCACGACCGTGCCACCGTCGCCGGAATCCTCATCGCCTCCCGTGAACCACAGCGGAGGCTTCCGGGAGCGTTCATCCAGGCCGTGCGATATCGCGGCGTACGACAGGATTCGAACTACCAGATCGACGCTCACGACATCACCGGTCCGCTGGACGTCCAGGTTCGAGAGGCGCTCGCCTTCGTTCGGCGGAACATGATGGTCGCCGCGCGCAAGGAGCCGGCCCGGATCGAGATCCCGCAATACAGCATCCGGGCCGTGTTTGAGGCCGTGGTGAATGCGGTCGCCCATCGGGACTACTCCGTTCACGGTTCTAAGATCCGCCTGTTTCTCTTCGACGATCGGCTGGAGCTCTACTCGCCGGGACCGTTGCCGAACACGGTCACGATCGACAGCATCGCCCTACGTCAGTCCACGCGTAACGAGCTCATCACGACACTGCTGGCGAAGTGCCCGGTGGATGGTCCCTCGGGCGAAATCGGCCGTCGGTTTCTGATGGAGAAGCGCGGCGACGGAGTGCCGATCATCATGGAGGAAAGTCGCAAACTGAGCGGTCGCGATCCGATCTATCGCCTGATCGACGAGGCTGAACTGCTGCTGACGATCTGGGCGGCGCAGCAACCGTCGGCAATCGGCACGGACATGGAGGCGAGCGCTTGAGCACACGAACCCTGCGGCCGTGGACCGATCTCGTGGGACTCCACCCTGACGTCGAAGCCGGGACGTTCACTGAGGCAACGTTCGCCATCGATCTCGGCGCGGTCGCGGCCGGTGACCCGAACGTGCCCGTGGTGAACCGCGACGCCCGCGAGTTCTTTCGCGCGACGTATCTGACCGCCGACCTCCGTCGCCTGCTCGAGGAGGTGCTTGGATCGCTGGCGGGTCGGACCGGTTTCGACAGGGTGCTGAAGCTCAGAACGCCGTTCGGGGGAGGCAAGTCACACACTCTGGCGGCGCTGCTCCATGCGGTCCGCGACCGGCGGGCGCTCGATGAGATTCCTGAGGCGCGAGACTTCCCTGACCCTGGTCGGGTTGCGGTCGCCGTCTTCGACGGCGAGAAGTTCGACGCTCGCAACGGGAAGGCGCTCGACGGCGGTCGGACGATCCAGACGATGTGGGGCTGGATCGCATGGCAGATCGATCCGGACAAGGCGTTCCCCCTCGTCGAGGGCCATGACCGGGATCGGGTAGCTCCAGGCGGCGATGTGATCCGCGATGTCCTCACGACGGGAGCGAATGGGCGCCCGGTGCTGGTGCTGTTGGACGAAGTCCTGAAGTACATGGAGCGGGCGGCGGCGGTGGCGGTGCTCGACTCGACTCTCCAGCGGCAGGCGAAGGACTTTTTCCAGAATCTGACGGTCGAGGTGGCCGGCAGCGCCAGCGCCGCCCTCGTCTACTCGCTCACATGGAGTGCGCGTGAGGCGCTCGGGAACGTCGCTCTCCTCGCGGAAATCGACAAGCTTGCGTCTCGAGTAGATCAGCTTCGCGAACCCGTGACGGGCGACGAGATCTTGCCGATCCTGCATCGGCGGCTGCTCGCTGGCAGACGGGACGCCGCTGCGGCGTACGAGATTACGAAGGCCTACCAGGACGTCATCGCGGGGATGTGGCGCGCCCATGCTGAAACGCCGGCAGCACGGCAGCAGGCAGCGGAGGAAAGTGTTCGACTCCGGGAGCGGCTGGAAGCGGCGTACCCCTTCCACCCCGCGCTGATCGACCTGATGAAGGAGCGGTGGGCGTCCCTGGACGCATTCCAGCGGACGCGCGGTGCTTTGCGATTCCTCGCGTCGTGTCTGCACTCGTTGCGGAAGAACGGCGGGGCGCGAACGCTCCTTGGCCCGGGCAACGTGCCGCTCGGAGACGCGAGCGTTCGCGTCACGATGCTCAAGGAACTGGGCGCTCAGAACGACTATGATCCGGTCATCGCGGCCGATATCGAGGGGCCCACCGCGCGGGCGCGGCGCATCGACGAGCGGCTGGCGCGCGAGACACCAGCCCTCGGCAGCGTTAAGCCAGCCACCCGCCTTGCCACCGCCATCCTGATGTACTCGTTCGGCGGATTGCGTCGGGATGGAGCGCCTGGAGCGGAAACGTTGCCACCGGGCGTGACAGAGAGCGAGTTGCTCTCCGCCTGTATCGGTCCGGACCTCGACAACATCACGGCGGCCGCCGTTCTGGCAGAGCTACGCACGTCGTGTCTCTACCTTCACTACGACGGAGTTCGGTACTGTTTCAAGAAGGATCCGAACGTCACGAAGCTCATCGAGGATGCCGAGCAGGAGGTCTCGCGCGGGGAGGCGCAGGCGCGAGGCCAGGGACCAGTGCGCGCGAAGGTCCGCGAACTGCTCGACCAGCGGCTCGCCGGGCATCACGCCGCAGTGGTCTGGCCTACCCGCAGTCAGGATGTTCCGGATGAGGAGCCGCGATTCCTCGTGGCGTACTTGCCGTTGGAGTTCGCCGGCGAGACCACGACTGCGCAGGAGCGACTCGCTCTTGAGCTTTTCTCCAAGTACGGGGAGCGCCCTAGACGCTACAGAAACGGTCTGGGCCTCGCTGTACCTGAGCGGCGGCAGATCGAGGCGCTGCGCCGGGCGGTGCGCTACCTGCTGGCGATCGAGCGTGTGGAGACGAAGCGGCAGCAGCTTCGGCTCTCCAAGGACCAGCTCGATCAGCTCAGGGAGCGACGCCGTACGGAAGAGGCTGCGATCGAATCGGGGTTCCGGGAGCTCTACACGAGCGTGTGGCTGCCGCGGCTCGAGGGCAACGAGCTCGCGATCGAGAAGGTCGAAAAGGGCGGACGCCCTCTGCAGGCTACCGGCGTTCACGCGCGTGTGATGGAGCTCCTGACCAGTCAGGGAGTTCCCAAGGTCCATACCTCGCTCACGCCGCGGAAGATGGCGGAGCGATTGAAGCTCGGGGAGTCTCCAGCACCCGGAGAGCCTCCGCGGCTTGGAGTCAAGACAAGCGACGTGAGGGAATCGTTCTTCTCATACCTCGACCCGCCACGTCTCGAGTCGGCGAGCGCGTTGCGCAAGGCAATTGCGCGAGGTGTGGCGGAGGAGATGATGGCCTACACGAGCGGGACACCACCCGCTCTCGGGGCCGACGGCAAGTTCCAGGTGAGCCGTGAGAAGGTGGTACTCGCCCCCCGTCAGCTTGCTGAGGATGAGGTCGACCTCGATTCCGGCTTCGTTATGGTGCCGTCAGCCGTTCCTGCTGCTGCGATCCCTGCGACGCCCGTGCCCGGCCCTGGGGCGGGGCCTGGTTCCGGATCGATTCCAACACCGGGGCCTATTGCTCCACCAGCAACACCAGGTAGTGGCCTCCGAAAGGCGGTTCGCTTGGCGTTCCGCGCGACCCGCGACCAGGTGTTCAGAGCATTCCCGGCGATCGCGAACCTTGCGGAGCGATCCGACGGCGGAAAGGTGACGATCCAGATCGAAGCGACGTCCGAGGCCGGTTATGACCCCTCGTGGCTGAGGAATGCCGTGGAGGAGCCGCTCGACGAGGCTGACGTCGAGCGGCCAACGTGACAGAGCAACGCTTCAGTCGAGCGGGACGAGAGCAGGCGTTGACCGTTGAAGTGATCGGCACGCGGAGACGATATGGCGCTCAGCCGTGAGGACTGGATCGACATCACGCGCCACCTCCAGCAGCACGTGCGAGACGCTGACCCAGAGGTGTTTGAGCTTCTTGCACGCCACGTCGAACACTGGAACGATCCGCCGCGGTATCTGATCGACTATCTCGATGGTCTCATCAAGATCATGTCCGAACGCTCGAGCGGAAGCACCGGCAGGATCCTAAACGAGCTCAATCATTGGGTGAGAACCGAGGAGGGAGGTCCTGTCCGGGGCATACGCCTCGTCCTGTCTCCGGCCGAACGAGAACTGTACGGGCGCGAGTTCGTCGATCTGGCGTCCCTTCCTGACAGGACTGCGTTCATCACAGGTCTACGGACGCTGCGCGACGACCTGGTGCGTGAGATCGAAGAATCCGGGGGTCATGGTGACGCGCCGCGAGGTTAGACGAAGGGTCACGGATTTGTTCCGGCGGCATATGACCGCGCCTCCGGCAACGTCGTTCGATATTCTCCCTCGTGCATTGACATCGGGGAAGTTGTACGAGGCGTACGTGCTAGCGCTTGTGTCACGCGAGTTGACGAACTCCGAGGGCTACCAACTGCGCCTCGTCAACAGCGAGTTTCTGCCTCTTCAGAGCACGCCCCAACCGATTGACCGCCGACGCCCCAGGGTGGAGCTGCGCACATCAGCGCGTTGCGTCGCGGAGATGTGGACCGACATTGAATTCCTCTCACTGAGCTTTTCGATGCGGCGTGGCGGCTCGCCCGAACGCGGGGAATATCACGAGCTGGATATCGCGGTCGTCGATCCGGGACTGAGCGGGCGACCACCGCACGACCGAATCTGGCTCGCGGTCGAGGGCAAGAACACCGGCTACCACAAAGGGCTCCTCAAGGACATCCTCGGGATCCGACGAGAACTGAGCCTGCTCCAGGATTCCCAAAAAACGAAGTTCCAAAAGTGGCCCCGCGATGCCGTGCCGGCAGGACCAGCTTCTTGTCTTGTTGTCTACTCGACGGACGCCGGCGTGCTGCAATACGCGCGACCCGGCGAGGTCTTTGGGATCGACTTTCGACATGAAGAGATCGCCTTGTGAACGTGATCCTTCGGTAATGGGCCGACAGACTAGAGCAGGCGTCATATCGCGATGGCACACGAATATCAAAGGCAACCGGAAGCTTCGCCGGACTGCGCCTCAAGATTCCGAGCTGAGGCGAGGAGAGTCGAATGAGCGGCGAAATTAGCGAGTCGATCTTAAAGCTCATCAACGAGAAGCTTCCTGAGGGCCGCACGCTTCGACCGGGGCAGAGTGAGGCGATCGCTGCCTATGTTGCTGAAATGTCACGTCACCATAACATCGCCGTGCATCTTCCCACCGGGTACGGCAAGACACTGGTTGGACTGGCCGTCGCGGAATTCCGACGTACTACGTTAAAAGCCAAGCCAGTCTGGTTGTGTCCCACACGTCAGCTCGTGTATCAAGTCGTTGAGCGCGCAAAGGAAGTCAACATCCCGGCCTTCGCGTTCGTCGGCACAAAGGGGGGCCCCGATCCGAACCAACGGTTGAATTACAACCTTTGGCAGATTGGGAAGGCGATAGCGGTAACGGTCTACGAACGCGTCTTCACTCGGACCCCACCCGGTGAATCACCCGATGCCGCGGGGGCGATGACGTTCGACCTGGCAACGTTTGCGGTGTTGGACGACGTGCATGCGGCCGAGCAGGCTGTTGCTGCGTACTGGACGTTGAGCTTGCCGCGCCATTTACAGTTTTCGGACAGGCGAACGCAGAAAGAGGTGGGAGAACCATTTCACAATCCTGTGTATTTCGAATTGCTACGCGTTATCTATGGTCATCTTCCGGAGAAGGTCAGGAAGGAATATGACTTTTTACGGTCAGACGTCTATACCGGGACAGAGAAACTCCCGTATGATGGGGCGCCGATCTACTGTCTGCCGTTTCCGGTGCTAGCCGACCGAGTCGAGGTGATACGCAACGCCATTACGGAACTGCTTCGCTGGAAGAATCTAAGGGGCCTGACTCAGGACTTTCCCGGTATCTCTAAGGATTACTACGACCCACTCTACTTTCAGAGGCAGGTTTGGGACAACATCAAAGACCAGCTGTACTTCTTTCAGATGTTCGTCGGGCGAGGCAGCATAGTGATGCGGCCGTACCTCTGCCCCGTCGGCGAGCACCCGGTGTGGACGAACATCAAAGACCGCCTTTTCATGTCAGCTACGATGCGGGTCGACGGAGAAATCCAGAGGCTGTTTGGTGTCGAGGATATCCATCATATTCAACAAAGCGTGGATGTAGTGGCCGGCACGGGGAGACGTCTGCTGCTAGGGGTGGACCGAGCTGCAACCGGAGAAGGAGGACGGACCGAACTGGACGCCGTTCTCGAGCCAGTCGATCGGTTCATTTGTCTTACGCAGAACGAGTCGGAGTGGAACGACCTAACACGCAGAGCACCGTCCGTGAGCCGCAAGCGGGTCTTCGAAGCTGGCGAGACCGAAAGACATCGCGATGAGTTCCTAGCGGAGCCGGCGAGCGTGCTGAAGTACTTTGGCCGATACGAGGGGCTTGACATCCCAAACGATAAATGTCGGGTCGTTCTTTTGTACGGCCTTCCTGCTGGGCTGAGTCCTATGGAGAAGTTCTTGACCTATGAGATCGGGTGTCAGGATCTGATCGAGGCACGTGTCGCGGGTCGTGTCGAACAAGGCGTCGGACGGTGCAACCGACAGCCCGGCGACCTCTCGCTCGTGTTGATGGATCAAGACACTTATACCTGGGTGCTTAACAAACAGGATCTCTTTAGCCCGTTCATGCTGAACGAGTGTGCTTTCTCGCTTGGGCTGCGGGCTGCGTCGGACGCCGCGGATCTGGTTAGACGATTTATGAATGACGATAACTTCCGTGCGACAGTGGTTACGCAGCACGATGCGAATATCGCGGGGGATTTGCGCACGGTTTCTGTTGGTGTCTCGGCGCCAGCAGAGGGCGCATGGCGCGACGAGATTCGCTTCGCTAGGAGCTTTTGGACACGGCGTCGGGCCGAAGCGACCTCTGCGGCGATGCGTGCTGCCGATGCGTACCGGGCGCGTGCAGTAAAAGAAAGTGGAGCGGAGGGTGACTGGCGCAAGGCCGCGTGGTGGTTCTACCTAGCGGGAATAGCGAAGGCTCTGGAAGAGAAGAAGCCAGGGCAACCGTTTGATTACGCACCTGCTGTTGCGCTATGGGCCGACGGTATAACGTGCATGGAGGAGGGCGGCGGGGAGGCGGATAAGCTCGAGTGGTGGCGTGGGCTTATCGATGCCTCGACTCGTGGTGGTGGCGCGGCGGTGGGGGAGGCTACCGCGATTGTGGTGCCGGACATGGACACGCTGGACGGCGCCTGTCTTGCGCGGCAGGTGACGCTGCTCGAGGGCCTTATGAGGAGTAGAAGCTTTTCGCCAAAGCTACTCGAACTTCGTAGCCGCTTGGGGATGCCCGCGCAGGGGGGAGTGGCTGACGCGAAACAGTTCGAGAAGGGGATCGAACAGCTTGGACAGTGGATGGGGTTCGAGACGAAGGGCGCACAGCCAAGAGGCGCGGATGCTGTCTGGTGGGCGAAGCCTCGGGGCCCAATCCGTGGGTACACGTGGATCATCTTCGAGGCCAAGTCGAGTGAGCAAGGCGGCCCGGAAGAGCCGATCAATCGAGAATCCCTGGATCAGCTCAATATGTGGAGGGAGATTGAAAAGGCGAGTTCAGGTCTCAGTGGCGAGGAGGAGCTCTTCCTTGTTCGCGTGGGCAACCGTCGGCAGCTGGTTACGCCAGCGACGAGCGAGCCTGAAAGAACCGCGTTGGCGACACTGGCAGGCGGTAAGACGATTCTCTTGGTGCGGGACCTACAGGAATTCTACGAGCGTTTGGAGGATGCGTTTCAGGAAACGTTTGCATTGAGCATGAAGAAGCCGAGCCTACAAGGCGATGTCCAAGCGCTGAAGCAGTGTCTTTACTACTTCTTGAAGGGAACGGGCGCGCTCCCCTCAGAGTTTATCCGCCTGCTGACCGCGAATACGTATCGGCGGGCTGTCGGATGATGGCCAGGAGACCATGTCGGTCGAGCGATCGTGGGTCGCGGCCAGGGAACGATTAGTCACGCGGCCCTCCACCACGTTCAGGAAGGCAGGAAGGCACGCGTCGGCCGCGATGACGCGCGCGTGGTGATGCAGTAGGTCGGCGGCGGGGCCTTCACCATGCATGCTGCGCGGCATGGTGTGGCCGCGGTCACCCTCGCCGGTACGCCGCTCGACGCGCGTGGCGCGGCCATCGGCGTGCATCGCTTCGCGCACGCCTCAGCCGCGATGATCGTCGACGGTTGGTCAGCTGTTGCGTGGTCGCGGCTAAGACCACGGTCGGCGGCGCGGCCTTCGCGATGCAATGGCGCATCGCTCGGCCGCGGTCAACGTCGTGGTACGCCGTTCGACGCGCTCGGCGCGGCCGGCGCCGTGCATCGCTTCGCGCGCACGCCTGGGCCGCGGGACACGGCGAGCTGACGCACGCGCGCGGGCGGTGATACCACCGTTGCGAGCCGCGGCCTTCGGCGTGCATGAGGCCGCACGCCTCGGCCGCGATCATCGTCGGCGGTCGATCAGTGCGTCAGGTCGCGGCCATGCCCATGGTCGGCGGCGCGGCCTTCGCGATGCACGAGGCCGGCATCGCTCGTCCGCGGGAGGCCGCGCGCCTCGACGCTGATCGTCGGCGGACACGGGCCAGGGACCCGCGGCCAAGACTGACGTAGGCCCGTCCGCAGGTCGTTCGAGCGTACCGCCGCTGCCGGGTCTGTCAACCCCTCCGCTTCGCTCCGGGGTGCTCCGCTGCGCTTCGCCCCTTCGGGTGACAGACCCGTCACCGGTGGCCGGGGGCCCTGACTGTGTTCATCTTCGTCGGCGGCCTCGCGTTCGCGGCCGCGTCCGGCATCAGCGTGCGACTTCGATCATCGTCGGCGGTCGCTTGAAATTATGGAGAGGACCCCCGTCCACCTGCGGCGGTCTCTGGAATCACCTGCGGGGCGGGCAGCAAGCCGCCTCCGAACAGAGACCGACTACAGGAGGTCGTCGTCATGGCAGCACGGGGGATCGTCGCCGTCGTCGGGTCGCGGCAGTTGCCGTCGTCGTTCGCGTCCGAAGTCGCATCGGTGGTCGGGCACTTCGTCGAGCGCGGCTGGGGCATCGGCTCCGGCGGGGCGCGCGGGGCCGACACGTTCGCGCTCCAGGCCGTGGTGGCCGCGGGGCCGGAGGCGTCCCGGCGCTCGCTGGTGTGCCTGCCCGGTCGCTCCACCAGCGCGCTGGTGCGCAGCTTCGCGCGCCAGGGCGGGCGCTTCGTGCCGGGATCGGGCGCCGGGCGCGCGGCGCTGCTCGGGCGGTCGCGCCGGCTCGTGCAGGCCTCGTCGGGTGTGGTCGCGTTCCTCTGGGGCCCGTCGCGCGGGTCCGTGTTCAAGGTGCGGCAGGCCGTGCGCGCGGGCAAGCCGGCGGCGGTCGTGCTCGCGGGCGGCGGCGCGGTGCTG
>Ga0187892_10003042_pt1 | contig 31601 bp, 43 predicted proteins | sample MA1701073metaG_FD_139345 | JGI IMG/M metagenome (GOLD analysis project Ga0187892, IMG submission 139345) | Bio-ooze microbial communities from a basaltic lava cave in the Kipuka Kanohina Cave System on the Island of Hawaii, USA - MA170107-3 metaG ...
GGCGGCTCTATTCTCATATTGGGTTCACTATACCTCGTTTATGATGCACAAATCTTTGGCGAGCGACAAAGCACAAAAACAGACCTAATGTGGGTAAGCATCACATTTACCATCATCCATGTTATTCTGACAAATGCCTCACTATTTGCCTTCAAAAAGATGCGGTATGCAAAAACCCTAATACAAAGAGAAAAAGATGAGCTTGCAAAAATCGATAAGGCAAAAGACGAATTTACTGCAATGATTTCCCATGAGCTAAAAACACCCCTTGTGCCAATATCGGGATATGCGGGGCTTTTGCTTGCAGACAAATACGGGAAACTAAACGATATGCAACGCGAAAAAATACACGTAATCCAATCAAGCACTAACTCTATGCTAAAACTAATATCTGATCTACTGGATGCACAAAAAATAGAACTTGGCAAGCTACGCCTTGACAAAAAAGAAGAGAACCTGAATGAAATCGTACTAGATACCATAGAAAGAACAAAACTGGAGATAAACAAAGCAGGAATATCAATCACAACAGACTTGCAGGACGGCCTATCTTGTGTATGTGATAAAAACAGAATAGGGCAGGTGATTTCTAATGCACTGCTTAACAGCATTGACTTTTGTCCAAAAAATACAGGCATAATACGCATCTCCACAAGACTTTATGGTGACTTTGTGAGAATCGTGGTAAAAGATAACGGTATTGGGATGACAAAAGAAAAACTCTCAAAAATATTTGTTAAATTCTATCAAGGCGACACAAGCATAACGAGGGAGCATGGTGGAACGGGTTTGGGGCTTGCTGTGTGCAAAGGCTTAGTCGAAGGCCATGATGGAAAAATATGGCTACAATCAGAAGGAGTTGGCAAAGGAACAGAGGTACATATAGTACTTCCAGAGGCAAAAACAACAAGCAAAAACACTCTCTTGTATTCTGAAATATGCCAAACCAAGAATTCAAAATCTAACGCCGATAAAATTATCCCACATCATGATGGGACCAAAACAAGACAGGTGGTTTTTGAGAGATGATTGACGGTAGGCAGGAGTTCGTAGGACTACGGGTAATTGTAGTAGACGATGATTACAATACGACCAACGTCTTTAGTGAATTGCTAGAATCGACTGGAATGAAAGTGGTTGGCAAAGGATATGATGGAATGGATGCCGTTGAGCTATACAAGACACATATGCCAGATGTTGTATTTCTGGATGCACTGATGAAGCCGTATGATGGCTTTTATGCGCTAGAAAAGATACGGCAAGTCAATGATCAAGCTGTTGTGATAATGATTACTGCAGATCTTAGTTCTGATATATCAAGCAGGGTAAGCAAATTGAAGGCTTCTGGATTAATTTACAAACCATTTGATATTACCGGAATTTTAGCGACTGTAAAAAAATTAATTACTGAAAAATTAACCATCCAAATACTATTAGGAAAAAATTAGGAAAATCGAACTGAGAATAAATGGTCGGTCGGTTTTTGATACTGGGTTTTAGCATCCGATAGGTTTACAGTGTATGATCTTCTAATTATTGCGTGACTAACGACAAAATGAAAATAAAGATTCGAAACACAACTAATGAAGATATCCAAAAAATTGTGGAATTACAAAAATCATCCTTTCCATACATGGCAAAAGAAGGGGTGATTTGGAAGCCAGAGCAGCTGCAAAGTCACCTGCAGATTTTTCCCGAGGGCCAGTTCTGTGCCGACTATGATGGAAAAATTGTCGGCTCAATAAGCAGCTTGATAGTAAAACTAGAAGAAGAATACCAAGAACACACATGGATAGGGGTTTGCGGCGGCCCTGGATTTGGGAATCACAATCCTAGTGGCGATAGCCTTTATGCTGCAGACGTATCTACACACCCGGACTATCGCAGGCTTAAAATTGCTACCAGGCTATACGATGCGAGAAAAAATCTATGCATCAAATTAAATCTCAGAAGGATAATTGCTGGTGGAAGATTGTTCAATTATTGCGAGTTTGCCGAAAAGATTCCAGTTGAAGAATATGTAAAAAAAGTAATTGCAGGAGAAATTGCTGAACCAGTGCTTTGCTTTCAGCTAAAGAACGGATTCAAATTCATCAAGATATTGCCAAACTATCTAAAAGACAGCCGCTCCCTAAACTATGCCACATTCATAGAATGGAAGAATCCTAACTATCAGGTGAACTAGATGATAATTGACTGCCATACACACCTAAACCAGTACGAGTCGCTGGCAAACCTGCCTTCGCTTGAAGACAGGGTAAGAAAGCTGATCAGGACGATGGCAAGCCACAACGTGGACTATGCAATAATTTTGTCATCCTACAAGGTAAATGAACAAAGACCATCGACGCAGCAGCTAATTGAAGCTACAAAAAAGCATGACAATCTGGGAATAGTTGCAGGATACAGCATAGACAATCACACAGATGATGATCTAAAGCAATATCGAAAATGGATCAAGGACGGATTGGTAAAGGGCCTCAAACTTTACTGCGGCTATGAACATTACTATCCATATGATAAAAAATACCAAAAAGTCTACGATGCGTGCGTCGAGTTTGGGGTTCCAGTCATGATTCACACCGGTGATACGTTTTCTGAAAAAGGAAAGCTAAGATTCTCACATCCACTTAACATAGATGAGATAGCAGTAGATAATCCTGAGCTTAAAATTGTCATGTGCCATCTTGGAAACCCGTGGATTGAGGACTGCCAGGAGGTTGTCTACAAGAACATAAACGTCTATGCCGACATATCTGGCCTAGCTGTTGGCAAATTCGACCATTTCTTTGAAAACATGATGGTAGAAAAGGTCGCAGAGCTGATCAACTATGCGGGCGAGCCTCGCTATCTTTTGTACGGGACAGACTGGCCAATCTCCGATATGGACTCGTACCTCAGCTTTGTTGCGAAATTAAAGTTAAAAAAAGACTACAGAAACGAACTAATGTACAAAAACGCAAAAGGGCTTTTCAAGATCAGCTGATTTAAGATTCTTCAAGGCCTGGAAATGATGCCTCATAATCCTTTTCAACCATTTCCTTGTTCTGCTCGTCGTACTCGTCCACTTCTTTTTCCTGAATTGTCACTTCGACCCTTCGTGTGTCCTTTGTGAGCCATGAGACTTTGATTAGCCCTAGTATCTCCAAGTCGAGCAAAACCTTGTTGAACTTGTCTTGCGCAAGTGTCATTCCTGACTTGGAAATGCTTCTGCTGAGCTCCTCGTCTGTCAGCGAGCCTGCGCTCTTTATCTTCTCATACACTACATTTCGTATTGGAAATTCTGCCATAACTCTAACCGTAAAACGTCTTGTCTATTGTCTTGGGCACTACATTAGAAATAGTTTCCCTTATTGCTAGATACCACTGGTCTACCTCTTTTGTTATCGAGGGGCGAATCCTTTTGAGGGCTGCTGCAAAGTTGGCATTGGTAATCTTTGTGGCGTTGGACTGCATTGCGCTGACTCCTGCCTCTCTGCACAATGCCATTAGGTCTGCACCAGTATAGTTCTGGGTGGAAACGGAAATCTCCTGAAGATTCACATCTCCAGAAAGAGGCATTTTTTCTGTGAGGATTTTGATTATCTCGAGTCTTCCTTTTTCGTCTGGTTGCTGTACATATAGGACAGGTTCCAGCCTCCCTGGTCTTAGTAGTGAGTTGTCCAAAAGGTCTGGCCTGTTTGTTATTCCAATTACTACTACGCGCGAAGACCCACTGTCCTCCATCTCTGTTAGGAGCTGGGAGAGAATTGTCTGCCCTATGCCTCCCTCCTCTCCTGATTTCATTCTAGCTAGTGAGTCCATCTCATCAAAAATCACAACACATGGCGCAGATGTCTTGGCCTTTCTGAAAATTTCGCGGATTGCCTTTTCAGACTCCCCAACCCATTTTGAGAGAATTTCTGGCCCCCTTACAAGTATCATGTTGCTTCCACTTTCAGTTGCTACTGCGCGTGCCAAAAGCGACTTGCCGCACCCAGGTGGGCCGTACAGTAGTGCGCCGCGCGGCGGTCTGATTCCCATATTGTGAAACTTTTGTGGATCTTTTAGCGCTACAATTATGTTTTCCTGCAATGTCTTTTTTATTGAGTCCAAACCACCAACGTTATTCCAAAACACCTTGGGGCGTTCTACGTAAAACTCCCTCATTGCGGTAGGAACTACTTCGTGCATTGCATCGTAAAAGTCCTGAAGCGTTATCTCCATTGACTGCAGGATTTCTGCTGAGACCTTTTCCGTCTCTAGATCAATTTCTGGCAGATATCGTCGTATTGCTTTTAGTGCCGCCTCTCTGCAGAGTGATTTGATGTCGGCACCTGTGTGTCCGTGCAGTTCCGCTGAAAGCTTTTTTAGCTCTACATCTTCTGCTATTGGCATTCCACGTGTGTGGATTTGCAAAATCTCCAATCTGCCATCAACGTTTGGGACAGAGACTTCGATTTCCCTATCGAATCTTCCAGGCCTTCGAAGGGCAGGATCAACACTGTCCGGCCTGTTTGTTGCTCCAAGGACTATTACATTTCCCCTGTCTGTGAGCCCGTCCATTAGCGCTAAGAGCTGGGCTACTACTCTTTTTTCCACGTCTCCGTAGGCTTCTTCTCTTTTTGGCGCAATTGCATCTATTTCGTCGATGAATATTATTCCTGGCGAGTTGTCCTTTGCCTCCTTGAATATTTCTCGCAGCTTTGCCTCTGTTTCACCGTAATACTTGTTCATAATTTCAGGTCCGTTAATTGAAAACATGTTTGCCTCAGACTCGCTTGCCAAGACCTTTGCAATCAGGGTCTTACCACATCCTGGGGGGCCATACAGGAGGATACCGCTGTGGGGCTCGATTCCGAGCCGATTGAAGATTTCTGGATGTCGTAGCGGGAGCTCTACTATTTCTCGCATTATTTTGAGCTCGTTTTTGAGCCCGCCAACCTCATCGTACGTGATTCGAACCTTTTTGTCAATTGCCTTGTCTGCAGATATTGTAAATTCCGTGGTTCTGTCAATTGTGATTATTCCCTTTGGCGCAGTCTTACCAATCTTGAAATCCATCGGGTTACCCAAAATCATAACGGAGATCTCGTCGCCTTGGCAGAACGGCAGACCCTTTAGTCGGTTCTTTACAAAATCGGTAAATTCCTTGTCTACTGTTACTACGTCGCTTACCGGTATTAGTGAAATTGATTTTGCAGCCTTGGAAGCAGCCTTTTTTATTTTTACAATGTCGTTTAGTGCTGATCCTACATTTTTCCTTGTCTGACCATCGATTCTTACTAGGTCTGCGAACTTGTCGTCTTCATCTGTTGGCCACACGACTGCGCAGCTAGTTCGTTTTCCGGTAATCTCGATTATATCACCTGGGTTAACCTTAAGAAAGTCCATGGCATCGGGTCCTACTCTGGCGCGTTTTTTTCCTACGTCTCGCTGCTTTGCTTCGCCAACACGCATTTGGAGTGGTTCGTCTTTTCGTGCCACCGTAATCACTTCACATCTACTGACTTGCGGCTCATGTTGAGAACCTCGATCTCACTAACTCCTTGTACGGATCTGACTGCGTTCTCTAGCGAATCCATCTGCCCTTCCTTATCGTCCAAATCAAACTGTGCCTTTAGATAGTATAGGCCAAAAGCTAGTGGCTCTTTTGTGTATTTTTCAAGCTTGATTCCATCCCCTAGTTTGTCGGAGATTCCCCTCGCTAGGTTATCCAGATCTATCTCGGTTCCTGTAGGGAGAATTTTCGTGATTAATAACAGTCGTGCCATTTTCTATGGTCCTGAAAAGCTACAAGACTGACATGTATATGGTCTTGCTGCTTCTCTACAGCTTTCACATCTCCAAATCAGAACAGATCCGCATTCAGGACAGTTGAACTTGACACACTTGTCGTTTGGCATAATGTGCCTATTACAACAGCTGCAAACTGGAAGTGCCAGTGATGCTGACATGAGCTGTCTTTTTTAATATTCAATTTATAGCTTGCCTATTTTATTTCGGACTAGCTGAGAAGCTTTCGCACTTCTGCACCAAAAATTGTCTGCGCAACTTTGAGTGATCCTTTGAGGCCAAGTAGTTTTACTAATGCTGTAGTGTGGAAATCAAAATCTTCGTTGTTTGAAATGTCTTCAATCATTTCTGGCGTTACCGATGAAAAAAGCTTGTCGATTGTCTGGTTATCTAGCCTCTCTAGCATCTTTCTCGCAAACAATTGCTTTTCAAACTCTTTTCCAAATTTCTCTGCCCAGAGTTTTTGGTACTCTTTTAACGAGTCATAATTTCCAGTCTCTAAAAATTTTGAAATGGTGCGACCTGCTAGTATCCCTCCAACACCACAAGAATAAATTCCGCCTGCAGTTGTGGGCTTTGATTGCCCTGCTGCATCACCGACTATTACGACATTTCCCGATATGAAACTCTCAATTGGGCCGTTTACCCAGATTGGGGCAAAGACCTTTCGAATTACAGAGTGCTTTCCTTTTTGCTCAAGGAATGATTCAAGTGCAGCCATTGCATTGATCGACTTTCCGGCAACTCCGACCTTTCCAATTCCGTTGGATTCTGGAATTATCCAAGAAAAAAACCCGGGATATTTTTGTACATCAAAGTTTACCTCAACTAGTCCTTTTTGTATCCAATCTGCATAAATCTCATATTGGGCGGACTGAAGGGTACCTGTTCTGTCCCTCTGCACTAGGGAAAATGCACCTCGAGCGTCTACAATTATTTTGCAATCAAAGGTACCGGATGTTGTAATTGCATTCCTTCCATTAACCTCCTTTAATGATGTCTTTACCTTGATTTCTGCTCCATTTTTTTGGGCTTGGTGCGCTATCTGCTTGTCGAATTCGCGTCTGTTTATGACAACTACATTTTGTTTTTTTGCATCAAGTGTTATTTCTTTGCCGCCAGGTGAGATGAGTGTGGCGCAATGAATCTGATTGTCAAGTGTTTTAGCTGTTGGGATGATTCCAAGATCTTCGAGGCCTGATGCTGAAACTAGACCTCCACAGTGCTCAGGGGAGCCTATCTCAAAGTCTTCTTCTATTACTAGAACTTTGTGTCCTGCCTTGGCAATCTCTCTTGCGCAAAAAAGGCCTGCTATGCTGCCTCCGGCAACCACCACGTCAAAGGGCATTTCGTTATTTTGCCTGCACATCAATTTAATTCAATGATGTGCCGGCATCAACTAATTTACTGTTGGTAAGCCGAGTTATTCGTAAATGGGTAAGTGGCCTTGCATTGTACGTATCTTCTTTGATTTGTAATTGCGTTTGATATTTCTGGAGTCGTGATGACGTTTTTCTATTTCTTTTTCAGCATCGGATTTTTTTTCATAGGGTTGGGTTGAATTTGACTGAACGTAATTCTTATCAAGAAATGTATAGTTTGCACTGTGTGACTTGATTATTTTTGCCGCTATCTTCTTTGTTTTCTTTTTACTCATTTAATCAAAACCAACACAATTTGATTTGAATCGATCACGAAAAATATTCCAAACAATAATGTAATACAGTTATGGCGTATTGTCGAATGCGGACACGGCAAAAGTTTTTTTTAATAAAATTTAAGTGTTTTTTACAAATTTTAGGTTTTAGAAGGTAATCATAATCAAAAGTTTTTCAAATGGTGGCTTGACAGTCTATTGTTGGTATCAATAAAACAGGTAATTGTGGTGCGGGCAGACCTTGGTATGGGTAAAGGCAAGATTGCGGCTCAGGTGGGACACGCATGTGTGCTTGGAGCAGAAAACGTTCGCCGTTCACATCCTGAGTGGTTTGAAAAATGGTGGGGCGGTCAGGAAAAAATTGTTCTAAAGGTAAACAGCGAAAAAGAGCTGGAAGAAGTAAAAAAAGGAGCAATCGATCTTGGCCTTCCATGGTCTGAGGTAACCGATGCAGGCCATACGCAAATTGCACCTGGGACATTTACTTGCATTTCAATTGGTCCTGCGCCAGAAGACCTGGTTGACAAAATTACAAACAATCTGAAATTACTTTGATTTCTGAGAATGAGATATAATGTGGTAAACTAGACTTCCACTGTGAAAAAGAAAACAAAAGGACTAATTGTTGCAATATTTTTTGGCGTAATTTTGGTCACATCAACTGTGGCAATCGCACTTAGCGGAATGCCACAACAAAACCCGCTTGAAAAAGTTACAATCACTGGTACGCCGGCAGACAACTTCCCAGACCTAGAGAGGCCAAGATTCTGCGAAACACAACAAGCCAAATTCACACAATATGTACGAGAATACAAAATACCTACTGCCTGTACCCAACCACTTGCAATCACTGTCGATCCGCAGGGGAATGTCTGGTTTGCTCAAACCAACACTGGCATGATAGCAAAATTTGATCCAAAGACAGAGCAGTTTACCGAATATGAGAACCCTGACTGGCCGCAGATGGGTCGCTCAATGGTTTGGGGTATTGATTATTCGTATGATGGAAATGTCTGGTATACTGATGATACGTATGACTCTATCTGGAGGTTTTCTACAATAACTGGTGACTATGAACGAGTTGGTTTTCCATCAAGCGAGGATTCTTTGCCACAACATCTCCAAGTTGCGGGAAACCAGATAATTGTAAATGATTTTTACGGAAGCAAAATCAGCTTTTTTGACACGCAGCAAGCAGGCGAGGAAAAACTATACAGAAACGTTCCATCCCCAATACCTGATTCTTTTGTTGGCGGATTTGATATCGACTCACATGGGAACATTTGGTACACAAACTGGGTATTTCGACAGGGTGGAGCGCTAGTCAAATTTGATTACACACAATTTTCGGAATCCGGTTTTTCTGGGGACAACGTGTCTGCATCACAATTTTCCGAAGCATTTAATCTTCCTGCAGACCTTGGAACCCCAATAGGACTTAGCGTTGATCAAAACGACAATGTCTGGATTGCTGACACTTCGAGCAGCTCATTTTTCAAGTTTGAGCCAATGTCTGGAACGTTTACAAAGTATGTTACGTCGAATCCGCGTCAATCGGCATACGGCAACGCGACCGGAGTGATCAAAACACCTGTGACAGGACCTTACTGGACACAGATAGGGGACGGAAAGCTGATCTTCAATGAGCAGATTGGAAACGCAATAGCGGTGTTTGACATTGATGGCGAATGGCTAGTAGAATACCAAATCCCATCACAGAATCCCAACTGGGCTGACTGTGGAAGCCAAAGTGACTGCGGAATTGCGCAGGTCTTCGGGATTAGATATGCTGGCGATAAAATCTGGTTTACCGAGTGGGTAGAAAATAACATAGGTGTAGTCAACCTATCACAGAATCTCCCATTTGAGTTCGGGCTTACACAAAAACAGTTAACAATTCCGCGAGGCCAGACAGCGCAGCTTGACTTGCAGCTGGTGCCAGTCTCAAACACTGGCGTGGTTCTCTCCTCAAAGACAACTGCTTCATTTTATGACCTGACAGTACAGATACCTACTACTAATCTATCCCTGACTGAGACCCAAGTCGTCCCAGTATCAATTACTGCAAGCCAGTCGGCACTTACTGGGACATACAAGGTTCTACTCTCGGCAAGAACAAACGATGTAACAATTTCGCAATTTATCACCGTGACTATAACTCCGTGATTCCAAAAATAGATTCTGATATTGGAATCTTATCCTACACTACAGATTATTCTGGCTGTGGTGGAATAATACGGGCAAGGCCTGATGATTTTTCAGTTTCCGAGGTTCTTAACAAAAAAACAATTTCATCACTAGCAGAGGAGGGTTTTGCCGTGTACGTGATGAAAAAATACAAAATAGACACAAATCATGCACTTGAACGGATCTTCAAAAAGTTTGGTGTGCGTCTAAAGGCGCTCGGGCTCAAAGATGCATCAGCACAAACCGAGCAGTTTGTGTGCTCGATGGCAAAAAACAAGGCTTTGCCAAATTATTCTGATGAGAAAATATCTCTTGAGAAAATCGGATTTGCAAAAAAACCACTTTCTGGAAAAGATATGGCTGGGAATCGCTTTACAATAAAAATAACTGGGGCAAAAGGCGACATTTCCAATTTTACAGAAAAAGAAAAGATTCTGAATTTTTATGGGTACCAGCGCTTTGGCTCAAAGAGACCTGTAACGCACCTGGTGGGCAAGGCACTAGTCCAAAAAAGATTTGCCGATGCAGTAGACCTGATTTTATCATATACATCAGAATACGACTCGGAGGAAAACACCAAGATTAGAAAAATCATGTCGGACAGCTCAAAATACGCAGAGGCATTACAGATAATTCCAAAACAGATGGACTTGGAAATAATCCTCCTACGGGAGATGATAGAACATGCAAACCCACAAAAAGCGTTTTACAAGCTGCCCCTATCAATTAGGAGACTGTTTGTTGACGCATACCAGTCATATCTGTTTAATCTCACACTGAGCAAATCATATGAATATGGGGAGGAGCTGTTTTTGCCGCAACAAGACGATGTTTGCTATGACAAAAACGCAAAGCTTGGAAAATATGAAATGGAGCAGCACCAAAACACTGCAATTCCGCTTGTTGGATATTCTTACTTTAAAAAAACAAGATTTGACTATCACATCTCAAGGATTCTAGCAGACCACCAAGTCTTCCCAAAGGATTTTTACATAAAAGAAATGCAGGAAGTAAGCAACGAGGGGGGGTTTAGAACGGCACGTATGGTTTGTACAGATTTTATTGCAAAAAATGACACAGCAAGCTTTACTCTGCAAAGAGGCTCGTTTGCAACCATTGTGATGAGAGAAATAATGAAGCCTTCCGATCCACTAAGATCAGGATTCTGAGATCTGTTAGCAAGTCTATATTTTTAGTCATGCTAAGTTCACTAAAACTAATATCTACGCCTTTTAGCAAAATCAGGTATGAGTAGGGATAGAAGAACGGCACAGGTCTCTATAATTATCCCAACGTATAACGAGTCTCAAAACATATTGAATGTTCTAAAATCAATTGAGGAATACCTACCTGAAAACACGACCGCACAGACTATAGTGGTAGATGATAACTCACCAGACGGCACAGGCAAGCTAGTAGAAGAATATCTGCAGAATGTAAGAAAAATTGCTAATTATACAATTGATGTTATTCATAGAAAAACAAAGGAGGGCCTAAGTTCTGCTATTCTCAAGGGAATCCAGTATGCGACAGGAAACACCATCGTGGTAATGGACAGCGACCTTTCACACCCCCCAAGCCTTTTGCCAAAAATGATTGATGCATTAAAGCACCCAAAATGTGATATTGTTATTGCATCAAGATATGTGCGCGGAGGATCTATTGACGGGTGGACACTGCGCCGAAAATTAATCAGCAAGACAGCTACTCTGATTGCAAAGCGCGGCCTTGGAATAAACGCAAAAGATCCAATGTCTGGGTTTTTTGCATTCAAAAAACAAATCATTGAGGGCCTCAAGTTTGATGCAATAGGGTACAAGATGCTCCTAGAAATCCTAGTCAAGGCAAAAAATGTAAACGTACTTGAAATCCCTTACACGTTTACAAACAGAAAGTTTGGCTCAAGCAAGCTTGACTCAAAGGCAATAACGGATTATGCCAAGGCAGTGTGGAGGCTCTACAGGTTCGGCAAGGTGGCAGCAAGAGAGGAAAAACGAACATCTGTCAGCTTTCTCTCAAAGGCAGCCAGATTCTATACTGTTGGGGCAATAGGACTCGTCATCAATTATCTAATGTCGTCTTTGTTTACGGACGTTATAACGCACATGTGGTACATTCATGCGACAATAATTGGTATTGCGATATCGATGAGCAGCAACTTTGTTCTTAACAAAATCTGGACATTTGAGGACAGAAACTTTGCCCCGAGATACACGCTTGAACAATATTCAAAATTCATAGGATTCAGCTCGCTTGGTGCACTGGCACAGCTTGGCATGGTTTACCTGCTTGTTGATAATTATTCAATACAATATCCGATTGCACTAGTTCTGGCAGTATTTTGTGCGGCTTTGAGCAACTTTATTTTGAATAAAAAGTGGACATTCAAGGAAAAAATCTGGAGCTAAAAAAATTAGAGGATTCGTGTGGCAGTACCCCTTGCGGTACTGATTACGACTCCCTTTGACGGAATTTTGTCTACTGTGGAATAATCGGCCATCTTGAGATTAGATGTGCCCCTTTTTGTAGTCAGGGCATATTTTTCTGGAAGTGCAGCCATCTTCTTTTTTTGGTACTCCAAAAAGGACTGGCCTGACCAGATAGAGTAGACCTTTGGCACTTGGATTGTAGCAGTGCCTCGCTCGATCACTAGTTTTGTAATCATTTTGTTTCTGTTTTCTAATACGCTTGCAGAACTGATATTGTATGCTCAGCTAATGTGATGATTTATCAGCTAGATCTGTTAACACGTCAACTGATTTTACGCTGATTTATTTTGCATATGTCATAAAGATAAAATACCTACCAAATCAACGCCTAACCGATGATGGATCCGATCTTCATCATAGGAATAACGTTTTTGGTACTTGCTGGAGCACTTGGCGGCTATGTAGTTTATCATAAAGAAACCGTCATGACTCCACTTGAAATACAGGAAAAGGCAGAAATTGAAGCCATGACTTGTGAGCAAATCAAAGATAAACACGAGCTTGGGCAGTACTGGTCTTTTAGAAATTGGAGAATAGCCGACGACAAAGTAAAGGTTTGTTTTCCTGATCAATAATCACACGATGGTTTTTATTTTTGGCTTTTTGCTTGACCTGTGGTCTTTGAGATTGCAACAAGCTTGTTTGGAGCAAAACTATGCAAACATTCATCCTGCTTAGCTGCAGCGTAGGTGCAGAACACGAAGTGCTCGGTCAGCTAAAAAAACTAGCAGAAGTAAAGGATGCAATAATGACGTATGGGGACTATGACATTGTGGCAAAAATAGAGACTGACTCTGAGCAGCAAATGGACAAGCTGATCTCTTCTACAATTCGGCAGTTGCAGAAGGTTAGAAGCACAGTGACATTACATGTGACTGACTAGCGTTTTTTGAGCAAGAAAACACTGCCAATTCCACTCAGGATGATTCCACAAACTATGATGGCAACACCGTAGTAAATCCAGTCCTTGTTATAATACATAAACGAGGACTCTGGGCCAACTACTCCTCTTCCCTGGAATTGAAAGATGGTTCCAAAAATAATCAGAATGGCACCTATTGGTATGAGTATTTTTGGCATTCTCATTGTTTGATATGGTGCGTGCAGGTGTTTAAAGAGATTTGATTAATTGAACAAATGATTTTCCGTCCTTTTCTTTAATCTGATTTTAAATATTATCAAAAATGTACAATTGGGACGAGGGCCTTTACGACCAGCGTCGTTTTTCTTTCCGTAACGCGGTGCTAGTTAGCAGTGCAGCCGTACTTGCCATACTCTTGTTTTTGGTCTTTGCCCCGCAAATCCAAGTGCTGACTAGAACAATCCCATATCTAATTGAGCTGACATACATCCCTACTGTTATTGTGGGATTTGTCTTTGGGCTAAAAATAACGGAAAGGGCAATCAGTCCAGTTGAGACGCGCAGCCCAATTAAGCGCTCAATAATTAAGATATTTTTGTTTTTCTTCATAATTGGAGGGCTATTCAGCTCAGTCAGCTTTGCATTCAATGGGGGAATATTTTTGCCAGACAAACCATTACTTGAGTTGGGGCTGGCAGAATGGCTAAGTCAGTTCTCATTACAAAACGGCGGTCTGACATTTCTGATAATTTCGAGCATCTCAATTATGGCAGTTGCAACAAAGCGCATAATTGGGCTTGGGGGTATGGTGAACAGTGTCTCTACCTTCATTGGGACATTCATCTTTTTCTCAATGATTGCACTAAGCCTTTCTCACACAGAGCCTTCTCCATCGCAAGTCTTTTTGTATACATTTTACCACGCAGGAATAATTGGCGGGGCATTATTTAAGATGAACAAGCTCACATCAAACCTGAACTTTTGGGAAGACTTTAACAATGGATATAGGTAATCAGGGGTTTTGCATCTTCATGTCTTCGCTTAGACCAACTGAAAGATTTTTCCCGCCAGACTCAGCCTGCTCTAATTTTTGTTTTTCATCTTCGAGGAATTGCTGGTACTCAAACTGTTTTTGCTTACCTACACGATCTGAGTAAAGAACGTCATCGCCTATGGCCAAATAAAGCAGCGCAATCAACGTAAGTGAGGCAGCAACCAGTATCATGGAAAATCCTACAGTTCTGTAATTGTGCGGCTCTGCCATCAGCTAATCCAGCTTGTGGGTAGGATTTAATCCTTTAAGCATCTATTTGTTTAACTTACGATCTAAATTTGTGTTTTAAAATGCACATACAGAAGCTTAATGCTGTGATATCATAACTAATACTCCCTGAAGGTCTTGCGGTACCCTCTCCGAGGCAGTTGCTCCGCTTCTCCTTCAGCCTTTTATCATTATGTGAATCATACAAAAAAAGAAAAAAGTTAGCAACATATAGTGTTTTTGTGACGCTTCAGATCCTAAGCTACGAGTTTTTGGGCCCAATCCGGCTTTCAGAGTGGGGCCCACCAATGAACCAAGTTCTGTATCTCTTGTTGAGGCGTAGCAACGAGACATTTCAGATACTCTACGCAGGCGAATCAGAAAAGACAGACGAGGCAGACTTTTTTACAAAAAATGAGAAATTCAAGTGCTGGATTCAAAACGCAGGAACTGAGAACGACCTATACCTGTCAATTTACCCTATGTGGGATTCCACACCAGTGGAGCGGCAAAGGATTCTAAGAAAAATCATAGACAGATTCCAGCCACCATGCAATGAATCAGATAATTCTAATAAAGAATCAAGCCAGTAACAATGCATGAACTGTCCGTGCTGTGGGGCAAAAATGGAAAAATCTCAAGAGCTTGAGTCAAGCGTCATAATGAAGTGCACTGAATGTGGACTTTCAGATACGGTTCTAAAATCATGAGTTTTGCTTGTTTTTTACTTCGAATAACTGCAGAGTGATGAGGTCCAGTGCTTTTTTTAGGTGATCAAACTCGTTGATAGAATGAATCTGTCCTTCGACTAGCCTCCTTAGTACCTTGACTACTCCTTTTTGGAATTCGTCTTGTGCAACTATCTCTAGTGCGTTAAGCTTTGATAATACGACATCAAGTTCTTTTTTCATATCGTCTGAGGAGCTGTGTTTTTTCATCTGTGTGAATGTCGATTGATTGTTATATGAACGTAAAATTACAACAACTCTTCGTCCAGCTGCTCAAACTCGAGGTATTGCTTGCAGGTGCAATCTGGAATTGAGCACTTGCCAAGCTTCATCAAAGAGCTGCTGTCTTTTGATGACTCGTGTGCTTGTGATAAGTGGTGGCACCGCTTGCAGTTCAATGTTTTTGAAAAGAAAATCTCTTTTATTTAAGGTCTAAGAACTGCTCGCGCATCTATTTTGGAATGTTTCAGATCTGATAAAACCTCGTTTGCCTGCTCCAGAGGAAATGTCTTGTAGACAATTTGAAGCTGGTTCTGGTCTGCAATTCTTATCACTTCTTTCATGTCTGCCCTTGAACCAATCAGCGTTCCTCTGATTGTCTTTTCCTGCGTCACATCAAAGTTTGGAATGTTTCCGAATGTTCCTACCACAACCAGCCCTCCTTTTTTGACGGAATTAATTGCAGCGTCGGTAACGGACTCAGAAGGGGCAAAAACAATCGCGGCATCAAGCAAACCTTCCTCTTTTCTCAGTGTAGAAAGAAATTCACTCTGATCATTAGAATACTGGATTACATTGTCCGCTCCTATCTTTTTTGCTACATCCAGATGATTCTTGCTTCTTGCAATTCCTATGACACGGCAGCCTTTCAGCTTGGAAAACTCTACTGCCAGGTGCCCTACACCACCTACACCAAAGATGCCAACCTTTTTTCCTTTGGCTGGCTCTGATGCGATTACTGCCTTGTATGATGTAATTCCTGCGCAAAAAAGCGGAGCAGCATATTCAGATTTCATAGAGTCTGGAATTGGAGTTGCAAAATCCTCAGAGGCCGTAATATATTCAGCGTATCCTCCAAGCAATGACTCGCCTGTAATTTCTGCCAAATCGCAGAGATTTTCTTTTCCTTCCTTGCAATACTCACACTGCATACAGGAGCCAAGAAGTGGAGACACTCCTACTCGTTGGCCTGTTTTGAGCCTTGTTACTTTACCTCCTACTTCAATTATTGTGCCGACAAGCTCATGACCTGGAATTGTGGGCAGGGTGGGGGGCAGGCCGTATTTTTGCCAGTCGCCTTCTATTCCGTGCAGCTGCGAGCGACAGACACCGCAGGCCTCAATTTTTATGAGAACCTCGTTTTGGTTTTTGATCTGGTGCCTTACAATATCTTTTAGGTGTAGTGGTTTTGTCTCGATTGGAGCAAGCCCCTCAAGAACCATCGCACGCATGTCTGTCATACCTAATCAAATAATTTTATCATATTTTTATCTTAACACAAAATTTTAACGCAGGCAAAATCGATCCATATTGTGGTGCACATAATCACCAATGAGGACGCAAGACGAGTAGAGATGCTTCAAGTAGTGTCAAAAAAAGGCCTCAAAGTCTTTAATCTTGAGGAGCTAAAAGAGCTGCAGAATCTGGTAGAAAAAAAGGATTATTCGCACAACAAAAAGGCACACAAGTCCAAAATGAAGCTGCTTGCACAGATTAATTCCAGAATCTATGATCTTGAGGAAAAAAGATCCTAGGAATCAATTAAACACAAATATTCATTCATACAAAAAAACTCATGACACAAAATCACCTCATCGAAGAAACCAGCCCGTATCTTTTGCAACATGCGCACAATCCGGTGAACTGGTATCCGTGGTGCGCAGAAGCACTACAAAAGGCAAAAAATGAAAACAAGCCAATCTTTTTGAGCATCGGGTACAGCTCGTGTCATTGGTGTCATGTGATGGAGCACGAGTCGTTTGAGAATGAAGAGATTGCCAAAATCATGAATGAGAGTTTTATTAGCATCAAAGTGGATAGGGAGGAGCGCCCAGACCTAGACGACATTTATCAAAAGGTGTGCCAGATGTCCACTGGACAGGGTGGCTGGCCGCTCAGTGTCTTTCTGACACCTGATCAAAAACCATTCTATGTTGGAACATATTTTCCAACACTTGACAGCTATGGCAGGCCTGGCTTCGGAAGTATTCTAAGGCAGCTTGCACAGGCTTGGAAAGAAAAACCAAGCGATGTCAAAAAGGCATCTGAAAACTTCATGTCAACTCTGCAGCAGGCAGAACATGTGACGACTCCAGCCAAGCTTGAGAAGACAATTCTTGATGAGGCAGCAGTTAACCTAATCCAAATTGCAGACAATACGTACGGTGGGTTTGGAAATGCCCCAAAATTCCCAAATGCGGCAAACCTTTCGTTTTTGTTGAGATACTCAAAAATTTCCAAGATTTCAAGATTTTCAGAGTTTGTACTAAAAACATTAACTAAAATGGCAAAGGGCGGAATATTTGATCAGATTGGTGGGGGGTTTCACAGGTATTCTACAGATGCGAGATGGCTTGTACCTCACTTTGAAAAAATGTTGTATGACAATGCACTGCTTCCGATTGTTTATGCAGAGGCCTACCAATTAACAAAGGATCCGTTTTATCTCGACGTGATAAAAAAGACGCTTGGCTTTGTTCTTCGGGAGATGACCTCGCAAGAAGGTGGATTTTATTCCGCACTTGATGCGGACTCGGAAGGCGAGGAAGGCAAGTATTATGTCTGGAAGAAAAAAGAGATCCGAGACGTGCTTGGCAGTGATGCCGAAGTCTTCTTCCTGTACTACGATGTCACGGATGGTGGAAACTTTGAGGGAAACACCATTCTAAATAACAACATCAGTGCTTCTAGTGTCGCGTTTCATTTTGGTATGACTGAGGACAAGGTAAGGCAGATAATTTCAGAGAGCACAAAAAAGCTGCTTGATGGGAGGGCAATGAGGATTAGACCTGGCCTTGATGACAAGGTCTTGACTTCCTGGAACGCATTGATGATATCTGCACTTGCAAAGGCATATCGGGTCACGGATGAAAAATCGTACCTTGATGCAGCAGAGTGCTGCATTTCATTTATTGAAAAAAATCTCATCTCAGATGGCCATCTTTTGCGCACCTACAAAGATGGCAAAGCCAAATTGCAGGGATACCTTGAGGATTATGCATATTTTGTCAACTCGTTAATTGATGTCTTTGAGGCAAACCCACAACCAAAATACTTGGTTCTTGCCACAACTCTTGCAAACTATCTAGTTGATCATTTCTGGGATACGGAACACAACAGCTTTTACTTTACTGCAGACAACTCAGAGAAGCTGATAATTCGTCCAAAGAACAACTATGACTTGTCAATGCCCTCTGGAAATTCTGTTGCGGCACTTGCTCTACTAAAACTGTATCACCTAACGCATCAAAAAAGTTTCTTGGAAATCTCAACTAAAATTATGGAGTCGTTTGCGATTATGGCAGCTGAAAACCCATTTGGATTTGGATTTTTGCTAAATACGATCTATCTTTACCTGCAGAGCCCAACTGAAATCACATTAATCAACACAAAAAACAAGGAGCTCTATGATCTTGTGACAAAGAAATTCCTTCCAGAGGCAATTCTAGTTACAATACAAAACACAGGCCAGCTAAAACAGCTATCAGAACACGCATTTTTTGCAGGAAAAGAATTCGATGATTCAAAGACCACAGTGTTTGTATGCAAGAACTTTAGCTGCTCACTGCCCCTGACGGCCGTACCTGAAGTAGAACGCCTACTTTCTTGAGATGTTGATTTCCAGAACTTCCCCAACCTGGGGCCTTCCCATTCTCTCGTATCTTGCCCGAGGCATTGTAATGGAAATGGTAGTCTGCTCGTAGCTTTTTATCTTGATTGTGGGCTGTGCTTGCAGTATTGCCTCCAAGAGAGGCTGCACCTGTTCTTTTACTTCGGGGTCTAGCTTTTTGGCAACAGAATCCATGATTAGCTGTTTTTGTGACATTGGTTCTGTCTGAACGTCTTCGGCAAGTGCAAGCTGGACAATCTGACCATTATCGACAATTTGGTGGATTCTGTAGCGTGTTAGGTCGCCCATCGCTATGTGATTTCGGTGTTGGGATTTAATTCATTCTGGGATTTTATTCCAAAATTGCCTTTTTTATGAGGGCTGCCCTTTCTTTGATGATTTTATTGAACTCCTGCATGTCGTCAAGCTCAACTTCTTTGTTTTCGTTTTCATATGCTCTTAAAAATGCCGAATAAATGCAACCGGTAATTATCCCAAAGGCTGCGTCCTCAACTGAGGTGATTTCAGGAAAGTATGACTCGGCAATCTGCTTGTATGATGACGCTTCGCTTATGTAATAATCAATGAGGCCATCCAGAAAGTCCTTTGTGTGCTTTGTGATTGCCAATTCGTTTTTGTTGCAAATCTATGATTTATAACAGTTGGCGCAAAATCTAGCATTGCATGTGGAAGCTCGAACTGGAGGATGATTTTTTTAGGATCTTTGATAAGGATCACAAGATAGCAGGATACTTTGTCCCAGAATATGGCGACATCCAGCCGGAGGAAAAAGTCGAGGAAGTAATTGAGCAGATGCACAAAAATGGAGACAAGGTTCCAGGCGGGTACATGACAGTACCTATGGTAAAGTTTGGAATCTTTGATTCAAGTGAGGACATGGATGTTGCGTATCTGCAGGGACAGATCTCGGACGCAAGTGCAAGGCTTGATGTGTGGGCAGAATTTTTGTCGCAAAACCAGATGAAGCATGCAATCCGACTCTCGCACACAGACCAGGACATGCTGAGCCTAACATTTCCGATCAAGTTTGCAGACCATCTGCCACTTGATAAGAAAATAATCCTTGAGACAATATCGCCTACGCTGGACTTGTTGCATCAAAAAGGCCTTCTTTAGCCCTAGCCTGAAGGATTTTTTGCCTTCTCATATGATGACAATGCAGCCATCTCGTTTTCAAATGATTCCTGCAAGAGCATGTCTGAGTGCACCCTGTCTGCGGTGTCATTTGTCCTAATCCACTCTATTAGGAACCTGTCGCTTTCAAGTTGTTTTTGTGTTGATGTCTTGAAGAGTTCGACTGCCTTTGTAAAAGAATCAGGCGATACTAGGTTTTCGTATTTTGATACCAACTCCCCCATTCTCTTAACATGATCCTCAGAAAATTCCAAGAATTCCTCCTTTGTTATAGTATTTTCATCAAGCAGTCTTTTTTTGGAATAAAAATCGGTCTGGACTTGTTTTAGCTCGCTCTGAATTGCATCAAGGTTGTTTCCAAAATTAAATCCACGGATTTTTGCTTGGTCTGCTGAATAAAAATAAAATACTGCAAGCGCAACAACGATTACTCCAATCCATACTGCAAGGTACGTGGATTTCAAATTATTCTGTAAGGTCTTGAGGCTCGATATTAATTAGATGTTGGCTGTATAAAATTCGCAAAAGGTAAAACTGAATTATGCCCAAATTTTAATAGTTATTAACAAGGTCATATCTTGTTGAAACCATTACTGATTCTTACGATGTTTGCAGTTGCATTCTTCTTTACACAGTCATATGCCCAGGAAGCCGACTATTTGCTGTCCGCAAGCGGATACAAAATTTCCGACGATGCAGTAGATGAGATAACACTAGACTTTCAACTAGAGATGACAAGCCCGGTAAATCCGGTCTTGCGACAGGGCCAAGTCATACTTGGTAATGAGGAACATGCAATTGAAAATTTTAATCTGGTATTTTATCGGGATGGGAGACTCTTTAGACTTAATGCCGACTCTGATGACTTGGTAATTAGAGCAAATGGAAGAATGCTGTTATCGAATCAGGAAGGAAGCATTTATCATCTGAGTGGAGCTATGACTAGGGACGGGGTCTCTGAAAAGTTTCTTCTTGTTGCAATCCTAAAGGCCGTTGAGGAGAAAAAAACAATAAAAGTTGCAGCAGTGCTTCCAGAAAAAGACGTATTGGTAGAAAAAGAGGACGCCTTGGTCCTAGTAAGACACACAGACCGTGTAGAGTGGCGGGGTCTGTACAAGTTTACTGTGAGATCTTTTGATCCGCAGCTAAATTATTTCTCAGACTTTTACAAGACCTCGGGATATTTGGAAGGTGTGCCAATATCTGCAAAAATAACAGACCCGCTGGGTAACGTAATTAGGACTTTTAGTGGGGAGACTCAAAAATTCGGTTACTATGGGGGGAGCCTTTTGATCCCAGATAACTCCAGAACTGGGACATACGTGCTAAATGTGACTACAACTGGAGAAAAATTCAAGACATCAAGTAAGGAATTGCCATTCTTTGTAACTCCGCCACCTACTGATGGCTCATCTCAATAATGAAAAAATGCCTGTAAAAATTTGGTGCTAGAAACTACGACTGCATAAATCTTGGGCGGGTAATGATAATCAAGAAGACTTTTGTTTTTTCAACCTAGTCGATATAGTTTCCCTGTTCGTCTGCTTTGAGCTCAATTTGCATAACGGAACCGGAAATAAACGACTCGTTTCGAATGGTCCTGACTCGCGCAACATCTAGGTGATACGGCCAAATCTCAACTACTATCTCACCAATCTTGACGTTTTCTGGCGCATCGGTGAGACGTATGTCTTCTTTTTTTATCCCGTATTGCTGTAGCTTTTTCAGACAGTGTTCGACAAGCGGCTCTGGGTTGTTGTGGTTTATTGCCCAGACAGTTCCGGTGTATTCTATTTTTTCCAATTTGAATTACCTTGGAAAATTTGCCTAGTGCGTTGCCGCTGTACTGAGAACTTTGAGAGTCATAGTGCTCATGACCCTGGACAGTCGGCGTATCTTATTTGAGACGGTCTTGTCAAACTCATCAGCAGATTTGGCATGAATCTCAATTATGATATCGTACGCTCCAAACGTAAGATACGCCTGCTTTACTTCGGGAATCTGCTTTAATTCATCAAGCAAATATTCCTCGGCGCCCAAATCACAATTCAGTAAAACAAAACCAATTTCCATTGTTTTTCTTAACTCAGACTTTTAAAAAAGCTTTTTACCAGCGCCTTCGGTGGTTTGGTCGCCTTACTGCATGACGCATTGGACCTCTTCTGTTATCGGGCTTGCCATAGTCGGTTCTTCTGTCGTCTGAGCGGCCATCGCTGCCACGATTATCAGACCTACCATAACTTGGCCTTCTATCATCATGCCTGCCATACTGCGGTCTTCTGTTATCAGACCTACCATAACTTGGTCTCCTATCGTCAGATCTTCCAAAACCTGATCTTCTGTTGTCGTGGCGGCCAAAGCTTTGTCTTCTGTCTCCACCTCCGCGCCCAAACATTCTGCGTGGCCCGACCTGTCTTTTTAGCGGGTCTGGGATGCTTACAACTATTCCAAGCTTTTCGTTAAGATCAGTCATGTTGACCTTTGTTTGCTGCTTTATGATGTTAAAATCGCCAACTGAAGAATATGATACCAGTGTGATTGCCCGCCCCTGTGCACCTGCACGGGCAGTCCTTCCTATTCTATGAAAGTAAACCATTTCCTGGTTTGGCACATCATAGTTTACGACCAGCGCCACTTGCGGGACATCGATTCCCCTCGCTGCAACATCTGTTGCAACCAGAATGTCTGCTCCGCCCCGTCTGAACTGAGACATTGAAATCTCCCTTCTGTGCTGGGACATATCGCCTTCGATTGCAACTGCATTAAAGCCACTGTGTTTGAGCTCGCGCGCCACATCTCGGGTTCTGTTCTTAGTTGAGCAAAACACGACTGTCTGTCCCTTTTTGTTTTCTTTGATAAACTGTGTAAGATAATGCATCTTTTCTCTGTCTTTTATTACCAAAAACGACTGGTCTATTCCCTCTCCGGAGAGATCGTCTGCATCAAGCAGAAACTGTTTTGGATTGTTAAGGTATTCTTCTGCTAATCGCAAGATCTCAGGAGGCATAGTAGCTGAAAATAATGACATCACCTTGCTTACTGGGGTCAGCTCCAAGATGAATTTGATATCATCAATGAATCCCATGTCTAGCATCGTGTCTGCCTCATCGAGTACCACGTACTTTACGTCGTTTAGCTCAATTGATTCCTGTCTGAGGTGATCGATTAGCCTTCCAGGTGTTGCGACAATTATTTCGACTCCGTGCTTTAGTGCTTGGTGCTGTATTCCGATTCCCTGTCCGCCATAAATTGAGACTATCTTGACGCCGGTGTATTTTGCAAACTTTTTGAATTCTGTCGTGATCTGTACTGCAAGCTCCCTAGTGGGTGCTAAAATCAGGCCTTGGATTCTTTTGGTCGGCTCGATGTTTTGCAGCATAGAAATGGCATAAGCTGCAGTCTTGCCAGTGCCTGTATGTGCTTGGCCTATGACGTCCCTTCCAGAAAGCAGAACTGGTATAGTTGCCTCTTGGATTGGGAATGGTGCCTCAAATCCTATTTCCTTTAGTCCATCTATAATGGATTTTTTTATTCCTAATTGTTCGAATGTTGTCAATTTACTTACCTAAGCAATGACAGAGAAAAAGCTCATTGCTTGTTTCCGTCATTATAGCCTGATGATCTGAAGGCTTGCAGTGCGTCTAATAAACCATTAGAACACAGCATCTGGTGCCTCTTTAAATCGCTTGACACTCAATAACTCCTGATGACAACCGAGTCTCCAAAAAACCTCGTACCAAAATTTTTCAGCAACACTGCTGGCACGTATGAAAAAGTAGCTATCTGGGCAACGTTTGGAAAAGATATCTACTGGAAAAATGAGATCTTGCGGCAAATCCCAAAAGCGAATTCGTATCTAGACTTGGCATGCGGAACCGGAATACTGACAAGAAAAATTGCGAAGCAATTCCCATTTGCAAAAATAGTCGGCGTGGATGTGTCGGAAAATTATCTTGATGTGGCAAAGAAGAATGCAAAATCATACAAAAACATTTCATTTGTCAGGCAAGATGCCGAAAAGCTAAATCTGTCTTCCAAGTTTGATTGTGTGGTTTCTTCATACATTCCAAAATACTGCGATGCGGAAATTCTGATAAATGCATGCCTTGAACACCTAAACGATGGCGGCAAATTGATTTTGCATGATTTTGCTTATCCAACAAATAATCTGGTACAGATGCTCTGGGGGGTACATTTTGTAATGTTGCGCTTTGCTGGGCTGTTTCTTCCAAGCTGGAAGGATGCGTTCTCTGAGCTGCCAAAGCTGATAAAATCCAGCAGGTGGCTTGATGACTGTGAATCTGAAATGAAAAAACACGGCCTTCTTGTTACAAAACAATATCTAACATGGAATTCGTCTGCCATTTTGTCGGGAATTTTTAAGTCCTAGTGTAATCGAACTAGTACATTCGCAAAATAACAAAGGCTGCGGTTGCACAAATCACACCAATGAAAATGAATTTTAAAATCGCCTCTTTTTTCCTAATCTGTACAAGATCGTATGCTCCCCTTTTAAGCTCCTTGTATCTTCGTGACGTGATTATCAATAGATATGTGATGATTGCCGATACTGCAGAAAGCGCTAATGCCTCCAAAGTTATGGAATTTGTCTGTATTGCCGAGCCGGCAAAAACTGGAAGCACTCCCCACGAAATCACAGTAGACACATTGTTGTGGAATCTCCCCCTAAACAACTCCAAGTTATACGCAAACAGGAAAAACCCCTCAGCTATCCCAATTGGAAACAAGAGCGGTGAATCCAAAAAGGCATAGTAAAGGCCGATGGTAAATGCGATGCCAAGCGCTGTGGTTGCAATGGCCCAAAGCTTTCTTTTTGGCAGCTCTCCCCACGGTTTGGTTTTGCCTCCTACGGCATCAAGACAGTGGGCTGATACCCCAACTGCAAGAAAGTAAATTGCGCAGATGGCTGCAAGCCTTTCCAACCCAAAACCTGTCGAAAGAGATCCCCACGCAGCAAAACACGTAACAATGCTTGTGTACGGCAAAAACAAAATTCCGATGCTTACTCTAAAGTTTCGCGGACCAAATTTTGGGACAAACCATTCCGAAGTCCTATCCTGCTGCACATTACTTTATGATTCATTATCATTTATAATACTAGTCTGTAATTTTGAGAATCAAAAATCCAGATCATTTTATAGTAAAGAAACGAACCTAATTCGTGAAACGATACAGAACACTAATCGTCAAAGGCGTAAGGGAATCACTTGAGAACGTTCCGTTCCATGGCAAAGCCCCAATTAAGCGCTTATCGTTGTTGAACAAAAAGCTAGTTTCAAAATCCGACACGCATGTGGCAGTTCATTTTGTAGATTCTCTGCCAAAAAAAATACCGGCATACAGTAAGATTCACAAACACAACGCCGATGAAATAAACCTAATACTCTCAGAAGACGGCAAACTAACCTACGAAATACAGCTTGAAGACGAAGTCTACAAAGTAACGTCCCCCTCAACAATATTTATTCCAAAAGGGATAAGACACAGAGCGCAAGTGCTCTCTGGGAAGGGAATCTTTGTGTGCATTATTTTGTCATCCAACTACAAATCTTCGTAAGATCGTGCTCGCAGTTAGGCGCAATTTTAGCAATTTGATGAAAAAAGCCAATAATGGATTTGTCTAAATTGGCAAACCCCTACCTATTACATAACAAATTACTCCCAACAAACTATTACTAGCAACACACGCAAGATACCAAATGTCAAAACCGTCAATTTCAGTAAATGGCACAAAAGCATTTGTCACTTTTTACAGCTCATTAACAGAATCAAATCCAATAAAAAAAAGATGGATGACGTAATGGACCAATTAAAGAAAAAACCAACAATGGGTGATAGAATACAGACACAACTATTTCCAGCAAAATATGTAAGAAAATATGGAATTAGAAATCTCTACAGGTGCCCACTTGACTCAAACTATAGAATGCTGTACACACTAGTTAGCAAGTCTGATACAATCTATTGCGTTATACTTGAGGTGTTAGCACATAAAGAATACGATAAACTGTTTGGTTACAAAACCAGCTAACGAAGCACCACTGATTGCCTTAAAAGGCGCTTTAGCTTTGTACTGTCCGCAAATATCCACACGATTGTACCATCCCTGTCGTAGGTTATTTTGTTTGATTCTTCAAGATAGTCGAGAATTTTTTTAAAGGTTGGATATTGGACTTGTTTAGGCAAGGCTCGCCAGAGCTGGTTTTTTGTCAAGTAACTTTTTTGCTTTTTTAGAGCGGATTCGACCATCTTTATCGTGTCTAGTCGTGGCATGTGTGTGACTGTGCTCATTATTTGTAATAAGATGTGATAGGTTATAAACATATGTACAAATATGTATAATACAAGCTTGCAAATATCGATTTTTTTAATTATAGTACAAGATTTTAAAATTAAAAAACCAGCCAATAAAGGGATTTGGACCCTTGACCCTCGGTTTACAAAACCGATGCTCTGCCAGGCTGAGCTATATTGGCACGAATTTACAAGAAAATGTAACCGTTTAAAATGTTATGAGATTTTGCCAATCTTTAATAGTATGACAAATCTAGTCCACTAAAATGAAGTACATTCCACCAAAAAAACTAAAGATAATAATGATAATGTTTTTTGCAGGTGGGATCTGGGGAATTACATTCGGCCTGCTTGAACACTTTTTTTACATAACGGTATTTGGCACAATTAATTTGTGCCTTGGGGGAGTCTTTGGGTACCGTCTCCTAACACAGGAAAAGCCATCAAAGGACGAGCGTAAAAAAAAGCGCGGCAACAACTAGCATGTTTGTTGCAAAATGCATTGCATACGAGTGCTCTATTCCCTTTTTGTCGTAGATGTACTTGAACAAAAACCCAATTGGTATTAGCAGAATTGCCATGTGAACCTTGATTCCCATGGCAACGTGAGCTGCTGCCCACACTAAGACCATCTTTTTTGATTTTCTAAAGTAGAACTCTTCGACATAGTTGATGTGTATGAACATGTATATCAAAATAGGAATGAATGGAATGATGCCCCAGAACCCTTCTTCTGCAAATGGGCCAAACGCAATGTTGTATCCAAGCCAGCTCCAATTTAGAATGGGGATTTTGTCCACAAACGGATATGCAAACACAATGTACAAAATCAGAACACCAAAGGAGATTGGCGCGTAGATGATTGATTTGATTCCCTTGGAAAGATCAAAGAGCCTCTTTTTTGTCTCCTTGATCAGAACAAGCGATGCAGCTACTGTAAAGACGTAGTAGCCTACGATGAAGCCTTCTGAGCTAAATATGCTGTCCAGTGTAAAAAGAAAGGAAAAATCCAGCATGAGTTTGTCAATGTTTGGTTAAATAATAAGCTCTGCGTACAAAAACCATGCAGGAAGGTGACGCTGCACCGGACTTTGAGCTGCCAGCAAGTGATGGAACCACAGTAAAACTATCCTCATTTAAAGGAAGCAAAAATGCGGTCCTTTGTTTTTATCCAAAAAACCATCTCTTCATGTGCCCCTCAAAGAAGGTCTTTAAGATGGCCCAAAGCGTAATCTCGGCATATTCTGAAATTCTAAAGACTGACTCTGTGCTTTTTGCAATCTCTGTGGACACAGTAGACGATCAAAAAAAGTTTGCAGCAGAATATCAGATACCATACTTGCACCTCAGTGACACTGCAAAAAACGTCTGCAAGACATATGCAGGCCTGAACGTGGCTGGCCTTGCCAAGCGCTCAACTTTTGTAATTGACAAAAACGGCATAATTAGAAAAATTTTCCGAGACGTCGACGTTGGAAAACACGGACAAGACATAGCTAGGGCGCTTGCAGAGCTGAAATGAAAGTATAAATAATTAGAATTTTTTCACAAAAACAATTTGCTTGACTTAGTTGCAAAAAAATTATTTCTGACAAAAGGCAAGGGCGTACACGAGGACCGCCTCACAAGTTTTGAATACGCGCTAAGGGATGCGGGAATCTCTGGAACGAACATAGTTCTGATCTCAAGCATTTTCCCACCAGGCGCAAAGCTAGTTACACGTGCAGAGGGACTCAAGCTCATCAAGCCAGGACAGGTGCTCTTTACAATTTATTCAAGAAACCAGACAGACGAGCCGCACAGGCTTATTTCGGCATCTGTTGGAATAGCGCAACCATCGGATCCAAAGAGGTATGGCTACCTCTCAGAATATGAGGCCTTTGGGCAAAACGAAAAGAAGGCAGGGGACTATGCGGAAGACATTGCGGCGCAAATGCTTGCATCGTCGCTTGGAATAAGATTCGACATTGACAAAAGCTGGGACGAAAAAAGACAGCAGTGGAAGATCTCAGGCCAGATATACAAGTCTATGAACGTAACGCAGACTGCAGTAGGTGACAAAAACGGCAGATGGACTACTGTCTTTGCAGCAGCAGTCCTGATAATCTAGCTCTTCTTTTTGATTCCTTTTAGGTAAAATGCAGCGGCGCCAGCTGCTGCAGCACCGATTCCAATTAGGATGTAGGTTTCATCAAATCCTACCGTTGTGGGCTCCTGATCATCTCCAATTACTAGTGTGAGATCCTGACGGCTCGCAGATTGCTCTTCTCCAAAGAGATACATCGCATCGATTTTTTCACTTGAGTTGGTATCAAAGAACCACCCGCTCTTTGAAAGATCGGATGGAATTTTCTGGCCGTCTTTGATGGTCGGCTCAATTATGCTTGTGGCGTGGATATTGGTTACATCCTCATCTGGCAAAACCACAACATGGATTAGTGAGTTGAGTGGAAAGAACCCGACCAAAAAATAACTGGACTTTTTTATTTGGTCTACTTTGAGAAACATCAGAGGATCAATTTTGTTTACATCTCTTGCAATGTTAGGATATTTTTCTGAAACCTTTAGCTGCATGATGGAGATTTCGCCCATCGGCAAAATGGTAAAAGTCATTCTTGAGCTGTCATCTTTAGATAATTCTTGAGCAACATCGTAAAATCCACCCATGTCTCGAATCTGTCTTGGAATCAACACCCAGGAAATCTTGCTGAACATAAAGTCGGTACTCTGCATCTGTGCAGTATATACTGCAGACACTGTCCCGGCGCCGGAGACTTCGCCTGTTGTGTTTAGGGCCGCATTTGCACTGTCCTCATAATGGACAAAGACTGAGTGAAACTTTGCGCTAAGATCAAATGTCTCGTTGATATCATCAATTAGCAAGTCCCCAGCCTGCCTTGCCTTTTCTTGGATTGTTCTGATTCCCTCACCTTGGGCCCGTTTTGTGTTTATCATGACGCAGATACGATCATCAACACCTAACACGCATTGATCCTCGTTTGTGATAACTACTGCTGAGATGCCTGACGTGTTTCGTATCTTTTCATCAAGTTCTGGAGGGACCATAAACTCTTGGATGCTTGTTGTCTGTAGCGATACGGATGCTGTGACGTTATTTGAGAGCTTTTGGTCAACTATTACGGTGGCTATCTCATGATATGTTGCAAGACGAGGCTCTTCAGCAAACGCATAACCAATAACTGCAAACCCGAGCAAAAATGCAACAAAAATTCCGTACACAGATTGCCAAGCCTTATTTTCAGTATTAACTTTACGCCAAATTTATCATTTCGGGTCGCGAAAGAGTCAAACGTTTAAATTCTTTAGTTTGATTCCAAACTCTGACATCGAATTCAAACCGAAGGGGAACACAATGACTGGCAGCCCGTGCGTAAAGGCTGCCAGCCCCATTTAGTTTAACGAAATTAATTCTTTTACCTGAGATCTTACGTAATCAAACCCGTCCTGCCAGAATTTTTTGGAGCTAATGTTGATCCCATACTCGCTTAGCAGGCTTTCTGGCTTTTTTGATCCGCCAGCTGACAAAATCTCAGTGTATGTCTTTGCGAATTCTTTGCCCTCTTTTCTGTACCTCTGAAACAAGGACAAAGACAACAAATTCCCAAACGAATATGCGTAGCAGTAAAAAGGTGTGTGGAAAAAATGAGGGATGCAGCTCCACTCTGTCGCAAAGTCATCTGAGAGCTCAACGGAATTTGCAAACTGGGATTTTAGGTTTGTAAGATACGTCTTTGAAATTTGGTCAACGGTGGTGCCATCCGCAATCTGATTGTGTGCGTCAACTTCAAAAATGGTAAAGAATGCTTGGCGCATTATGGTGGCATACAAGTCGTCAATTTTTTCTGAAAGGGTTATTCGTTTTTCATCTGGACTCATCTGGTCTGATATGTTATCGTACAGAAGCAGCTCAGAAAACGTGGACGCAGTCTCTGCCAAAGGCAGGGGTGCTTCTGATACTAGAATCGACTGGCCTGATGCGGCTTTGCTGTGTACTGCATGGCCAAGCTCGTGCGCAAGTGTAAAGACATCACGCGATTTTCCAGTATAGTTCACAAGTACATATGGCGTTATCTTTGGTGTAATTGTGCTGCAAAACGCGCCTTCTCTTTTTCCTGGCCTTATTTCAGAGTCAATGTGGTTTTCCTCAAAGACACACTCTGCAAAACCAGATAGTTTGGGGCTGAACTTGGCAAGCGACTCTAAGACAAGGCTTGCAGCTTTTTGATACGGATAGTTCTTCTCTTTTATTTTTTTGATGTTTGGGGCATACAGGTCGTATCGACGCAGTTTTTTGAGTCCGAGTGTTTTTGCCTTGTAGGAGAAAAATTCGTAAAAAATATCCGCATTGTCTTTGCAAACATCAAGAAGGCTTTGTACTGTTTTGTCGTCTACATCATTTGAAATATTTCTAATTGATATCGGAGTCGAGTAACCTCGAATCTCGATTCCTTCGTCTTTCCAGTTTAGTACAAGGTTTTGGTAAATCTCGCCTAGCACGCCTTTGTTGTGGTGATATTTTGTGAGCAGTGTCTTGTATGCAAGCTCGCGGGTCTTTGCGTTTGTGCTTCTGACTAGGACTGTGAGTTCCTCGCGGGTTAGTTTTTTCTTTTTTCCGTTGATAGTTATGATGTATTCAAATGCGTTTGTTATCTTGTCGTATAGCTTGACTAGTGCAGTAGAGCCTGTGACATCAAGTGTGTTGATTATTTTTTCTTCAGGCTCAGATAGCGAGTATTTTGCCAAAAGCCGTTTGTGTCTTAGGTATTCTCTTAGATTGCCCGCATCTTTCATTAGGCGCTGGGCATTTTTTTTGTCGATTTTTCGCTTCCACCACAAATCAAAAAACAAGGTCTTGTTGTCGATCTCTGAGCCAAGCTTTGCCATTTTTGTTAGGAGCGATGTTGCCTCATCTGACTGTGTGTCTGCAGAATACAAAAGCGACGCATATCCAGTTATTTTGCTTGCCCGTTCTGATATCTCCTCGATGTTTTTTATTATTTTAAAAAAATCTTCAGAAGATATGCTTGGTTTGAGCCTGGCTTTTAGTTTTTCAAATTTCTTTACCTCGTTTTCTAGGTTGGTGATTTGTTTTGCAAACTGTGGGTTTTTGTGGCTGGCGGCAAGCTCTGAGAGATTCCATCGTTCCTGTCTGTACATCCAATTTTTGTTCAAATTAGCCCGTATATGACATTTCTAATCCCTAAAATAATGCAATTTTTTAGTCAAGTTGGACCGATTGTCTAGTGGTTAGGATGACGCACTCACACTGCGTATGGATGTATAATCCCGCAAGGGTCATGGGTTCAAATCCCATTCGGTCCA
>Ga0187892_10003043_pt1 | contig 31589 bp, 26 predicted proteins | sample MA1701073metaG_FD_139345 | JGI IMG/M metagenome (GOLD analysis project Ga0187892, IMG submission 139345) | Bio-ooze microbial communities from a basaltic lava cave in the Kipuka Kanohina Cave System on the Island of Hawaii, USA - MA170107-3 metaG ...
CCAAAGTATTAAAAGCATTTCTGCATTGCGTGAGATTGATACTGCGTAACTTTTTTAGGGCCGCCGTGCGGGGCCGGGAATAACATTTTGCAGTATAAAAAACATGGATGTTAACGAGGTTGAGCGGAATATCGAGGTTGCTGTCAATCTTCTGAAAGCGCTGTCGAACGAGCGCCGCCTGATGGTCATATGCGCTCTGTACAAGGGTGAAAAAAGCGTGGGCGAGCTCGAGCAGATCGTCGGCCTCAGCCAGTCCGCGCTGTCGCAGCATCTTGCCCGGCTGCGCCGCGACGGGCTTGTCGATACGCGCCGCGACGCCCAGACCATTTATTATTCGATCAACGACCGCGTGACCAAGGCGATCCTGCATACGCTTTACGATATTTACCGGCCGGACAATACCGGCTTCTGATCCGTTTTCCTGAAATCCCGCGCATGAAGATTTTCCACGAGTTGCTCGGGGGAAAGATCCGCAAGATCGTTTGCCTGAATCGTTTTGACATGCGCGCCTATGGGCGCATGCCGCGCCGGGTTGCTGTGGCGGGAGAAGAGGACGTAGCTGGGGCAGCCGGTCGCGGCGATCAAATGCATGGGGCCGGTGTCGTTGCCGATGGATGCGGCGGCCTGCCGCGCAAGTAAAACGATGTCGGCAAGGGATGTCTGCCCGGTCAGGTCGACGGCGCGGGGAAAAACGGCGCGTATGGATGAAGCAAGATCAGCTTCGCCCGCGGTGCCGAGAATGACCGGGGTGAAACCCCAGCCGTCGATAATGCGGGCGAGTGTGCCGAAATTTTTCGCGGGCCAGCGTTTTTCCGGCCTGCCGGGGGCGCTGCCGGGGATCAGCAGAATGCAGGGGCGCGGCAGATTAAACCGCTCCGCGCTGCCGGAAATCCATGAGAGATCATCCAGCGCCACGTCTTCAATGCCCGCAAGCCTGAGAGTCTGGATATGGCCTTCCCATGCGTTGCCCGCCGTGCGCGATGGCGAATCATTGCGGTGCGAAGCGCCCTTCGCCGCGCCGACCCATTCGGGGCGGGGGCGGATCAGCTTCAGATAAAATTCGGTGCGGCCGTTGTTCTGGAGGTCGTAAACGCGGCTGAAATACCCGCCGTTCAGTTTTGCGCGCAGCTCTAACCAGCCTTTCAAATTGTGCCAGCGCGGGCGGCCGTCGGTCAGCACATGATTGAAATAGCCGCAGCTCCTGCCCAGATTGGCAAAGGGTTCGGTCGTCAGCAGCGTGATATCGGCATCCTTGTGATGGCGGCGGATCGCGGCCATAGGGCCGAGCGCCTGGATGAAATCGCCGAGCGCGCCCAGTTTGATGACAAGGATTTTGGAGCGTCCGTTCATTCCGCCGCGGTTTTCAGGCCGTAACCCACAGGGTCGATCCTGTGCAGCTTGCGCCCGCCGGTCAGTTTTTCCTCAAGGAGTTCCGCGTAGACGTTGAGCGTTTCATCGCCCATTTTTTCGCGCGTGAAATTATTGGCGACATGCATCATGGCGCGGGTTGCGAGAATGGCGCGGTGCGTGGGGTCGAGCGAGAGCGCTTCGTTGATCGCGCGGGCGAGCGCCTGCGAATCGCCGGGCGGGATAAGCCAGCCGGTTTCGCCGCGCACGATGGTTTCGCGCGCGCCGCCGTGGTCGGTGGCGATGATCGGGCGGCCCATCGCCTGCGCCTCGACGGGGATGCGGCCAAAACCTTCGGGGTCGGTCGATGCGGAGACGACGACGGTCGCCAGCATATAGGCGGCGGGCATGTCCTCGCAGTGATCGACGATGCGCACAAGGCCTTCGAGGCCTTTTTCGCGGATAGCGGATTCAAGCTCCAGCCTGTAGCCGGTGCGGCCCTGGTCCGCGCCGATCAGGATGCAGAAGATATCCTTGCGCGCTAGCTTTGCGATCGCGTCGATCAGCACATGATGGCCTTTCCAGCGCGTCAGGCGCGCGGGCATCATGATGACGCTGGTGCCGTCCGGCACCCGCCATTCGCGCGAGAGCTTGATAAGGCGCTCCGGCGTCACGGATGTGGGGTGGAATTTTTCGAGCGCGATGCCGCGGTGGATGACGCGGATGCGATCCGCGCCGATCTGGTAATTTTGATGAAGATAGTCCGCGACATAATGCGAAATCGCGATCACGCGCTCGCCCCTTGCGATGGAGGAGTTGTAAAATTTCTTCGCGCTGCTGTCGATGTTGTAAGGGGCGTGGCAGGTCGTCATGAAGCGCGCGCCGGTTTCGCGGCAGGCGCGGTAGCAGCTCCAGGCGGGGGCGCGGCTTCTTGCGTGCACGATGTCGACGTCATGCTGCAGGATCAGTTTTTTCAGCTTGCCGACATTGCGCATCATCACGAGCGGGTTCTTGCTATGCACCGGAAGCTCGATATGGATGCCGCCGCTGCGGGCGATGTCATGGATGCGCGCCCCGCCGTTCGAAACGACGATGGCTTTCGCGCCCGCGCGGGTCAGTTCGGCGGTGATGTCGATGCAGCCCTGTTCCGCGCCGCCGGGCCCCAGTTCGGGGAGCACCTGCATGATGACGGGGATTTTTCCTATAGCGCCGGTCATGGTCCTCTACTTTTATCCTGAACTTTTATCCTGACACTTTGCGGCTTGCGCTCGCGGGAAAGATTAAACAAACTAAGTCAATAATACGCAGTTCTCCGGCCAAAATACAGCATGTTGTTTTATGTCCATACAATTTCTTGAGCGACCCGGCAAACCCCGCCTTGCCTACCGGAAACAGGAAGGGGCGGGGCCCTGCGTGGTTTTCTGCGGGGGATTCCGCTCGGACATGGAAGGGACCAAGGCGGGCTTTCTCGCGCAGCAATGCGCAGGCCGGGGGCAGGCCTATGTGCGCTTTGATTACAGCGGCCACGGCTCATCGGCAGGGGATCTGGACGCGGGCACGATCGGCGGCTGGGCGGAGGACACGCTCGCCATCCTGGACCAGGTTGCGAGGGGGCCGGTTATCATCGCCGGGTCCTCGATGGGCGGGTGGATCGCGCTGCTGGCGGCGCTCGCGCGGCCTTCGCTGGTCAAAGGCGTGGTGGGGGTCGCGGCCGCGCCCGATTTCACCCGCGATATCTACCAGGACATATTTGACGATGCGCACCGTGCGCTGCTGAAAAAACAAGGCTATGTCGACGTTCCCAGCGCATACAGCGAAACGCCGTACAAAGTGACCAGAACGCTGATCGAGGAGGGGGAAAATCATTGCCTGCTCGATAAAGAGATCCCTCTTAAAGTGCCGGTGCGGCTTTTGCAGGGCATGCAGGACAGCGACGTGCCGTGGCAGAAGGCCTACCGCATCAGGAACGCGCTGGAAAACCCGGATCTTGCGGAAGTGCTGCTGATTGAAAGCGGCGACCACCGGCTGTCGCGGCCGGAAGACCTTGCGCTGCTGGATAAGCAGATACAGGAATTATCGGTTTAATTATTTCCGCTTGTATTTGGTGCGGCCCTTGCCGCCGCCGCCGAAAGCAAAACCTTTGCCCTTGCGGGAGGATGCGCCCATCGGCACATGCATGCCGTGGCCTTCGAACGGGCCGAGGCCGAAGATCTTCATGAACAGCATAACGACGACGAATATCGCAAAAGGCGCGCCGAAGACATAGAAAGCGCTGCCCTGCAATACCGGGTCGATAAAGGCGGTCCACATGACGGGGTCGGTGTTATCGAGCGCCCACTGATAGGTATCCGGGCTGTATTCCTTCCACAGCCAGCCCACATCGCTCAGGTAAAAGCGCTCTTCCAGCGGCAGCAACGTGTTGTTATAAGCCAGATAAACATCGTGGCCGAGGACGCCAAGGGCCGGCAGGGCAAGAACAAAGGCTAAAAGGTAATGATCGCGCATGGGTTTTCTTGGAAGGATTGAAACTTCTTAACGACCATCCTAGCAACTTATCGGGGCCGCGCCAATGGTTCTGTGAGATTTACCCATAAAAATTAGAGTCTTGCACTTTTCCGCCTATCCCGTTAGGTTGCCGATCTCAAGGAAACGTGGCCGAGCGGTTGAAGGCGCACGCTTGGAAAGCGTGTATACCGAAAGGTATCGTGGGTTCGAATCCCACCGTTTCCGCCACTCTTTACGCATTCCGACCGGCTTTTCCGGTCATTTTGGTCCATGCGGTTTTCCCGATGCTGTGAAATGTCAGGGCGTTCAGGGGGAATTCGAGCACCACGTGCAGCATGCTTAAAAAGAACAGCGCTATAAAACCGGTCCGGAAATCGTACAGGTAAAGCGCAATGCTAATGCAATAAACGAGGCACAAAGCTGCAAAACGTGTGCGAGGTATTTTATTCCATTGGATTACTTGCACTTTTGAAAACCAGTTCAGGTAGTGATAAGTATAGGCAAAACCGAGAAAGCTGAATATGGCAATGCTGTCGAGAGGGCCGGAAAAAGACAGAAGATTTTGCAGATAGGCTGCCGGGCCATCGAAAAATGTCACATTGTTCATCGAATAGGATGGAAGCAGAACAACCGGATCGGGCCGCACACAAAGGAAAAAAAGACCACAGCCTGCAAAAACGGCGAAAGATAAAAATCCCCAAAGGCTGTCGTTTTTCATCGCACCATGCAGAATAAAAGCGCCTGTAAAGACATAAATATGCAGCACAGTTGGAATCAAAAGAATGAGCGGCAAGGCGAATGCGGGCATAATTCCTTTGAAAACAAGTAGTACTGTTACGAGCACACAGGCCATGATAATTTGCCGCGGAACGCTGTGGATCAGGATCAGGCTGGCCGCGCCTGCGAAAGCCAGAGAGTAGATAATGTAATTGGATGCCTCCTTCAAATTCTGCGGCAGCGGTGCCTCATATCCCAGCAGCATCAACAGGATTACGATTGCGGTTGCCGGAACCCATAGCCATTTGTGATCCGTAAAATATTTCCGGTCATGCATCCATGACAGCTGGGTGAGATAGTGCGCGGGTTCCAGAAAAGCGTATGAGAACAGCAATATTTCGAATGGCAGAAAATAAGCCGCAACGCAGGCCATGAGCATAAGAGCGATATTCATCTGGTCGATGGTCAGAGAATATGGACCTTTCGGGATGGGGACAGAACTCATTTTTATGCTAATCGGTTGTTCCGGAGTTTCTTAATTCTATCACAGCTTATGCAGCCGAAAAAACAGGAAGAGCTCAGAGTCACGGACACGGTCTGAAAACGGCCAGTCCTTTGGAGATAATCCTGATATCGAGCGGCAGGCTGACGCGGGCGATTTCGCCGTCTAAAATGACGGATGCTTCCTTTTTTCCGGGCAGGGCGATGCGAAAGGCGGGAGCGGAGCGGACTGTGACCGAGCTGTCCTGCGCCCAGTTCCCCTGTTGCGCCTGCCAAAGGAGGCTTAGAGCATTGGCGGGATTGCCCCTGAAGGCGTAGAGGGAAAGATTGCCGTCGCCTTCTTCCGCGCGGGCTAGGGCTTTTGCGAATATCTCCCTGGGATTGAACGTCCATGCCACCGGTTTGGGGGCGAGCGGGCGGGTGGCGATGCCGATCAGGGTGCCGCTGACGGTTTCGGGCGGGGATAATGTTCCGTCTTTTACCGTCTGAAGCTGAAGATCCATCGTTTCGCCGGCGAGCACGCTTCCCATGATTTCCATGGTTGCGGCCATTGCATCAAAGAGCTTGCCGTCGCGCAAACCTTCCCTTGCCTCGAACAGCCGGAACGAGGACGGATCGAGCGTGATCGCGTACAGGAAGTGCCTGCCGTTCAGCTCGCCGACATCCATGTGCCCCGCCACGCCGGTTTTCAGCTGTTTTGCCGCCTGCCGGAACTGCTCCGAAAAGCTGAGTTCACGGACGACCATGTTCTGCGTGCCCAGAGGCAATATTCCCAGCGGAATGTCCGTGCCGATAAAGGCCGGGATCGCGGCAAGAATAGAGCCGTCGCCGCCACCGATGACGAGGCTGCGGCCGGAGTCCTTATTCGCGGAAACCCATTGCCGGGAAAGACCCGCGATTTCGCCGCCTTCGACGAGGCGTATGTTTGTACGTTCGCCGAGAATCGCTTTCAGGTCGGCGGTCATGGTTTCCTCGCGTTCAGCGAGCACGGTGCCGGAGCGCCGATTGATGAGAATGTCGAAGGGGCCTGTTATGGGTTATTTTCTTAATATGGTTTTTGTATTACGTCAATTAAAATCGGACACGGCTTGTGCCGGGCTTGTCCGGGACTTATATAATTATTAATCGCCGTCCATCAGGGGATTTACGATGCGAAAAGCCGGATTGTTGATTTTTACGCTTTGCCTTGCCGCCTGCACGTCCACGGCGGATATCCAGAAACAATGCGCCGCGGCGGCGGCCTCGTTCGGGCAGGAGGTTTCCTGCATCGAGTCGCTGGTTGCGCAGGATTCATACCTGGGCGGGGACAGTTTCGTGCATCAATATGTGCTCGAGGGCAAGGTGCTGGCGGAAAAGCTGGCGGCGGGAGAGATCAGGGAAAGCGAAGCGCGGCTTGAATTTTCCCGCGCGTACAACGAACTTGCGCTGCGGCAGCAGCAATACCAGGCGTACAACGCCATTCAAATGGACCAGTTGCGGCCAAGGCATACGACCTGCCACCCGTCGGGCGATTCGTTAATTTGCGATACTTACTAGCTAAAGTCTGGGCTGCGGGCGGAAGTTTTTTTAACCGATGAACACACATAAACACGGATTAAGGGAAGAACTTTTTCATCTGTGTTCATCTGTGGTTTTTTTAAAGTTAAAACGGCAATCTGCGCAACAATCCGGTGAGAAAACGCGTTCTGCCGCTGAAAAGGGCAGCGGAAAAATGCGCGCCCGCCGCCCGCTTGCCGATTTCGCCGTAAGTCGGGTAAGGCGCGATCATGCCGGCGATGGCGGCGATTTTCATTTTCCGGGCGATGGCGAGGCTCCACATGCCGATCAATTCCCCGGCATACGGGCCGAGGATCGTCGCGCCGATAATGCGGTTGCCGCGGGTGATAACCTTGATAAAGCCTTCGGTTTGCCGTTCCGCCTGCGCCCGGTCGTTTTCGCGGAAGCGGGCTTTGGAAATCCTGATACTGTCCCCGTATTTTTCGCGGGCCTCTTTTTCGGTCAGTCCCGCCTGCGCGAGTTCGGGGTCGGTGTAGGTCACGCGTGGCAGGGCGCTGTAATCAGTCTTCGCGGGGATTTTGAAAATCATATTGCGGATGATGATCCCCGCGTGATAGCCCGCGACATGGGTGAATTGCGGGCCGCCCGCGATATCGCCCGCCGCGTAGATGCGCGGGTTCGTGGTGCGCAGGCGGCGACCGGTGACAATGCCCTTTTCATTGCATTGAACTCCCGCCTTTTCCAGTCCCAAGCCATCGGTTGCGGCCTGCCGCCCCGCGGCGATGAGAAGATGCGAGCCTTCGACCCGGGTGTTGCCTGCTATCACGGCAACGTTTTTGCCGTGTTCTATCCGGTCGATAGCGGCGTTTTCATGGAATTTAACGCCTTCCTCGCGCAGGATATCGCGCAGCGCCGCCGCCGCGTCCGGATCGTCGCGGGGCAGTAGCGGGCCGGCGTCCAGCACCGTGACCTTGCTGCCAAGACGCCGGTGGGCCTGCGCCATTTCCATGCCGATAGGGCCCGCGCCGATGATAATGAGATGTGCGGGCTTTTCGGTAAGGGCGAAAATCGTTTCATTGGTCAGGATGCGGGCGGGATCAAGGCCGGGGATGGGCGGGATGCGCGGGCGCGAGCCGGCGGCGATGACGAAATATTTCGCGGTGATCGCCTGTGCGCCCGCGGCGATGGTGTCTTTTGCCGTGAAAACCGCCTGTTCGCGGAACACCTTGACGCCGAGCCCTTCAAAACGCTCTTCCGAATCATGGGGGGCGATGGTCTTGATGACGCCGTCGACATGCTGTTTGAGCGCGCGGATATCGATATCCGGCTCGTGCGCGGTTATGCCGTACTTGTGGGCCGTACGTATCGTGTGCGCCGCCTTCGCCGCGGCAAGCAGGGATTTCGAGGGGACGCAGCCGGTGTTCAGGCAATCGCCGCCCATTTTATCTTTTTCAATCAGCGCGACATCCCAGCCGAGCTGCACCGCGCCCGCCGCGACCGACAGCCCGGCTGCGCCCGCGCCGATGACGCACAGATCGACATGCAGGGTTTTAATCATTTGAGCGCCCTTTCGACGATTTCCAATGTTTATAAAGCCCCGGCAGCAGCGCGCAAACGCCAAGCAGCGCAAAAGCCGCGAGCATGCCAGGGGAAAATATATCGCCGGGATTGGCGATCTTGCCCAGTTCGCTTCCCACATTCACATAAACGAACGTGCCGGGAATAATGCCGATGAAGGTGGTAACGATAAAAACCCCTGGCTTTACGTTGAACAGCGCGGGCACGATATTGACCAGCCAGAACGGAAACAGGGGCACAAGGCGCATGAACAGCAGGTAGCCCGCCGCGTTTTGCTGCATTTCACGCTCGATTTTCTGGTATACCGTCCCCGCTTTTTCCCGCAGGGAGGAACCGAGGGCGGAGCGGGCGATCAGGAACAGAAGCGTTGCGCCCGCCGTTGCCGCCGCGACGACGAGCGCCGTGCCCGCCAAAACGCCGAACAACGCGCCGCCCAGCAGCGTAAGCACCGTGGCGACGGGAAGCGAGAGCGCAACGCACAAGGCGTAAACGCCCATGAAAATCCCGGATGCCAGAACGGGGTGGGCGACAACGAAGGCCTGCATCCTGTCCTTGTGCTCCTGAAGCGCTTCAAAACCCAGCGTTTCATGCAGCCCTGCCGCGTACGCCGCCAGCATCAGCGCGGCGAGGACCAGCAGGGGAGCGAATTTTTTAAGCTTCAGGGTCATGGGCTTGCGATTCGTTTCGCGTGACAGCATAGCATCCTGCGACTTGATCGGCCCTGCAAAATCGGGCAGCATGAACAGATTAATAAACCCGGCCATGAAAGGGCACCCCGATGGCGAAGGCTTCCGCGAAGAAAAAAACCGAGACGAAAAAGAGCCATAAGGGGGTCATTGCCGCCGGGCTGGTGCTGGCCGTGATCGCCGTCAGTATCGCACTGGTGATGAATGTCGGCGGGCTTGCCAAGATGGGCGTTGAACGCATATCCAGCAAGACGCTGGGGGCGAGCGTGAGCATCGCGAGCCTTGATATCAGCCTGCAGAACAAGCAGATCACGGTGAGCGGCCTCAAGGTCGGCAATCCGCAGGGCTACAGCCAGCCCCATGCCTTGACCATCGATTCCATCGTCATCGCCGCCGAGGACATGAAGCAGGACCTTCTTGTGTTCAATGAAATCAAGGCGTCGGGCGCAACACTCAATCTTGAAGTTACGGACAAAAGCTCGAACTTCATGGACCTGCGCGCGAACGCGAAGAACAATATCCCGCCGCCGGATGCTGCGAAGGAACAGGCCAAGGTGATCGTCAGGAGCGTCGTGCTGGAAAAAGCCACGCTCAATCCCGGCATCATCCTTGCCGGCACCGCGCCGCAGCCTGTCACGCTGCCCGATATCCGCATAAGGGGAATCGGAGAGCAGACCAACGGCGTTCTTGCCGCCGAAGCGATCGCGCAGGTCGTCAACTACGTGGTGCAGGTTGCGATGAAAACGTCACTGGAAGAAGGATACCTGCGCGGCATGGCGCCGGAGAGTCTTGAGAGCATCCAGACCGAACTGGGCCTTCCCGCCGGTTTCATGGGCCAGGTCAAGGATCTGGGGAGCCAGATCAAGGGGCTGTTTGACAACTGATCCCGGATTTTCCGAAAGGGCCGCCTCCATGTATAAAAACTTACGCGTTCTGGTTGTCGACGATCACGGGCTGATGCGCTCGATGATAACGCAGAGCCTTAAATCTTTAGGGGTTACACGGGTCGGCAGCGCTGCGGGCAGCGAGGATGCGTGGGTGGAAATGGACAACGCGGCGGCCTCCGCCGATCCTTATCACGTCATCCTGCTCGACTGGCACATGCCGGGAACGGACGGGCTTGAATTCATGCGCAAATGCCGCGCGGATTCGCGGTTTGATAAAACCGCGATCGTCATGCTCACGGCCGAGGAAAAGGAAGAGCATGCGGCGCAGGCCTTTGAAAACGGCGCGACTTCCTACCTGATGAAGCCGGTTTCGGCAGACCTGCTCGCGGAGAATCTGGGGATCGCGACACAATGGCTCGCGGACAAGGGCCTTAAAATCGCAAGCTGACTTTACGCGGCAAGCGCCGCGCCCTTTTCGGAATTTGCGCAAGCGCGCAGATTCCAGACATGAAAGCCTATTCCCGTCAGCACGTTGGTTACGGCGATGGCGCCAAAAATGCCCGGCATGCCAAACAATGCGCCGCCCGCGAACGCGAGCGGGGTCTGAATCATGACAAGCTTGACGAAGTTCATCGTGAAAGAGCGCACCGGCATGCCCATCGCGTTGAAGGCGGAGCCCCAGCCCGGCACGAGGTTGCCGGGGGCGTAGGTCAGCGCGACGATCCAGAAATAAAGGGCCGCCGTATGCACCATGGCGGGGGCGTCATCGCCAGCGAACAGCGCCGCCAGCGGCTTTGCAAAGATCATAAAAATCGCCGCGATGAAAACCGACCAGCAGGCGGCGAATAACAGCGCCTTGTTCAAGGTTTCGTGAACGCGGTCAAAGCGCCCCGCGCCCCAGTTCTGGCCGATAATAGGGGCCATGCCGGTGGCGAGCGCCATAATGACCGTGAAAGCAAAGGCTTCCATGCGGGAAGCAACGCCAAAGGCGGCGATCGCTTCCGCGCCGTATGTGGCCAGCAGCGCGATAATTACCGCGTTGGCGGCGGGCTGGATCATGCCGGTAATGCTCACTGGCAGGGCGACCGCGCCAAGGCGTCTCACTGAATCTTTAAAACGGGCGAAGGACAAATGTTCGCGATCGATCATTTTCTTGCGGGCGTACAGAACGTACAGCGAGGCCATCGAACCGCAAAAGCTGGCGGCAACATTGGCGATGGCCGCGCCCTGCAGCTCCAGCCGGGGAAAGCCGAACAGGCCGAAAATGAGCAGCGGGTCGAGAGCTATATTGATGAGGGCGATGGCGATCATGATTTTCGCGGGAACGGCGCTGTCCCCGCCCGCCCTAATCGCGGCGTTGCCGACCATTGGCATCGCGAAAAAGGCGCTGCCGGCGAACCAGATACCCATATAATCGCGGATCAGCGGCAGCATTGCCGCATCCGCGCCCATAAGGCGGAAAAGCGGGTTCATCAGCAGGCTGCCGGCCACTGCCAGCGCGAGCCCGGTCAGCAGCGTCAGGATCAGGCCGTGGGTGGTAATGCGCCGCACATCTTCTCTGTCGCCCTGGCCTATCAGGCGGGAAATCACCGAGGACATGCCGATGCTCAGGCCCATGACGATGCTGAAAACGACGTAAGTGACCGGGAAAGTGAAGGTAATCGCCGCCAGCGGCGCGGTGCCGAGGCGGGAAATAAAAAAAACGTTGACCAGCTGGAAGCTGAGAATCGACAGGATGCCCCAGATCATGGGCAGGGTCAGCCGCGCTAGGTGGCCCGCGACCGGTCCCTGGGTCAGATCGCCCTTGCCGGCATGGGAGGAATTTATGCCTATGGTCATTGTGTCTGTCCGGGAAAAGTTAAGATTATTCAGCCGTACTCTTGCTATCGCCAATGGCTTCCCCTTGTCAACCTTCTCGTCCCTGAACCTCGCGGATTTCGCGGGCTTCATATTGGCAGAATGACAATTTGAGAATATATTAGAATTTATATTTTACATAAATTTTTAATATTTCCGTTATAAAATTAATAATGGGTTGGGATTAATTAAAATTAAAAAATCCCCATAAAAATTAAAAATAATAAGTTGCTGGAGTACGGGTAAAAAGTTGCCATGGCCGATGTCACCGGTACAAACGGGAATAACACATTCTTCTTCCGAGGTGTGGACCAGCACCTGAACTTCAGCTTCACGAATCCCTATACCGGGGAAGTTTTCTTTATCGATGACGATTACAACCTCAACTCCGTTTCCTATGACGGGCTGGGCGGGTCGGACACGCTGTTCATGACCAATATCGGCGACGCCATTTTCATCGAGCATCATGTCACGCATGAGCGCATGGTCGCCAATGTGGAGGTGTTTTTCGCGGGCGACGGCGGTGATGTCATTCATCTTGCGAGTCTTAATTTCGCGCTTGGCAATGTATTCGTGGATGGCGGCTCCTCGAACGATATCGTTCTCTCGAATGTGGGCAACGATACGCTCAACGGGCGCGAGGGCGACGACATCATAGACGGCGGGCCGGGCAACGACATCGTCAATGGCGGCGCCAACTCGGCAATGATCCTGAGCGGCGATGACACGCTCAGCGGCGGCGCGGGCGCGGACCTGCTGCGCGGGGAAGACGGCGATGACACGCTGGTCTATTTCGCCGACGGCATTACCGAAGACGGCTGGTACGCAATAAATATCGGCTCGCCCGGCGTTGCCGGCACGGAAACGGTAGTCGATATCGCCGGCGCCAATTTCACCACGGACGTATTCGACGGCGGTACAGGTTTCGATATTTTGAGGATGACCGCCGGCGACGATACGCTGTTTCTGGAAGACCCCTTTAGCCCTTTTCATCCGGCCGCTTCCTCGCTGCGCCTGATCGATGTCGAACAGATCGACGCGGGCGACGGCAACGATGTCGTCGACCTGACGTACGACACGCTGGAGTACGGCGATGTCATCATGAACGGCGGCGCGGGCAACGACCATTTGTGGTCGTCCTCGGGCGATGACCTTATCAACGGTGGAACGGGGAACGATCATATTTACGGCGGGTTCGGCGATGACGAATTAAACGGCGATGACGGCGACGATCAGATCTTCGGCAGCATCGGCAACGACATCCTGCGCGGCGGCGCGGGGAACGATACGCTTTACGGCGGCGCGGGCAGCATGTCAGAATATGTCGTCATCACCGAGCAGGCGCATAATTTCACCAATAATGTCGTGTTTCCGAACCTGCAGGAAACTATAAGTATTATGAATCTCGTGCCGCCGGGCACCAGCGCGCTCGGCATCGCGGCGAGCGATCTGTCGGTCGAATTTTCGACAACGGCGGAAATCTCGTTCGTGCAGACGGTCGCGGGCTACAAGAACTCGCTCGGTTTTTATAATATCAGTCTTGACGGCACGATCCAGTCGGTCGAGCTTGCCTTCCCGAACGTCAAGAATTTCGATGCGGGCGACACGGCGACTATCAACCTGCCGGGCGCGCCTGACACCGATTTCGGATTTTTCATCATTGCCGACGGCGCGAGCAAAAACAATTACAACACGTTCGATCTTGAAAACGGCACGCTGCGGTTCATGTATAAAAACAACACGGCATCCGAGCGGCTTGCGAAAATCACCGACAACGCCGCGGATATTTCGCTGGTCTATAATATGGGCAGCGTCGAGAAAACCCTCAAAGGATATATGTATCACACGACGCTGCGCGACGGCTCCGTCAACCTCAATCCCGACGGCAAGACGCACGTGGTTTCCGGCGTCATGGACGACACCGACAGCGGCACACTGCGCATCGGTTTTGAAGATTTGTACAATACGGGCGACGCCGATTACAACGATGTCGTGTTCGATATTTCCGTGCAGACGCAGACAACGGAAACCGTGCTGGTCGATGACGGCGACACGCTGCTGGGCGGCGATGGAAACGATTACCTCAATGGCGGGATCGGCAACGATTTACTCGTGGGCGGCGCGGGGCTCGATGAGCTGTTCGGCGACCAGGGCGCGGACACGTTTTTGTTCCAGAGCATCGCCGATGCCGGCGACACGATCGCGGATTTTGAAATGGGCGCGGGCGGGGACATCATCAATATCACCGACGTGCTAGAGGGCTACGATCACGGCATCGATAACGTCAATAATTTCATGAAGCTGGTCAACAGCGGCGGCGACACGCAGCTTCAGATCAATGTTGATGGCGCGGGCAACGATTTCGTCACGCTCGCGACATTCACCGGCGGGCTGGGGACCGCCACTATCGCCGGCATGATCGCGTCGGGCAATCTGGAGGTCGATCAGAGCATCGTGATTTAAGAGACAATGTTTGCCGTTCCCGCTGCGGGGGCGGCATTCAAGAGGATCGCGAGGCCATTTCCCACCCGGCCTCGCGATTTCCTTTGAGGGAACCAATTTGCCGGCGTCAGAAAATTGGTTCCCGACAGATTGGCCGCCTTTTTTACAGGCCAATAATACAATCATTTCAGAGTCTTCTTGACTCATCACAAGAATCAATTCAGAATCCCGCGACATTTTAATTGATTCTTAATCGTTGAGGGGCCATATTAGGGGTAACAATACCCGCCACGCCTCTCACCGAAGCGCAACAGGCGGGTTTTCTTTTTATGCCTCCGGAAATCTGTGTTTTCCAAAAGCTCCCAAAAACAGCGGACGATCTTATCGCCCTGCTTGAAAAACGCAATCTCATCATTGCCGACAAGGACAGCACAAGACACTATCTGGAGCATATCGGCTATTACCGCCTGTCCGCCTATATGAAGCCCCTTCAAGAGCCGGATAATCCCGACCACCCCTTTATCGAAGGAACGACTTTTGAACAGTTGATCTATTTTTACGATTTCGACCGCAGCCTCCGCCTGTTGACCATGAACGCGCTTGAGAAGATCGAAGTTTCTTTCAAAAGCGTTATTTCAAACACCCTGTCTTTAAAGGAGGGGGCCACCTGGTACTCCTCACCAGAAAATTTTCGTGATGCGGGCAGCCATAAAAAAGTCCTTCGTGAAATTCTGGAGGTCATAGAGTTTGGCCTTCCCGCAGGCCAGATTAAAAACCAAAGTATCGAACATTACTACCGGAAATATGATTATCCCTTTTATCCGCCGTCATGGATGGTGTTTGAAACTTTGTCCTTCGGAACGATCTCAATTCTGTTTATGAATTTAAAGGAATCTCATAAGAACGAAATATCCTATAATTACGGGTTCCATGCGCCGGTCATCCAGTCATGGCTGCAAAGCCTGAGTTACACCCGGAACCTTTGCGCCCATCACGCCCGTCTGTGGAACCGCATTTTCACCATAAAGCCAAAACAGCCCGCCAAAAAACTGATCGGCGAACTTGGCACAAACGAAAGATTCTATGCCCAGGCCGTTATGATGCAGGCGCTGATGCTGAAAATATCGCCAAAAACCAAGTGGGCCAAACGGCTTTCCGATCTTCTGGATCAATACGATAAAATCGATCCTGCGCAAATGGGATTTGCCCCGGACTGGAAACAAAAAGACATCTGGTCTGTCTAGCCGGATTGCGCCTTCGCCTTTTTCTTCTTGGGTTTTTTCTCTTCCAGCGCCAGAGGGGCGGTGAGTTTTTGGTAGAGATCGAACAAATGCGCGACGCGGCCGGCGTCGCCCGCGAATTTCTTTTTTGAATAGGCGGCATCGACGGCGGCGTCCAGCGCCCGGTGCGCCTTCACCAGATCGGGCGGCATGGTGTTGGGGTCGTACAGATCGGCGAGTGATGCGCCCTTGTGCGCCGCGCGGGCATCGAGCACGGCCTGCGCCGCCTGTTCGATCTTCGTCTTTTGCGCAGGGGTTAAATCTTCCGGCCATGGGAAGTTGTTGTATACGATGGAATTGGAATAGCGATAATCGCTTTTCAGGCGTCCGCCAACGTAACGCACCCATGCCATGTGCATAGCAGAGGTAATAATTCCAAAGTTATATAGATCGGCATTAGGAACTATAAGGCATAGATTGCTTGCAATTGTTGAAGCAGGCATGAAACCAATTGGTATGTACTTTCTATTTTCAGAGGAAACGCTAGGTATTAAAAGATAAGGCTTATTCTCATGTGAAATGAAGGCAAATAAAGACGGCGTTGCCGCGAGGTCTTTTGTTGCCTGACGATCGCTCGATAATCTAAAAGATCGTACTTTTTCAAGCCGGTCTTTAATTAATGCGCTTTTTCTAATGTCGGAAAGCTCAGCATCTTCCAACCATAAACACCAGCGTTCCAGACCGTTAATAAACTCTTCAGAACCTAGGTACTGACGGATAAACTTTTTGGTTTTTGGTTCTTGTTTTATCCATGCGGTTTTTTCTTCTGCTGATAAAATAAGATTTCCACCATCAATTGGCTGATTGCCAAATTTAATTTTAGGCGCATTGCAAATCGGTTTGCTGCGTTTGGTCAAAATTATATTGGGAGCATCCACCAAGTAAGGATTTATATTGCTAACCGCAATTTCATGCGGATCGGATTTCAAGGTTTCATATTCAAAGAGTCGTTTATGGCTGGATTCGTTCAGTGAAAATCCAACAATAACGCAATGAACCGCTGCCACGCCGCGCGCTTCATTGGACCACTGGAATGTCCGGTGGGCGAAATGGATTTTTACTCCCTGCCACAGCAATTCGCCCCACAGGATACCGACCTGTTCGCCTTGCGCGACGGAATTGGTCGAAACGAAAGCGGATTTTATCGCATGATTTCCGCCCATGAATTCAGTGGCTTTCATATACCAGGCCGTAACATAATCGAGAACGCCCGCACTATTGATGCCATGAAAAACAGTGGCCATATCTTCACGTTGTACTTCGCTCAAAAATTTTGAGCCGACAAACGGCGGATTGCCGAGGATGAAATTCAGCCGCTCCGGCTTCACCACCTTGCGCCAGTCGATCCGCAGCGCGTTGTCATGGACGATGGCCGCGCTGGTTTTCAGCGGCAGGCGGGTGAAATACTGGCCGAACTCGGTGGAGATAAGCTGGTTCATCTGGTGGTCGATCAGCCACATGGCGGTCCGGGCGATCTGCGCCGGGAATTCCTCGATCTCGATGCCGTAGAACTGGTCGACGTTGCAATGGATTTCCTGCGTGACGTCGAGTTTTAGCTGGCTGCCGTATTTCTTCGGTATCAGGACGCGCAGGACGTCGAGTTCGAGCAGGCGCAGTTCGCGGTAGGCGATAATCAAAAAATTGCCGCAGCCGCAGGCGGGATCGAGAAATTTCAGGCCCGCGATTTTCTGGTGAAAGGATTCGAGTTTTTTCGTGTTCGTTTTGACGGTCTCGAATTCGGCGCGCAGATCGTCCATGAACAGCGGCCCGATCAGCTTCATAATATTCTTTTCGGAGGTGTAGTGCGCGCCGAGATTGCGGCGCAGTTTTTTATCCATGATCGACTGAAACATCGCGCCGAAAATGGCGGGGCTGATTTTCGACCAGTCGAGGGCGCAGCACTCAAGCAAATTTTCACGCATGTCCGAATCGAAATGTGCGCCTCTCAGCCTTTCAGCGAACAGGTCGCCGTTGACATAGCGGAAGGCTTTAAGCTGTTCATCCAGATTTTTAAGCCGATTGTTATCCGGCGTATTCAGGGTTTCAAATAGTTCATTCAGCGTTCTGCCGAGGTCGGAGCCGTCCTCGCCTGTTCTCTGCTCGATGAAATCCTGAAACTGCCGCCGCTCGAACACGCCCGCGTCCTCGGCGAACAGGCAGAACAGAATGCGCACGAGATAGACTTCGAGCGCGTGGCCGTCATAGCCGACTTCTTTCAGCCGGTCGTGCAGCCTGCCCATGCGCTCGGCGGCTTTCACATTGACGGGGTCCTGCTCCTTGAAACTGGTGGTCTGGTAGCCGGCGATAAAACCGAATAGCCGCGCGTTCTGGTGCAGGTCTTTGAGTTTGAAACGGCTTTCCTCGCCGGATTCGAGATCGTAAAGATGAAAATTCTCGAAATCGCTGACAAGGATATAGCGCGGCAGGTCGCGGTCCTTGATGCCGGGGAAGTAATCCTTCGCCTGCGCATAGGCGCGGGTCAGATCGGCGCCGCGCGATTTATGCTCGATCAGCAGGATGCCTTTCCACAGCAGGTCGATATAGCCGCTTTTGCCGCCGATCTTTTTGACACGGGTTTCAAAGGAGGCGACGCGGCGGCGCGGGATGCCGAAGACGTTGAAAAACTGGTCGTAAAAAGACTTCGCCTCGGCGTCTTCCGAGGCTTCATGTTCCCACTCTTTGGCGAACTGCAGGGCGCGGCTTTTGATTTCATTCCAGCTCAGCGGCATGGCGAAAGAGTAGCGGAAAAACGGGGAGCGGGAAACTTTAAACCGCAGAGACGCGGAGGACGCGGAGAAAAAGATTTAACACGAAGCGCACGAAGCGGCACAAAGAACACGAAGGATGTGTTTTACACGCTCTTCGTGCGCTTCGTGGATCTTTGCGATCTTCGTGTTAAAACCCACCTTCTTTTTCATTGACAAATTATGAATATATTCCTATAATGGGGTATGAAAAGTTTTAAACAAGAAGCCGTCACTTCTGCCTTTATCTCTGCCGAGAGACGCTCCCCCCTTATCCCCCGCAGAGCGGGGGGAAGGAGCGAATGATTATAGAATATGTCCAACAATCGAACTGAAGGAAAATCGTGTAGAATCAAGATGGAGGGGGGAGGCCCCCGGTTTTTGTGCAAACAAACTGAAAGAGCGGCATGACCGCAGAGCCATTGAAAACATTGCTGTTGCCCTTTGAGACCGGCGATCTTGCGTGGCCGGAAGGGACGATATTATTTCTCAACGGCGATGGGATGCCGGGCCTGCCGGGGCGCGCCGTTGCGCAGCAATATTTCAAACCAAGGGCCGCGGGCTGCGTTGCCGAAATTCCGGACGGGCCGGTGGACTTAGTCCTGATCGCGGGGAGCAAGCAGCGCGGGGAGACGCAATACATGATCGGGCGGGCGCTGGAACTGCTAAAGCCTTCGGGCACGATCGTATGCGCCGCGCCCAACGACGCGGGTGGCAAAAGGCTCAAAGCGGATCTTGAAGAATGCGGGCTTAGTCCAGTTGGCCTGTCCAAGCATAAAAGCCAGGTGGTGTGGGCGCAATGCTGCGGAAAGAAAGCGCCGGCGTGGGTTGCAGCCGGGCGCATGCAGCGGGTGCTGTCCGGCGCGTTCGTTTCGCAGCCGGGTATATTCGGCTGGGATAAAATCGACACCGGTTCCGCGCTTCTGGCCGCGCACATGCCGGATGAAATATTCACCGGCGCGGGCGCGGATTTCGGCTGCGGCTACGGCTATCTGGCCGACCATATCCTGCGGCGCAATCATGCGGTGCGGATGCTGTATTGCCTTGACGCGGATTACCGCGCGGTGACGGCCTGCCGGGAAAATCTTGCGGAATACGCGGACAGGACCGCATTTGTGTGGACGGATCTGACCGCGCCGCAGCACGATCTCCCGCCGCTGGAGTGGGTCGTCATGAACCCGCCGTTTCATGAAGGCAAGAAGGCGCAGTATTCGATCGGCACGGATTTCATCAAGACGGCGGCCTCCAGTCTCAAGCCGGGCGGGACGCTGTGGATGGTTGCGAACGCGCAGCTTCCTTACGAGACGGTGCTGGATGTATGTTTTGCGAAAGTCGTCAATGTCGTCGAAGATGAGGGATTCAAGGTGTTTCATGTCCGCAAGTGATATGAGCGAGCGCCTTGCGGCGCTCGAAGGCGTGATCTGGGATCTTGATAACACGCTATACCGCTTTAACGCGGATTTCGAGCAGGCCTGTCATATTGCGGCGGCAAGGGCGGCCGTTAAGGGAGGCGCCGATCTTACGCACGAGGCGGCGCTGGAAATCTGTTACCGCTCCTACGAGATTCACGGGCACAGCTACCGGATGTTCATCGACGAATACCGGCTGGACAAGGTGCAACTGCATTACGATTTTCATGAGTTCATCGATGAAAAACTGATCCGCAAGTCGGCGGAGTTAGTCCAGTTGTTCGGGAAGACGCACCTTAAACACGCGCTGGTGACGCACGCTTCGGGCGCGTGGGCGCGGCGGGCGCTTGAGCATATCGGGCTGGCCGCGTTTTTTCCCGATGAGAGGATCATTCCGGCGGAAGAAATTAATTTTGAGCGCAAGGATGAATCGCGCGCGCCGTTTGAAAAGGCGCTGTCGCTGCTGGAGTTATCGCCGGAAAAGGCCGCGGTCGTTGAGGATCTTGCTCCCAATCTTCGCATCCCGCATGAAATGGGGCTTATGAGCGTACTGGTGCATTACGGCCAGAGGCCGGAACCGATGCCCGCGCATGTGACGATGGATTGCAACAATGCCGCGGAGTTTCTGGAGAGCGTAACGGCTTACAGCGCGTCCGGGTGAAGCTTGCACTCGATCGAGACCATCTTGCGGATGGAATTGAGGTCAAGATCGCCGCCAGTGCCTTTATCGAGCACCTGCCAGGCGCAGGCGCCGTCCATGACGATGATGGATTTGTCGGGCTGGAAGCGGCGCGGCATGTGCTCTTCGGTCAGCTTGATGATGAAGCTGAGGCACTCGTCCGATATCTGGATCTGGTGGTGCTTTTCGTAGCCGTCCTTGAGCATGCGCAGGATGCCGAAAGTTTCCTCCGGCGTCGGCACGGTCAGCGGAACCTGCTGGAAGCGGCGGTCGAGCGCGGGGTCTTCCTTGACGTAGATCCGGAATTCATCGAGCGTCGTCGCGCCGATGACGTGCAGGTCGCCGACAGTCAAATAAGGCTTCATGACCTCGGAGAGGCCGCGGTAGCCGGAGCCTTCGCAGGTCGGCATGATGGTGTGCATCTCGTCGATGAACATGATGAACTTGGTATATTCCTTGTAGTGGTAGCGCTCGGCCATGCCGCGGCACAGCGGGATGAAGCGGGCCTGGAATTCGGCGGGGCCGGACGTGCCGGAGGCCATGCTGGCGAGGTCGAGTTCGAGAACGCGGGCGCCTTTGAGATATTCGGGAACGTTGCCGCGGTTAATCTCCTGCGCAAGGCCGATCACGAGGGCGGTTTTACCGACGCCGGCGGGGGCGAGCAGGGCCGCGTTTTTGCGGCCTTTTTGCAGCAATATAAGCTGGACTTCCTTCATTTCGCGGTCGCGGCCGGAAATGCGGTCGTAGCGGCCCTTGCGGTCGAGCATCGTGAAATCGCGGCAATAGCGGAAAATCAGCTCTTCCAGCTCATCGTCAGTTACAACAAACTTTTTGACCACGGCGGTTCCCCGTCACTTTTAAGTCTAAAAACCCAGCCCATCATAGACCGGGAAGGGTTAAAATATCTTAAAGCCGGGCCGTAACCCTTTGGCTCTAACCATTTGTTAAGGCCCGGCTGTTATAAAGACAAGGTGGGGCGATTAGGCCCGGAGGGATAATTATGAGCGTTCTTAATGATATCGTCGCGCTGCGCGAGAGGGTCGCCAAGGAGATCATCGGGCAGAACGAGATCATCGACCGCCTGCTGATGGGCTTGCTGTGCAACGGCAATATTCTCGTCGAAGGCATGCCGGGCCTTGCCAAAACGCGCGCGATCAAGGCGCTCTCCAAAAATATTGAAGGCTCGTTCAAAAGAATTCAGTTCACGCCCGACCTTGTCTCGACCGACATCACCGGCAAGGAAATCTATTACGATTCCGAAACCGGCGGGCAGGGCACGTTCAAATTCATCCCTGGCTCGATTTTCGCCAACATTGTGCTCGCGGACGAGATCAACCGCGCGCCCGCGAAAACGCAGAACTCGCTGCTCGAGGCGATGGAAGAGCGGCAGGTGACGGTTGCGGGCGTGTCGCACAAGATGGCCGACCTGTTTCTTGTCATGGCGACGCAGAACCCGGTCGAGCAGGAGGGCACGTTCCCGCTGCCCGAAGCGCAGAAAGACCGTTTCCTGATGCATGTGAGCGTCGGTTATCCCGACGAGGCTTCCGAGCTTGAGGTCGTGCGGCTTATTCGCAAAGAAGAAACGCAGGAGCAGAAGGCGAAGAAAAAAGCGATTGAAAAAGCGGGGGGGATCGATCCCGACCAGATCAAGACTTCGCAGGAAACGATTTTCGCGGCGCGGGCCGAGATCGATAAAATCCACGTGCCGCCGCATATCGAAAAATACATGGTCGATCTGATTTTCGCGACGCGCTACCCGCAGCGTTACACGATGGAGCTGCGCACCTTCATCCTTGTCGGATCGAGCCCGCGGGCGACGATCGCGCTGGACCGGACCTCGCGCTGCCTTGCCTGGCTCAAGGGCCGGGATACGGTCGATATATCCGATGTGCACGCGATGATTAAAAGCTGCCTGCGCCACCGCATGATCCGCGGCGACCGGGCGGTCGATCACAGGATCACGACGGACGACATCGTCGAGGAAATCCTCGAACTGGTGCCGATGCCGGAGACGGTGGTCTGATCCATCTTTACCATGTATGAAGCGGCGTTTTAATTTGCGTGAAGTTCTGTTAATCTGATTTTTCATGTAAAGAAGAATCGGTTATGCATTCTACCAAGCCAGTATCGCCTTACGCCATTGCCGCCCAGAAGCATATGAACGCGGGCCGCAGGAGCGAGGCCATAGCCCATCTCATGCAGGCGATAGTGCAGGAGCCGGAAAATTCGCGGTACAGACACGCTTTCGTCCGCTGGATTACAGGCTATCGCCTTCGCGGTGTCGGGGACGCGCTGGAAAAAACCCTGATTCTTTGTCTTGCGGACAAGACGCTGATGTATCAATCGCTGTTTCCTTGCTGGCTTGCGGCCCTGCAGGAGAAAGAAGCGTTCCTCTTTCTTGGAGACAAGAGCGGATGGCAAACTTACGATGCGTTTCTTCAGAACGTTTCCCGCGCGGATTTTGAAAAAATCGCCAGCGATCCGCTGTTATTGGGGGGATTGCCGGCGCTCTTTTCAAGAGATCAGGGTCTGGAAAGGGCGCTTGCCTACAGCAGGAGGCGCTGTCTCGAGAACGCTGAAAACAATATTTCCCTGTCTTTTCTATCAGCGTTGGGTTTGCACTGTTTTTTCAACGAATATGTTTTTTCCGTCGACCAGGCCGAAAGGAAACCGGTGGAAAGACTGAAACAAATTCTGGAATCCGGAGAAATTCAGACGGAAGAATTTTTTGCAAAGGCCGCTCTTTATTCTTGCTACAGGCCGCTTATGACCCTGAAGAATGCCGAAACGTTGCGGCATAAGGCAAAGCTATCCGGCTGCGCGCAGTTTCAGGAACTGGTCAAGCGCCAGATCGAAGAGCCTATGACGGAGAAAGCGCTTAAAAGCGGCATTCCCGCTATTACGCCGATAAAGGATCATATATCGAATGCCGTCCGCGAGATGTATGAAGAGAACCCCTATCCGCGCTGGCACTCATGGCAAAATCAGGATGGCTGGAAAGAGGGCAAAAAATCCGGCCGGACAATAAGCGTTCTGGATGCGGGCTGCGGGACGGGGCAATCGCCGGTCAGCACCGCCATCGCGCATTTCCATGCGCAAATCACAGGAATAGATTTGAGTCTTGCCAGCCTTGCCTATGCCAAACGCAAGGCGGGGGAGATGAAAATTGAGAATGTCCGTTTTGCGCAAGCCGATATTCTGGAACTTGGAGGGTGGGATCAAAGATTCGATATCATCACAAGCGGCGGCGTACTTCATCATCTGGAGCATCCGCTGGAAGGATGGAGGATTTTGACCGGGCTGCTCAAGCCCGGCGGGGCGATGAAGATTGCCCTCTATAGCGAGCGGGGACGGCAGAACGTGGTCAAGGGGCAGGAATGGATCAGGGAGAACGGCATTCCGCCCACGGAAGAGGGTATCAGGGTTTTTCGCGACCATATATTTGCCTGCGGCGATTCCGATCCCCTGAAGCCGCTAACGGGTTTATACGCCTTTTACTCGATATCGAATTTGCGCGATCTCGTTTTTCATGTGCAGGAGCATCGCTATACCTGCCTGCAACTCCAATCCATGCTGAATGAGCTTGGCCTTAAATTTTTAGGATTTGAAGGATACGACCCGCAGATCAAACCCGAATATCTGAAAATGTTTCCGGACGATCCTTCCATGCTCGATCTTGGGAACTGGGACAGGATGGAGCAGAAATACCCGTTCACGTTTTTCAGCATGTACAGCTTCTGGTGCCGCCGCGAAGGGGAACAGATCATGGAAGAACTGTCGGATTGGCCCGGGTTGAAAACCGGCTAGAATCGTTACTGCCCCGGCCCCATGCGGAAGCCCTGCGCGTAGAGGGCGGCGGTCAGGTCGCCGTGGATGATGCAGTTATCGAGCGATTCCTCGACGATGGGCTTGGGGCGGTAGCCGATGCCAAGGCCCGCGGCGAGCAGCATCGGCAGGTCGTTCGCGCCGTCACCTAACGCGAGGGTTTCGTGCGGCTCCAACCCCTGCTCGACGGTATAATGTTTCAGGTAAGAAAGCTTTGCGTCCTTGTCGAGAATGGGTTCAAGAACTTCGCCGGTCAGTTTGCCGTTTTCAATGCCGAGCGTGTTGCCGTGATGACGGTCGAATCCAGCCTGTTTTGCGAAGGCCTCTGTAAAGAAAGTGAAGCCGCCGGAAACCAGCACACAGAGCGCGCCATATTGCTTGACCGAAACGATCAGGCTGTCGGCGCCGGGATTTAATTTTGTTTTGAACAGCGTTGCGCGCAGGGCTTCTTCCGGCACGCCGCGCAGCAGCGCGACGCGCTCGCGCAGCGCGGTCTTGAAATCGATCTCGCCATTCATCGCGCGGGCGGTAATGACGGCGATCTGGTCCTTGATCCCGGCATAGGCGGCGATTTCATCGAGCGTTTCGCCCTCGACGATGGTTGAGTCCATGTCGGCGAGGAGCAGTTTTTTGCGGCGGTTGCCTTTGGGGGTAACGAAGACGTCGATTTTATCGGCGGCGAAGGCGCGGCGGAATTCGCGGATCAGTTCCGAGGACGGGCGGTCCTCGACCGGGATATCGGCGGCCTTGTGCGGGTCGAGCCAGGCGGGGTCGCCCGCCGCCATCCGGCCAGCCTTTTCAAGCAGGCCGGAGGCTTTCGCGATGTGGCCCGCGCTTAACGGGCTATCCGATGCGACAAGGGTGACGAAAAAAATCATGCTTCATCATAAATATAAAATCCTTGCGCCGCATCCTATAATTTTCTATCGGTTAAGGCAGGCAAGAGTTCAAAGGATTCATAACCATGGAAAAGCCCGTCAAGAAACCCGTCAACGCCAATTTCTCCTCCGGCCCGTGCGCAAAGCGCCCGGGGTGGTCGCTCGATGCCCTTAAAGGGGCGCTGACCGGGCGTTCGCACCGCTCGGGGCCGGGCAAGGACAGGCTCAAGGCGGTGATCGACAAGCACCGCAAGCTGCTCGGCATACCTGAAGATTATTTAATCGGCATCGTACCGGCGTCGGATACCGGCGCGGTCGAGATGGCGCTGTGGTCGATGCTGGGGCCGCGCGGGGTCGATGTGCTGGTGTGGGAAGCCTTCAGCCTGGACTGGGCGAAGGACATTACCGACCAGCTCAGGATCAAGGCGAATGTCTATAAAACGGGATATGGCGAATTGCCGGATCTTGCAAAAGTCAATTTCGACAACGACGTCGTGTTCGTGTGGAACGGCACGACCTCGGGCGTGCGGGTGCCGGACGGCGAGTGGATCGCCGCCGACCGCAAGGGGCTTACCTTCTGCGATGCGACTTCCGCGGTGTTCGCTTACGACATGCCATGGGACAAGCTCGATGTGACGACGTGGAGCTGGCAGAAAGTGCTGGGCGGTGAAGGCGGGCACGGCATGCTGGTGCTGAGCCCCCGCGCGGCGGGACGGCTTGAGAGTTACAAGCCGGAGCGGGCGCTGCCGAAAATTTTCCGCATGACCAAAGGCGGAAAAATCAACATGGATATTTTCGAGGGGCTGACGATCAATACACCGTCGATGCTTGCGGTTGAAGACTGTCTCGATGCGCTGAAATGGGTGGAATCGACAGGGGGCGCGAGGGAAACGATCCGGCGTTCGCAGGCCAATCTTGCGGCGCTGGAAGCATGGGTTGAGAAAACGGACTGGATCGGGTTTCTCGCGAAAGAGCCGTCATGCCGCTCGAACACTTCCATTTGTCTTAGCATTACCGATCCCTGGTTTACGGCGCTATCGGACGATGCGCAGCAGGATTTCATCGGCGCGATGTGCAAGATTCTCGATAAAGAGACTATCGCGAAGGACATCAAGAGCTACCGCGACGCGCCCGCCGGTCTGCGCATCTGGGGCGGGGCGACCATCGATACCACCGATATGGAAGCGATCCTGCCGTGGCTGGAGTGGTCGTTCCAATTCTGCAGGGCCGAGCAGCAGAAGAAGGCGGCCTAGTTTTTTACCACGAATAAACACCAATAAGACACGAATATATTAGCGCGTATTCGTGTCTGTTCGGTAAAAATTCTTTCCCTGCATTTCCATGACGCATAAGTCTTTCGCGCCGCAAAATTCTATTTGCTTTTCCAGCGCTCCCTGCGCTATCAAGGAGGTCTGTTTTCCTAAATCCGCCTTCGCTTTACGGCGTTGGCTGGACGTGGAAACTGAAGCGAAAAGCTTCGGCGGACATGCAAGACAAAATTAGGAGGTTGAAAGCATGGCTAAAGTCCTTATCAGCGACAAGATGGATGATCTTGCCGCGGAAATCTTCCAGAAAAACGGCATCGAGGTTGACGTCAAGCCGGGCATGAAGCCCGAGGAGCTGATGGCGATCATCGGCAATTACGACGGGCTCGCGGTGCGGTCCTCGACCATCGCGACGCCGGAGATCATCGGCAAGGCAGCGAATCTTAAAGTGATCGGCCGCGCCGGGATCGGGGTCGACAATATCGATGTCGACGCCGCAACGGCCAAGGGCGTTGTCGTCATGAACACGCCGTTCGGCAATTCAATCACCACCGCGGAACATGCGATTGCGATGATGTTCGCGCTCGCGCGGCAGATCCCGCAGGCGAACGCCTCGACCCATGCGGGCAAATGGGAGAAATCGAAATTCATGGGCGTTGAGCTGTATGCCAAGACGCTGGGCGTGATTGGCTGCGGCAATATCGGCAGCATCGTCGCGAACCGGGGCGTGGGCCTGCAGATGAGCGTTATCGCCTACGATCCGTTTCTGAGCGCGGAGCGGGCGGTCGAGCTGGGCGTGGAGAAGGTTGAACTCGACGATCTGTTCGCGCGCGCGGATTTCATCACGATCCATGTGCCGAAGAACGAGCAGACGAAGAACCTGATTAACAAAAAAACCATCGCGACGATGAAAGACGGGGTGCGCATCATCAATTGCGCGCGCGGCGGGATTATCGTCGAGAGCGACCTGAAAGAGGCGCTTGACAGCGGCAAGGTCGCGGGCGCGGCGCTCGATGTGTTCGAGGTCGAGCCGGCGAAGGAAAACCCGCTGTTCGGCCATGTCAATGTCATCTGCACGCCGCATCTTGGCGCGTCGACGACAGAGGCGCAGGTGAATGTCGCGATCCAGGTCGCGGAGCAGATGAGCGATTTTCTGAACAACGGCGCGGTCAGCAATGCGCTGAACATGCCTTCGATCTCGGCGGAGGACGCGCCGCGGCTGCGGCCCTATATGAAGCTTGCCGAGCAACTGGGGAGCCTTGCGGGACAGATAACGGAGAGCGCGATTTCCTCCGTCTCCATCGAATATGAAGGCACCGTTGCCGAGCTGAACGCGAAACCGTTGACGGCGATTGTGCTTGCGCATCTGCTGAAAGCGCAGCTCGATAGCGTCAACATGGTGAACGCGATGAAGATCGCGGAAGCGCGGGGCATCGAGATTTCCGAGACAAGGACGGGATCGGCCAAGGATTTCCGCAGCCTCATTACCGTGAAGATCGTCACGGAAAACCGCGAGCGCGTCGTCGCCGGGACGCTGTTCACCGGCAAGGAGCCGCGCATCGTCAATATCGACAATGTGCCGATCGAGGCGGCGCTCGCGAAGTACATGCTGTATATCCGCAACGAGGACAAGCCGGGACTGATCGGCGGCCTGGGAACCATACTTGCCGAGGCAGGGCAGAACATCGCCGATTTCCGGCTGGGCCGAATCGGGCGCGATAAAACCGCCGTGGCGCTGGTGGCGCTGGATGAAGAACTGCCGGACGGCGTGTTCGCGCGGATTCAATTGCTGCCGCAGATCAAGCAAGTCAAAAGACTGAAGTTTTGATTTTGATAATTTAGCCGTCGACGAAGAAAGCGTCCGTGTCTTTTATAGCGTTGCCGGCGCTGGCTTTTTTGGCGAAATAGCGTTTGCAGGCGTCCTTCAGTTCGGCGGTGACGGTGCGGCCGAATTCGCCGCCGCCGCCCTTCATCTTGTTGCCGATGACCATCTGCTGCGTTTTCTGGTGCGCTTCGACGATGTCGATCACGTCGTTATCGATCGCTTCGAGCGTTTCGAGGAAATTCAGCATGACATTGGCAAGGCCGCCCATCAGATCGTAGTCGAACATCGTGGCGTTCGCCTTGATCTGCATGACGGCATTGACCAATTCATCCAGAACTATCTTATCGTCGCGGCCCGGCTTTTTGGCCTCGTCGATCGCCGTTTGCAGCAGGGAAAGATATTCCTGGGCCATGGGGGCAAAATCGACTTCGTTGCCGTCGATCAGTTTCTGCGATCTGGTGATAAGTTTTTCATCGACGAGAGGGCCAACGCCAACCTTGGCCTGCAGAAGCCGGCTTGCCTTGATCGTCCTTGCTTTTTTCTTGTCCGAATCCATGCGTTTTTTCCAATAAATCTATCCGCGTTTCCTGTCTTCCTGCCGGTCTTCGTTGCGCCTGAAGGGGCCTTTATAATCCGAGTTTTCGCGCCTGCGCCGGTCGGGGCCGAAATAAGCTGCTGCGTCGATGAAATCGCGCGGCTTGTTAATGACATAGGCGATGCGCTTTGCCAGATCGTTCGCGGAAAAAGGTTTTACAAGGAATTCGGTCACGCCGGCATCGCGCGCTTCGGCGACGCGGCTCATGGCGCTGTAGCCCGTGATGAGAATCACCGGCACCATGCGGTTGGGGGAGAGCGTGTTGGTCCTGATTTCCTTGGTCAATTCGATGCCGTTCACCGGCACCATGTGCCAGTCGGCGATGACGATATCGGGATTGAATTTCTTGACCTGCTCATAGCCGACGCCGCCGTCGGATGCAGTGTAGATCAGCCCGACTTCCATGGCTTCCAGCACCGACGCCAGCAATTTACGCATGGGCGTGGTGTCTTCGACAACCAGTATACTTAATTTCTTAAAATCAAACGCCATGGCCAATACTAACAGTCTGAAGCGGGGACGGGTTCGTTTTCCCTATACACAACTACAACCAATAACCGCAGTTTACAATATCGATATTCGATTGGCCAGCGTAGCACGGGAAGCGCGAAGGGGAATAAAAAAAGTCCCGGTACGTCCCCTCTCAGCTTTTGAAATCACACAGGCAGCAAGCTGCAAGCGGGAGATCAAGGCCTCAAACAAGGTTCGGTACCGGGACCGTGTTGGGAAGCATGTCCTGCGGTTAACGCTTTACGGGAAGGGTCCGAAGACCGTTTTTGCGCATTAAGGGCCGAAGCCTATAAGCGTAGCCGGTAAAGCCCGCAGGGGCATCGCTGGTTTCTGCTTTGCCTGGGAAGGCGGGGGCGACCCGCGCTTCTCCGAGCTAAGCTGCGAACGAACCCCTCGTTCGCATTTATTTATAGTGGCCGATAAACCACTCACGGGCACCGCTGCAGAACGGTTACAACCGCGTTTCGGGGCTAGATGTCGACGTTTATATTACAAGCTCATCCGTATCCAAAACCCGATCCCCTGACGTTTTAGGGTGCGCGACCACCATCAAGGATTTTTACGTGTCTGACCACGAGACAGGATCGATGGTTAAGGACTTGGCTTGCCGTCCGCCCCTTAAGCCTTCCAGAGGTTTGCATGTCATGGGCAACCGGACAAAACTTCCGAAGAAGAAAAACCCTAGTCGCTCTGTAGTCACACAAACTTTCGTCCCGAAAGACCCGAGCGCCGTACTAAAGCGCTCTGTCACTTACGATAATCCGGGTTTGGCCGGATCATGCGGGCAACCTCTAGAGGTCTGATAAGGACCTCTCTAAGTTCCCTCCGAGGAGGGCGTGTCCCGCTGACAAACCCAGAATGACCCGGCGGCCGGGGGGAGTCGAATCTTTTTTTCAGGTTTTTGAAAGATTAATGCACGTTATGGGATTTTGTTGAAATTATATTACAAAAGACAGGGGCTTCAGATTCCAGATGGAATCAGGATTGCGAACAGAGTTATCCACAGGAACGCCCCCTGAAAAATAATTTGCGGTCTTTAATAACTTTCTGCATTTTCTTTCCGGAATCAACAAAAATTTCATGAGAATCGAGTCAGAATCATCCCAAATCCGATCCGGTTTTTTTCTAAAACGATTCGCGATTCGATGCTCATTCCCATCAGCAAAAATCGCGATTCGTCCCCGGAAAGCTTTTGGGGAAGCCGGTTTCAAAGATTTTGACTTTGCGGTCGCGCCGGCAAAGACCGATTCGAATCGGAGGCGAATCGAAAAAACTTAAACAAACGATGAAGCGGTTTTGTTCCCGTTAAGCTTTGCTGGGCCTTTCTTTCAGCCTCCTTTATAGTGACCCGGCGAAGGAGAATTCCCATGAAAGCCCGCAAACAAACCGCCGCCGATTCGTCCTCTTCCGTCCTTAAAAGAGACAAGGCCTATATTGAGGGGCAATGGGTGGAGGCGGAGAGCGGGAGACGCTTTGACGTTTTCAACCCCGCAACCGGCGGGCGAATCGCCGCGGTGCCGGATATGGGGGCGGCGGAGACGGAAAAGGCAGTTGCCGCCGCAAAAGAAGCTTTTAACGGCTGGCGCAGGAAAACCGCGAAAGAGCGCGGACGGATTCTCAAAGCGTGGTTTGAACTGATTATAAGCGAAGCCGATTCGCTGGCGGCCCTGATGACGGAAGAGCAGGGCAAGCCGCTGGCCGAATCGCGCGGGGAGGTGCTGTACGGCGCGTCTTTCATCGAGTGGTTCGCGGAGGAAGGCAGGCGGGCTTACGGCGATACGATTCCCACGCATAAAGAAGGCGCACGTGTCCTGGTTGTGCGCGAGCCGGTGGGCGTGGTTGGCGCGATCACACCGTGGAATTTCCCCAATGCGATGATTACGCGCAAGGTGGCGCCGGCGCTGGCTGCCGGGTGCACGGTCGTGCTCAAGCCGGCGGAGGATACGCCGCTTTCCGCGTTGGCCCTTGCGGCGCTGGCGGAACAGGCGGGTTTGCCGCCGGGGGTTTTGAATGTCATCACGGCATCCGCGCAAAACGCGCCCGCGGTGGGCAAGGTGCTGACCACGCATCCGGATGTGCGCAAGATTTCTTTCACCGGCTCGACCGAGATCGGCAAGCTTTTAATGGCGCAAAGCGCGGGAAGCATTAAGAAAATCTCGCTGGAGCTGGGCGGCAATGCGCCTTTTATCGTGTTTGAGAGCGCGGATCTGGAAGCGGCGGCGGACGGGGCCATTCTCTGCAAATTCCGCAATGCGGGGCAGACCTGCGTGTGCGCGAACCGCATTTATGTGCAGGACACTATATATGACGCCTTTGCCGAAAAATTAGCCAAGAGAATCAAGGTCCTTAAAGTCGGTCCCGGCGAGCGGGAAGAGGTGCAGATCGGGCCGCTTATCAACGAGGCGGGAATTGCCAAGGTCCGGGAACACGTCCGGGACGCCTTAGAGTCCGTCCATAAAGTTTATAAAGGATTGCAAAGTTTTCTGAGCATGAAGCGGATGGAAGCCATGCGCAGGAAGGCGAGCGCCTTGAGGTTGAGGTTTTCCCAGTCTTTGGCGAGTC
>Ga0187892_10003044_pt1 | contig 31588 bp, 34 predicted proteins | sample MA1701073metaG_FD_139345 | JGI IMG/M metagenome (GOLD analysis project Ga0187892, IMG submission 139345) | Bio-ooze microbial communities from a basaltic lava cave in the Kipuka Kanohina Cave System on the Island of Hawaii, USA - MA170107-3 metaG ...
GCCGTACTTCTCAAATCCCGCCAGCGTGCGCTGCTTCATCGTGCCTCCCGCGTGAGACTTCATGATGCATCATCACGCGTGGGTTAATCAGAGCTTCCCTAACTATCATCGAATTCCATAATGTCGACGCCAGGGCCGTGGATCCACGAAAGCTCGGAATAATTCAATTGCGCATCTCTGTAGGCTAGGTGCGAAGCGTACAGCTCGGAACGTATCCCGGATCTTGATACTCATACGATTGAACTTCGCCAATGGATGTCAGTTGCTGCCCGACAAAGATTGAAAGCGCCAAGGGACCATAAAAGAAAGCATGAGTGCGCGTAAGACGGTGCTTCTTCAACAGGTCGCCGAGAAAATTGCGCGCCGCAATCGCAAAAGCGCAGGCATCTTCAGGTCCGCCAATTGCCTGAGCACCTTGGGCTAATGGCGCTACAAACGCGTACAGCCTAGCCCGAATGCTCGCAGTTTCAACATATCGTCGCACGTCATCTCGCCCGTCGCCCTTGATGTTGAGCGCGAGAATCAACTCTGTCCCATCAGGAGCACCGTCAACTGTTTCCGCGTGGTACCCGTAGGGAGTGGTTGACTGGGCGTCGGATCTCCAGTTCTCGCTTGAGGGCGGTTGGGGAACGTCAAATATCCAGCCTCCGACCACGGGAAAAGTCGCACCGACAGCGAGGCCAGTCGACAGAGCACATTTTCCTCGAAAGTGGATTAAGCGTTCCTTTCGCTCAGCAGTAATGCGCTTTTTGAGTTCACGCAATTCGGGCAGGAGCTTGGTGTTCCAGGTGTCCGCTGAAGGCACGCGTCGCGTTCCCCTGTCAAAGTGTGCGGACCAGTCCACTACATAGTCCGCGGCGCGATCGAAGGATTCATTTGTCCAGTTCTGGACCCAGATCGTGATGCTGGCCGACTCCCCGCTACCGGCGCGCACGGCCGTCTGGAGGATACGTTCAATTTCACCCCGCTCCATCACCACACCGCGTCGTGCGGAAACGGCGCGGATCACCTCAGCGAAGGCCGGCGCGACCATCGCACGAAGCTTCCCGACGTACTCAGGGTGTTCAAGCAACCGAGCGATGAAGAGTTCGACCGCTCGATCGTCGTAGCGCAAGTCCCCATGGCCAACCTCGAAGTGTACCTTCAAGCGAATGAAATCGATGTGCTCCTCTAGCCGCGCCTTGCGCACGCGCTCCACCAACTCCAGCTCTGTCGCAGACAACGCCTGCGGCACATCGTCGTAAAACGGCTTGGCGCCACGAAATCTCGCCAGCGCCGCTTCCAAAGGGCGAGCGGCTGCGGACAACGACGGACACGCAAGCGTGAAGGTCTGGTATACACCCGGCATGCCTGCATCGGTTCGCTTGAACTGCTCGATTGTCGATTTCAGCTCCGATGGAGAAACTTCGTGATCCTTGACCTGAATGTGCTTGCGCGACGATTCCGGTATTCCTGAAAAACGGACATCGATGTCGCCCGTACCTTCGAACAGAAGTTGATGAAACTGTCCCTGCCGAAGCCAGAGCGGGAGATGACAAGTTACGTATCGAAGCTGGAAATCCAAGCCCACGCCAGCAACGATGCCGCCGATAGATTCTGGCGACAGGAGCGAACCCGGCCGAGACGGTTTTCTGGTGCTTGCCTTTCGCTTGCTCGGCATCGTCGTCCTATTGGCCTAGGTCGTTGCCGAATAACCGTCGCCAAAGTCTGCGGCTCGTCGCCTCATCGGTTGCATCCAGCGCCTGACGCGCAGTTGGCGCCGCGGTCTGTACCTCCGTCATGAATTCATCAAACTCACTGCTGGACCATCGCTTTGCGACATTCACCGACGAGTAGCCAGGGTCTTGAATGGTTGGCACCGTATTAGTCTTGCGGAATGCGCCGTAGGTGCGTTCGATCCCTTCGAGGACGTTGACAACTGCGCGCGCGTGTGACGTCGGATAACCAATGGTGCGGTAGACAAGCGTCTCCAAGATGTACGACTTGGGTCGACTCGACTCCCGAGGAAGGCGATCACGCCAGAACTTCATAAGCTTCACGGCCTGCACGTAGTAGCCATTAGTCGCCTTATTCTGATTTACAGCAGCGGCAATCTGGCCTTTTGGGTGCGTCGACACCCATTCGTGAGCCTCCCGGTCGGGAATGTAGATGGGTCCTGAGTCGGCGGAAATTGGCGTACTCGGAACGATATCCAGCCAAACATTGTTTGCAGCTTGAACGCCGACGGATCGCCCCTGACGCTGTCGCTCGCTGTAGTACCGCGACAGAATTCCCTCCATCCAGGCGAGCACAACTTCAGGTGGAGTAATCGCATGGTTGATATCGAGCAAGCAGATCACATCGACGTCATTAATATCGTTGATCGCGGTGCTTCGTGCATACGAGCCCGAGAGGAAAGTGTCCTTGTGCGCCTGCTTTGATTCTTCATCCGATTGCAGCTGCTCGCGAACCTTCTCGTGGGCGGTCTTAGCTGCCGAGACGTGCGCAGGCTTGGGCTCTATCGACGACACCAAAGCCTTGAAATCGCTTATTAGCTCCACGGTTCTTTACACCTTCGACGGAATGACAATCGAGTCTAAGTCGATCCCGTGTGCTGCTGCCGTAGCGCTGAGGAAGTTACCGCAAATCGGGCACGCAGCATCACGCTCGAAACCAATGCCGTACCACCGGTTGATGGTCATCTCATCGCTGCTTTCGCTCAACGGAGGCATGTCAGAGTACTGCGTGCCGGGTTCGGGTCGGTTGAGCCACAGATACCAGGGCGCAGAGAAATCACGCCGCAGGATATCGAGCGAAGTAGGCTTCCCATCGAGCAACTCGAGAAGCGCGAGCTTTGTCAGGAAATTTGCAATCGGCAATACATCCAACGATAGCCCGGGTTCCACAGGCACCGGCCGATCTGAGTACGCGATAGCCTCGGCCTCGTCGAGCGACGAAATCTCTACGTCAGCGGCTTGCTCTGGCATGGCCGAAACAAAACACTGCTGGCACGGAGATAGTCGCGGCCGCACGCGAAGGACCTGCCCGCCATACGCACGGCGAAACGCGCCGCCGTAGACCGCAACGACGTTTTCTTCGACGCAGAGCTGATTGATGAGCAGCTTGCTGGGACGGTTATCCGTGCCACAGATCACTACATTCGCTTCACGGACGAGTGGCCTAATCGCATCCATATTCTCCACGGTCATCGCGAAGGGATAAACGGCGACTTTCGCATCCGGGTTCTTCTCAAGGATCAAGTCGCGAATGACATTAACCTTGTGACGACCTACCTGAGAGATTCCGCCTGGATGCCGAACGACGTTGCCGACAGAAAGGCGGTCGGGATCGACGAGCGCGAACCCACGCACGCCGCATTTGGCCAGCTCAACGGCAGCGTAGGCGCCCCCAGTGCCCAGGCCGATACACAAGACAGATCGATCGTTGAGTGTGGAGCATTCAAGGATGCCAGCGCGCCGCGCGGACAGCGCCGGCTGCACCTCGACAATCGTCACTTCCAGAGAGATGTCGCGCCCGTCGCGGCGTTCATAGGCCTTCAGTGCGAAGAATGTTCCGTCGATAGCGACGAATGTATTAGCGACGCGACCCGACGTCGCATCTACCTTGGTGAGCATGATCCGAAGTCGAGATTGCGATTCAGGCGCACCTTCGAGCGCAATGGTGCACTCACTGACGGTCGGGCCACCCTGCGGCCCTAGGTCGTAGTGCGTGTATGCGTCTCCATCGTCCCATGAAGTAAACCGTGCAGCGATGCTCGCACCACCGCTGAGTCGCGGCCATTCGTCGCGAAGCCACTGTCCCGACAGCGTGATAACACCGAACATGTCGGCGTCGTCCGCTGTGATGTTCAGGGCGCGAGGCGGTTCGCTCCCTTCTGCAACTGCCACGATTGTCCGCTTCGCTTTGTCATAAACGAGTTTCGTACGACCTGGCCTGCGCTCGGCGATTGCTTTCATCGCGTCCCGAATCATCTGCTGTTGCTGCGGATCGTTCATGGTCATGCTGTCTCCGCCATTGTGCGAACGAAGTCGGCGAGGTCGCGCCCTGTCGACACGTGTTGTTCATATGCCTCGATCCAGATCAATCCCTTAAGGAACACCTGGTGGAGGTAGATGCCAGAATGCCAGCGACTATCACGCCAATGACAGATTTGCACCCAGCCACATGAATGGGGCGTCAGAGCGTGCATTCGATGTGAAACCCCGAGCGTGTTCATCGGCGTGCGGTCCGCCATCAGCAGCGGGCACGGTTCCGTGATGTACAGCGGCGGTCGCTGCGTCGGAAAACCCACCGGAATGGGGATGTAGAGGTGGTACTTGTAACCGGCGTTGGAAGACGTCGTCCCAGAGGCCGAGTAGGAATCCGTCGTCGAGTGGTTATAGACGCTGAACTGGGTGAATCCCTGAAGTTGAAGAAGCTGATGCTCCAACGCCAGACGACTAAGTTGGTTAGATGTCCACATGTTGAGTCCGACCGGCGAGCTGCGCCGCGCGGTAAATCTCCACCACTCGCGATGCGTCGATTGCCGCAAGCCCGAAAGGTTGATCGAGCGATTCCGTTGTACCGGTATCGCGATTGAGGTGGTGAACTTCCAGCACGGCCATCGGCCACGCGGAGGCTAGGGCAAACGCTAGGTGACTCGACCCGTCCAGTTGAGCGACGAGGATGCAACCGAACCCAGTGACGTGCTGCTCGACCGGAGCACCGCTCGCTTCCTGCAACGCTTCGGCCAAATGAAGCAGGACTTTTTGACGGGTTTCGCCATCGATGTCGCGCATTGGTTCCAACGTAGGCGGACCGGTGTCCGCCCCGATCCGAATTCGTTGCAACGACATGCCTTCCCACGCCGCGAGACTTTGCTCCCCCAGTACACCTTGCGCTAGGAGTGCTTCCCGCACCGGGCTAATACCCGGAAGCACTTTCACTTGGAGCGGAAATGGATTGCTTGCATCGCCGGCGAGGTCGTAGGTCCAAGGGTGAATCCTGACGGTTGGATCGCCACGACGCTCCTCCAGCGTCACGATGATTTCGGACATCGCGGAAAACTGATTGCGCCGCGCAATGCTAATGATGCGGCGCCGATCGCCCCCACTCGGCGCCGACAGACCGAGACGATGATGGGAGTGCCAGTCGCCGAAATAACGGAGTCCCCAGCGGGATGCGAGCATCTCGCTCAAGTCGCGCAGATAGTCGACATCGAGGCGAAAGTGCGCATGGTCTCGCTTTGCCGCGGGCCCCGCCTTCGTCGCCAACATAACGGTCGGCACGTCTTGCCAGCGTCCGAACAAATCGCCGCCTGTTTCAATCGTCCATGCAGAGGCCTCCGCTGCGATCGCTCTCAGTTCCGATTCCCACGTTACAAGGAACCCCCGAGGGACCTGCGGTCGGGAACGGCGATTGAAGAGACGAATCAGACGCTGAATGAGCAAGTCGGACTCCGGCGATGTACGAAGTGAGCGTAGGAGAGCGGTAAGCTGCGGGCGTTCTTCGATCCACTCGCGAAGCTCGGTGGAGAGACGCGAGTCGGCCGCAGCGAGATTCTCGAGGGAGATCTCGAGCACTGTCGAAATGCGACCCATTAGTTCTGAACTAGGCAGACGGCGCTCGGCCTCGATGTCAGCCACGTATGCGGGTGTCACGCCGAGCTCGGCAGCGAGCTGTCGGAGAGACCATTTGCGCTCCCGGCGGCCAGCGGCTACCAATTCGCCAATTCGTGGCATAGGATGCATTCTATGGCATCGTATGCATACGCTGCAATGGTAGATCGCTCGATGCTAACAATCGCTAGGTGGACCAATGAGTTGGCCGCCTCGTGGAAGTGGCCCTTTCCTTCTCGCGAGCGCGGACATGATTTGGCTTTCCACTACATCAATCCAGACACTTTCTCAGTGCAACTCGTGGCACCAATCTCATCGCTCTTGCGACCCAACCATCCAGTTCCCGAGCCCGCATGAACGACATCGAGAGCAATCTCTGGGCGTTGGCCAAAGAGGTTGAGCCGATTGCCTCCCAGAAGGCGGGAGCGCGGCGTAGCCATAACTACCTGCGTGCCCTTCTCGATACTGGGCAAATGGCTACCCGCATTCGGAACAGCTATCTCAGCGGCAGCTATGCTCGGGACACAGCGGTTCGACCGTTGGACGATGTCGACATCATCTTCGAGATTGATCCAGCAGCATGGCAAACGGGCTTGCTGCACTTAAGACTTCTCCCGCTACCAGCGCGCGTGCTCGAGTCGTTTGCGAACGCAATTCGATATCGTTACCCGGTGAGCTCCGTCTATGGCCAACGTCGATCGATTCGGTTGGAACTGGAACATCTAGACATTGATGTGGTGCCTGCAGTTCCGGTTGGCTCCGACGGCTCGGCCTATATCTGGATTCCCGATCGCGATTCAGATGCCTGGATCAAGTCGTCGCCGAAGCGACACTCAGCGCTGGCCGCCGAAGTCAATCACATTCAACAGGGTCGTTTTAAGCCGCTGGTGAAGCTGCTCAAGTTCTGGAACTCAAATCTGCCAGCCACGATACGCACGAAGTCGTTCGCCATCGAGACAATGGCGGTTAGGTTGTTTAGGGGAGTTCGCATGGACAGTCTTGAGCAGGGAGCTTTGTTGTTCTGGGACTTCTTGGCGCATTTTGCGTACCAATCGAACCATTTCAAATGGACACAAGACTACGGAGTTGCGCTTGGGATGTTCAGCGTCAGTGTTCCCGACGCAGCTGGGACCGGTTCAAATACGGTCGCGGGTATGACCAGCGCTCAAAAAACGGCACTTCTGGAGAAAGCGCGCATTAGTCGCGACCGATTGTTGGCCGCGCAGAGCGCTCGTCTTGCCAGAACGATGCTTGAGCATCTATACAATGCGTTTCGTGCGTAAGGAAATCGTCGCGCAATTGTGCAGCCGTCACCTGCGCCCGCCAAACTTCGACCTGTCGTAACTGCGCTGTCCGAGTTCGCGCTTAGGTCAATCTTGCGCCGCAGCGGCGGAGCCAAATCACTCTTGCCGCACCCCCTGACTCCACCGCCCGGTGGGGTGTCGGGGCGAGGCCGCAAGGCCCAAGTCCTGACCGCACGCAAACGGAGTTTGCATAAGTGCGCCCTTGTTGGATTCCGCCTCCAAGTTCGTCGAGTGGGAGTAGGGCGGCTTCCAATGTCGACAGCGAGGATTCGGGGGCCCGAACACCAGGGCCGGCGGCGACTCGAAGCATGATTGGCGATGGCCGCTATCGACGCTTGACGGACTTTCGCCGCGTTTCCAAGGCGACGATTTTCTCGCGCTTGCGTTCGACCCGCGCCAGAACTCTCGGCCACTGCTGTTCGTGAAAGCGTGGATAGGCAATTCGCTTGACGGGGATCGCAGCGAGAACGTCGATCTCGAACGTGAATGCGACTTGGGCGAGCCGGGAATCCAGAGCGAGCTTCTCAACACGCTTCACGGCCTGACGAACCGTTCGCGGATCGCCGCCTGTGTCCATGTGGTTTTCGATGAACGCCCGCACCACGCTGACGGCGAGACGGGCCTGTGCGACGCCGACGGAATTGCGCTTGGAGGGGAGGGCTTCGAGATTGCGCAGTCGGCTTTCGAGCACGTCGAGTGGGTGCAGCAGCTGGACCGTGATACCGTCCGCCAGGGTAATCTCCGAGGCGCGAGTGCGCACACCCTTGGTGTCGAGGCCCACAATCCCGGACAGGAAATCGACCTGCTTGATGCCTTCCGCGGGCACCGTTGCATAGACCTTCGCCACCTGTTCGCCGGCATCGTCGAATGTGGCCTTGCGCAGTTTCCAGGGCGGACCCAGCGATCGCTGCAGGGCCTGCGCGGTATCGCTCGTGCCGATGAAGTCGGCGTCCATGGTCACTGAACGGGAAAGTTCGCCGACCGGCTGGATGCCGTAGTGGACGGCCCAGGCGGCGAGGGCTTGCCCGCCCACAAGCAGGGCGCGCGGTCCGCACACTCGCAGGATCCGTTCGACCTCTTCGGAAGTAAGTTCGGCCTCCAGCAGTGCGCGGGCCGGGTCGATCACACGAGGCTCGCCTTCGGCCAGCGAACCCTGGCGCCGCGCAGGCGCTCCGGGCGCAGCAACAACATCTGGCCCTTCGACACGTCGACCGAACGGGCGATCCGATGATCGCGCTTTTGCGACTGGCGCTTCAGCACCTGCAACTCAGCCATTGACGGCGCGCGCTCGGCGCTGCGGATTTCGAATGGGATGCCCTGGTGTGCCACCACCTGCTGCAGGAACAGCCGAATGGCATCGCTCGGCTCGAGACCGCACGAGGCCAGCACCCGGAGGGCATTGGCCTTGAGCTCGGAATCGATGCGGGCACGAATGACAGCGTTTTTCATGCGCTACATTGTAGCTACATTTATGAGGTTTTGAAAGGATCTTTTGGGAGCCTGCGGAATGGATCGCGACGGCCATTCTCCCGGTACTCCTGGCGAGCTGGCGATACCGGAACTCAACAATCCCGACACGGCCGAGATCGCAGGCAACACTGCGGGGGGTCCTGGGGGCAAGGCGGAAACGCCGGCCCCCAGGCGCACTGAGTCGCGCGGCGACTCGTAAGTGCGCCCTTGTGCATTTGCGGGTCCCTGGACTTGATGACGGCGTGCGGGGTCAGAGCTGACGTGCACCGGCGCAATTCGGTGCCCGGACATTGAACTTAGTCGCGCACAAACGCATGATCGGCGCCGATTTGAATGGCTGGCGCGGTTCGGGAAGTCATGTTCCGACTGCGTGCAGCAACACGCTGACCTAGTAGCCGGAATTAGCTGCAGGAGGGCGGGGTACGCATTGGGGTAACTGGAAAACCAGTTGCGCGAAATTGCGCAGAATCAGTCACTTCCAGCAGTCTTCGATTCCGACCCTAGCCTCCAACTCGACTACAACGCCGCGCCGCTCGACGCACCGCGAACTGCCGATTTCCCTACGGCGCATCGGCAACTTCGGGCGATTTCCGCTGTCGATCTGTATATGGACAGCCTCGACGACGGCGCCTGGTCGCTGTTCGATCACAGCTTTCGGGTTGGCCAGCTCGAGTTGAACGTGGCTGGCATGATCGCGGCGGTCTTCACGCTGCTGGCGGTGTGGGTCCTTTCGCGCCTGATGCAAAAGGGCTTTACGCGATACGCGATGAGCCACCAGGCGGCGGTCCGGCCTGCGATCTACACCGTGTCCCGCCTGGCCAAGTACGTCCTGATCGTGATCGGCGTGCTGGTCGCCGCGGGTCTCATGGGAGTTCCGCTAACGCAGTTTGCCGTGCTTGCCGGTGCCGTGGGCGTCGGGCTCGGCTTTGGCCTGCAGGCGATCTTCAGCAATTTCGTGTCCGGACTGATCCTGCTGTTCGACCGCAGCCTCAAGGTCGGCGATTTCGTGGAGCTGGAATCAGGAGTTCGCGGCGAAGTGGGCGATATCGGCATTCGCGCGACGCGCATCATGACGAATGACAACATCGACATCCTGGTGCCAAATGCCGAGTTCGTCACCGGCCGCGTGGTGAACTGGACGCTGGGCGACAGCATGATCCGCCTGCACGTGCCGTTCGGCGTCGACTACGGCGTCGACAAGGACCTCGTGAAGAAGGCCGCGCTTGAAGCTGCTGACGAAGTGCCGTTTACGCTGACTGGCCAGGATCGACGCAAGCCGCAAGTGTGGTTGGTGGAATTCGCGGAAAGCAGCCTGAATTTCGAGCTGGTCGTGTGGCTGACGGCGGAGGCGACCAAGCGGCCGGGCGCGGTCAAGGCCGCTTACACTTGGGCGCTGGACAACGCGCTGCGCCTAAACGGCATTGGCATCCCGTTCCCGACGACCGACCTCAATGTTCGCAGCCTGTTTGGTCTCGAGGGTCGCGACGCATTGCGCGCCATGCGCGGCAAGCTTCCGGAACGCATTGTCGACACGGTTGAAGCGGCCGAGCCGGCTGCGACGTCGAGCCAGGCCTGCAACGACGCGCTCGAAGAAGTCGAAACACAGATTGCGGAAAGCCGTTCGAAAAGCGCGCCGCGCGCGGCTTCCGGGCGGGCGCGCCAGCTGTAGATCAGACGGTCTGGAATTTCGTTTCCCGCAATGATGCGGCGAAGCCGTACATCACTTCATTCACCTTCGGCCAGCTCGGCAGCGCCTTCATCCGGGCGAGCCAGCGCTGCACGTTCGGGTAGCTGTCGAATGTGCAACCGATCAACTCTCCCGCCGTGTCCAAGCAGGCGCCAAAGTAGTCGGCGATCGAGATCCTGTTGTTGGCGACGTAGTCGTTCTGGCCCAGCATGTTCAGGTCAAGAATTCCGAGCCATGCTCTTGCCTTCTCCTTGCCCCATGCGATCGTGCCCTGCTGCTGCTCGTCGGTCGGTCGCTTGTGGTGCGGGAAGACCTGGGGATAGAGGAGTCCATAGCCGAAGTCCCGGTAAAACTGGGTATTGAACCAGTCCATCGCCTCATCCACTTTCGCGCGCTGCCTTGCGTCCTTCGGGTACTCGGGTACATCGAACCGGGACGCGAGGTACTTGAGGATCGCTGAACTCTCGGCCATGTGGAAATCGCCGTCTTCAAGCACGGGCACCAGGTGACACGGATTGATGGCCGAAAATGCAGCCGCATGGTGTTCGCCTTTCATGAGGTCCACGAACTGCTCGGACACGGGCAGTCTCTTTTCTGCGATGAACAGGCTGACCGGGCGGCACGCGGTCGATACCGGATTCATGTAGAGCATGACGGGCTGGGTGCTCATTGAACCTCCAACGTTTCTTTCATCTCGAATCCTCGTCCCTGACGTTTCTAAACCAGGACTTTCACGAGCTGCTTGAGAAGTTCCTCGAGAGAAACGAGTGTCAGCAGCAGTGGCGCGAGCGGAAGCAAGGCCGCGACGACCAGCTGTGCCACGGCGCCGCGCGTAATCGGCACGACACTCATGTTACGGACCTTGTCAAAGCTGTTGCCGAGGTCGGCCAGCGACTGGATGTCGGAGCTGCCGACGAGCGCTTCACCCGATGGCGGCGCGCTGCGAATCCACTTGTCGGCGAACTCGTCCACGTACTGCCTCGAGAAATGGCTGTATTCGCGCAAGCCTTGACGCTTGGCCGCAGCCAATGGAAGCATGAATACGAGCAGCGGTCCGACGATCACGAAGACTGCGACCGCGGCAAACAGGAAGACTTCGACATAGAAGGACGTCAGGACCTCACCCTCGAACAGGATTGCATTGGCCAGCGTGCCTGCCAGCAGCACGCCCTGGGCGAATACCAACGGCGCATAGGCGCGGGTGATACCCGACAGGAAGCCGATGCCACCCACTCCGTCGGGATGGAGCGGGGAGTAGGCGAGCGGCAGGCGCGAAACCTGCCAGAGGAAGCGCGTCCATACGACGATGCGGAAATACCAGCGCAGCAGGATGAATTGGAACACCGGCAGGCTGACGAAAAAATACCACCAGCCAGCCAGCTTGGGCTCGGCGCGGCCAGCTTCCGTAGTGGCGTACCAGGTGGGAACCTCGAGCACGATGTAGTAGCGCCACAGGACGAAGATGCCGACGCCATAGACGATTGCGATGAGCAACAATTCGGCGACGACGGAGTTGCGCAGCCTGACCGCCTTTTCAATCGCCTGGTCAAAGCGCGCGAATAATGCGTCGGGCACGAGCCTCTGGGAAACAAACTGCGCTACGACGATCCGCGTGCGCTGGTGAACAATGAGCTCGCAGGCGATCAGGAGCGGGAGCGATACGAGGAAGCGCAAATGCGCGTCCACGTCGGACAGGAAGGGCACCTTAACTGCATCACCCACGGCCACCCCGTCGACGAGCGACAGGAGCAGGAGCGGCAGCCAGGCAAATGCGGCAACGACGATGACCCGGCGATGCAGGAGTTCCAGTACGCCGCCGGAGAGGCGGGCGCGTCGAAACAACTGGAACAGGGGGCCTCCGAGCACGAGCGAGAAGTCGTTCGCGGCCCCCGATGCACTATAGTTCGACTGCTCGCGCATGGACGGCGAAGTTTAACTCCGGGGTGGGGGACAGAATAGGAGCCGTCGCAATGATGAGGCCGCGTTCGTTGCTGGTGTCGATTGCGGTAACGCTCGGTTCATAGCGGCACGGACAAGCCGCCCGACCCATTTGTCTCAGTGCGCTACCGCGATCACGGGTACTGGATCGAGCAGGGCGACTGGCTGACCAAGCGGGCGCTGGCCGCGGTCATGACCTTCTTCACTCTCACGAAAATGGGGCCCGCGGAGAAGCTCCCGCTGATTACTATCCCGGCGCAGTAAAATCATCGGCTTCGCGCCCCGGTGGCGGAACGGGTAGACGCTACGGACTTAAAATCCGTTGGCCGCAAGGCCATGCTGGTTCGAATCCAGCCCGGGGCACCATGAGTCTTCCTGTAATCGGATTGTCACTGAGTGCGGCTAGGTTCAAATGATCTATCGCCGCGAGCGGGAGGTCCACGATGGACGAACGCCCTTACAACGTCCTTTTTCTGTGCAGTGGAAACTCCGCTCGGAGCATCATCGCCGAGGGCCTGGTCAGTCACTGGGGTCGGGGCCACTTCATCGGCTTCAGTGCGGGCAGCGACCCAAAGGGATCGGTTCACCCGATCGCGCTCGAGCTGCTGAAGGACCTGAAGGTGCCGACGGCGGACCTGCGCAGCAAGAGCTGGGACGAATTCGCGGCCCCTGGCGCGCCGGAAATGAACTTCATATTCACGGTGTGTGACAAGGCCGCAGGCGAAGTGTGCCCGATCTGGCCAGGTCAGCCGATTACCGCCCACTGGAGCATCGCCGATCCCGCTGCAGTCCATGGATCGGAGAGGGAGCAGCGGACGGCTTTCCGCATTGCATTCAGTGAGCTGGAAATCCGGATCTTGAACTTCATCAACTTGCCAATCCGCGCGCTGGACCGGATGAAGCTGCAAGAGCACCTGCACGCGATTGGGACTGGCAAACCCGCTAAGGCCGTTGCCTAGTCCATCGAAAGGCTGATCGGGCAATTCAGAGCGGGTAGATGCCAAGCGGCTCGACGAGCTGCCAACCCTTGCCCTGGTCGACGTACTCCGCGCGCGCCTCGAACTTCTGCGGCGAGCCGGCCTTGGTCGGACCTTGCCAGCTCCAGGAGACTTCGCTGCTGAAGGCCACGACGCCTTCGAACTGGACGACCGCGGACTTCATCTTGTCGCCTAGCGGCTCGATCGAAACGGACTTCTGCCGGAACTCGACAAGTGTCGCCTTGCCTTCGATGCTGGGGTTTGCGTTAATTTTCGCGAGTATGAATGGTCCCATGTCGCTCGTGTCCGGCGCGTCGCCCTTGGTGACGGTCGCGGCCGGCGTTGCGGCGGCGGTATCGCCTGTATCGCCAGCGGCGGGCACGGCCTCCGCCTCTTTGGCGCTCTGGTCGCCGCCGCACGCGCTCACCAAGACCGCGGCTGCGAGGATCCATCCGAGGCTGCGGCCGCGGGTCAGGATGCGGCAGTCCTTTTTCATGCTCGGAGTATACGGGCGGCGACTCTGTGACCCCGCCCGGGGCCCGGTCGGTGCCCTTCTGGTATAGTCCGCGCGACCTGAGACGCCGGTGAATATTCCCATTGCAACCGATTATTTTTTCAGGTATTTCCGCGCGTGACATCCACGTATGGCGCGGCGACCGCGAGGTCCTTGCGGGCGTCGGGCTCGAGGCCGCGGCGGGTGACTGTGTTCATGTCATCGGCCCCAATGGCTCCGGCAAGACGACGCTTTTGCGTGTGGTCGCGGGACTGTTGACGCCGGAGCAGGGGACAGTCGAGTGGAACGGCCGCCCGACTCGCGCCCATCGTGACGAGTGGTGCGCGAACTTCAGCTACCTTGGCCACAGCGACGGCCTCAAGCCCGAATTGACTGCGCGCGAAAACCTGGTGTTCGATGCAGGATTGCGGCGACGGCTTCGGCCTGGCGAGATTGTCACGGCGCTGATTGCAGTCGGTCTCGCCGCCGCGCACGACCAACTGGCAGGATTCCTGTCCGCTGGTCAAAGCAGGCGACTTGCGATGGCCCGTGTCGTGCTCGCCAAGGCGCCCTTGTGGATCCTCGACGAGCCTTACACCAACCTGGACCATGACGGCTCTGCGCTTGTGTCCTCGATCATCGGCCGCCACCTGGACGCGGGTGGTGCGGCGCTCATCGCCGCGCACCAGCCGCCCGTGATTCCGAATCATGCGCCTCGCCGCGTCGAGCTCGGATGATGGAGCGCACCGGAATAGCTTCCGCCGCGCTCCTGGCCTACCGCCGCGACCTCTTGCTCGCGCTGCGTCATTGGGGGCAGGTCGCACAGCCACTCATATTTTTCGTGATGGTCACGACGCTATTCCCGCTCGCGCTCGGTCCCGACCTCTCGGAGCTCCGCCAGATCGCTGGCGGCACGCTGTGGGTTGCCGCGCTCCTGGCCTCCCTGCTTGGACTGGAGCTCCTGTTTCGCGCCGATCACGCCGATGGCACGCTGGAGCAGATGCTCCTCTCGGGACAGCCGCTTGCGGTCCTGGCGCTCGCCAAAGGCCTTGCGCATTGGACGGTCTGCGGCCTGCCGCTCGTCCTGCTGTCACCGTTTGTCGCTGCGAGCCTCGGCGTCCAGTTCGAAGCGGTTGGCACCCTCATGCTGTCCCTCGCTCTCGGCACCGGGGTCCTGAGCGCGCTCGGCGCGATCGCTTCGGCTCTCACGCTGGGTCTGCGGCGCGGCAGCCTTCTGCTCGGGCTGCTCGTGCTGCCGCTCGCGATGCCGGCGCTCATTTTCGGTGCACGCGCCATTGACATGTCGATTCATGCAGACAGTGCCCGCGGGCCCTTGCTGCTGCTCGCTGCCATGCTGGTGCTGGCGCTGACGCTGGCGCCGCTCGCGGCTGCCGCCGCGCTCCGGATCAGCGCGGAGTGATCCCATGAACTGGACCTGGTTTCACAAGCTCGCATCGCCCCCGCATGCGTACCGGATTGCGTCGCGGCTCGCGCCCTGGTTCGGATGGCCGGCATTCCTGCTGATCGCAGCCGGCCTTTACGGCGGCCTCGTGCTTGCGCCCGCCGACTACCAGCAGGGCGATGCATTCCGGATCGTCTATGTCCACGCGCCGAGCGCCTGGCTCTCGATGCTGGTGTACGGGACGATGGCGGCGGCGGCTGCGATAGGGCTCATCTGGCGCATGAAGCTCGCGCATGCGGTCGCGGCAGCCTCCGCGCCCATTGGCGCCTCGTTCACGTTTCTCGCGCTTGCCACCGGCTCGATCTGGGGCAAGCCCATGTGGGGAACCTGGTGGGTCTGGGATGCGCGGCTGACATCCGAGCTGCTGCTGCTGTTCCTCTATGCGGGCGTCATGGCGCTTCGCGCCTCGATCGACGACCGTGACCGCGCCGATCGCGCTTCTGCGCTCCTCGCGATCGTCGGCGTCGTGAACCTTCCGATCATTCACTACTCGGTGTACTGGTGGAACACCCTGCACCAGGAGTCGACGCTCACGAAGATCGGAAAACCCTCGATGGCCGGCGACATGCTGTGGCCCTTGCTGACGATGCTGCTTGGCTTCACGCTTTACTTCGGGGCGGTCCTGTTGCTCCGGCTGCGGGCCGAGATCCTGCGGCGGGAGCGCGATGCCTCCTGGCTCAGGTCGGAGATCGGGCGATGACTGAATTCCTGAACATGGGCGGTTACGGCGCCTTCGTCTGGCCTTGCTTCGCCCTGGCTGGATTCGTGCTCATCTGGAATGTCATCGCGGCAAGTCGGCTACACGCCGCCGCGCGCGAGCGGGCGCTCCAGCGCGCTGGCGCGGGGGAGGGCGGTCGATGACGCCGCGGCGCAAGCGCCTGCTCGCAGTCGTCGCCATCCTGGCGGGCGTGGGCGCGGCGACGGCGCTCGCCATGCTCGCTTTCCAGGACAACCTGCTTTATTTCTACAATCCTTCGCAGGTCCTCGCCGGAGATGCGCCGGGCGGGCGGACGTTCCGGATCGGCGGGATGGTCACGGAAGGAAGCCTGCAGCGCACGGAGGGCACGCTTCAGGTCCGTTTCGTGGTGACGGACTACCAGCACTCGATACCGGTCCGGTACGAAGGACTGCTCCCCGACCTGTTCCGGGAAGGGCAGGGAGTCATTGCACATGGGAAGTTGACGGCATCCGGCGAGTTTGCGGCTGACGAAGTACTCGCGAAGCACGACGAAAATTACATGCCGCCGGAAGTGGCGGAGTCCCTTCACACGCCGACACCTGCGAGGGTGTCCGAATGATCCCGGAACTCGGCCATTTCGCGCTGATCCTCGCGCTCCTGCTGTCGGTCGCCCAGGCCGTGTTCAACCTCGGCGGCGCGGCGCGCGGCAATATGGCGTGGATGGCCGCGGGGCGCTCGGCCGTCGTCGGCCAGTTCGTCTTCGTCGCGCTCGCATTCGGCTCGCTCGCATGGGCGTTCATCCAGCGCGATTTCTCCGTTGTCTACGTCGCCACCAACTCGCATTCGCAACTGCCGCTCTTCTATCGCATCGCAGCGGTCTGGGGCGCGCATGAAGGCTCGCTCCTGCTCTGGTCGCTCTGCCTCGCAGGCTGGACGCTGGCCGTCGCGGCTTGCAGCGGCTCCCTTGAGGCCCCGTTCCGCAGCCGCGTCCTCGGTTTTCTAGGGCTCATCAGCATCGGCTTCCAGCTCTTCATGCTGACGACGTCGAATCCCTTCAAGCGCTTGATGCCGGCGGCCTCCGAAGGGCTCGATCTCAATCCGCTGCTTCAGGACTTCGCGCTCGCCGTCCATCCGCCGATCCTCTATCTCGGCTACGTGGGCTTCTCCGTCGCATTTGCGTTCGCCTGCGCGACGCTGCTCGAGGGGAGGCTTGACGCCGCCTGGGCCCGCTGGACCCGGCCGTGGACGCTGGCGGCCTGGCTGTTCCTGACGATCGGCATCGCGCTCGGTAGCTGGTGGGCTTATTACGAGCTCGGCTGGGGCGGCTGGTGGTTCTGGGATCCGGTCGAGAATGCGTCCTTCATGCCCTGGCTCGCGGGTACGGCACTGATCCATTCGCTGGCGGTCACGGAGAAGCGCGGCTTGTTCAAGAGCTGGACGCTGCTGCTCGCGGTCTCGGCATTCTCGCTCTCGCTGCTCGGCACCTTCCTGGTGCGCTCGGGCGTGCTGATTTCCGTTCACGCGTTCGCCACCGATCCCAAGCGCGGCATCTTCATCCTCGCGTTCCTGACAATCGTGATCGGTGGCGCGCTGCTGCTCTATGCCTGGCGCGCGCCGCGGCTCAAGTCGGCTGCCGGCTTCGAGGTCACCGCACGCGAAAGTTTCCTGCTTTTCAACAATGCGTTCCTCGTCGCGGCCCTCGGGCTCATCCTGCTCGGGACCCTGTATCCGCTGTTCATGGACGCGCTCGAGCTCGGGAAGATTTCCGTCGGGCCGCCGTACTTCGAACTCGTCTTCCTCGTGCCGATGCTGCCGCTCCTGGCACTGCTCGGCGTCGGCATGCACGCGGCGTGGAAGCGCGGCCTGCTGGGCTCGGCAAGGAACCGCCTCTACGCAGCCGCCGGTCTCGGCATCGGTGGCGCGCTGCTAATCGGAGGCGCGGCTTACGGCGACCTCCGCCCCATGACGACGCTCGGGTTCGCACTCGCGCTCTGGGTGATGTTGTCGGCACTTGCCATCCCCCTGGCGCGCATTCGCGCTCGCCAGCCCCTGCCTGCGGCGGTGCTCGGCATGGTCGTCGCGCATTTCGGGATCGGGCTCGCGACGCTCGGCATCACGGGCGTGCAGTCGTTCAAGGTCGAGAAGGACTTCGCCCTTGCCGTCGGCGAAGCCGCGCAGATCGCCGGCTACGATTTCAGGTTCGCGGCAATCAGGGACGTGCAGGGACCGAATTTCATCGGCGTCGAGGCTGACATCGTCGTCACGCGCGAAGGCAGCCCCGTCACCGTCCTGCATCCGCAAAAGCGGCTGTACAACTCGGGCGGAAACCCGATGACGGAGGCGGGAATCGAGGTCGGCGCCGCCCGGGATCTCTTCGCGGCGCTGGGCGACGAGCTTGGCCAGGGTCGCTGGAGCCTGCGGCTGCAGTACAAGCCGCTCATTCGTTATATCTGGCTTGGCGCGATCCTGGTCGCGTTCGGAGGCCTGATCGCAGCGCTCGACCGCCGCTATCGCGTGCCCGCGCAGGCGCGGGCGGGCGAGACCGTCCCGGCCACGCAATGAAGTTGCCATTCCGGTTTCTCGTGCCGGCGATCGCATTCGCCGTCCTCGTCGCCTTCTTCGTCATCGGCCTGCAGCGCGAGCCCGGAAGGATCCCTTCGCCATTGATCGGAAAGCCTGCGCCCGCTTTCTCGCTGGAGTCCCTCGGGGAGCCGGCATGGAAGGTTGGTTCGGCGGATTTCAGCGGCCGGCCCTGGCTGCTCAACGTCTGGGCGACCTGGTGCGTCGGCTGCCGCGACGAGCACGAGGCGCTGCTCGCCATCGCTCGCGAGAATCGCGTGGCGATCATGGGATTGAACTGGCGCGACGATCGCGCGCTGGCCCTCCGTTGGCTGGCGCAGCTGGGCAACCCCTACGTCTCGGTCGCCTACGATCCAGAAGGGCGCACGGCGATCGACTGGGGCGTTTACGGCGCACCGGAGACCTTTCTCGTGGATGCCGATGGACGCGTGATCAAGAAGCACGTCGGGCCGCTGACGATGGAGACCTGGGAACGCGAGTTCCTGCCCTTGCTGCCACCCGCGGAAGCCGCCAAGTGAAGCGCATCGCCGCGCTGGTCGCGATGCTCCTGCTGGGACCGCTGGCCGCCGCCGTGGATTCGGGACAGCGCTTCGAGGATCCGGCCGAGCAGGCCCGCTACGAGCGCCTGATCCGCGACCTGCGGTGCCTGGTTTGCCGAAGCGAAAGCATTGCCGATTCCAATGCGATGCTCGCGAGCGACCTGCGCCGCGAAGTCGAGACGCTCATCCGGGCCGGGCGTAGCGATGAAGAGATCGATGCCTTCATGACCGAGCGTTACGGCGATTTCGTATTGCTGCGCCCGCCGGTTGCGCCGCGCACCTGGCTGCTCTGGGCCGGGCCAGCCCTGTTCCTAATCGGCGGTCTCGGCATCGTGTTCGTGGTCGTACGGCGCCGTGCCAGAGCCGCGCGCGCGAATCCGGCTGCGCTGGACGAAGAGCCGGATCGCCCGTGACGGCATTCGTCGCGATCTGCGCGGTATTACTCGCCGCCGCCATCCTTCTGCTCGCATGGCCCCTGGTCACATCTCGCGCCCGGGTCGCGGCGATCGTCGTCGCGCTCGTATTGCCGGTCGCGGCGATCCTGATCTATTACTGGGCGAGCAACTGGAATTGGAGCGCCCCGCTCCAGGAGCAGGCGGTCTCCGCACCAGACCTGAAACGCGTCGCCGCCCAGCTTCAGGAGCGGCTGGCGCGCCAGCCGGACGACGTCGAGGGCTGGAAGCTGCTCGGCCGCTCGGCCACCGTGCTCGGCGATTTTCCGCTCGCCCGCACGGCTTTCGGCGAGGCGCACACGCGCACCCAGGGTCGCGACCCCGAAGCGGTCGTGGGCTATGCGGAGTCGCTCGTGCTCATCGACGAGCGCGAGATCGACGGCCATGCGGCGGAACTCTTCGAGCAGGCGCTCGAAATGGCGCCGGACAATCCGCGCGCGCTCTGGTACGGCGGCATCACGGCCTACCGGCGCGGCGACCTCGCGCTCGCGCAACAGCGCTGGGTCGAGCTGCAGAACCATGAATTGCCGACCGAGCTTCGGCAGGTGCTGGCCGAGCGGCTCGCCGAGCTCGAGCAATCGCAAGGCAAGCCGGTCGCGAAGGCCGATGCGCCGGTCGCTGCGGGTTCAATCGAGATCTCGATCGCAATCGATCCAGCGCTCGCGGCACAGGTGCCGCCGAATTCGACCTTGTTCGTGATCGCGCGCCGCGGATCAGGCGGTCCACCGCTCGCGGTGCAGCGTCATGCTGCCGGCGCCTGGCCGGTTTCGGTCCGCCTGAGCGACGCGGATGCGATGCTGCCAGGCATCTCGCTTGCGACCGGTGGTCCACTGACGCTGATCGCGCGGATTTCCAGGAGCGGACAGCCAATCGCCGCCAGCGGGGACCTCTTCGGTGAGGTCGGTTATGATTTCGGCTCGGCCCATCCGGCAAGCATCACGATAGACCGGATCGTTCCGTAATCCAGCGGCCGGAGGATTGCCATGGGGCCGGCCGTCGTCAGTTACCGCTTCAAGCGCCTGCCATCGATCTCCCGTTACTTTCCGAGGACCGTGTTCGGGCGCCGGACTGCGCTCGTGCCCGAAGGGCAGTCCGTGCCGCGGCTCGAAGGCAGCGTGCAGTCGGTGAACGTGAATGCGCGTCACCTGGCGCGTTACCGCGAGATCTGCGGCTTTGCGGACGACGGCAACCTGCCCGTCACCTATCCGCACGTGCTCGCCATGCCGCTGCAATTCGCCGTGCTGACGCATCCGCGATTCGTCGTGCGACTGATGGGGCTCATTCACATCGCCAACGAAATCGAGCAGGCGAGGCCGCTCCCCGCTGACCGGGAGTTCGGATTGCGCAGCTGGATTGAAGGCCACCGCGACACCGATCGCGGACACGAGTTTGACTTGTACACCGCGGTCGAAGACGACGAGGGGACTGCCTGGCTGGAGAAATCCACCTTGCTCGCACGCCGTGCCTCGACCGGCAAGCCGGCGTCACGCGGTGCGCGCCAGGCGCTGCGCTACGAGCGACCGCGCGAATCGGATCAGCCGGTTCGTGCAGACTTCGATGTGCCGCGCGCGATGGGAAGGCGCTACGGCTGGCTCTCGGGCGACCTCAATCCGATCCATCTCGCCGACCGCGGCGCGAAGCTCTTTGGATTCGAGCGTGCTGTCGCGCATGGCATGTGGTCGATGGCGCGGACACTTGCCGCCCTCGGAACGGAAGCGCTGGCGCCGCCGGTCCAAGTCATCGTCGAGTTCAAGTTCCCGCTATTCATGCCCTGCATTGCCTCGCTCGAGCACTGGCCGAGCGAGGGCCGCCGGGTGTTCGTCTTGAAGGATGCGGAGAGCGGGCGGCCGCACCTCGCGGGCTCGACGCGGAGCGGCTGACCGGATGTTCGCAGGATTGATGCGCTCGGTGCTCCGCGCGAGGCCCGGCGAGGAGCGGGCGGTCGGGCTCGCCTTCGCCTATTTCTTCATGCTGCTGTGCGCTTATTACCTGCTGCGTCCGCTTCGAGACGCGCTGCCGGCGAACACCGGACTCGAAAACCTCGCGTGGCTCTATACGGCGACCTTCGCGGTCATGCTGTTCCTGACGCCGCTTTTCGGCGGACTCGCGTCGCGCGTGCGCAAGCAGGTGCTGCTCCCGGTCGCGTACCTGTTCTTTGCGTCCAACCTCCTGGTCTTCTACTTGTGGTTCAAGGTCGATCCCGGTTCCAAGCCGCTATCCGTTTCCTTCTACGTCTGGCTTTCCGTCTTCAATTACTTCGTCGTCTCCATCTTCTGGAGCTTCATGGTGGACGTGTTCCGCGACGAGGAGGCGAAGCGGCTCTTTGGCCCCATCGCCGCGGGCGGCGGCGCCGGCGCGATGCTCGGGCCGCTGCTGACAAAACTGCTGGCGCCCTGGATCGGGGTCGATGCGGTGGTCGGCTTGTCCATGCTGCTGCTTCTCGGCACTTTGCCCTGCATCAGAGGACTGACGCGCTGGGCCGAACGCCGCCATGGCCATTTCCTGTTGCCGAAGGACGATCCGGCGGCCAGGATCGGCGGTAACGCGCTGGACGGCGTTCACCTCGTCGCACGCTCGCCGTATCTCCTCGGCATCTTCGCGATCGTCGGCTTTGGCTCGATCGCGGGCACGTTCATGTATTTCGAGTTGCAGCATTATGTGGCCAAGTCCTATCCCGACCTGACGGCGCGGACGAACTACTACGCCAACCTGGATCTCTGGGTGAATGGACTGGCCTGGTTCTTCCAGGCCTTCGTCGTCGCGCACCTGATCCGGTTCCTCGGGCTGACGCGCGCGCTCATGACGATGCCCGCCATCGCCTTTGCGACGTTTGCATGGTTGGCCGCGAGCCCGATCCTCCTGCTGCTGTCAGCCACCCAGGTCGTGCGTCGCGCCGGCGAGTTCGGGCTGGGCAAGCCCTGTCGTGAAGTGCTGTTCACGGTCGTCGACCCGGCGACGAAGTACAAGGCCAAGAATTTCATGGATACGACATTGCAGCGGATGGCCGACACGACGGGGGCCTGGAGTCACGTCGCGCTGCAGTCTCTCGGGGTGACGCTCGCCGGGCTTGCCGCAATCTGTGCGGTCGGCATGCTGCTGATCGCCTGGATCGCCGCCGCGCTCGGGCGGGAATTCCAGCGAAAGGCTGAGGGCACTTCGTGAACGACTGGCAGTCCAACCGCCGGTCACCGAATGGAGCGCGCCCATGCAGAATGACGACGACCGGATATCGCGCCGCGAAGCGCTGTGGCTGATCGGCGCTCTCGCCGTTGGCCCTTCGTCCGCGCTTGCTGCCGCTGACCCGATGCAAAGACCCATCCCCGGGACCGCTGAACTGCTGCCCGCACTCGGGCTCGGTACCTGGCAGGTGCTCGACGTCCCGGCCAAAGGCCCCGAATACGAAGCCGCGCACGCGGCCGTGCGGAGTTTTCTTGATTCCGGCGGTCGGCTGATCGACAGCTCGCCGATGTATGGACGGTCGGAGGAACGCGTAGGGGACATCCTCGCCGCGATTCGCCCCGCCGAGCGGCCATTCCTCGCGACCAAGATCTGGACGACCGGCCGTGCTGCAGGGATAACGCAGCTCGCCGATTCGCACCGGCTCATGCGCGCGAAGACACTCGACCTCGTGCAAGTCCACAACCTCCAGGACCTCAACACGCATCTTGCGACGCTGCGCGCGGCGAAGGATGCCGGCACGGTTCGCTATATCGGGGTGACGCATTACGTCGCGAGCGCGCACGCGGAGCTCGAGCGCGTCATCCGGCGCGAGAAGCCCGATTTCCTTCAGATTAACTATTCACTCGCCGAGCCGGAGGCGGGCAGGAGCCTGCTGCCGCTCGCTCGCGAGCTGGGCGTCGCCGTACTGGTCAACCGTCCGTTCACGAAAGGCTCGATGATCGACCGGGCCGCGGGTCATGCGCTGCCGACGGTCGCAGCCGAGCTCGGGTGCGGCAGCGCCGCCCAACTCTTCGTCAAGTGGGTGCTCGGGGATCCGGCGGTCACGGTCGTCTTGACCGGCACGCGCAATCCGCGTCACGCCGCGGAAAATCTCGAGGCGGCTTCCGGACGCACGCCGGATAGCGCAGAGCGCAAGGCGATTTCGGGCTGGTTTGCGACTCTTTGAAGCTAGGGTGCTCTCCCTAGCGGCGATCGGGATACTCCTGCGCCAAGTCACCCGATAGACCGCCAGGAGTCTGAAATGATCGACAACGTCAACCAGTTCATCGGCACGCTCGCGGACACCGAGCTCGCCCGGACCGCCCGCCGCTCTGCGCGCACGATCTGGAACGCGCATCGCGCCGCGCTTGAAACAACCCGCGTCGAGGCCGGCAAGGTGTTTTTCCTCGCCATCGACGAGGGGCAGAAGCTCGCCACTCGCGTGAAGCCGACGGTCACGAAGACGGTCGCGAAGAAGACGACACGCAGCACGCGCCGCAGCGCCCGCCGCGCAGCCTGAGTCCTTCCCTGCCGCTGGTGTACGATGGCCACTGCCGTCGTACACCAGCCGCATGTCCAGTCATTCCAAGTCCGCACCCGGCCGGCGAACCCGGCAACGCATCCTCGAAACCACGCTCGCGCTTTACAACGAGCGCGGCGAACCCCAGGTTTCCACTTCGCTGATCGCGACCGAGCTCGGCATCAGCGCCGGCAACCTGCACTATCACTACCGCCGCAAGGACCAGCTCAGCGCCGCGCTGCTGGACCAGTTCGTCGCAGAATTCGATGCGTTGCTGCCGCCCGCCGGCTGGCGCGCGGACAACGTCGAGGACGTGTGGCTGCTGCTGCATGTCCTGCTCGAGACGCTCTGGCGATACCGGCTCCTGTTCCGCGACCTGAGCGGGATCATGGCCCGCGACCGGCGCGCCGGCCAGCGGCTCGCGACTGTCTTCGAGCGCGCGGTGACCGCGTCGCGCGGCATCTGCCTTGGACTCGTCGAGCGGGGCCTCATGACGGCGACGGGCGCCGAGATCGAGGCGCTGGGAGAGAACATCGCAGTTGTGTCGCTGTACTGGCTCTCATTTGAATCCGCCCGGCATCCACGAAGCGCCCCCGCCGCCGGCATGTCGCGCGGGGTCTACCAGGTCCTGATGCTCGTGGCGCCTTTTCTACAGGCCGAGAGCCGGTTCCACCTCGAAAAGCTGGCAGGCGAGTACCTTGCGAGAGGCTAGGGCGATCTGGATGAAATCTGCTTCGCTTGCCTCGGTCGCCGCGGGACTGCTCCGCCTGGCCGCACATGTGATTGCGGCTGCGCCGCCTTCACGCCGGATCTCGACGCCCGCGCTGCCAGCGTGAACGGCATTGCGGACATTCCCCAGATGCTGGGATTCGAAAAGGAAAAGTGGGGAGGGGAGGAGTCTGACGCCTACAACTACCGGAAATAGTTGATCGGAAACGCGAGGGCTACTGCCCCTTCACCAACTCCAGGAACTCGGGTTCGTCGCGTAGCGGATTCAGATCGGGGTCATGCTTCATCCAGCTGAAATTAACGACCCCGGCGGCGACCGCCTGCTTGAGCGTGTCCAGGGCCTTCCGCTTTTCGCCGAGCTGCGTGTAAAGGCAGGCGCCGTTGTAGATCATCAGGGAGTCGCCCGCGCTCAACTCGAGCGCCGCCGTACACTCGACGATCGCCCGATCTCTTTCGCCGATTTGCACGAGCGCGTGTGAGTAGAACATCCGCGCGCGGGCATCATCCGGGTTCTGGAGCAGATAGTTGGGCATCATGTCCAGCAACTGCCGGGATGCGGCCAATGCCTCATCCCCGCGTCCAAGGGCGCGGTAGGTCTGCGCGATGTCGGCGTGAGCGTTGTAGAACTGCGGCTTGATGGCGATGACGCGCTGGAAAAGTTCGAGCGCCTCAACGTACCTGCCGGTCGAGAAATGAATCCGTCCGAGCGTCCAGTAGGCGATGTAGTTGTCGGGGTCGAGTTCGATCGCCTTTGCGCCCGCAGCGGCGGCTTCGTCGAATTTCCCCCAGATGAAATACGACAGCCCCATCGCCGCGTAGGCATCGGGAAGATTGCTGTCGTACATCAGCGCCTTGAAGCTGAATTCCTGCGCCTTGTTCCGGTAGTGATCCTGGCGCGAGAAATACTGGTACATCTGGCCATAGGCGCTGGAGCAGGCCGCGTAGGCCTGCGCGTAGCGCGGATCGAGTTCGATGGCCTTCTCGAACAGCTGGATCGCGTATTCGACACTGCGCTTGGTCAGGCGGTACAGGTAGTCCTGCCCGCGCAGGTAGAGGTCGTAGGCCTGCACATTGACGGTCTGCCGCTTGGTCAGCGACAGCTTCTCCGAAAAGCTGAGCTTGAGCTTCAGGGCTTCGACGATCTGATTCGCCACCTGTTCCTGGATATCGAAGATCGCGTCGAGCTTGCCCTTGTAGGTTTCGCCCCAGATCTGGCGATTGGTCTGGACGTCGACCAGCTGCACGGTGATGCGGACCGAGTCCTGGAACTTGCGCACGCTGCCGCCGACGATGTAGCGCGCGCCCAGCTCGCGGCCAACTCCCTTGATGTCCTGCTTGGAAGCCTTGAACTGCATCGAGGCCCAGCGCGACACGAGCTCGATCTCGCTGACCACCGACAGTCGCGCGATCAGTTCTTCGGTCAGGCCGTCACTGAAATAGTCCGTCTGGCCGTCTGGACTGATGTTGTCGAACGGCAGCACGGCCAGGGCGCCGCCCTCGATCACAGGTTCGGGGTCGTGGCGGGCCGGCGAGGGCGATCCCGCGTCCGAAGCGCTGAGGGTCACGCCGATGCGCTCGAGCGACCGGATGATGGTCTTCAGATGCTCGTCGGGATCGCCGCGGAAATACTCGATGTGCTGGATGCCGGCGAGAGCGTATTTGAGGCTGACTGGAATCTCGGTGAGCTCGAGGTCCACGGGCAGTATGTGCCCCTTGTGCTCGCTGGCCAGGAGGACTTCCTTGACCACGTTCTGCGAGGCAACCGCGGACTTGGAGACCAAGAGCAGCAGTACCTTCGATTTGGCCACCGCATTGACGATTTCTTCGCCCCACATCGCGGCGCCGTCGATGTTCCTGACGTCCATCCACATCCGCACTCCGGCGGAGCGGAGCTTCGCCGTCAGTTCCTGAACCCTGTCGTTGTCTTGACGTGAGTAGCTGACGAATACGTCTTCTGGCTCGGCCATGCGCATCCCGGGTGCCGTGGTGGCGGCTAGTCTATCGTCCCTCGACCCGGAAGGAGGGTGGCGCTCACAGCGGGCGTTAGGCGCTCCTGGCGCGCATTCTTTGACGATTAACTCGTACCAGGCGATATCCGTTAATTAACATAATATACATTATGCGAACAGAGCAGTACGCCGGCCACGGCCCGTGCTGTAGAGAACTACAACACCGCTCCTAGTCTCCCGGATTCAGTCCGGCATGCAGGAGCTTGATCAGTTCCGTCAGCTCCGGGGCTGTATGGAACTTCTTTCCCGGTCCGATGACCTCGTGCCAAGGCGCTTTCGAATCCAAATGCAACTGCGCGCAAATTTCCAGCGGTTCATCGCCGTCGAGCAAGCCTGTCGGAATCCAGATGTAGCCGGTGTCGCGCAAGGGATTCGGAACCGGCGAGCCGCAGCGCGAACAGAACCATGACCTGAAGCCGGTGGATCTGGTCCACTGCGTGACCAGGGATTCGCCCGTAAGCCATCGGAACTTGTCAGCGGCAGCAATGAGCCCGGTGTTCGATGCCGAGCCGCCCTGTTTCCGGCACAGCGAACAGTGGCACTGGTAGAGCTTCGGGTACGGTCCGTCGACTTCGAACCGGACTTCGCCGCATAGGCATGATCCAATCATGCGGTCGGCCATAGCCATAGCAAGCCTACGCCGACCAGCACGGCAGCGCTAAAGGCCGGCACGACATACCTGAGCAAAGCGCGGCCGCCGATGACCGCAACGATGCCGGCCTTGAATACGAGATTGGCCAGCGACGCGATGATTATGAGGCGCCACGCCATGTGCGGTTCCAGCCGGCCGTGGTTTACGAGCTGCGAGGTTGAGAGCGTTATCGCATCCATGTCGGTGAGTCCCGACAGCACCGCGACGGGGTAAAGCGCCTGCACCCCGAATTCGTCCTTGGTCGCGGCCACGATGAATGAAACGAGCGCATAGAGGCCGGCGAACGTGATCGCCATCCGGAGATCCGCCGGATTGCCTTGCTGCGCCATCGCGGCGCTCCGATCGCGAGATTTGAAGTAAAGAATTCCGGCAATCGCGACGCATGCGACGAGCATCGCCACAAGCGGCGGCAGGATTGCACGCATGTGGCCTGGCGCGACGACCGCAACCTCCGTAATCACGCGCGCGTAGACGACGCCCGCGGCAATCATGATGACGAGCGCGGCGAGGCCGGCACTCTTCGGTATCGTGGCGGCCCTCCGCGCGAAGCTGACAGTCGTCGCCGTGCTCGAGACGAGACCGCCGATCACGCCGCCCAGTACGGCGCCCTCCTTCGCCCCAAGCAGCTTGTAAGCGACGTAGCCCACGAGGCTGATGCCGACGATCAGCACGACCATCAGCCAGATCTGGAAGGGATTGAGCACTTCGTAAGGCCCGTACGCGCGGTCCGGCAGGACCGGGAGCACGACGAGCGAGATCAGCGCGAACTGCATGATCGCAGTGACGTCGCGCTCGCCGATCTTCTCCGCGAACGCGTGCAGCGGGTCCTTGAAGTGCAGGAGCACCGCGATTACGGCGCCAAGTGCGACCGCAACGGCAATGTCGCCCATGACGACATAGGCGCCGATGCCGTACAGAAGAAGCGCTGCAACCTCCGATGTCTGGCCAGCGTCATGATTGCCGCTGCGGGTCAGCATGAAGTTGCTCATCACGAGGAGCGCTGCGAGCGCGAGGAAGCCCGCCGCGACAATCCAGCCGCCCAATTCGAGCGCAAGCCATCCGCTCAGAGTGCCGAATGCCGCGATCAGTGGAAATGTGCGGATGCCACCGATTGTGGATTCGGCGCGCTCGCGCTGCAGGCCAACCAGGAGCCCCAGCAAGAATGAAATGCCGAGCTGCCCGAATAGGTTTGCCTCCATAATGCAGCGAGCCTAGCGCAAAGGGCGCCGCATGCGCGTTTCTTCAAATCTCGGGCTGTCGCTCGTCATGCTGCTGATCCTTGCGGCCGAGCTGCTCTTGCTGGGGGACGCGCTGGAGTATCGCCGTGCCATGGCCTTCTCCGAACCGTGGCGTCTTCTGACCGGTCATTTCGTCCACCTATCACTCGTTCATGCCTTGTTGAACGGAGTGGCATTGCTTCTGCTCGGCAGGCTGTTTGCCGATCGCCTGCGTCAGGTCGAACTGTGGACGCTCCTGGCGGCAGCGCCACTTGTCATATCGCTCTCTTTCTGGATCCTGATGCCGGAACTGCACTGGTACCGTGGATTGTCCGGCGTGCTCCACTCCATTTACTTCGCCGGCTGCGTCGCCTGGATTGCGGAGACAACCGGCCGCGCGCGATGGCTCCCAATCGCCGCCCTGATCGGCGGCACGCTCAAAGTGCTCGTCGAGCAGCCCTGGGACTCCAGTTTCCCGACGCACGAGTGGCTGCGCGTCGCGGTCGTTCCCCAGGCGCACCTGATCGGCGCCATCGTGGGCACGGCGGCAGGCGTCTGGATCAAACATGCCCGACGTCCAGCCCGGCAATAACGTATAAGGGAGTTCATGAGACACCGCCCATGAACGCCGGTACCCCGATTTCGACCAGTCTCGCGGCAGCCCTTCGCGCCTATGACGCGGCGTTCGGACACCCCGTGCCGGTCGAAATCATCGACAAATACGTCGACCGCTGTGGACCGTTGCTGCTGGAGATACGTCAGGCCGTCGCGCTTCGGCAGCCGGTTCAGGCCTGGCTGGCGCGCTCAAAGGCGCTCGCCAGCCCACCTTAAGACGCATCGCTTGGCGCCGGCATCCCGCGCCGCACCACAGCAGGCCGAGTAGCGCCAGCCACAGCAAATCCAGGGCGCCGCCGCCACCGCCTCCCCCGCCGCCCGGCGGCGGATTGACGACGGAATCGTTGTCGTCGATCTCGACGTCGATCGTCGCGGAGCCTTCAAGCGTCGGGCCACCGCCCACGTTTGCCAGCGTCACGCGGAATTCCTCATCGTTCTCGTCCTGCGTGTCATTCGCGATCGGGACCGTGATCGTGCGATCGGCCATGTCGCCGGATGCCCAGTTGAGCGTTCCTGTAGTCGCCGTGTAGTCGTTCCCGGCGGTCGCCGTCAGGTCGCTCGTCGCGTAGTCGACGCTGACGGCCCCGGCCGTGCCGCCATTGCGGCGCACGATCACGCGCGCCTCCACGCCGTTCTCGGCGACTTGCGCTGTCGTGCCCGCATACGCAATGCGTCCGGCATTTTGCGCGAGCGTCGCCGCGTGGTCGCGCAGCACGAACAGGCCATTGCTGATGTCGCTGATGACCACGGTGCCGGACGGAAAGAACGGGTAGACGCCCCAGGCACCGTCGGTTCCGGCGCTGTTGGCCGCCGGCGCCAGGAAGGTGTCGAAACTCGCGACTTCGCGCAGATCCTCCGGGTCGCTCACGTCGAAAACGACGAGCCCGCGACGGTAGTGAGAAACGTAGAGGAAATTGCCCTTGGTGTAGCCGTTGTGGTCTGTCGTCGTGTCGGGTCCCTGGTAACTCCCGACGATGAATGGATTGAGCAGGTCCTCGACGTTCATGGTGTAGATCTGCGTGAACAGGCCGCCGAAAAGCTCCTCGGTTTCGTCATGCACGAAGATGTGCCGCTGGTCGGCGGCCGGCCAGCCCGAATGCGTATAGCTCGCGTCCGAATAGGTCGTCGAAGACAGGAGAATCGGCGCAGCCTTCTCCGTGACATCCCAGAGGTCGACCGTGTTCTCGTTGAAGTCGACGTAGACCTCGCAGGGATCATGGCCGACGCCGCATTGCGCGGTGCGCGCGTCCGAAATGAGGAGGCTCGTCGCGTCGTGCACGTACTCCGTGCCGGCCGGCGCAGCCGCGATGAACTGGGGCTGGGCCGGATTCGCGAGGCTGTATGCGCGCCAGGCGCCGCCGGCGATATCGCTGCCCGCGAGGAACAGGAATGCCTCCGCGCCGGGAAGCGCCATGTTGGTGGCGTAGTCGACGTTTGAGATGTAGGCCGTGTGTTGCGAGCCCGTATCGGATAGCGTCGTCGCAAGCGTCGCCGTCGCGGGCAGGCCGCCGAGATCGATGACCTGCAGGCCGGAGTTCGGCGCCTCCGTGGTGATATAGGCGAAGGCCCGGAAGCGATTGCTTCCGGCGTCGAAGGACTGGTAGATCTTCACCTCGCGCCAGGGCGATGGGTTGCCGGGAATCGTCACGACCTGGCGCGGGTTGACCGGATCCGTCACGTCGACAACGCCGGTGCCATCGTGCAGGCCGATCACCGCGTACTCCCGCCCGTCATTCTGGTCCACGAAGCCCCAGACGTTCGCCGCGGACACCGGCTGGCTCGTGAACTGGTTCAGCGAGATCTGGGCCTGGAAGTCGACGTTGCGGCAGGGAAATTGTCCAGCGAAACCCTGCACGCAGCTGGCGGCGGCGATCGCGGTCGCCTGCAATGCGGGCGCCGGGCTGTCGTCCACGATTCCCTGCCGCGCAGAAGCAAGGTCCGCGGCCCACTTGAAGCCGAGGTGCATCATCGCCTGGCGATAGCGCGGATCCGCGCCGACGAGGATCGTCGGGTGCGCCTCGGGATCCCTTTCCTCGAAGTGACCACCCGGCTCGTAACCGCCCTGCGCGTGAACGGGTCCGAACAGGTAGCTTTCCGGATCGACCCCGCTCACGTCGTAGAGGCCTTCCGCCACCTTGACGGTATTGCCCGGCCGCGCCATTTCGAGCGCGTACTGGATGCTCCGGCAGGGCTCGTGATGCTCGAGGCACTCGGACGCGTTTTGGCCGTCCGGGCCGACGAATCGCGTGCCTCGCGTGTCATCGTGCGAGCTGACCGGAAGCGCGAGGACGACGAGGCCGGCGAGCACAGCCGCCGCCGCGGGCAAAAAGCGTTGGCTCATGGTGTGCCCTCGACGAGGATGAGAGTGCCGGTCGATGCGCTCTGCCGTATGGCCCTGGCGACGCGATAGCCGTCGGACTCGTACCAGGCTTTCGCCTGTTCGTAGCTCGGGAACTCCAGGACTACGATCCTGTTCGCGGGCGTCGCGCCCTCGAGTTTTTCCGACCGCCCTCCCCTTGCGACCCGCCCGCCGAAGGGAGCAGCGGTGCCCGGCGTCAGCTTGACGTACTCGGCGTAGCGGGTCGGGTCTTTCACGTCGATGTTCGCGATGACGTAGGCCTTCATGGCGCGCATCCGGTCGTTGCCAGGTCCATGGGCACCCCCTAGGCTTTGTTGTAGCACAGCAATTCGCGAGCCGCAGCCGGCAGTTGACAATGGCGACGACCGAA
>Ga0187892_10003045_pt1 | contig 31588 bp, 30 predicted proteins | sample MA1701073metaG_FD_139345 | JGI IMG/M metagenome (GOLD analysis project Ga0187892, IMG submission 139345) | Bio-ooze microbial communities from a basaltic lava cave in the Kipuka Kanohina Cave System on the Island of Hawaii, USA - MA170107-3 metaG ...
AGTTGCAGTAACAGACACAATTGCCAAAGTAACAACCAAGGTACTATCAGACTCAGTTGCAGTAACAGACACAATTGCCACCTCAGCCTCACAAACTAATTCATTGACTGACTCAGTTGCAGTCACAGACACAATTGCTACATCAAAAGTAGTTACTCAATCCCTTACTGACTCAGTTGACATAACAGATTTAATATCAACAACAGGTGAAGTCTTTGTCTTACTTACGGATTCACTATCAATGACAGATTCAATGACAAGGATTACTTCACTACAACAGGTTGTTGATAACTCTGTAACAGAAGTTACAGTTGCTCCAAGTACTCCAGAATTAGTCATAACCAGTAGCTGTGCAGCCCTGTCTACCGTAACCGTGCCGTCTACAGTAAGTAATCCAACAATAAATTATGAGCAGATACTAACTCAAGGAACTGAAACAAATACGGCATCAATTTGCAATAGCTTAACTGTAGTGACAGCTACTTCTGTAGGACAAGTAACAGTACAAATGCCAGCTGCCATTACTATGAGTGGTCCTACGTCATGGAGTGGCATAGTTAACTTGCCAACAGTTCAAGCGACAAGTTCAGTAACCATACCCGCACCAGCAAACACCATCAATACAGTTAGTAAAGTAATTGAGATAGGCTTTGGCGACACTGCACTGACTTTTGACAAAGCAGTACGCATACAGCTTGACGGTGAAGCAGGAAAGCGAGTAGGATATTCACGTTCGGGTGTATTTACGGAGATTACCAGCCTTTGTAGTAATGATACTCAGGCCACAAATGATCTTTTACCTGCAGGTGCTGATTGTAAAATTGCTGTGGGTTCCGACCTAGTGGTTTGGACAAAACACTTTACCAGATTTGCCTCCTTTAGCTCAAGCACAGGACAAGGTGTAGGAGCAGGCGTAGCATCAGCTGTTGGCGGACACAGAACAGGTGTTAGTGCAGGAGTTGGAGTAGGAGCATTTGGAGGTATACTAGAACCAGTAACGCCAATTATTCCATCACCTGATCCTGCAGCTCCAAAGATATTTGATGTCAAGTACCAGCTAGGAAACGGTACAAAGTTCCTTGCATCGGAGGCAACAAACAACTATGTAAACTACCAACCCATCTCTGTATATGCAATAGTTGATACACCAACACCAATCAAACGTACAGAGCTTAGATTCGTCAAGATGGGCAATGAACTTGATGAATACACATCAATGGTAATGGATGCCAAGCCACTCCAAGTATCAAACAGTACATACATCGTGTCAGGAACGATTCCGCAGGGATTGATGGAAGGACCTGCTATAGTATATTGGATACATGTACTAAACGAGGGAATAAAGGTGCAAGATTCTGATAAATACACAATTGGTGTCAAGCCAGATTATCCAGTTAGTGGAAACTTGGAGTTGGACATAAAACTATACAGAGCGGCAGGCACCACAGCAACACCAAATGCTTACTTTACTAACGAAGCAGGCGAGCCAGTATACGGAACCATATCGCTACTAGTTGATGGAAAGACAGTTTACACATCACCAGAACAGCTCTTTGATGTGGGACAAACAGCAGTAACACTAGAATGGAAGACTCCAAGTGTTGATCAAGTAACAACTTATCAGATAGAGGCAAAAGCAGAGTTTTATGGCAAATCATTTGAGACCGAAACAGTACTTCAAACATTCCCATCAACAAGGACAGCCTCTCTATTACAACCATACACTGTAGAGATAATCACAGACCAAGATGGCAACACTGTAGCAACTCCAAGTATTCTATATGCATCATTTAAGGACGAGGGCAACATGCGATACAGAGTAATTGCACCAGACGGAACCTGCGTGATAGGTGGTTCAGAAGAATGTCTTGTAACACAATCCACTATAGGGCTGCCAGGCAACTTTAAGAGCATAACTGTAGGCGATCAGATATACAGAGTCAAATATTCAGGTCCAGACAACCCACTTGAGAGATTCTCAATTACATCAATAGATCCGGTATTGGGCCAATGGCAAGTAGAGATAGATTCAGAAGATGGTCTTATTCCACAGGCTCATGCAATGAAGGATGCGTTCTTTAAGATAAAGTATAGAGCCCAACCCACACCCTTCCTACCATAAACAGCATATAACGAGTCATATTTTGTAAACTAGGGATAAGTTGTCTCTTTTGCGATATACGAATCAAGATCTGAAATTTTTATCCTCTCTTGGCTCATCGAGTCACGTATCCTGACAGTGACTGTACCATCTTGTAGGGTTTGGTGATCTGTCGTAACAGCTAATGGTGCCCCGACTTCATCAAGCCTCCTATATCTTCTTCCTATAGCACCAGAGTGATCCAAAAATGTATCATACTTTGTTCTAAGTCTGAAAAAAATTTCCTCAGCCTTTTCTGCCAGCCCGTCTTTTTTCACAAGGGAAAGTATTCCAACATGAATTGGGGCAAGATATGGTTTTAAGGAAAGAACAACTCTATCATTTTCCTTGTCCTCACGGAAACTGTGCTCCAAAATAGTGTAAAGGCTTCTATCTATGCCCATAGAAAGCTCAAAGACGTGGGGAAGTACTTTTTTATCATCATCAAGAACTTCGAATTTTTCTTTGCTTATATTGGCGTGACTTTTCAGATCATAATTAGATCTGTAGTTACATGCAACAAGTTCTAACCATCCAATCGTAGTTTCAACCTCAAAGTCAAATGCAATTGATGCATAAAACGCCTTTTCCTTGTCACCAAGTTTTCTAAACCTACTTTTTTTGATATCAATCCCTGTCTTTTGGTAAAACTCTACTAGCAAACCTAGATAGTACGCGACAAGTTTGTTTGGCAAAATTCCAGATTCTAAGGCTTGTTTGCAAGTCATACTCGCGGTATCATCATTTGTCAGTATCCTAATTTCCGTATTCTCAACCTCAGAAAATTTTTCAAGAACATCTAGCTTATTTGGATTACAAAATACCTCAATTTCTGCTTGGTAAAATTCTCTTAGTCTAAGAAGGCTTTGTCGTGGCGAAATCTCATTTCTAAAGCTCTTTCCAATCTGTGCAATTGCTATAGGCAGTTTACCACGCATGGTTTTAAAGAGTCTTGGAAAGTCTACAAAAATGGACTGGCATGTCTCCGGTCTAAGATATGCAGGTTCTGATTCAGGACCAATCCCAACCTTAAACATCATGTTAAATTTATGAGCTTTTCCAAGCTTGCTCTTACATTTTGGGCAGACCACATTTTTTTCCAAAATTATCCTATCAAACTCAGAAAGATCTGCACTCTCAGGCATTACAATTGAGGTAATTTCTGCGATTAGCTTATCGACTCTAAAAATTGACTTGCATTTCTCACATGCTACGATGGGATCTGCAAAGCTTGTAAGGTGACCGGATGCCTCAAAGACAGATTTTGACATGATCTGAGAACCATCTATTTCCATCATCCTATCTCTTCTGACAAGCTCTCGCCTCCAAAGCTCTACAAATTTATTTTTCAAGCTGACACCAGATGGTCCATATTCCCAAAAGCCAGCTTGCGCATCAGCATAAACTTCACAGCTTGGAAAATAAAATCCCCGTTCTAGTGCAAGCTGCATTATCTGATCATAATTCACAAGACACCAATCCATCCAATTTGCTTGATTTCATCTGTAACTATGCCAGTTCTTTTACTTTTTTTATGTTTCCAACATCGTCACGCCTATCATCTATAGGTGTTTCTAAAATAATTGGAATCTTTTTAGAGTTAGCAAATTTTATTACATAACTAAGACCAGTCTCACCAATCTTACCAAGGCCAATATGTTCATGTCTGTCCACATTACATCCAACATCTCCTTTTGAATCGTTTAGATGAAGTATCTTGAGATGCTCAATGCCTATAGCACTGTTAAATTTTTCTAGTGTTAAAGTAGCTGCTTTTTGTGTTCGCAAGTCATATCCTGCTGCAAACGCATGGCAAGTATCAAAACATACCCCAAACCTCTTTGCAGGTTTTAGTTGAAAGAAAATAGTGGCAAGCTGTTCAAAGTTGGAACCAACACTGTTTTTGTATCCGGCAGTATTTTCAAGAAGAATGGTAACATCATTTTGGTTTTCTGCAGCAGCTTTTGTAAAAGCTTTAACAAGTTTTTCTATCCCTTTCTGATCACCTGCACCTTTGTGACTACCAAGATGAGCTACAAGATAGGGAATCCCAAGCTTGTCACATCTTTTTATCTCATCTGATAAGGAGTTCAAAGATTTTGCAAAAGGATCATCGTCTGGAGAAGATAGATTTGGCAAATACGGCATGTGAGCTACAGTTGCAAGCCTGTCAATCTTACTTGCGGCAAGTTTTTCTTTGAAATTTGCTATGTCTTTGTCTGAAAGTGATTTGGCAGTCCACCCACGGGGGTTTCTTGTAAAGATCTGAAATGCAGTGCATCCTCTTGTTACCGCGTTATCAACTGATCTATCAACAGAGCCTGCAATAGAAACATGTACACCCACCTTCATAGTGGTACTTTTTTTGTGGGTAATTTAAACTCCTAAGTGTAATTTGGGTTTGAATAGAATTACTATATAGTTTTCATAAAAATAAATAACTAATATCAAATGGCAAAAAACTAACAAACTTTTAGCCAAAATAACTGTAACAACATAACCAAATTTTTAAGGTTACAAGCTACAACAACGCTATGTTACAGCTTGGTACAAAAGATCTGGCTAAATACCCCTTTCTTGCAGAAACAGGACAGTATCTTCGAGACAAGGGTTTCAACCTAGAACAGCTTGGACACCCGGATTGGAAGCCAATAGTGGAAAAGGCTTATGGGAGGATTGTGGTTGCTGCAACAGGTCAAATTTATGGCTCAGACATTGAAAAACTTGAAAATCTGGACTCTGAAATTCTTTCTTTTGTTACTGCCATAATTTTATTAAAATCGACTGGCATTTCTACACTGATCAAAAGGTTTTCTCTTGCCGAAGCAAGAAGAGCAGAGAAGTATCTAGAACAGGATCTTCGTAGTAAAGATGAAAGAAAACTAGATTTTCCTTTGAAAATAATTCAGGATCTTTTTTCAGTAAAAGTAGTAATACAAGGTGATGACTTTGTAATTAAAGTAACTGATTATCTCAAACGTTCTGTTCATTTTCATGAACGCGAATGGAAGTTGATAAACAGAAGAGTTGAAAAAGGATCTGTGTTCTTGACTTCGCACGAAACTGTCAGACTTATACGAAGAGAACTTGATGCTTACATAAATTCAAAGATCCATTCAGCAACTACACTATCTATTCCAGAAACATTCAAGGAACGTGTAGCTGATCTGGTAGCACTCGCACAAAAATTTTCAGCCACGGTTATTATTTCGACTGAGTATCCCCCATGTATCAAACACGCAATCGAAGTACTTGACAGGGGAGAGAATCTGCCTCACTCAGGAAGATTTATGCTTGCTACTTATCTATTGGCAAAAGGTCAAACCATCGATCAGATAGCTCCTCTGTTTAAAAATGCACCAGATTATAATGAGAGAGTAACAAGATATCAAATTGAGCACATTGCAGGCACTTCTGGGAAGAGAACAAAATATTCCTGTCCCTCATGTGACAAGCTTAAAAGTGAAAATCTCTGTTTTGAAATACCAGAATGTAATGGTATTATTAATCCAGTCCAGTTTGGGAAAAAAAGGGTAACAAATGCTTGAAAAAAACGTAAGGTTTGTAGAGGATGCCTTTAAGGAATATTACTTTAATAATTTTGAATTGATTCACGTTCCTCCAAGAACATCGGAACGTGAGTTTGGATATCAAAAATTCAATGCAGGTATGACTAGACACCTTGGTATTAAAAATGACAAGGAATTACATCTTCTACTTATGACACAAATTCCTTCTGATGTATATTGTTCAAATGCATACTATTCTTTTCCAAACCTTCCAATGTCAGAAAAAGATTGGAAGGAAGCGGATCTGATCTTTGATATAGATGTAAAGGATCTTAGGCTTGATTGCAGGAAGGAACACTCCTGTCTTAAGTGTAGCACCTGCCAAAATATCCGAGTCCAACAGTCTAGCTGTGCAAAATGTGGTTCTGATAAATTTGAGACCATATCATTAACATGTCAGAACTGCATAATTGAATCAAAAAAACAAGTGAAAAAACTTGTTGAAATATTGACAGAAGATTTTGGAATCAAAAACGAAGAAATACAAATTTATTTTTCGGGAAACGAGGGATTTCACATCCATGTCACAAATACTGAATACCAAAATATGGATTCTAGAGAAAGAGCAGACTTGGCTGACTACATAATGTTCAATGGAATAATTCCAGAAACTCTTGGCATGAGTAAACAAAATAGCTCGAAACTATCACTTCCAGACAAAGAGGAGAAAGGGTGGCGTGGTAAAGTTGCAAAGGAGATCTTTGGTTCAAAATCCAAACGGCCAAAAATCATTCAAGAGATACTTACAGGTGGATATTCATTCTTTCAAGCAAGACTTGAAGAGATGAGGCAGACAATAGGAGTACGAATAGACCCAAAAGTAACAATGGACGTGCATAGAATATTCAGGCTTGGCGGTTCAATAAACAGCAAGAGCGGTCTTTCAAAAGTATTATGCAAAGACTTGGAAAGCTTTGATCCGTTTTTGGATGCATGCTTACTTGATGATAAAAAAATTGAAGTTCTAGCAAACTGCCCTCTCTCATTCAAACTCAAAAATCAAAAATACGGACCATATTTCAGTGAGACTATTTCAATCCCAAAATATGCTGCAGTATACATGATCTGCAAGGGAATTGCAGACGTTGCATGAAAGAATCTAATCTTGAAAAATTAAGATTATGCCTAAAACTGATTATCTCAATGGACTTTATGGCACTATACAGACACAGTTACTTGGTAAGACATTAATTTGACGCAAATCAAGGTAGCATGATTTTGTACAGCTCCTCTACTGAAGACAGTTCACCATCGACCGATGCCGGAAGGTATGTCAGATTAGGACTTGTTGCACTGATAGGTATAGTAATCTTTGTTATAGTTGGTAACCAAGCCGTAACTTTATTTATGAACATAAACGAATTTGGTGATCTCTTTACAAAACCATTACTATATTCGATTCTTTCTGCTCTAATCCTTGCTTCTATAGTGTTAATCAGAGTCAATATCAAAAATCGATCATCTATTGCATGGTATGTAATTCATACAGCAATAACATTTCTAAAAAAGGGAGACACTAACTCCATAACTGCAAACATTACAAGCTTTATAGATTACAGACTCAGCATTCCAAATTTTGTAGTCTGGCAGATTACGAAAGTCCTGCTCTTTGGCGCACTCTTTAGCAACCTTATGTTTGGATTTGCAGTACAATATCTGCTTGAAGGAAACAATTTGGAAATTGAAAGTATATGGGGATTGTTTTCACTTCCGTTTGTGACTCCTCCAACTGATCCATCATATGCCCTAGAAAGGGTAGCGCCAATGATTCCAACCCTTACCGTTTTAGTTCCACCAATACTTGCAGCAATTGGACTGCGATTAGTGCTATATGTTGGATTGCATTCTATCATAAGGGTAGTAACAAACTATGTGTATGATGTATCAAAAGGCAAACCAAGATTCTTGGACTATATCGCTACAATTGAAGGCATAATTGGTATAGGAGTAATATGGGCCGGCATCAACATGTTTTTCACAGATCAAATAGATTACAACACAAGATACGCCATAGGAGGTACACTTACTGCAGGATTTGGCCTTGTCGTATTTTATTTTGTGGATAAATACAGATCCAAAGTCATCATTCAACCATCAAAGCGGGATATCTATGTGCGCGTACTAACAATTCTTGCTATTGCAGTAATTGCTGGTTCTATAATGGCTGTTAACAATAGCATTGCGGACGCAAAAAAGATTGAATACCTTGGTCCTTACAAGGCTCAACAGATTGGAGTAAACCGATATCTTGGTCAGCTTGGAGAAATTAAGATCAATGGTCACGATGTCAAACTGGAATCTGTTTCTCCAAATAATATTAAAAATTACGTAATGCAAAACCAGCAAATTCTTAGTAACATAAGGGTATGGGACTGGGATGCAGCCTTTGCAAAACTAAAGCCAGAGATTGGGCTTATACCATATGTTAACTTTGAAGATAATGATATTCTAAGATTTAAGGATAGGCTCTACTGGACAGCGTCAATGGAACCAGTTTTACCACCTTCTGTAAGTTTAGAGAATAGATGGTATAACGAGCATCTTGTTTATACACATGTTCCAAATGGCTTTCTAACGTTGGAAGCTAGCAATGGAACAATAATAGACAGTAGCACGCTCTTCACACAAAGAGCGATCTACTATGCGAAGGAGGACTTTTTGAAGAAACTTGGTCTGCTTATCCAGCCAATCGAGGAGATACGACAGCAGAACTAAACAATGCATTTTACACTGGCAAAGGAGGCTTAGATGTAGCACCTCCATTAAGTCAGATCTTTGAACCAAACTTTCTACTTTCTTATCCTACAGAACCAATCCACATCATGCGATACAGAGACATTCAAGATAGAATGGAAACACTGTACCCGTATTTTCAATATCGCCTATTTGGTCAAGAAGTAGATTCACTACCTGTGACTGATGGTCAGAAAACCTACTGGCTTGTTCCATTAATAGTCGGTTTTGATACACGCAGTGTTCCTTGGACAGTCAGCAATCCATATCTTAGGCTTGTTGGATATGCTTTGGTGGATACATACGATGGCAACATCACTCTCATAAAAACTGGAAACGATTTTTTCACAAACATGTTTGTAAGCCAATATGGCGATAAATTTATCGAGACACCAAGCTGGCTTGAAGAACAGATCAGATATCCTGAAGAGCTCTTCAACTGGAAGGTTGAAATGTATAATATCTATCACGTTACAAACATTTCAACATTCATACAAGCAAAAGAATTCTATGAAGTTCCACAAGGACTTGGTGCATATTATATACAAGCCAAACCGCCAGGATTTGATAAAAGTACGTATGTGGCACTGCTCTCACTTGAACTACGTGGTTCACAAGGAAGAAATCTTGCAGGTTTTATGATTGTAGAAAATGATCTAAAAAACTTGGGCAGAATGCAGTTTTATGAAGTTCCACTAGACTCTCAAACCAAGTTACTAGGTCCGACTGCAGTGCGTGAGGCATTGGACAGAGACCCCGACTTTGCGCAGCTAAAGACGCTGCTAAGAAACCCAAGGATTGGCGATAACATTCTATATAGAATTGGTGATCATGATGTTTACTTTATTCCAGTGTATACGGCAGGGTCTGGAGGAGTTGTAACCCAGCTTGGCACAATAGCTGCTGTTGGTGCAGCATTTGACGGGGAATATTATGTTGGAATGGGAAACACTGCACAACAAGCCTTCGAGGCATATCTTGCAAAACTCTCAGGAATTGCGCCATCAACCACTGGTGGCTTTGTGGGACTTGACAAAGATACCAGGATAGTGACACTAAAATCATTATTTCAAAACGAAAATATCAGAATTGTCAGCCCAACATCAGTGCAGATTCCACTTTCATTTGAGGAGGGCAAGACTACCTTCTTCCAAGAATCAGATATTGAAGAAACTAAGAGACTAGTCTCTAAATTTATAGATGATTTTGTAAAACCGCGAACCGATAGAGTAATCGTTTGGGAAACAGAAAACAGTATCAATTTCGGTTCTATCGTGTTTGTGGAAAACGTGCCAGAGATGCATTACATCTCAATTGAGGTAGGCAAGTAGTTGCTTTTAGTTGTAGATAACGGTTCTGTCTACACTAAAGCACTTTTGAATTTTTTACTTGAAAAAAAAATAGAATTTATTTCTATTACTTTTGATAAAGTAATTCTTTCAGATATTCACAAACATTCCAGCATAATTCTTTCTGGTAGACGAAAAAATAATCCCATGATGAATGCTATCAATTCAAAAATAATTAAACATGTAATTTCAGAAAAAAAACCACTTCTGGGAATTTGTTATGGTGCCGAAATTCTTGCATTGACTCTTGGTGGCACGCTTATCAAGATGCAAAAAATACATACAGGAATTCAAGAAATTGAAATAGTAAAAACCAACCCTATCTGTAGGGGAAAAATTACTGTTTTTGAGAGCCATTCATATATGATATCAAAAATTGACAGTATCTTTGAGCAGATTGCCAAATCTAATGTATGCAAGTTTGAAATAATCCAATATCATGATTCTGCTATTTTTGGGACTCAATTTCATCCAGAAATGAGTGATGATGGTAAACTCCTCTTAGAGAAATTTATCGCGATTTGATGGTTTTAATATCTAACACCAGATAGGAACAATCTTGGAATCAAACCACATGCTTTTTCTACCACTTGTAGAAGAAGATGAAGAGAACATTTGTCTCCCCCTCGTGATTACTGTTGTTTCTAGATACTGGGCGCTGGAGTTACCATTTTCGGAAGCAAAGGAGATTGCAAAAAAATATCCAAACATGAAGGGAAGTATGATGATAGAAGGAATCGAGCTTGCAGAACGACACGGTATGGCAAGTCTTATTTTAAACTCTACCATCAAAGAATTGAAAAAAACAATCGATATGGGAATTCCACCAATAGTTATTCTTCCTGGTATACAAGACACGGTGCAACACGCTTCTGTCATTTCAGGGTATGATGAGGTGGAAAAAACGATCATGCACTACTTTCCACATCCTGATACAGTTGGCGCTATTCCAGAACAAAAATTTGATCAACAATGGGCAGAAGATGGTAGACTAATGCTTCTTGTTGCACCACCAGATATACTCTCTAAAGTAAATGCAGAAAATAAAGAAATGGAAAAATCAAACAGGCTTTGCTTTATTTCAGAGAGATTGCGCTTGCAGGGAAAATCAAAAGATGCAATAAATATTCTAAAAAAGGCAATTGAAATAAGTAAAACCAACTCTATTGCGCTCTGTCTTCTAGGTGGAATGCTAAATGATCAAAACTCTCCTGATGCAGTGCAATACTATCAAAAAAGTATAGAATACAACAAGCAATGTTATCTAGCGTATCGTGGTCTTGGAAATTATTATCTAAAAATAAAGGATTATCCAAACGCAGAGATGTATTATTCGAAGGCAATTGAAATCAACCCAAACAGGTTTGGACCAATTTACAAAAATCGTGGTTTGGCAAGGTTGGAACAAAATAAAAAAACCGCAGCAAAAGAAGATTTTAAGGCCTATCTAATACAGATGCCAAATGCCTCAGACCGAAATAATATACTTGATGCAATAAAAGAATTGTAATTATTATATTATTATAACCCAAGAGGTTACAATAGAACAATAACGTGATTAGATGGATTGCATTTTTTGTAAGATAGTACAAGGAAAGATTCCTGCAAGAAAAATAATGGAGACAGACAAATCATTAGCATTTTTGGATGCATTCCCATTAACAAAAGGTCACACACTCGTTATTCCAAAAAATCATTATGTCAAGATTCAAGAAATGAAAAAAGAAGACAACGCAGATCTCTTTGGTACTGTACAAATTATGGTAGGTAGAATAGAGCGCTTGGCACCTTCTTCACTTATAGCAATTCACAATGGTAAAGAAAGTGGACAGGAAGTTCCGCATCTTCATGTCCACATAATCCCACGTAATAATGATGATGGAGCAGGTCCAGTTCATAGCATGTTTAGACAAAGGCCAAAGCTTACTGATAGTGAATTTGAAGATCTTGCACAAAAGCTTCGAGACAAAAATTAAGATTTATACTTGGAAAATTTGCTTTCGTAGTAGTGTACGATTTTGACTCAGGCTATATAGGAAAGCCAGCAATAGAACTAGTTGTAGATAGATGGGTTCAGGGAAACCCAACCACTCTTGCAGAACTTAAGGGGAAAGTTATCTACATTAATTTTTTTCAAATGCACTGTCCTGCCTGTCTTGCCCATTCGCTTCCAATGGCTGTCGTTTGGCACAAAAAATATGTACAAAAAGGCCTTCAAGTAATAGGCATGCATACGGTTTTTGAAGACTTTGAGGAACAGTCTACTAGTAACTTTGAAAAGTTCGTCAAGGAAAGTGATTTGCCTTTTAGGATTTGTATAGACAAACCAGCAGATGGTCAAATGATTCCAATTACAATGCAGGCATATCAGACAGGTGGAACACCGGCCTCTGTTGTAATTGATAAAAAGGGAATAATACAGTTCAAGAGGTTTGGTTATTACGATCAAAAGTCTCTTGATCTTTTGCTTGAAAAACTCTTGGCAGAATGAGATTTGTAAAACACTTAATGCCCAATTAAATGCGGAGTGCGGGATTTGAACCCGCGACCTTCAGCTTGGGAAGCTGACGTCGTGCCAGGCTGGACTAACTCCGCCCAATGCAAGCTGGATACCTAGCATTATATAGTTTAATTACCAAAATGATGTATGGATGCAAAATGTCCAGAGTGTGAAAAAATTGCAGTACTTGATGATGATGTAACAAACGTTAAATGTCCTTATTGTGGCTTTGTGGCAAAATACGATGATTATCTAAAAATAATGAAGCAAAGAGTTGGTGATTTGGTAAGCAACTTTAATCCTGACAGAGCTGGATATTAAATTACCAAAATGAGCCCTTGTCTGAACAATCAAGGTGTGCACCACAGTTATTACAAAACATATGACAGGCTTGCATTGAGATCATAGATTTTTCACATTTAGGACATTTGATCTCTTCTACCATGATTTCATTTTAAACACGTGATTATTTTAAAGGATTTTGGTACAAAGATTAATTAATAGTGTAAAGACTTTTTCCAAATGCTTGGCCATATTTAAGATTACAATATCTGATAAAAAGGGAAAATGCATAACAAGGGAGCTAAAAGAAAAAGACGCAAATCCACTTTTGGGTTTGCAGATAGGAACTGAAGTTGATGCTGCCATAATAGGTCAAGTTGGCAAGATGCGAATAACAGGTGGGAGTGACAAATCAGGTGTGCCAATGAGAGCTGACATCCATGGTGGTGCAAGAAAATATATTCTACTATCAAAAGGTGTTGGTCTTCAGGATGCAGAAAAGGGGCAGCGCTTTCGTAAGCTTATAAGAGGAAATATAATCACGGAGGAAGCTTATCAGATAAACTGTGTTCTAGATGGTGAGTTAAAAATAGACGAAGTTGCACAAGCGGCACCCCAAGAAAAACAGGAAAAAGCAGAGAGTCCAAAAAAGGCATAAGTTAACATAGCTGGTTTTTAAAACTTGGATATTGCACTGGCGTGAAACCCTTCCTGATTGGTACATAAAAAAATACGGTCATCAGCCCTGCGTTAACATTGGAACAGCCGGTCACGTTGATCACGGAAAAACAACACTTATCCAAGCTCTTACAGGAGTGTGGACCAGTGCCCACAGCGAAGAGCTAAAGCGCGGAATTACAATCCGCGTAGGATATGCAGATGCAGCATTTTACAAATGCAAAAGATGTGAGCCTCCGTTAGGATATTCGGTCTCCCCAAAATGCAACAACTGTGGAAAGGAAAGCGAACTATCCCGAGTTGTAAGCTTTGTAGACAGTCCAGGTCACGAAAGCCTTATGGCAAACATGCTTTCTGGTTCTGCTTTAATTGATGGCGCCATCCTTGTGATTGCAGCAAATGAAAAGGTGCCACAACCACAGACAAAAGAACATCTTCTCGCTTTACAAACACTAGGAATACAGCAAATCGTACTTGTACAAAACAAGGCAGATTTAGTTTCTTACGATGATGCTATGACAAATTATACTGATATTGCAAAGTTTGTCAAAGGGACAAATGCTGCCAAGGCACCAATAATTCCAATTTCTGCGCAATCAAAACTAAACATGGACGCTCTGATTGGTGCAATAGAATCCACAATTGAGACTCCAAAAAGAGATGAATCAAAAAATACTATTCTGCATGTACTACGTTCATTTGATGTCAACAAGCCTGGCACTAAAATAGAGAATATCAAAGGAGGTGTTATAGGCGGAAGTATAACTCAAGGTACTTTCAAAGTAGGAGAGGAAATTGAGATAAAGCCAGGACTGGCAAACGAGAAAAATTCAACTTATGAACCAATAATAACAGAGATCTCTTCGCTTGGAACAGGTGCAGGTCTTGTCGATGAAGTAAGACCTGGAGGTCTTGTTGCAATAGGAACAAAGCTTGATCCTTCAATGACCCGAAGCGATTCTTTGATTGGTTCTGTGATTGGCAAGCCAAATACTCTACCAGAAAACTCTTCTAGCGCAAAAATTGAAATAAATCTTTTTGATACCGCAGTGGGTTCAGTAGATGAAATAAAGGTTTCATCTGTTCAAGTAGGAGAATCATTGAGATTAAGCATAGGAACAGCTCCAGTTCTTTCCAAGGTAACTAGTGTCCGGGGAGAAAAAGTAGAGGTGCAGTTCAAAAGACCCGTCTGTCTTTTTGAAAAAGGCAGAGTTGCAATAAGTAGAAGAATAGTAGAAAGATGGAGACTAATTGGAGCAGGTGTAGTAATTGGTTGAAGTTATGTGTGATACCAGTTTTTTGATGATTCTTGCCTCTAAAAACATCAAAAACATATCAAACCTTGAGACAGAGCTTGGAACAATCGAATTTGTGGTGCCAGACATGGTCGTAGAAGAGCTTGAAAAAATCTCCCAGAGCACTAATCTTAAAAAAAAACTTCTGCATTTGGTGCTATAAAAATAATAAAAGATTTTAAAATAGTCAAAATCTCAGGAAGTTCTGTTGATAACGCTATAGTATCATACATAGCTAAGAATAAGGGAATTATAGCTACAGTAGATATTGATCTTAAAAAAAGAATAAGAAATTTTGGCGGCTCTATTCTTTCTCTGGCAAACAACAGAATTGTTTTGGAACCTAGTTAGTAAGATTTAACTTGAACAAAAATTAATTTCTAATAATGTTTGAATACAAAGGAATTAAAATAAGATGGTATGGTCACGATACTTTCACACTAGAAAAGGGACTTACAATTTGTATAGATCCATACAAATTGTCAAGCTCTATACCTACAGACATCATATTAATTTCACACAATCATTTTGATCATTTAAGTTTGGAGGACTTGAAGAAAACATCATCACCTAATACAATAATTGTTGCTGCAAATGAATGCATATCACAGCTCTCAAAAATCCCATCAAAAGAAAGAATTGGTCTTGCACCAAGTCAAGAAAAAACATTAAATGATGTAAAAATAAGAGCCGTTCCGGCATACAACGTAGACAAGATAAATCCTGACACGCACAAGCCTTTTCATCCAAAAGAAGACAACAAGATTGGTTTTGTTATCACTATTGATGGAATATCAATTTATCATACAGGTGATTCGGATCTCATCCCAGAAATGAATAATCTGAAGGTGGATGTTTTGCTTGTCCCAGTTAGCGGAACATATGTGATGACCGCAAAGGAAGCTGCAATAGCTGTAGAGAAAATAAAACCAAAGGTTGCTATTCCAATGCATTATGGAACCATCGTTGGTAGTGAAACTGATGCAAAAGAATTCAAAGACATGGTTAGATCATGTGAAGTACATATTCTTGCAAAAGAGTAATAAGTCTAACAAATTCCACACAAATTGATTGATTTCTAACACAAGATTATTCAGGATTAGTAATTTTGAATTTCATCTGCATCATCTATTGATTATTGGCATACTTGCAATCTCCTTTTCCATATCTGCTATGATCAGATCCCAAGCAGCAGATTACGGTTTTGAGCTAAATGAATTCGATCCTTTCTTTAATTATAGAGCAACTAAGTACCTCACAGAAAATGGCATAAATGCATACATTAACTGGCACGATGACATGAGCTGGCATCCAGAAGGAAGGAATGTTTTTGCTACGTCACAGGTTACATTGCACCTTACAACGGCATTTTTATACCAGATTTTTGGGATTGGCTCAAGTCTTTATGATTTTACTATAATATTACCAGTTATTTTTGGCTCACTTACCGCAATAGTTATCTTCGCATTGGTTAGGGTAATTGGTGGAACAACAGCGGGTCTTTTTGCTTCCCTTTTTTTTGCACTATCTCCAGGAATAATAATTAGAGGTACAATAGGGTGGTTTAAATCCGAACCGCTTGGACTTTTTTATGGCCTATTAGCTCTCTATCTCTTTCTTAGTGGTCTAAAATCACAAAACCACAAAATCGCTTTTGCGAAATTAATTGGTGGCGGTTTGTTTTTAGCCATTGGTTTTGCATCATGGGGAGGAATTCAATTCTTTCTCATACCATTAGGAATGTTTATTATCGCTCTACCATTTATTAGGAAAGATCATAAATTCCTACTCTGGGCAGTGCCTGTATTTGTAGCTGTTACCATGATGGTGTCAGCAGTATTTGCAAGACCAGGCATCAGTTTTCTGACAGGTGTAGGTGGATTTGCACTTATTGGGCCAACCATATTTCTAGTCATTCTAATATTTATTCAAAAATTTAGCCAACAAAATAGTATACGGAACAGCTTGGTATTTTTAGGTGGTTCTATTATAACTGGTCTTGCAATAATCTCATCTAATATTCTTTCATTACCAAGCTTTCGTTATCTTAATGCAATAAATCCATTACTTACTACAAAAGATCCACTGGTAGATTCTATTGCAGAACACGCAACACCAACCCTTACTCAATCTTTTACATTTCTGTCTATCTTACTACTGTTTGCTGGTATAGGAATATGGCTTATTTTTAGAAAAGTAGAAGAGAATCAAAACATCTCTTTGCCGGTAGGAATTAAAAATGAAATGACTGTATTTGCCTTGATTATAGGTCTTGTTGGTGTCTATACAGGTGCGACTTTTGCAAGATTAGAACTTTTTTCAGCCATTTCTGTGATTATACTTTCATCAATTGGTTTGGCTGTAATAACATCTGAGATACTAAAGAAAAAAATTATACAAAGTAAAAAATCCATACGAACAACAGGACGAATTACACAGATATCATATACTGCTGTTATAATTACACTTCTTGTTGTACCTACCATTTTTCCCGCAAACGCGAATTGGGTATCGATGGTCAAAGCACCACCAACCATTCTTAATGGAGGTTCTAATTTTGCAATTGTAACAGATGACTGGCCAGCAAGCTTGGAATGGATTAAAAATAATACCACAAAAGATGCTGTAGTTGCTTCGTGGTGGGACTATGGATATTGGATAACTACACTGGGTGAGAGAAAATCACTTGTGGATAATGCTACTTTAGACACACACAAAATAGCCAAGATAGCAAAAATGTTTCTGAGTTCTCCTGATCAAGGATGGAAGATTCTACAAGAACTTGATGCAGATTACGTTCTTGTGTATGTAGTTGGGCAAAAGCTTGTTACAACTGACCAAGACCTTTACATACTTGGCGGTGGTGGCGATGAAAGCAAAAAACAGTGGTTTATTCGCATTGCAGGAGAAGACATATATCAATTTATTCAAAATGATGGATTTACTCCAACAGATTTCTTTTGGGAAAACACTTTGTTAGGATATATGTTTCCATTCACACCTGTGACTTATGTTGATTTGGAAAGAGATCTACAGTCGGAAACTTACCAGCTTGGATATACGGCCATTTATACAAAAAAAATCAAGTATGAAACAGACAACGATCCCTTAAAACTGGTGTACTCTTCACCTAGTTTTGATGGAAAGGATGCTGGTCCAATTTCTGCAGTATTAGTATATAAAATAAATCACAATTATGTTATGCCAGAAACAACCCAGACTAATCTAGAAACAGAATCTGTAGCCAGACCTATAACCAATAGATATTGAAGCTGTGCGTATAAAGAAAGTAGTCATTCAAACCGAGCCTACAACTCAGTAGGAAAACCCCTCTCTGTGATTTAGGAATGTTGGAATGAACACAACAGGTTTACTTATACCGATCAGAAATGCGATACCTTACGTACTTATCATCTGGCGAATATTTCCCAGGATGAACTGTTACAGTTTTGTCGCCGCATTGTGGACAATCATCCTTTAGTGTATATCTCTTGCAGCTAATACACTTGCGCATCTGAAATCGCATACTATCCCTCGCGAGTTTTCTTTGACTCTTCCCTTGTAAATTTGTAGGTACCACCTTTCTTTTCTATAGTCTGAATTGTTGAAAGGATTGGTTTCAGTGCTTTTTCAGCTGTTTTGAAGTTTTGGGCAGATACTATAAGTCGATATTTTGGTGCACCGATGTAAATTATTTCTATAGTAGCATCCTTGTTTTCTATAGCTTCAAGGAGTGCTTTTTTTATGATTTCAACCCCATTAGATTTTGTACACGTAATCTCTAAAATACCACGTATCTCTACATGTGGAACTTGAATCTTTGAACTGATTTCTTCTATTACAGAAAGGACTTTTTTGGATAAGTTAAGACCATCCAAAACACCAATTCCTTTTGATACAATTTCTGAAAAAGCATCATAAACTGACCCAAACTTGCTAATAAGAACATCATTTAACTTTTCTATTTCTACTTGGGCAAGCCCAGTTTTTGTCTTTAGATTTTCAATAAGAACTTGTTCTTTTTCATTTCTTTTTATCTCAAGAAGTTTCTTTTTCTTTTGATCACTTGAAACTTGTTTTAAAGACAGATCTATCTCAGATCTTGTTGAATTAACGCGTTTTACTAGTAGAACCTTTTTCTCTCCAACTTTGACGAACTTCTCTACATGTCGGATCCAACCAGTTGCAATCTCAGATATATGCAAAAATCCCTGAATGTTATTGTATTCATCAAGACTAACATACGCCCCCTGATCCATAATCTTTGTGACTGTAGCAACAACAATCTCACCTACCTCTGGAAGCTCCTGAACTTCAGTTATCATAATGTTTCAAATTTTTATTGCTTAATTTAATGTTGCTGGTTAGAAATCAATCCCTTTCTTGGCTTTTATTCCAGCTTTGAATGGATGTTTAATCTCTTTCATTTCTGTAACAAGATCTGCAACTTCTATAATTTCCTCTTTTGCATAATTTCCTGTAAGTATTAAACTCAGATGCGGTGGTTTGATTTTTATTATATCCAAAACCTCTTCTAGTTTTACCAGCCCAAGATTGACAGCATAGTTTATTTCATCAAGTATTACAATATCATAATCTCCTGCTCTAATTTTTTCCCTACTTATACGAAGAGCCTCATCAGCAATTTTTTTATGTTTTTCAATCGGAGTTTTGTCGTCAACAATTCCAACGAAACCCTTTCCTATCGCAGTCAACTCAAACTCTGGTTCAAGTCTTTTTGATGAAGTCATCTCACCATAATGCCAAGATCCTTTAATGAATTGTATCATACAAACCTTGTAATTGTGACCTACAGCTCTTAACGCAATTCCAAGGGCCGCAGTTGTTTTTCCCTTTCCTTTACCTGTATATACTATAACAAGTCCATCTTCTCCCATCCTTTTTTTGGTTTCAGCTGTAAACTAAAAAGATTAGGGTCATTCAAACATAGTGACTAATCTTAGAAAGAACAAATTTTGCCTTAATAATTATAGGTTAGGTAAATCCTTCCCATAAGACTCTCTGTATATAGAATATGTTCGTAGAAGAAGACTATGGCAGAAGCTGGTCTTGGATACTATGGTGCCATGATAGGTGTTATGATTGCAATGGCCGTAGTTTGCTTTAGCTTGCGAGCCAAGAGACCACATGGACCTACCGCCGAAGCTGGATCGTAGTATCTGATCAAAAAGAGGGTTTTTTGCCCTTTTGTTAGTGGAACTAAGTTCAGGCACTTTTGATAAGAGACAATGAAAGATTCAGAAAACTTCTAGATTTATGCTTTAAAATCAATATGAGTAGCTCCTGAATTCGTTTAATTTTTTGTGATAAATGAAAATACAAAGGAAGGTGAATACACAATAAAAGACGCCATATTCAAACATCCATTTAAATAAAATTCTGTAATATTGATGAGAATTGGTAATCCCAAGAATCATAGTTGCGGGAACAACAAGTAATGTTGGCAAGACTTCAATTACTACAGCAATTATACATGGTATAAAAAAATGTGGATACTCCGTACAACCCTTTAAGGTAGGGCCTGATTTCATAGACCCAAGTTATCTCTCAACGGTTTCTGGAAGATTAGCCAGAAATTTGGATCCATGGATAATGGGCTCACAAGGAGTTGTGAAAAGCTTTGTCAAAAACTCTGATTCTGATTTTTCTGTAGTAGAAGGTGTTATGGGTTTTTATGATGGGTTTTCTGGCACGACCAACTTTTCAAGCACATATCATGTTGCTAACATTTTAAAAACTCCAGTGATTCTTGTTTTAGATGCAAGTAAAACAGCAAGATCTATAGCTGCAATAGCACTTGGATTTACAAAATTTCAGAAAAATTCTAGAATAATGGGATTAATTTTAAATAAAATAGGTAGTAAAAAACACGAAGAACTTTGTAGGCAGGCTCTAGCCACACTAAAGTTACCAATACTTGGTGTGATTCCAAGGAAGACTAATCTTACAATGGAATCTAGGCACCTTGGACTGATTCCAGTCAAAGAAAGCCAATCCGTCCAATCCAAGATACGAATGGTTGCAAAATCAATTTCTGATTTTATTGATATTGATAAAATAATTCAAATGGGAAAAAAAGCATCGCCTCTTCCAAAAATTTCACCGGATAAAAAACCAAAACATAAAACAACGATAGCTGTTGCCTTGGATGAATCATTCAATTTTTACTACCAAGACAATCTTGATGCTCTGAGAACAGAAGGGGCTATGATTAAATTCTTCAGTCCTGTCTCAGACTCGAAAGTACCGGATTGTGATGGCATCTACATGGGAGGTGGATTTCCTGAGATTATTGGAGGCTCTCTTGAAAAAAATCAAGGAATGCAAAAAACCATTAAAAAGTTTGCTGAAAATGACGTTCCTATCTACGCGGAATGTGGTGGATTGATGTATCTTACAAAATCAATTGACTATAATTATAAGAAATTCAAGATGGTAGGACTTTTTGATGCTACAACCAAAATGCAAAAAAGGCTTAAACTAAATTACACCAAAGCTACTGTCTCTCACGACTGTCTCATTTCAAAACCTTTTAAAGTAATACAAGGCCACGAATTCCACTTTTCTGAACTAGAATCATTACGTAATGATGTTAAGTTTGCGTACGATCTATCTATAGGCATTGGTATAAAGAATAGAAAAGATGGGTTGATGGAGCATAACACACTTGCTTCCTATATGCACCTACATTTTGCAAATTTAGCTTTTGCAAAAAACTTTGTGCAAAGTTGCATTAAAAATTCAAGAAGATGATTTTTCTTTTAAGAGCTTAAAGAGTGCATTAACTATTGCTGAAGCGCATGGACTACCGCCCTTACGACCTTTGTTAGTAATGTACGGCGTTTGAAGTGTTTGTAGCTCTTCTTTTGATTCTACGGCACATACAAAACCCACAGGAACTCCAATCACAAGAGCTGGTTGCGTTGCTTTTTCTTTAATCATTTGTATTACTTCTCTAAGAGCAGTAGGTGCATTACCTATTACAACTATGCCGTCATTCATTTCTGATGAAGTCATACGCATTGAAGTCTGGGCGCGTGTCTTGTTGAATTTTTTTGCATGACTAGCTATGTTGGGTTCAGAAATGTTGCAAATTGCCTTATTACCAAATTTCCTCAAGTTTTCTTTATTAATGCCGCCTATCACACCATCTACATCAACTACAATATTACAGCCAATTTTTAGAGATTTGATGCCACTCTGTATTGCATCTTTATGAAAAATTATCATATTTTCTCGTGCAAAATCAAAATCAGCAGTTGCATGAATTACTCTTCTGACTATAGGCCATTCATCTTCACTGTAGTGATGTCTTCCAATCTCCCTATCTATTATTTCAAAACTTTTGTCTTCAATGGATTGACCCTTTTCAGTAATCATTTTCAGCCTCTTTAGCTCGTTCTAGTACTAGATCAACTAATTTATCGTCCATTCCAAGGTGTTCTGTAATGAAAATATCTTTTATGTTTGATCTTTCAATTGCTGGATTGAGATCTTCATAGATATCTCTTTTTACATGTGCACCTTTGTGCAAAAAGTATGGAACAACGATCAAAATAATTGGTGAATTTTTTGCAGATTCTTCTATTCCCTGTGAGATATTAGGCTGTTCAATTTCCAAAAAGCAATAACTAGTGTTTCTATATTGGTGTTTTAATTCATCTACTACATATTTGAGTGATGTTCTTGCTTCGGGATCTTTACTTCCATGTCCAATAAGCAAAACATCGACTTTCTTTTTAGGCAATAAAATATTGTTTTTTGCAAGAGTAGATTCAATTCTTTCATCAACAATTTCTATCATAAGTTTATGAAAGCTCATTGGTTTTGAAATTGCAACTTTGATTTTACTCTTAGGCCTAAGTTCTACAACTGTATTAACAGCAGCTTTAACCTTCCTTCCTGGATAGAGAAAATATGGTACTATGGTTAGAGCTTCTATATCCTGTGCAAAACTCTTTTTCATTCCATCTTCAATATAGGGAGGAATTACTTCCAAAAAACAGTAATCGGAAAATAGATAATCTCCCATTGTTTTAGCTTTCTCGCAGATATATCTTAGTTCATCTTGTACTTCCTTCTCCCTACTTCCTCTGTCTATTAGCAAAAGTCCTTTTTTCATTTTAGAATCCTTGCTATTGCTATAGTCAAATTTGGTGGGAATTTTTGTTTTTCAACTATTAAACTGCCGGCAGAGCTCTTAAGTGCCGCTGCTTCAGAAACACTTGCTGTTCCCTCAAAGGTCCGGACAGTTTCTGATGGATTTGGTATAGTTATTTTGGCAAGCTCTTCTTTTTCGTAATAGTCTACTGGAAGATTCATTTCATTTGCTAAATCTTGCAATCCTTTTACATGATCTTCTTTTCTAATAGATACAAACCTCGCAATCGATTTTGAACTCAGTTTGAATTTTTTCATGCAAAAACCTAAACCCTCTCTAATTATGTCCTTTGTTGTATCAAAGTGTAATCCAACACCTATAACCAAACTTTTTGGCCTATACACGACAGCATTTTTTAAAATGTCACTATTTTCTATTACCCTGTCGGAAATTATCAAATATCCCTTACAATCTGATTCTTCTAGTTCTTTCATACTAGTGTATATGAAAACGTTTCTTGGAAATTCTTTCTTTGGAGCCCACCAATTTTTTTCTCCTGCGTCTTGGAAAATTCCTATTTTTTCTTCGTTTACCATATATGCACTTATTTTAGTAACTGTGGAATCATCGTCTATCTCCCACCCAAACTCTCTTCCCACTAGATCCACTGCAATGGTTTTGTTTACATCTGCAGCAGTAGTAATGACTGCCGTTGCGCCCAATGCTTCTGCAATCTCTTCTGTAAGTTGATTTGCTCCACCCAAGTGTCCTGATAGAGTACTTATTGCGAATTTGCCTGTATCATCTATAACAACTACCGCTGGATCAGATTTTTTATCTTTCATATGAGGTGCAACTAGCCTAATCACTGCACCAAGTGAAAATATACAGATGAGCGCATCGTTTGTTTTGAAGAGTTCACCTGCCTTGGTTGTAGTGGAATCATTAAACCATTCTATTTGTGAGTCATTGTTAGAAAACTTGGTAGGTGCAAAAACCTTCCAAGTTTGAAATTGTTTTTTTAGTGATAGACCTATTGATATTCCATTTTTTGTAATTGCAAGTATAGCGACTCTTTCCACAAGCTGATTTTTATCAGACTAAAGATATTTGTTACTGTCTTGGATGTCTACCTATTATTTTACCATCAAAATCAAACATAATGATATCAATTTCAAGTTTGTTTTCTGAGTAATTTCTCATATGTTTATAAACCTCAAGACAAATCATATCAAAAAAACCTGTTAAATTTCTCTTTGTAATTATTTCAAGTACATGTCTTGCCGTATTTGCCTTTTTTATTTCATTAACAGTTTCTTTATCTGCATTACACTTTTGAGCAAGATTGGCCAGAAATTGCATGTCTACATTTGAACCTTTTACATGTGTTTGTTTTATTCCCATGGCCATCTTTGTCAGTTTGCCAATAAAACCGGCAACATATGCTTTTTCGATCATCTTTTTTGCACACTGTTTAATGGTATATCCGGAGAAATCTCCCATCTGAACAAAGCAGTGGTCTGGTAAGTTGATTATATTTTTGGAATAGTCCTCACTTCTTCCCCCCGTTGTTAATACTACTGTATCATTGCCCATGGCAATTGTAACATCAAGGCTCTGTCTTATTGAGGCTGCAAAGGATGCGGTAGAATAAGGAATTACAATTCCACTTGTACCCAATATTGAAATTCCGCCCAGGATCCCAAGCCTTGGGTTGTCAGTTTTCAGTGCAAGTTCTTTTCCCTTTGGGACAGAAATTACAACACTTATTCCATTTTTTTTAAGAAGATCTGTTGCTACACCAAGAATATTTTCAGTTATCATCTTTTTTGGCGTAGGATTGATTGCAGCAGAACCAATCTCAAGTCCGAGTCCTGGCTTTGTAACTCTACCTACTCCTTCACCACCATCTATCTCTATTTGATTTGGTTTTTCGGTAAGAGATAATTCTGTACATATTTCTGCACCATGTGTTACGTCAGGATCGTCACCACCATCTTTTATTACAGTACATTTAGCACTTTTTTTGTAGAATTGACAGCTTACAATTTTTATTTTAAGTACCTTTTTTTTGGGTAGTGTTACTTCTACAAAATCTATTTTTTTTTGATTTAGAATTGCCAAAACGGCGGCTTTTGATCCAGCAGCTGCACAGGTACCTGTCGTGAAACCTGTTCTAAGCTTTCCTTTTGGTATCGATCCGCTTTCCACAAAGAAAATTGATTTTTTATGTATTAACCTTTATCAGGTTTATTTTAGTATTTCAGAAAGAATTATCCATAATGCCACTAAACCAAGGCCACTGTACAGCAAGACATGTGTCATTATATGCGAAATTGGTTTTTCTTGGTTATGGCTATAGGTTTCATTGATGTTTACACCAAACAGATAACGAAACCCACCAAAATTTGTCTTGTCACCAAACTGAAATTCCGTATTAATTCTTTTATCATAATGCTTCCAAAATTTGTTGTAGGTGGATTCTATATCGGCTTCGGATTTTTTACAGCTCTTTTTTCCTTCAAGCCTCAAAAATTGGTATGCAGTAATAATTTCTTTAAACTTTTCACTATCTTTTTCATCTTTATTTCTATCAGGATGATATTTAAGTGAAAGTTTTCTATAGGCCATCTTTATTTCCTTTTGGGAAGCACCTTTTTCAATACCCAAAATTTCGTAACACTTGGCAATGTTCAACCTAGTTTTGTATTACCCCATCCTTAAAATTAATTTGTCGGCAACATCTTAGTGCGGTGTTGCATAACAAAAGGCTTAAGGTTGCCATTACAGGTGCAAATGGCTTTGTAGGTAGAAATGTAGGAAAATTATTTGAAAAGAAAGGAGTTGAAGTAATTGGAATCGTGCGTAAAGGTAAAGCATCATCTATTACGTTTGGAACTACAATAATCTCACAAGATCTTTCTGAAAAACACCTCGTATCTAGACTTAAAGGATGTTCTGCACTTTTGCATCTTATTGGAAGAGGAAAGCAGACAATTGACTCTGACTATGAAAAAATAAACGTCTGTCTAACGAAAAATGCAGTAAACTTATGCAAAAAGGTTGGAATTAAAAAAATAATCTACATTAGCGGTCTTGGCGTACACAAAGACACCACTTTTGGATATTTCATCTCAAAATACAAAGCAGAACAAGAAATTATTACTTCAGGTCTGGAGTATACAATTTTTCGCGCATCTTACATTATAGGCAAGGGGGATCCGTTATCACAAATTCTTTATAAACAAATTAAAGATGGAACTATTATAATTGCTGGTTCTGGTAACTATAGGTTACAACCGATCTTTGTAGAAGATGTAGCACAAGTGTTTTTACAGGCTATAATGAATAAAAAATTCTCAAACAAAATCATAGATCTTGTTGGCCCTAAAATCATCACGTACAATTGTTTCGTCAGAGATTTCTTACTCGGAAACAAGGTAAAGATAAAAAAAGTTAGTCTAGAAGACGCATACCGCACTGCATTACATAATCCTAAAAGTGTATTTGGTATAGATGATCTGAATATTCTGATAGGTGATCATGTAGGTAATCACAAAATATTACAAAAAATCTCAGGAATTAAATTTAAAACACACAATAAGGTATTAAAGTCCAGCGGACTTTCTTAGTATATCTGCTTTGTCTGTCTGTTCCCAACTGAATTCTGGTTCGCTTCGTCCAAAGTGACCATATGCTGCAGTTTTTCTATAAATTGGTCTTTTTAGCTTTAAATGAGAAATTATGGCAGCAGGTCTCATGTCAAAGTTCTTTCTGACTAAATTTTCAATTTGTTCTTCTGGGATCTTGCTTGTGCCAAATGTACTAACCATGAGAGATACAGGTTCTGCCACACCAATTGCATAGGCAACTTGTACTTCACATCGTTCTGCAAGACCTGCAGCAACTATATTCTTTGCAATATATCTGGCCATATAACATGCAGATCTATCTACTTTTGATGGATCTTTTCCAGAAAAAGCACCACCGCCATGTCGACCCATGCCACCATATGAATCAACTATTATTTTTCTTCCCGTTAGACCTGCATCGCCGGGAGGACCCCCTATAACAAATCGACCAGTAGGATTCACATGAACTTTAATTTTGTCGTGCCAGAGCTTTCCGCATGCTGGTTTTATGACCTTCTCAACCATCTCTTTTTTTATTTGGTCATTATTTACATCTGGGGAGTGCTGTGTTGAGATCACAACTGTCTCAATTCTTTTTGGTCTTCCATCTTTGTATTCCACAGTAACTTGGGATTTTCCATCTGGTCTTACCCAGAAAAGTTCTTTATTTTTTCTAACTTCCGCAAGCCGTCTTGTCAGTTTATGTGCAAGCATAATTGGCATCGGCATCATTTCCTCAGTTTCATTTGTTGCATATCCAAACATCAGTCCTTGGTCTCCTGCCCCCTGTTCTTTATTTTCTGTAGATGAAACCCCTTGGGATATGTCTGGACTCTGAGAATGCAAAGATACTAAAACACTACATGAATCAGCATCAAATCCATATTGAGGATTATCATAGCCTATCTCACGTAAAGTCTTTCTTACTATATCCTGAACATCAAATTTTGCTTTTGAAGTTACCTCTCCTGCAACTACCACCATGCCAGTGGTCGTCATAGTTTCCACGGCAACTCTGGAGTCAGGGTCCTGTCTTAGAAACTCGTCTAAAATTGCGTCGGAGACTTGATCGCATACCTTGTCAGGATGTCCTTCTGTTACCGATTCGGATGTAAAGAGATAATTTCTCTCCATTCTTAAAACCTGTTTAACTAAAGTTCGTTTTCAAGTCTAATGAAAAGAACATTGTTGCCTCTTACTATAACCCTACCATAATTTGCAATCACTTTGCCGTTGCTTATCTCCTCAGCATCGGTCATTATCAAATTCATGTACGAGTCTACGTTATTCATCTTTCCTTTATACTCGATTTCATTTTTTAACCGGACTGTAACTTTCTTATTGATGCCTTTTTGTAAAGTTGTCAACGGTCTTTTTGGTTGTGATTGCGACAAACATAAGTCACTTGTCAAGCACTGCTTGAGATCGGGAATAAAAGCCTTCCCGATCTTGGCTTAGATCTGACATTCTTTAATTTCCAGTATTCTGTAATTTATAGACTTGATGATTACAACGGGCATTACTAAGCTTGACGAGCTACTTGGTGGTGGTATTAGAGATAGCGTTATAACAGACATCTTTGGTCCAAGCGGAACAGGAAAGACACAACTTACACTCCAAATCTGTGTCAATGCTCTCACAAATAATGGAATAATACTTTATCAAGACACAAGTGGTGGTTTTAGACCGGAACGTTTGCTTGATCTTCTAAAAACAAAAAACATGGCGCCAAAACTACTTGATCGAGTGACGGTAGGTAGAATAACAAACACTGCAGAACAGCTAAGTTATATTGATAAAATATTAGAAATCAAAAATATCAGTCTTGTTGTCATTGATAATGTAACTGACCTTTTTTCTTTTGAATATTCAAAAGAATCAAATTCGCTTGCAAAACATATCGCATTTATGGAATATATGCATAAATTGACACTTGTCACAGTACAGAAAAAAATTCCAGTCGTTGTTACAAATATAATTAGAAAATCACATTATGAGGAGAAAGAAAACCTTGACAGATCGATAAGCATGTTTACCCATAGGAAAATTCGTCTTGCTAAGCTTAATCACAAATATGTAGCAGACGTTCTTCCATCATTTGGTAGCAAGAAAGTGGCTTATTACATAATTACACATAACGGACTTGTAGATTCACCTTAAGCTATTTATCACTGAAATCTACTAATGCGCTTGTGGCTGATATTTTTGATGCTATTCCAATCATTACAGTTATTCTATTTGGGCTTGGACTTGTTGGGGTGATGGTATACGAACGAGCTAGAACAAGACAAAATCAGGAACCCCCAGCCTGAACCTGCACTTATAGCCAAGTTTCATTCCCTTGGTTTTGAAAATTTAACAGACATTCAAAGAAGAGCAGTTCCGATAATCTTTCAAAAGATAGACTCCTTGGTAGTTGCTCCGACTGGTTCTGGCAAGACAGAATCTTCCGTAATTCCTATTTTTACTCGCCTTGCTAAATCCAAAAAGCTAGGAAAGATTAAGGCACTGTATGTTACCCCTCTCCGTGCACTAAATCGTGATGTCTTTAGGAGAATAATAAAATATGCAGAAAATGAAGGCCTTTCGATCCAGATTCGTCATGGCGATACGCCTCAGTCGATTCGAAAACAAATAACAACATCACCACCGGATGTTCTCATAACAACTCCTGAAAGTATTACAATTTTACTTACACAACAAAAGATGCTTGACGCACTTTCAGAACTTGAATGGGTTGTAATAGATGAGGTTCATGAGCTTTTAGGAAATGAGCGAGGATCCCAACTCTCACTCAGTTTGGAACGACTCCAGCTCAACTCAAAATTAGAGATAACTAGAGTTGGTCTTTCCGCAAGCGTTGGTAACACTGATGAAACCGCCAAGTTTGTGGTAGGAACAAAAAGGAAATGTAAGATAATTCATGACAATTCTATAAGAAAATATGATGTTGAAGTCAAATACATAGATGGAACAATATCTGATGTAGTAGATTTCATAATTGAGTATGTAACAAATAACTATCCAAATTCACCAGTCTTACTTTTTACAAATACACGTGGTGAGTCAGAATATCTCGCCTCTATATTACGAGAAAAATCTACATTAAGAATTGAATTGCATCATGGTTCACTTTCACAAGAAGTCAGAGAAGAAACAGAAGAAACATTGAGGGAGGGGAAACCTGGAATTGTAGTTTGTACCTCCTCTCTTGAACTTGGACTCGACATTGGCTCTATTGAGCTTGTAATCCATTACGGATCGCCAAGACAGGTTTCAAAACTTATCCAACGAATAGGAAGAAGTAGACACAACAGGGAATCATCTGCTAAGGGACTTATTATAACTAATAATTCAGATGATGAGTTTGAGGCACGAGCAATACTTGAGAGAATAAAAGAAAAATCAATAGAAGATCAAATAATTCATGATGGGGCACTTGACGTGCTTGCACATCATTTAGTAGGAATGTCAATGCAGTTTGGTAGTGTTGTGGTGGATTTTGCATTCCAGTTCATTAAACAAGCATATTCATTTAGGAACATAACAATAGAACAGATTGTTAGTGTTCTTGACATTCTACACTCTAGCTCAATTGTATTTTTCGATAAGGAAAATATGGTGTTTAAGAAAAAGGGTAGAGCATTTAGATATTACTTTGAAAATCTTTCTACGATACCTGATATTTTAAAGTTCAAGGTTTTTGACACTGTAAGTAAGAAAATAATTGGAAGCTTGGATCAGAGATTTGTAGGTGATTATGGTGATTCAGGTAACATTTTTGTACTACGAGGTATGCAATGGAGAATCTTAAACGTAGATGAAAGTTCACTAAAAGTAAATGTTGAACCAATACAATCAGCCGGCATAAACGTACCGTATTGGGAAGGAGAAAACATACCAGTTGATTACATTACTGCAAGAAAGGTTGGTTCTTTTAGAACTAAAGTACAAACGGGGTCTCTTTACATGTCAAACAAGATAATTGAGAATCTCAAACTAGAAGCCATTCCAAATGAAAAAACCATTGTTGTAGAATCCATTAAGACCAGAAACACAGTAGTAATACATTCTTGCTTTGGAACAAAGATAAACTCTACCCTTTCTATGCTGCTTTCTGCTATGCTTTCGGCTAGAACAGGATATCTTATTGATTCAAGATCCGATACGTACAGGATGGTTCTATCCTCCACAGGTAGAATATCAGAAAAACACGTGTTAGACATACTTACGGACCAATATGATCTAACAACTGTTGTAAGTGCTTCCCTTGTAGGAACTCATAACATAAACTGGAGAACTTGGTGTGTAGCTAAAAAGTTTGGCATTGTTGGCAGGGGGGCAGTGTATGATAAAAAATCTGCTAGGTTTATCTACGAAAAATATTCAAAAACTCTACTTGCAAAGGAAGTCTTAAGGGAGTTGTTTCATGACAAATATGACTTGAAAAATACAGAAATATTACTAGAAAAGATTAGATCTGGAAAAATTCAAATAAAATGGATAGAAGTAGAAAACTTTTCCAAGCTTGCAGAATCTATACTTGATCATGCTGCAAAATATTATGCGTCGCCAGCAAACATTGACAAAGGAATTTTAGATCTTGTCAAAACGAGACTTTTGAAAACCAAACACAGACTTGTTTGTGTTCGCTGTGGTAAATGGGAAAGAGTTGTAGAAACCAAAGAAGTAAAAGAAGTGCTTTTATGTCCTCATTGCAAATCTCGTCAGATCACTGCTACATTTTATTCAGACTATGATCTGTCAAAAATCATACAGAAAAAACACTCTGGTAAAAAAATAACTCTAGACGAAAACCATAAGTTTGCACGTGCATGGAAGATCGCTTCGCTTTTAGAAAACTTTGGGGAAACTGCTCTTACCGTGCTTTCCGGATATGGAGTTGGTGCAGATACGGGAGCAAGGATTCTAAGAAATATGGTAGGAGAAGAAGAGCTTTACAAGCAGATCTATGAAGCTGAAAGGCAGTATGTAACTACTCGTGGCTTCTGGGATTACTAATTCTTCTTTATTATATTTGAAAATGGAGTCAAGAACAACTCCGTTCTGCCTTCAAGACCAACTTTTGCAGTTACACCTATTACTGCAATAATTTCACCCTGAGAAAAATTGTCTAACATTCTTGCTTGATTTCTCCAACCCTTTAGCCAGATCTGCCCTGTTTCATCTTCGATAAATATCTCTGATAAAGACACAGATTCACCCGTTTTTGTCTGGACTTCACGTCTTTCTGGCATCTTGAGAATTATAGCTTCAATACAATAGAG